>Ga0123337_10006017_pt1 | contig 11716 bp, 12 predicted proteins | sample frozenSSSSmetaG_FD_89792 | JGI IMG/M metagenome (GOLD analysis project Ga0123337, IMG submission 89792) | Glacier valley bacterial and archeal communities from Borup Fiord, Nunavut, Canada, to study Microbial Dark Matter (Phase II) -... | ecosystem: Environmental > Aquatic > Freshwater > Ice >...
AAAATTCTTAAAGAATTTGGAAATAATTATGTAATTAATTTTGCTTAACTACTTATCAAATCGTTAACTTTGCCACCCACGGCAATGCCAACACAGAAAAACACGAACTGACAGGAATTGTGATGTAGATGGAAGATGACAAGGGCAATCTTGTCAATGGCTTTTTGCGCCTCACCGATATTTTCAACTTGAAATTAGCGGCAAATTTAGTGGTTTTAAGTGCTTGTCAATCGGGAATGGGACAGAATGTTAAAGGCGAAGGAATGGTGGGATTAACTAGGGGTTTTATGTATGCAGGTGCTCAGCGGGTGGCGGTGAGTTTGTGGAGTGTGGATGATGAAGGAACGGCTGTGTTAATGCAAAAGTTTTATCAGAAAATGCTGCAACAAAAGTTAGCGCCGGCGGCAGCTTTGAGGGCCGCACAGATTGAAATGATGCACCAGGAAAAATGGAAATCTCCCTATTATTGGGCGGCTTTTACCTTGCAAGGGGAGTGGAAATGATATAATAAGGACTATCCAAAATATTAAACACAATAGGTCAGTAAAGCCGTGTCTGCTAAAGATGCCTTTCACGAAGTCGTTAAAACTGCTCTCCAGAAAGATGGATGGCAGATTACTCACGATCCATACAATTTACAAGCAGGAACTCTAGAACTTTACATCGACTTGGGTGCCGAAAAGGTGGTGGCGGCGGAAAAAGACGGACAAAAAATTGCCATTGAAATCAAGAGTTTTCTAGGCCCGTCTAAAATCTCTCAATTTTACACCGCTTTAGGGCAATTTATCAGTTATCGAGCAGCTTTACAACAACAAGAAGCTGACCGCATTTTATACCTAGCCGTACCCAGCAATGTCTATGATAGTTTTTTCACAATGTGGTTTATTCAGTCTTTAATTAAACAAAATCAAATTCATTTAATTGTTTATGATATAGAGCAGGAGACGATCTCACAATGGCAAATGTAGACCTTTATAGGCAACACATCCAAAATCTGCTCTTCCAACACGCCAACCTGGTTTGGGATGAGCGAATTCAGGCTCAAACTATCTTTGATACCGATCGCGATCATTATCAATTAGTATATGTGGGCTGGCGCAATCAGCGGCGAATTTATGGCCCGGTTTTGCACGTCGATATTATCGACAATAAAATCTGGATTCAGCAGGATGGAACTGAGGTGGGTATTGCCAACGAACTCGTAGAATTAGGAGTTCCTAAACAAGATATTATACTGGGTTTTGATCCTCCTATTATGCGACATTTAAGTGAATTTGCAGTGGGATAAATTTTTAGATATTCTTTTAAATCCCCGACTTTTTGAATTAGTCGGGGAACTGAGTATTCCGTAAAGTTTATCGCCCGCTAGCTAAAGCCTCCCGCAATTTACGGCCCCGCGATTTATCCCGAAGTTCAGGAGTTGCCATCCGCAACACAAAATCGAGCAGCCAAGGCGCAATTCTGTGACACCAAACTGCTAAATGACTTTGATATCCTACCAAGATTTCCGGCGCATTTTTGTGGAGTCCCGCCACCAGCGCTAGGGCAACTTTTTCGGGAGTTGTGGGCACTACCCACCGGAATTGCTCCAAGTCTCGCACCATGTCGGTATCTGTTAGAGATGGGAGCAAAGCTGTGACTCGAACATTGTACGCTGCTAACTCGCTGCGTAAAGCTTGGGTAAAGCCTAAAATGGCAAATTTAGTGGCAGAATAAGTCGCCATTGTGGGAGCGGCAATTTTGCCCATCAAGCTCGAAACATTCACAATTGTTCCGTCTTTTTGGGCAGCCATTCGCCTCGCTACTAAGCGGGTAACTGTGTAAGTTCCGAGCAAATTTAAGGCGATTTCTGACTCGATTAATGGCAGCGGGGAACGCAAGAATGATGCTTGGTGCGCGACGCCTGCACAGTTGACTAGCAGGTGAATTGGGCCGTTATCTCGCCAAGCTTGGGCGATCGCAATATTCACCGCTACCGACTGAGTTAAATCTAAGGCTAACGGCACTACTTCTACACCAAAAACATCGATTTCCTCTGCCAACTCAATTAATTGGTGGCGATTGCGCGCTACAATCAACAACCGTTTGATTCCTTGTCTTGCTAATTCTAGGGCGATCGATCGCCCAATCCCGCGCGAAGCCCCTGTAACTAAGGCTATTTTTCCTTGAAGCTGCATAGATTAAACCCTCTGGATTTGAAGCTCACCGCGCGCGAAGTTATAAGTTGCGAGTTATGAATTTTGTGGAGTTAACTCAAAACTTTTGAATCGCCAACGTGCGCGTGAGTTGAACTAAACTTTTGGTTTGCCAGAAATTCATCGGGAATCCGGTAAATCAACCTCATTCAAGCAGACAAACCTGAGATGGGAGAACAAGGTAGGAAATCATACCGACTTTGGCTTAATCTTCCTATTTCTTGAGTCTGCGAAGGCAGACTTTGTTTGTGTAGCAGCGAATTCCATTCGCCGGGAGTTTTGAGCAATATAGAGCATAAATTTCACGCCTGAAAATTGGGTCTGAAACCTCCCCGTTTAGGGAAAAATCAAACAAAATGATTCATTGCTCCAATCCTCTTTTATCGACGGCTATGGGTAGCTGTCAACTGTCAACTGTCAACTGATGAAACCTCCTAGATATGAGTTTTTCGTCTCCATACACACAGTAACAACGGGATCGACAAGCTGCAACAATTTTTAATAAATCTTCTGCAACACTTCTTTACAAACTCCTCAGACGGCATTTTGCCAAGTGCCGTGAAAGCTCAAAGGTATAACACCAGGCAATTCTAACGTGCAAATAGGAGCGTGCGAGAGTCCATCGCTGTCAAATATCCAGACTTCGCTTTTATCAGAATTGCCGTCGTAAACAACAGTTAAAATCCAACCTTTCTCGGACGAAATATCTGGAACGTAGATGGGTTCTGCGGGATAGCGATTTTCGCCCATATCAGCAATTGTGAGATTTCGGGTTTGCGTGTCGAAACGGGCGATCGCCCCGTAAAGTTCCGCTACACTATCAACGTCAGCCCGATTCATTGCCACATAAATATACCGCGACGCTTGCCCGATTTCGGCAGCAGGTACGATCGGGAATTCGCAAGATTTATCCAACAATTCTTCGATTCCTGTCACTTTCGCAGTCTGAGGATTGAGATGCACTCGGCTCAGAATTCCCTCTGCATTAGTGCGAGTTTTACCTGTCGCTACTTCCTTAAGTCGCTGATTAGTTGTAAAGTCACCATAGCGCACCAAGTCAACCGCCACATCGCCATCTTCCTTGACAAACCCGTTAGCAAAATGCCACTGAAACCAAGGTTCGGTTTCACTACGACTAACTAAAGAAAGAGTATCCGAATCAAAAACTAAAACCTGGGTTCCTAACTTTGGTCTCCATTCAAAGGAGTCGCTATAACTGCTAATTCCAGCTAACATCGTCACAAAATTAAGTCGCACCGGCGGTACAAAAAATATTAGGTACTTTCCAGCTAAAACAAAATCATGGATTAGGAGAATTCCATCCAAAGGAACAGTTGCTTTTTGCACAATTTTGCCTGTAAAATCGCTTTTATATAGATTCAACTTTGTAGTTACACCAGGTGTAACTCCAAAGTTGTAAATGTTACCACTAATCGGGTCGCGCTTGCAATGAGCGGAATAGGCAAATCCACGATCTAAACTACCTAATTTATCTATTCCGATAGTTTCCAGAGTTTTTAAGTCGAGCCTATGAGGCGGGCCGCCTTCCCACAGTGCTAAAAGGCGATCGGGTAAAGCTAAAACCGAAGTATTGGCAGCATTCTTAACAGGTTTGCTCCACCGCAACAAAGCTGGGCCCGGCGCAGTCATGCCGTAATTACTATAAAGAAATTTATCAGCTTTTGCTTCAGCTTGATATCCCGCGGTTTGCACGTAGCGATAAACGGCGGTAGCACCAGCATCGGTAAAATCCACTGCCAAAATTGCACCGTCGCCGTCAAACCAGTGTCCCGCAGTCATGCCGCCGCGTTGCAAACGTGCGGGCCCGTTGCGGTAAAGAGTGCCACGCAACCCGTCGGGGATTTTACCAGTTTTAACGGATAGCTGAGTCAGTGGAAACTCCGCCGCAGAAGTGGCTAGAGCTTTAGCCCAGGATTTTTTAGGTGAGATTTTATTGGCTGTTTTCATTAAAAAGTGGCAATTTTAAACTGAGCTGGCGGATGTTTTGCTATACAATTATAGCACATATTACTTAACACCTATGACTCTGCCGCGCCGCTATTTGCTCAGAACTTTTGGGCTGACTGCTATTGGTAGTCAACTTTTGCCGCTCGCCCAAAACAACCTATTTCCCAAAAGTGCGATCGAGCCACGCCGCCTGCAAGTCGGCGATACAGTAGCCTTAATCAATCCTGCCGCTTTTAACTACGAAAAGGAAGTTGCACAATTTTTTAAAGTTGCCGATAAATTGGGTTTAAAAGTTAAATTGGGAAAGCACTTTTACGATCGCTACGGCTATTTAGCAGGCAAAGATGCCGATCGCGCTGCTGATGTCAATGCCGCCTTTGCCGACGACTCAGTGCAAGCTATTTTTACCGGGATGGGCGGCTGGGGCTGCGGTCGGATCTTGCCACTCCTAGATTATAATACGATCCGCAATAATCCTAAAATCATCATGGGATTCAGCGATATTACTGCGCTGTTATTGGCGATTTATGCTAAAACAAATATAGTTACTTTTCACGGCCCTTTAGGTGTATCGAGCTGGAGTCCATTTACCATAGATTACGTTAAGAAAGTTTTGTTTGATGGAGGTTCTGTTACCTTGCAAAACTCCAAAAGCGTGCAAGTTGAAACAATCCGGGGAGGCACTGCTAGGGGAAAACTAATCGGCGGTAATCTATCAGTAATCGCAGCAATGGTAGGTTCTGCTTATTTGCCGGAGTGGGAAAAGAGTATTTTGTTTGTCGAGGAAGTTGGCGAAGAGGTTTATCGGATCGATCGAATGTTGACGCAGCTCAAATTAGCGGGGATTCTCGATAAAATATCCGGTTTTATTTTCGGACAGTGTACGAAGTGCGAGGCTGAAAAACCGCAAGAGTCACTAACCTTAACTCAAGTCTTGACAGATCATATTCGCCCCTTGAATATTCCGGCGTGGTACGGTTCGATGGCTGGACACATCCGTGACAAGTTCACTTTGCCGATCGGGCTAGAAGTCGAAATCGACGCAAATTCTGGTACAATCAGATTGTTACAATCCGCTGTTAATTGATTTCTGTAACTGTTCTCGATATTCCCGAGGCAGAGCCTCTGGATCTAGGTTTCCAGGCAGAGCCTGGGAACCAGAATACAAACGTCAAACTAGGCTCCATATTTCCGAGGCGGAGCCTCTGGATCTGCGTTTCCAGGCAGAGCCTGGGAACGAGCAAAACTATGCTCCATATTTCCGAGGCGGAGCCTCTGGATCTGCGTTTCCAGGCAGAGCCTGGGAACGAGCAAAACAAGCAAACATTCAAACACAAAATCCTCAATATCGTGAAAAAAACCCCAAAATATATTCAACCATTAATACTAATAATCTTAGCAATAATTTGCCTGTTGCCGCTCAATCCCCGTGCCGCCGTAGCAAGTAAAATCGCTGACACTATTTATCAACAGCGAACCGTCCACAATCCCGACGGAATCGGCAAATTTTACATGGGTCGTGAAATTGCCCAAGTCATGGGATATCAAGGTGCTGGTTGGCTGGAAAGACCCTCTCGGGGCATGGAAGAGAAATCAGCTCGATTAGTCAACAATCTCGATTTAAAACTAACTGATATTGTAGCAGATATTGGAGCCGGAACCGGATATTTTAGTTTTCGGATTGCTCCCTTAGTTCCACAAGGAAAGGTTTTAGCAGTTGACGTGCAGCCGGAAATGATCAATTTTCTGGAGTTGAATAAACAAGAAAAAAATATCACTAATGTTGAGCCAATCTTGGGCAGTATCGACAATCCGAATTTGCCGGAAAACAGCGTGGATGTAGTTGTGATGGTCGATGCTTATCACGAATTTGCCTATCCCAGAGAAATGATGCAAGGAATTGTGAAAGCACTCAAACCGGGAGGCCGCACGGTATCGATCGAGTATCGCGGCGAAAACCCGCTGCTTCCCATTAAAGGTTTGCACAAAATGACGCAGAAGCAGGTAAAAAGAGAAATGGCAGCCGTCGGTTTAGTATGGAAAGAGACAAAAGAGATGTTGCCCCAGCAGCATTTGATGGTATTTGAGAAAAAATCTAAAATTTAGCAGCCAAACCGTTAGCGAAGCCCTCGAAGAGGATCGCTCCAATAGCATTTTTAATCATTTATGTCAAGGTACAAAAGATGTATTTGATGCACAAGGGCGATCTTTTTCGAGGGCTTCGCTAACGGTCAAACGTGATTAAGCCTTAAGTAACCCTTAAGATAGACATTTTACTAAAAATACCACTTACAATTGAAAATTGATAACCCAGAGGCGCTTTCTTCATTTTTCTTTGCGAAGAAGCGTCACTACTAGGAAGTAGCAGCGTGAATATTCCAAGTTCCATCCTCACCATGCTCGTCGGCATCGTAGTGACTCTGATCAGTCTCTGGTACGGGCAGAATCACGGTTTGATGCCGATCGCCGCCTCTGACGAAGCATCCCAGATAGACGAACTATTTAATGTAATGATGACCATTTCTACTGGATTATTTATCCTAGTCCAGGGAGTGCTGATCGTTGCTGCAATTAAGTATCGTCGCCGTGAAGGAGACAACACAGACGGGCCGCCTTGGCATGATAATTTCCCATTAGAAATTCTTTGGACAGCCGTTCCGGCGGTGATCATTTTAGGAATCGGAGTCTACAGTTTTGAGATTTACAACTCAATGGGAGGCCTCGATCCGATGGGTGCTCACGACCACGGAACTATGAAAATGCAGGCTAAAATGCGCGGAAGTGCGATCGCCGCCACACTCTCAGACACAGTTCAAAGAGCCCCTGAAATAGGGTCTCAAAAACTTGTTGCTCTGGGCATTGGTGCTTCCCCAGAAAATGAAGACAAAGCACCAGATTTAATTGTAAATGTCATGGGTTTGCAGTATGCCTGGATTTTTACCTATCCAGAAAGCGGCGTTAGTTCCGGCGAACTGCATATGCCAGTAAACCGCGACGTACAGCTAAATATCACAGCCCAAGACGTGCTGCACGCATTTTGGCTGCCAGAATTTCGCCTCAAACAAGATTCAATTCCTGGGCGACCAAGCGAACTGAGATTTACAGCAAAAAAAGTGGGCGAATACCGAGTTGTTTGTGCTGAATTGTGCGGCCCTTATCACGGAGCGATGAAAGCTGCTGCATTCGTTCAAACGCCTGAAGAATTCGATAGTTGGTTGAAAGAACAGCAAGTTGCTAGCACTCAAAACTTAGAGCAAGCAGTTGCAGTCAATCCAGGAGAATTGTCAGACGGAGAATTTTTGGCTCCCTACACCAGCGATCTAGGAATTAACTCCGAAAACCTAGAAAAACTTCACCCAACTCATCATCATTAAAAAATAGTCGTCAGTTGTTTGTCTAGAATATTTTTTTATTAGCTAATAACTAATAACTAATAATTGATGACTAATAATTGATGACTAATAACTAATGACTAATAACTAATGACACAAGCACAGTTCCAAGAAACTGCCAACATCGACGCTCGCGGTACAGAGTCCGCCGATAGACATTGGCGAGATTATTTCACTTTTAATACTGACCACAAAGTTATCGGTATCCAATACCTGGTAACAACCTTTACTTTCTATCTCATCGGTGGCGTGATGGCAACTTTGGTGCGCACCGAACTCGCCACCCCCGACTCCGATTTTGTCAGCCCAGAACTCTATAACAGTTTATTTACTGTTCACGCAACGGTGATGATCTTCCTGTGGATCGTACCCGCAGGTGCCGGATTTGCTAACTTTTTGATCCCGTTAATGATCGGGGCAAAAGATATGGCATTTCCCAGGCTAAATGCTGTTGCCTTTTGGATGATTCCCGTAGGCGGCGTGTTGCTATTGAGCAGTTTTTTGGTGGGAGCTCCGCAGGCCGGTTGGACTTCCTATCCGCCTTTGAGCTTAGTTACTGCTCAAGCAGGGGAAGAAATTTGGATTCTCAGCGTCTTAATACTAGGAACTTCTTCGATTTTGGGGGCGGTAAATTTTGCCGTTACCATCTTCACGATGCGGGTTCCCAGCATGAGTCTCAATGAAATGCCTTTGTTTTGCTGGGCGATGATTGCGACTTCAGGGCTGACTTTGGTTGCTACTCCAGTCTTAGCCTCAGCTTTGATTTTGCTGTCGTTTGACTTGTTAGCAGGGACGGCATTTTTTAACCCGACAGGTAACGGCGATCCGATCGTCTACCAGCATTTATTCTGGTTTTATTCGCACCCCGCAGTCTACATTATGATCATGCCTTTCTTTGGCGTGATTTCCGAAGTTTTACCGATACATTCGCGGAAGCCAATTTTTGGTTATTTGGCGATCGCCTATTCCAGTCTCGCGATCAGCTTTTTGGGCTTAATCGTGTGGGCGCACCATATGTTTACCAGCGGCACACCAGGCTGGCTGCGGATGTTTTTTATGATCACCACAATGATCATCGCCGTACCTACTGGGATTAAAATATTTAGCTGGTTAGCAACTCTTTGGGGAGGCAAACTGCGCCTTGTCAGCGCACTGCTATTTGCAATGGGTTTTATCTCAACCTTTGTCCTCGGTGGCATCACCGGGATCATGGTAGCTTCCGTACCTTTCGACATTCACGTTCACGATACTTATTTTATCGTCGCTCACTTGCACTACGTGTTATTTGGTGGCTCGGTATTTGGAATTTACGCTGCTTTTTACCACTGGTTCCCCAAAATGACGGGGCGGATGCTCAATGAATTTTGGGGTAGAGTTCACTTTGTTTTAACGTATATTGGCTTTACCGTAACTTTCTTGCCAATGCACGCTTTGGGAATGCAAGGAATGCCCCGGCGAGTTGCCATGTATGACCCGAAATTCACCACAATTAATGTCATTTGTACGATCGGCGCTTATATGCTGGCCGTGTCTACAATCCCGTTTATCGTTAACGTGATTTGGAGCTGGAGATATGGCCCAAAAGCTGGCGACAACCCTTGGGAAGCTTTGACTTTGGAATGGATGACGACTTCGCCACCGCCTATCGAAAATTTTGAAGGAATCCCAGTATTGGCAACAGGGCCTTACGATTATGGCATGGAAAAAATTCAGCATACTGGGGAACGTCTCGAGCTCATGTTGACAGAAAATGCGATCGCCAGTAGCGAGAAACGGGGTATCTTTGTTGCGGAGGCTGAAGCTTCAACTTTCTTGGGCGGTACTGCAACTTTGGTCGCTCCTGAATCAGAAACAGATGTTGCTCCTCCTGACAAAAATCGAGATGGCGAGTAGTGATTAAGCTGTTACGCATTTAAAATAGTATTGTAGGGTGCCACGGGCCGCAGCGTTTCCCTTACCGATGGAAGCGATCGAGCTGACGCACCCTACAGGCCTCGTTAGTGGTTTAAATGCACAACAGCTTAGTTATTAGTTATTAGTTATTAGTAGTTATGATGGCTAGCAACTAACAAGCACAAAATAACAATCAACAATCAACAAATAACTAATGACTAATGATATCAATTCCGGCTGCGCCGGAATGATACAGTATATGCCAAGTTTATGAAGTGCAGTAGGAACACCGCAATGCCTTGTCCCTACGGGGATTTATCGATTCGAAGTGTACTTCATAAACATGGAATCTGCTGTATAGAGGACACGGCAGTGCCGTTTCCCTACCGCGATTAATTGTAGGGACACGGCACGTGCAGTCTCCTCCGTCTCCTCCGTTTATATCATTCCGATGAAGAGAGGATTTGATATGACCTCTTACTTCCTATTACCAAACTAGCAATTGATTATGCAAACACCAGCAATAGATCCAGCAAAAACAGCCCTAAATTACCACAATCCCGAACACGTAGAAGCTCACACAGAGGAGCATCCCGACCACCGAATGTTAGGGATAGTTGTGTTCTTGGGTTCTGAAGGCATGATATTTTTAGGTATGTTTGCCGCATATCTGATTTATCGGGCGATGGCCCCGATGTGGCCTCCCGAAGGTACGCCAGCACGAGAGTTGCTGCTACCGGGAATTAATACGCTGATTTTGATTTCTAGCAGTTTTGTGATTCACAATGCGGATACTGCAATCAAAAAGAATGATACGGTGGGAATGCGTAATTGGCTGCTCGTAACTATTGCTATGGGCGCGGTTTTCTTGGCCGGTCAGGTTTACGAATACACTCATTTAGAGTTTGGCTTGACGACTAATTTGTACGCCAGTTGCTTTTACGTATTGACTGCTTTTCACGGGTTGCACGTAACGTTTGGAGTGGTGCTGATGGCGGGGGTAGTATGGCGATCGCGCGTGCCTGGTCATTATTCTAGCGAACACCATTTCGGCATCGAAGCTACTGAGCTTTACTGGCACTTTGTGGATGTTGTTTGGATTGTTTTGTTTGTGTTGCTGTATATTTTGTGAGACGTAAGTCTTGATTGAAGGCCTCCTTTTTTAGGGGGCTTTTATTTTGTCTAAAAGTGCGATCGACTTTCACTCACTCTCTGAAAGCCGATCGCCCTAAATTAAGCTAAATTTAAAATACCAATTCTCCTATCCAACAGGATTGAGTAAATTATGCAGTGCGAATTGTGCGATCGGCAAATGGAAGCATTAACCGCCCATCACCTCATCCCCAAACAAAACACCAAGCGCAAAAACGCCGATCCCAGCCCCACAATCGACATTTGCTCAGCCTGTCACCGCCAGATTCACTCTCTATTCGATAATAAACACCTCGCCCAAGAGCTCAACTCTCTGGAAAAGCTCAAAAATGACCCTGAACTCCAGAAATTTGTCTCTTGGATTAAGAAACAAAAAACCGACAAACGAATTCAAGTACGCGGCAAAAAAGCTTGAGTATGTCAGCAATAACCGATCGCCAATATATTTAGTGGAATACAGACTATCGGCTATTTAGAAAGCCGATGAAACTTGCGGTAAAGCATCGCCTCTACCAGCTTTCCTCCCCGCAAATATTGCTCTGTAATTGCTGCTACTTCTTCAGGACAAACCGCGCAGTACCAAACCTCTTCTGGCAGCACCAACACCATCGGCCCGTTGCCGCACTGTCCCAAACAACCGCTAGCAACAACTTCAACCTCTGAAGGCGACAATTTCTGAAAAGCTGCCAGTACCTTTGCGGCACTTTGCTTGCGACAAGTGCGGTTTTGGCAAACAAGAACTTGCCTCAAAGATTCTTTGATTTTCATGTTTTTTACTTGACAATCTGCTCAATATATGCTATTTTTTTATCATGGAAATACGTGTCGTCATATATACTCTAATTGTAAAGTGCTTTTTAGTAGGGACACGGCAAAAGCCCATAGGTGTCAACTTAAGCCGAAAGCCTTGAGAAATCTCCTTTTTACCGCAGTCTAGATCCCCCTCGCATCCCCCTTAAGAAGCTATGCGTTATAAACATCTTTCTTAACATTTGAGAGCGATCGCGATCGAAGCTATCAAACCCTTATTCCTCGATCGCCAATTCTCAATAAATGCCAGCTATTTTCAATAAACAAGGTTGTTAAATTGTCAAGGCTTGTGTCGTGATTGCTCCC
>Ga0123337_10006018_pt1 | contig 11715 bp, 10 predicted proteins | sample frozenSSSSmetaG_FD_89792 | JGI IMG/M metagenome (GOLD analysis project Ga0123337, IMG submission 89792) | Glacier valley bacterial and archeal communities from Borup Fiord, Nunavut, Canada, to study Microbial Dark Matter (Phase II) -... | ecosystem: Environmental > Aquatic > Freshwater > Ice >...
GAAACTGTCGTTTTGAGTCATGATACACACCTGCCAAGACCCTATTCTCTGGGTTTCAGGGTTCAAGGTACTAAGGGCATCTGGATGGATGTGGCAAATTCTATTTATATCGAGAATAAAGCGAAAGTCAATGATGAATGGGATTCTTCAAAAGAATGGCTTGAAAAGTATGATCATCCTTTATGGAAGAAGTCAGCAGCAAAAGCTGAAGGTGCCGGCCATGGTGGTATGGATTACTTTGTTTTTAATGCTTTTATAGAGAGTGTAAAAAGAAAGGTGGCACCACCAATTGATGTATATGATTCAATGACTTTGAGTGTAATTACTCCGCTATCAGAAAAGTCAATTGCTGAAGGTAATATGCCCCAGGAATTTCCAGACTTTACAAAGGGCAAGTGGAAAAATGCCGTTTCACAGTTTGCTTTGAATGATGACTTCTGATGTTGGTGCTAACCGGGTTAGTTTGATATTAACACGGTTAACCAGTTTTAATTGTTTAACTTAATTTTGATCTTGATAACTGTTTTAACCAGCAAACCTGCTCAGTTTTTCTAACAGCTTAAGTTGATTCAGAGCCCTTTTTAAATTATGTAAGGGGTTGTTAACGGCATAGTAAATATCGTTCATTAAAAAGTCAGTTAGGAATCTGATAGCCTGCATATATGTCATAAACTGGCCTGCGTAAATCAGGTCAGCTTTCTCAGCAGTTGTAAGCTCATTTTCCATCTCACTCAGGTAGCCTTCAAGGATTGCATGCAGAAAGTCAGGTCTTATTTTAATCAGACTCAGATTTTCTTCTTCCTCGCTAACCGGGCAAACATAGGTGCGAATCATATCACCCAGGTCACTGATGAAGTATCCTGGCATGACTGTATCCAGGTCTATTACACAAAGTACCTTGTCATCAGGCTCAAAAAGCACATTATTAATTTTTGTGTCATGATGGGTGACGCGGATTTTAAAGTCAGGATTTTTTCTGATTTCTTCAAACCTGTGCACCAGGTCAATATAGCCAGATATTTCTGCAATTGCAGCAGAAGCCAAGGCTAGCCTTTCGGGTGAGCCTAAGGCAATGGCTGATGATAACTGCTGATAGCGGTAGCTGAGATTATGGAAGTGTGGAATGGTAATTTTAAGTTCATGTGCATCCAGATCTGACAATATTCGGGTGAATTTGCCAAATGCTTTGGCAGCAGCAAAGGCCTGTGCGGGTTTTTCAGGTACATCGATTGAATGTGAATTTTTGATAAATGGAATAAGTCTGTAAAAGGCATTTTTTTCATCCATTGAATATTCTTCTCCTTTTACGTTTCGTAAAGGAGTCGGAAGAAGGTATGTAGGATGTTGAACCTCAAGGTAATTACTAATTATTCTCACATTGGTAGCAAGTACGTCGGGCCAGGTAAAAACCTTCTGATTTATCTGCTGAAGAATAAATTTACCACCAGTAGTTTCTACCAGCCACGTAGAATTTATCAGTCCATTACCATATGGGCGAATCAAATAAGGTGGGGTAATCCCATATTGGCTTAATACTTGATCACACATTTTACGCTGAAAATTTTAATAGTCTACCCAATCTATTAATAATAATAGCAGCAGAAGTTGCGCAACCGTTTGCGTTTTTTTTTATTTTTTTAAGGCGTAAGTGTCAGTTATTATTTCTACTGATCATTTTAGAATCAAGCAGATAATGAACAGGCAGGGCTGTTTCAGGAAATTCCATGTCAAGAATATTGAAAAGTATTTCAGTAGCCTTTTCACCTTGCTTATAGGGGAACTGTTCAATAGAGGCCACAGGAGGGTAATCCATATAATTCCAGATTGGCATATTTGCGAAGCTTACAAAGAAGATATCTTTATTGATTAATTGGCCCATAGCCTTTGCCGTTTCTATTGCATCAAGTGCTACATAATCATTAAAGGTTATGACAGCCGTTGGGGGGCTGGGCAGGTTAAGTAAAACTTTCATGCAACTGTGATTGCTCTGGGCCGAAAGATCAGAATATACAATCAGTTCAGGTGCAATTTCGAGTGAACCCTTCTTCAAGCCATTTGAATATATTTCGAGCCTCTGGGTTGTCGACAATAATGCTACTGGCCCATTGATCAACGCTATCCGGGAATGACCTACTCCAATTAAATAATCCATTGCTTGCATAATCCCGGGTTCCAGGTTACAGGCAGCGTAATTTATATGGGGCAAATTTGGAATGCGGTCAAAAAAGACAATCGGGATATGTAATCGTTTCAGATCATCTAAAAATTCAAAATTTTCAGTATCCTGAGAGACGGATACAATCATCCCATCAACCCTATGGGTTTTCATTCCTTCAATGATCCGATATTCACGTTCGGCATTGTCGAGAGACTGACCGATTAGCACATTGTAATTTCGGGCACTGGCATAATCTTCTATTCCGCTTAATGCTGCGGCAAAAAAAGCTTCTGAAAGTCTTGGAAGTACGAGACCAATAGTAAAGGTTTTCTTCTGTTTGAATGAAATAGCAGTCTGATTGGGTATATAATTTAATTCAAGCGCTATTTTATGCACGCGCATCGTAGTTACCCAGCCGATACTTGGATGATTATGCAATGCCCTTGACACAGTCGAGGCAGAAACATGTAAACGTTTGGCAATTTCCTTAATAGTAGGAAGCTTATTCATACATCAGGATTAATTCAGAGATTAAATCTTTGCTCAACGGCTAATATACTATTCGCTTTCAACAAAATTTAAAGTGTATGGGATTGACTTCTCAACTAGTTAAAGTCTGATCTTCACACCACCATTTACTATGAAGCCATCAAGAGGGGCATAGATATCGCGAAATACTGGGCTGGTCATTGCTCCTGTGTAAATGATGTCAAAACGGGTTTGACGGGTATCGGTGATGTTTTCGAAGTTTATAAAGAGTGACAAATGGAGCCAGGTTCGTTCTGCCATGAGACCCGCTGTCCAGTATCCCTTACCAATGCCACCATCATTTAATTTCTGGGGGCTGAAATAATAAGCTTCGAGTCCAATTTTTAGCTTGTTTTCAATTTCATACATCAGCACATTATTTAATCGGTGGATAGATACCAACGGGTAGGGGCTTATAACATTGCCGGCTTTCTGATGTACATCACTTAGGGTATAGCCAAGAAATAGCTTAAAATCTGACACGCTTAATTTTATGTTTGTTTCCAGTCCTCTGGTATTAAGGTTACCTGCTGGCTGAAGATACTGAAGATCGCCACCACTTACAGGTCTCAGTAAAATAGGGTTATTAATAACGGTATAGAAAAATAGCTGGTTAACCGTAAAGCCAAGGTGTTCATTAAAAAAACTGGTCTTATAGGTCAGGTCGTAGTTGGTACCATAAGAACGTTCTGCCCTGGTTTTTGACATATCAATTGGTAATACATTTCTGAACTGAATACGTTCGGCATCTTCAGTAAACAAACTGGGCGCCTTATAACCAAGGCCCCCGCCCAAACGGGTTGACAGATGGGGATTTATTTTCCAGAGCGCAGAAACCCGGGGTAGCAGGAAGAAGCCATATACATTATGATAATCTGTACGCAGACCTGATTCTAGCGTAAACTGCTTATTTACATTCCAGGTATTTTGAATGAATGCACCTATTGTCTGATAGTTATAGTTGCGAAGTGGTAAATTACTATCTCTATGCTCGGTAAACTTATCTGATAAAATAGTTATACCAGCCACCCAGTCGGCCAGCATACCCTTTTTCAGGTAATCAGCCTCAGTATATGTTGATAACTGAACACCTGAAAACCTGTAATCGGGTAAATCTATTGAACGGTCAAAATAGCTCAGGCTATTTTTAATTACCAGTTTTTCGTTTTCATTAAAGGTATGGTCAAGTTCAATCTGTGTACTGTAGCGCCCGGTTTTATTTTGCTCAAAATACGTATGACCAGCGCTTGCCCCATTTTTGATAAATGAAATATCACCCCCGGTACGTTTTTCAATCGTAGTGTTTAAACCCGCTATCAATGTGGTATGGCTGGAAACAGCAATGAAAAGTTTAGGATTCAGTGTAAATCTATCATATCTGGGAATTGCCGTAAAACCTGTATTAGAGGGGTCATAAGCTGAACCACGATTATAAGCGGCATAAACGGTTGTTCCAACAGTCTTAAATTTCTGGCTGTAGAATGTGCTAAGATCAAGTCCCAGAGCAGATGTGCCATTGGCAATAAATGATAATTGCCGTTCCTGGGCAGGCGTTTTTGAAACCAGGTTTACCAGGCCTGCAATGGCTCCACCCCCGTAAAGTGTAGATGATGATCCTTTGATGATTTCTACCTGTTTCAGGTCTAGTGGGGCCACCTGTAATAGACCCAGCCCTCCCGAAAAACCAGCATAGAGCGGAAAGCCGTCACGAATTACCTGTGTATATTTGCCGTCTAGCCCTTGGATACGGATACTTGAATTACCACTGGTGGCAGAAGTTTGCTGGGTCTGGATTCCTGTACTTTCAGCCAGAAGCATACGGATATCACCAGGCTTCATACTTGCTTTTTCTTCTAATTCCTGGCTTGAAATAATTTCGATCCGGGTAGGAATATTTGCCAGAATCCGGCTCGACCTGGTTGTTGAGACTACTACTTCATCAAGTTCTTTTCCTTCACGGTTACCTTCTTCCTGCATCTTAATAACCAGACGGGTAGAATCTATTAGTGGAAATACTAGTGTGTCAACCTGAGTTTCAAAACCAACATACCGGAACTCGATAACTTGCTTACCCCCGGGTATTAAAGACAGTGTTAATAGCCCGTTTTTATCAGAACTTGTGCCTATTGACGTGCCCCTGACCAGAGCTGTTGCCCCGATTAATGCCTCTCCAGATTTTTTATCTTTCAAAATAATAGACAGTGTATTCTGACAGAAAGCAGATGCGGCAAATAAGATTACCAGAAAAAGCACAATAAGGTTTTTTAACATGAATCAGGATTGGGCTGTTTGGCAAAGTATCCTGACCGAAAAAAAAATTGGCAGAAGAATTTTACGGTGCAAAGATAAATGCAGAGTTAACCTTTGTCAACTTAATCTTTTAATTCAGACATAAACGTGTTTTGTCGGCCTGGTTTTAGCTCGATTTATCTTGTAAAAACTTTAGCTCCAAGAGGCTTTAGCTTCAGTAATCTGGATACTAATAAATTTGACGCTTAACTGAGGGCTGTAAATTTATTTGTGTTATTAAGGAAATTGCAGGTTTGTGGCTAGCGCTGAAAATTCCCAGAGTTTTCTGGCGGCTGTTTCATCCATCGCATTTCCTCTCAGAGTTGCCAGTACCGGATAACCCCGATAGCCCTGATCAGGTTCATACATTTTTTCTCCCAGTGCTTGATTTGAAACTGCAGCATATAATGTTGATGGTGCGCCTCATACAGTCTCAAAACCAAGTCCTGAATTTGTTCCGGTTACTATGGCAGTTTTACCGCTTAAGTCAGGGATATCTTTTTTTGAAAACATATTCAGGTTAGTTTAGAGGCTTAGTTAACTATCAGTGCCTAATGTAGTTTACTTCAATGATTCTAAAAACATGTATCAATTTCATTTAAATCAGATTGATTTTACTGTTTTCACTAATTTAAAAGCAGATTAGAATAATTTTTTTACGCCTGCTGATAATCAATTTTCGACAAAGATTATCATAGCAGAGATTAAGCGGATATGATTACAATCTTACTGTATATGCTGGATTGAAGGGGTAACTATAATTAAGTTTAGTATGGCCTTCTTAGTTATAGGAAGAGCATACTTGAATTAATTACTGTCAGCGGTTATGGCTTGTTGAATCTTAACAGGGTTAACTATTAATTGGTAAAATGAATTCAAAAAGCTATGAATATGATGCAGTTGTGGTTGGCTCGGGGCCAAACGGACTGGCTGCAGCTATCCTGTTACAGCAAAATGGCCTTTCGGTATTGCTACTTGAAGGTAAAGATCAAATAGGCGGGGGCCTGAGTACAGAGCAATTAACATTACCCGGATTTTATCATGATGTAGGTTCGGCTGTTCACCCCCTGGCTGCTGGTTCCCCGTTCTTTCAAACTTTACCACTTGAGCAGCATGGTCTTCATTATATTTATCCCGATACAGCGGCTGCACATCCCTTAGATAGTGGAAGTGCAGCAGTACTAAAAAAATCTGTTACTCAGACTGCTAGTTTATTGGGCGAAGATTGTACCGCTTATACTCACTTGATTCAACCTGTAGTTGATACATGGCCTAGTCTTGCAGCAGATGCTTTAGCTGCATTGCATTTCCCAAGGCATCCTCTTGATATGGCTCAGTTTGGCTTTAAAGCATTGACATCTGCTGTGACCCTTGCTAAACGTTTTAAAACTGAAGAGGCAAGGGCTCTTTTAGCAGGAATGGCAGCACATAGTATCCAGCCCCTGACAAATATCGCTACATCGGCTGTAGCTCTTGTACTTATGGCCAACGGGCATTTAAAAGGTTGGCCTGTACCCAAAGGAGGGGCTAAAAGTATTGCTTCGGCCCTGGCTTCGTTTTTTATTTCAATTGGGGGGAAGATAGAAACAGGTACCTATATCAAAACGCTGAGTCAGCTTCCGTCAGCAAAGGCCATACTCTTTGATGTTACTCCCAAACAGCTTTTAACCATAGCCGGTCATCAGTTTTCTACTCTTTATAAATGGCAGCTTGAACGCTACCGTTACGGGATGGGGGTATTCAAAATTGACTGGGCACTTGATGATAGCATACCCTTTAAAGCTGAAGCTGCCAGGCAGGCAGGTACCATTCATCTCGGAGGAACCTTAGAAGAAATCACATATAATGAGGCCCAAACAAGTAAGGGCCATTATCCTGACCTGCCATTTGTTTTATTGGCCCAGCAAAGTGTATTTGACTCAACCCGTGCTCCTGCATCCAAGCATACCGGTTGGGCCTATTGCCATGTTCCAAACGGTTCTAGGAAAGACATGACTGAGAATATCGAGAGGCAGGTTGAGCGTTTTGCCCCCGGCTTTCGTGAGCGCATCCTGGCCAGGCATACATTTAATACCAGCCAGCTGGAAAGCTATAATCCAAATAATATTGGGGGTGACATCAATGGGGGTATTATTGATCTCGGGCAACTATTTACCCGGCCGGCCTTAAGAAGTTCGCCTTACCGTACATCAGCAAAAGGCTTATATATCTGTTCTTCGTCTACGCCTCCTGGTGGAGGTGTTCACGGTATGAGCGGTTACAATGCGGCCAGGCAGGCATTGAAAGATGTATTTAACATTCATCCCCGCATTTTGTAAGGCTGAAATAATACATGAACTACTACTAAGCAAACCATCAGACTGGCAGTAGTTCTGCTTTAAAAAACTCAGGTCACTCCTTAGTCGCTACCAGTTCATTCCCGTTTTGAAGCAGGGTTAATTTTTTAATGGTGCCATCACTTTCTTTGGTAAACTTGATTTTAGCCGCTACCAGTGTATAAAAAAAGTTGAGTTCAGATTCAGGATAAATTTCGACCCGTATTTGTCCTGTTAACTGCGCATAGGCCTGACCGGCATCAGTTGTTATGTTAAGCTTCAAACTAGGCGCGGCTATTAATGAATATGTGCCTTCTACGGCTTTTAACTGTGCTGGATTCAAGGCAACACTTTTTTGAAAAGGCTTAGCCTGAGGTATTTTAAAGGGCATTTTAAAGAGAATATTTTGGGTTTCATTTCGAAGCTGATACATGTCGACTACATTCCAGATATTAGTCAGAATGATAATGACCTTGTTTTTATCGGGATAACGGGCAATTATAGTCATATAGCCAGGGTAGCCCCCAGTATGCAAATACTGTTTTCCTGCGAAGCCTGATTCCCCCATTAAAAGCCAGCCGAAGCCATAGGTTATTCCCGTGAGAGAGGCAATTGAACCATCTGTAAGTTTTGCAGGCAGATATGCGAATTCCTGTTCCTGTTTGCTAATCAATTTATCTGTATACAATACCTGATCCCATTTAAACATATCTTCAGTGTTACTGCTGATACCACTAAAACGGTTATCAAACCACTCCAAAACCCTGTAAATCTCTGATTTACAGGGTTTTTTGTTTTCAGCCAAACTCAAAATAACCCATAGTTTCTCAATGTTTATGATACCTAAAAGGATACCTGTTTTTGTTTCTTACCTTCGAGGTATCAGAAAGTGGTATAATTAACTGTAATACAGGTAATTATACCATATCGAGACAGGGCTATTTTGGGCCGTTTTGAGCAGTTTTGATACCAGTTTTTAAGAAACGTTTTGCACCTATTCGTCAAACCGTAACAAAACAAACAGTATTAAATGAAAACAACAAACACATTTGGTGTACATTTTCTTATCCTTCAGGATAAATTGAAAGAGGGCAAGGCCCCCGTGTACGCTCGCATTACCGTAAACACCGACCGTATCCTTATTGGTTTAAAGCAATGGATTGATCCAAAATCATGGGATATGAGAAAGGGAGCGGGTAAAGGCGCTAAGGATGAAACCAAATCTTGAATAATTATTTATCAGAGGTTAGGACCGAACTCGGATAATGCTACCGGGAACTTCAGCTAAAAAAGAAAATAATTACGGCAGAGGATATTAAAATTACATTTCTGCGTGTTGAAGAAATTGAACATACGCTGCAATCGCTGTTCAAATTTCACAATGAGGGAGAGAAACATAAGCTGAATGAAAATACCCTAAGCCATTATTTAACTACGCAGCGGTATCTTTCAGAATTTATTACCGCACGTTATCGTAAAAAAGACTTGTCTTTAAAAGATGTTTATTTTAAGTTCCTCTCTGATTTCGAAAATTTTCTGCGTGACTATCAACCTGAAAAGAACAAAAAGCCGATTGGCAATACCGGGGCGATGACGCATCTTATACGTTAGAAAAAAATGTTGAACCTGGCTATTAGTCTAGACTGGATAGGAAAGAATCCTTTCTTTAGCTATCGAATAAAGATAAGGCATGAGGTACGCCAGTATCTCAACAAGACAGAGTTATCGGCTTTAGAAACTAAAGTGTTCGCTCTTCCCAAGTTGGATTACGTTAGAGACCTTTTTGTTTTCTGTTGTTATAAAGGTTTAGCTTATACCGATGCAATTAATCTGAAAGCTGGTAATTTGGTTGTGGGAGTAGATCAGGGTTTGTGGATTAAAACCAAAAGGAAAAAAACATTGGTGCCGGTAAGTACACCGCTATTATCAAAACCTATTGCTATACTGAAAAAGTATGAGAATGACTACAGGTCTATACGTAACGGAACGTTATTCCCATTGTTGAGTAATCAGAAGATGAATAGCTATCTAAAGGAAATTGCGGATTTATGTGTTATCGATAAAAACTTAACGTCACACATAGCCCGCCATACTTTTGCAACAACCGTTACACTGTCTAACAATGTGCCGATTGAAACAGTAAGTAAAATGTTAGGGCATACAAAGATTGGCACAACGCAGATCTATGCTAAGGTAATTGAGCAAAAAGTTAGTGATGATATGGCTATTTTGCGAAATAAGTTAGGGTAACCAAAAAAAATGAAGCTCATTTAATTTATGATATAAATTATGAGCCGATTAAAACTATTAATCGGCTCATAATTTTACTATATTTGAGTTGAATAAATAAATAATCGGCTCATGATGTACAGCTGGCAACTTCCGAAATGGCCTGATTTCGTTTACGAAATACAGGAAATACAACCTTTAATCCTTGCCTTGGCGGAAGAAATTGGCGAGGTTAACGGCATTATTATGGGCTTGTCTGATGAGTTAAAACAGGAAACATTACTACAACTAATGTTATCTGAAGCAGTTAAAACATCAGAGATCGAGGGCGAAATTCTAAGCCGGGAAGATGTAATGTCATCTATCAGAAATAATCTGGGATTAAACGTTAGCCCTATCTATGTAAAAGATCAGCGGGCCGGAGGTGTGGCACAACTGATGATAGAGGTGCGTAAATCCTTTGATCAGCCATTGCGTTTGGATACGCTTCTTGAATGGCATGTAATGTTGATGGTAGGCTCAAAGCATATTAAGCCAGGCCAGTGGAGAATTGGAATTGAACCCATGCAAGTAGTTTCTGGTGCGTATGGACGGGAGGTTGTACATTATGAAGCCCCACCTTCTTCAGAAGTCCCACAGGAAATGGAACGCTTTGTTCAATGGTATAATAAGGCAAAATTTCCGCTAAAAGGTGGAATATCCGAAGCCGTACTAAAATCAGCGATAGCTCATTTGTATTTTGAATCTATACATCCTTTTGAAGATGGCAACGGCCGCATTGGTCGGGCTATTGCAGAAAAAGCCTTGTCACAATCTTTGGGAAGGCCGGTAATGCTCAGTCTTTCTAAAACTATCGAGGGCACTAAAACTGCTTATTATGCGGCGCTTAAGGAAGCTCAAAGATCATTGGAAATCACTCACTGGATAAATTATTTTGCTTCGGTGATTCTTGAAGCCCAGCGTGATGCAAAAAAAATGGTTCAATTTACATTGAAAAAGGCACATTTTTTTGATCGTCATAAATATCAGCTTAATGACCGGCAATTAAAAGCTATCAATAAGATGATGGAAAAAGACGACCAGGGATTTGAAGCTGGAATGACAGCAAAGAAATACATCAGCATCAACAAAACTTCTAAAGCTACCGCTACCCGCGATTTAAAACAGCTAAACGAAATGGGTATCCTTACCCAAATAGGAGCTGGCAGGTCCGTAGGCTATCAATTGAATTTAGTTTAATTAGCTTATGCTAAAAGTAGCAAGGTATCGCATTGTGCGATACCTTGCTATTCAATATGGTATTGTGCATTCTGTAAAATATCAAGTCCGACTCGGATAAACTCGGATTAATTTCCAATTCCCTTAGTTCATTTTTGAATAAAAACACCTACCACAGACATGAGGTGTGAATTTTTTTTTGATCGAATTATCACTTTTGTGCTTAACAATGATGTTTTCATTATAAAAAAACACATGAGTTAGGTACGAGTGGTGAATTTTTTTTAGACAAAGGCGGCAACTTTGCTTTATGGCTCAAAATGAAAGTCTAATTGTTGGAAAGCTTGAAGCAGTTTAGAATTGAATTTTTAATTAAATAAAGAGAAATATTATGGCAGCAGAAATTATCACTAAGGAAGATTTGCAGGAGTTCGGGGAACAATTGCTAAATCAAATGAAGGCGTTAATCGGCAGAGGACAAGTTGATGAGCCAAGGAAGTTTATAAAAAGTTATCAGGTCAAGAATCTTTTAAAAATTTCTAATAATACCCTGCAAACCTTGCGGGATAATGGCACTATCCCTTTTAGCAAGATTGGTGGCATCCTTTATTACAATTACGAGGATATTATGAAAGTTTTGAAAGGGGAAGTAAAAAGTAAACGTATCAGCTTCAGTAAATAAATGTGTGTTCATCTGTTAGGAGCAAGTTATGTTTTCGCTACGCTTAAACAGCTTGCTCCTTCGGAGTAAAAATTGATTTTACACTTCGTTTAAAATTTAAGATCATGGGAAGGCCATCATTACAAGAGGAAGAAAAAAGGGTCATACAAGTGAATATCCGGCTGACAAAAGATGAAAATGATACCGTTGTATAAAACGCTGATCATCCGCCAGCAAAAACGCTCATAACCCGCCACCCAAAGTCGTATTTTTTTTCTGTCGTAACGGCGATATTCCGCCAGCTGTGACGGTGTTAC
>Ga0123337_10006020_pt1 | contig 11715 bp, 7 predicted proteins | sample frozenSSSSmetaG_FD_89792 | JGI IMG/M metagenome (GOLD analysis project Ga0123337, IMG submission 89792) | Glacier valley bacterial and archeal communities from Borup Fiord, Nunavut, Canada, to study Microbial Dark Matter (Phase II) -... | ecosystem: Environmental > Aquatic > Freshwater > Ice >...
GCATCGTCGACGCCAACGGAATGCTCCGTCATGGCGGCTTCGGTGTTCAGCGGGTCGATGTCAGAGATTGAGCCGATGAAGGTGGTCTTGCCTACGGCAAATCCACCCGCGATCACAATCTTGACGACCGTTGGGGCGATCGGCGTATCGCTTGGCGCGACCGCCGCGTTAGAGGGCTGCGATGCCATCAAGGACACTCTCCAGAAGGCTGAGGGACAGTCCACCGTTGGCATCGTGCGTTGCCTGGTCGTCGGCTGTCCCACTGGTATGAATAGTCAGGAAATTTTCTTCAGCAAGATCCGTGACGAGCACGCGAACCACGCCCAGCGGTAGCCGGGTGTGGGCCGAGAGTTCGGCCACGGATTGATATTGACCTGCAGCGAGCTGCAGGATCTTTCTCTTCTCAGGCGTGAGCCCGCGAGTATTGTGTGCGCCGGATTCCGCCTGGACGAGAGCTTCCATGGGAAGGCCCTTCGAGGCGCCACTCACCCGCCCACCGGTCACGGCGTAGGGCCGGACCGTATAGGCCTCATCGTCCGCACCTCTGTACGGGTCCACGGTTTCCGTCATAGTGATTCCTTAGCGGAGGGCTCCATCGGTGGGAAGATTCTGCCGCATTTCAGTAATGAGCTGAGGCGTGAGCGCGTTTTCGGTACGCGACACGAGCAGGGTCATCTCGTACCCAACGAGGCCAACGTCGCACGTCGAGTCTGCCGCAACCGCCAGCACGGCGCCGTTGTTGACGCTCATCAGGAACAGGAAGATCTCGTCCATCTCAATGATGGATTGGCGAACTTCGCCCGCCTTGAGTTGACGCGCTGCACCGCGCGTCAAGGATGCCATTCCGGACACCACGGCAGCAAGGGTGTCTCCACCAGTCCTGTCGAGATTCTTCGACATCGCCATAAGTAGGCCGTCAGCACTGACGACCAGCGTGTGGCGCGTTCCGGGTACGGTCTGGACGAAGTTGTCCAGCAGCCAACCAAAGTTGGTGGCTTCGGTACTGAGCGCGGTCACTTGTCCTCCTTGTTGCGGTGGTCCCCGTGTGGGACGCACTTGAGTGTGTTCATCATTCGGTGAGCGGATCGTGAGTGGTGCCACGTAAATTGTGCGCGTCATCCCTTGCACGCTGAGTGCCAGAGTAGAACGCCGAGAAGCGAGTACGGACCGCTTCCGCGTCGCGCGGCACTTGAGCGACAGCTTGCTCCGGCTCCGGAGCGGGCTTCTGTCGCGCCACGGGGGTGCGCTTGGTAAGGCCCGCGCGGGTCGTCGCAACCTTGGGACGCACGCTGGCAAGCGAACTCAACTCCGAGAAAACGGCCGACACATAATCCACATCGGCCGACTCCCCGGATTCGGGAGAGATTTGCACAACCGGCCTATACGAGGTCGCGGCCTCGGGGGCTGCGGCCTGCAGCGCGCTGGCACCGGCGGTCTCCCAACCACGAGGATTCGCCAACTGATCAGGCGAGTAGGTCGTGGCCAACTCCACGCTGGCATATTCGGACGGGGTGGCCTGCTGAGGCGCCCAATCCTCGGGCGCTGCAGACGGGGTGGCCTGCTGAGGCGCCCAATCCTCGGGCGCTGCAGACGGGGCGGCCTGAGGCGCAGGGGCCTCCTCCGCCACGGGTTCCGTGCTGGCGTACCCGCTCGTCGGCAGCATGGTCCACTGCGGCCCGCCGTCATCCTGGACCGCGGGCGAGAATCCGCCGAGCGGGGAAGGCGTAGCTGCAGGCTCCTCGGGCAATGCCGGGGCAAATCCCGGCTGGTCGTTGGACCGCTCATACGCGGGCATCGCGCTCACGTCCGTGCCCTGCGGCGCCGACTCCGTGGGGACATATTCGGACTGCGGCTGAACGTCCACTTGCCGCGACTCAGGTTGCTCAGCAGGTTGCTCAGCAGGTTGCTCAGCAGGTTGCTCAACAGGGGTCATCCACGAGACCGCGGGCCTCGCGGGGGCTGCATACGCGATCGGGCGCTCTCCCGGTGCCGGTGCAACGTTCTGGCCTGGCAGGTTCTCCGCCTTGCCTCCCTTGCCGAACAACCTCGAGAAGAATCCTCCGCGATAGTCAGATTGCGCAGGTCCGGCCCCATCCATGATGAGTTCGTCGAGGCTAGGCACCGAAGTCACGGGATCCGCTTCAAACTGCGGCTCGGCTAGCGGGCGCTGCCTCACTGGCTCCGCCGGCGCGGGATACAAAGGCGATACGTACGCACTGGCAGGCGCCCCGCTGGGCGCGCTCACCACCGGATTGGGCGCTACCGTCTGAGGCGCATACGGGGGCGCCATTGGAGCCGGGTCGTCGTAAAGCGACACCGATTCGACACCCGCCGACGGCTCGACGCGCTCGGGGCCATCTGCGTTGCTGGCTTCGGCACGCTTCTCAGGCACCACCGGGGCCGGCTCGTCATCAGCCTCGAGCTGAGGAACGAGCATTTCCGCGAAACGGGAGCCGTCGAGGCTCTGGTCCTCTGCGCCGCCATGGAGATCATCGTCATACCCGGTCCTGATGAGCGGCGACTGGCGTGAAACGGGCGCACGATCGCCTCCCCGGTCCGACGCGTCGATCGCGAAGTTCCGCATCACGGCAATTGAGCGATCCACTCCCGCCTCGACGGGTTCAAAACCCGCGGTCGCGTCGTCAGGCTGCGGCGCGGGGGCCGGCGCTGCCGGAGCCTGCACTGTGGGAGCCGGCGCTGCCGGAGCCTGCGGTGCGGGCGGTTGCCATGCCGGAGCCTGCACTGTGGGAGCCGGCGCGGGGGCCTGCGGTGCGGGCGGTTGCCATGCCGGAGCCTGCACTGTGGGAGCCGGCGCGGGAGCCTGCGGTGCGGGAGCCTGCGGTGCGGGAGCCTGCGGTGCGGGAGCCCGGGAAGGCAGAACTGGCGCTGACTGGAACCCCCCGCTTGCGGAAGTTTCCATGCCGATGCCCTGCGCCGGATCCTCGACACTAGCTCCTCGACGGACCTCATGACCCAAGGACTCTCCATCGGAACGGGAGTCGACGGGTTCGCCCTCGTTGCCTCGCAGGGGACGGAACCCACGGAACACGCGGGACCGAGCCTCTGCAGTCTCGGGAGACACTTCGTGGGCAGCCAAGATCGGAGTGAATCCGGTCGTGGCCGCGCCCTGGAGCGCACTCAATTGCGCCTCCGACGCGCGCTGCGGCAACGCAATAATGCTGCTCGTGTCGAGCGCGGCACCTGATGTGGCAGGAGCGCGACGGCGACGAGTGGGCAGGCCCACTTCGGTCATGCCCGAGGTGAGCTCGTCGAGATTCACGGGAACGGCTGCGGGTGCCTCCGCGGCATCCGCGGCAACAAGGCTCCCGATGGCATCGGCGTCCAAGCCGGAAGGCGTCGGCTCGGGGTCACTATCGAACGGGATTGATTCTGACTGCTCAAACTCCGGAGGGCGCTCCGACAGACTCGGGCCTTGCTCGATCACGGTGGGCTGATAAGCCGATACGCCTCTTCGCGACGGAACGGGCTCATCGACTTCTTCGAGTGTCGCGTCGTGGTGCAAGAGCGCAGCGGGCGCGTGCAGGGTGTCGTCCGCCGTCGTCGTGCTCACGTGGCCGGACGCGAAACCCGCAGCGGTGTCGAACAATGATGCCGGCATGACCACTGTTGCCTCGGTGCCCTTGCCTTCGGCCGAGTCGATCTGGACGCGCGCGCCGACGCGGCGTGCAATGCGCCCCACCACGAAGAGCCCGAGTCGCTGAGCCCCGAGGATCTCGGATGCGGCGGTTGACGCCACGCGCGAGTTCGCCTCCGCCAATTCCTCTGGCGTCATGCCGATGCCCGAGTCGGTCACGGACACAGTGAACGCGCCGTCCTTCTCCATCGTGCGCACGATCACCTTGGTACCAGGGTCGGAGAACACGGTGGCGTTTTCGAGCAACTCCGCAAAGAGGTGCGCGGCGGTCAGGGCCGAGTGTCCGAGCATCGAGGGGTCGGCGTCGAGCTCCAACTGAACGCGTTCGTACAGTTCGATTTCAGACGATGCGGTGCGGATCACGTCTGAAAGCGGCATGGGGCGGCGCAGCCTGCGGCCGGTGTCGATGCCTGCAAGCACGAGGAGAGACTCGCTGTTACGACGCATTCGGGTGGCGAGGTGGTCGAGGGCGAACAGCTTGGTGAGTGTGTCCTGATCGTCCTCGGTGCGCTCCATCTCATCGATGGACGCAAGTTGCCTGTTGAGCAGCACCTGGTCGCGGCGGGCGACGTTGACGAACATCTCCGAGATCGATCCACGCAGGGCAGCCTGTTCGGCGGCAATCGACAGAGTCGCCGCGTTAATCGAGTTGAAGGCCTCTGCGAGACGGCCGACCTCGTCCTGAGATTCCACAGGAATCTGCACCTCCGACAGGTCGACGGTCTGACCTGGCATGGCGACTCGTTCCACGAGTCGCGGCAGTTCTTGACGCACTGCGGTAGCGGTGGTGGTCAAGCGACGGAGCGGGTTGATGATGCGGCGCGCGATGGCCTGCGTGATGAGCTGGGTGACGATGAAGACGATCGCGGCGGCAGCGAGGGTCGCGATCACCTGGATGAGGCTGGCGCGCTCTACCGTCGCAGCACGACCATCTACCGCACTCGTCAACTCCCCAAGAACCGGCAGAACGACAGCGAGCTCTTCATCAACCTGCAACGGCCACTCGTTCGCGCGCTGGTTCAGCAACGCACGGTCGCTCGTGTCGCTAATGAGGGTCTCTCTGATCGTCCCGTACCCGTTAATCTCCAGCCGCGAATAGGACGCGCCGATGTCGGGCACAGGGGTAATGCCCGTGAGTGGGGCCACCGCGATCTGGGCGTTGGCGAGCGCGTTGTTGGAGCCGAAGTAGTACGCCTGGTATTGCGCGGCCTCGCCTTGACGCCAGAAGCCCTGATCAATCTTGCGGTTGACGTAGACCTCCTCGACGCGCATGGCCTCGACGAGTTCCGCGACTGACACCAAGCCATTGACGTTGTCCGCCAGCGTCCGGTCTGTAGTGGAGTTTCCGACCTCGCGCGCCGAACCGAGCAAATCCTTCACCATCGCCGTGTAGTCATTCTGCGCGCTGGCGATCTGAACCGTACCGGCCCGCACCTGCTCGCGGAGGTCACCGATCCCCTGCAGCTTTGCCGAGAAGCTATCGAGGTAAGCCACCACGCTCTTGTTGTCGGCGTTGCCGCTGAGGCTCTCGGCCGCGCTGGTGAAGACCCGCGCGGATCGATCCACCTCATCAAACCGACCCGGAAGCTCCTCAGCACCTGTCCGCGCGTCCGTGAGGTAGTTGAGTGTGGTGTTGCCTTCCGCGCGAATCAATGTGGGCAGACTCCTGGCAAGCGTGCCAACGTCGCCCTGCGGGGCGCTACCCGCTGCGTCTGTGACCTCTTGAGCAATCCGGGTGTAGACCTCGACCTCACTTTGGACCTTTTCAGCGTCTGGCCACGAAGCGAACTCTCCGGGAACGGTGTCCACCGTGGCGATTTCCCGCGCCGTACTCAAGGACTCTTCACCATTGGCTCCCGCTATTGCGGCGACGATCTGTGCGGCGATGGGAGCAAAGTCCGGGTCTGCCTGTCCAGCTTCGTTCAGCGTGGCAACAGTCGTATCGACGCTGGCGCGAGCGGCGACTCGGTCGGCGTTACCGTCCGAGACTGCACGCAAGTACTTCGTGACTTCGAAGCGCTCGGCCTCGACCGCGGCAACGACTGGCGTTCCCTTTTGGATGAGGTCAGACAATTGGCTGGTGTTGCGGCTCGCCGAGTACGTCGAGGCTGCATTCCACACCACGAGGGCGGCGGCAAGAAGCAACACCAATGTCGGCACAGCGACGACCATCAGCAGCTTGCCGCGGATTCCAAGCCTCTGAAGCATGAACCTCTCCCTCGTGCCCGCCAGCGCCTTTGCGGCAGGTCAAGCAACATCACCGTGACGTTCTGGTCCTTGGGGTATCGGCACGAATCCCGAACCACATGAGGCCCGTCATTGCGACCGTCGCTATGAGACCGTATACCGATTGAACGATGATGGAATAGGGCGGAATCCCCAATGCGCAATATTTGTGTGACATCTCACAGCGAGGACCACCTTCTTTCGCCCTCCGAGGCGGAGGCGCCGACCCCCCGTTCGGGCGAGTTGGTGATCACCATAGCGGGCGCGGGAGTGAATCGTGCCGACGTGCTCCAGAGCCGTGGCCTGTATCCCTCACCCAAGGGCTGGCCCGAGTGGCCGGGGCTTGAGTGCGCGGGAGTCGTGAGCGCCGTGGGCGAAGGCGTCGCGGGGTTCAAGGTGGGCGATCACGTATGTGCTCTCGTTGGCGGTGGTGCCTACGCCGAGGCCATCGCCGTGCCGGCTGACCTGGTGCTTCCCGCGCCGTCTGGGTTGACGCTCGTGGAGGCGGCCGGCATCATGGAGGCCGCCTGCACCGCGTGGTCGAACTTCATGGCCGCACGCGCTTTACCAGGTGAAACGCTGCTCATCCATGGTGGTTCCGGTGGCATAGGGACGTTTGCGATCCAGGTGGCGAAGGCACTCGGCTTGCGCGTAATCACGACCGCCCGCGGCCCGGAGCGTGTGCGCCGATGCCTTGAGCTTGGTGCCGATGTCGCGGTCGACTACGAGTCCGAGGACTTTGTCGACGCAGCGCAGGCGCTCGGTGGCGCCGACGTCATTCTCGATGTGATTGGGGCCGCCTACCTTGAGCGCAATCTCGCGGCGCTGGCCACGGGCGGACGGCTCGTCGTCATTGGGCTACAGCGCGGGGCCAGGGCCGAAGTCGACTTAGGCACGCTCATGTCCAAGCGCGCGAGCATCATCGGCACGACGCTCCGGGCTCGCCCCCACGCTGAACGCGCCGCAATCGTGGCGGCGGTCGGCCGCGAAATCTGGCCGCTCATTCCCGACAAGGTTCGGCCGATCATCCACCAGTCACTTCCGCTTAAGGACGCCCAGGCGGCACACGACCTGCTCGACTCGGGCGAGGTCTTCGGAAAAGTGATCCTGGTGCCCTAATGGGCCCCGGGCACACCGCGGGGGCTATGCCCGTGCATTTTCGCCCGCCGCGAGATTGCCTGCCGCGAGCGAGGACGAGAGTGCCGGCGCGATCGGAAGGCGGGGAATAAGCGTCGCCTGGACAGCGTGGTACAGGTCCGCCTTACCCTGCCAGACGAGGCTCGACGGCGCGTTGTGCTGGTCAAGCTCGTGCCACCACGACCCGCCTTCGGGGTCGATCAGGAACTCGCGCGCATAGGCCCACCAGCGGTCGTAGTCGTCGCCAAAGCGGTCTTCGCCTGTCCGGCGGTACAGCACCGCGGCGGCCCCTATGGCCTCCGCCACGACCCAGTGCATCCGCTCATGCACCACGGGAGCGCCCTGCCAGTCCACGGTGTAGACAAATCCGGGCGCGCCGTCGGCATCCCAGCCGTCACTCACTGCGCGGTCGTAGAGGTGAGCCGCCGCATCGGCCATCCAAGCGGGAGCGTCGAGGCCCGCATTGCGCAAGGAGCCTTCCGCCTGCAGCGTGAGCCTCGCCCACTCGATCCCGTGGCCGATGGTCGCGCCGTACGGCCGGAACGGATGGGCAGGGGCATCGATGTTGAATTCGAGCAGGGACTCCCAGCTACTCGTAAAGTGCTCGGGGAGGCGCCAGTCGTTGCCACGCGCGAACACGTCGACCACACGGGTCACGATGCGCAGGGCGCGCGCCAAGAGCTCGGCGTCCGCGAGCGCATCCGCCGCGGCCATATACGCCTCGAGCGTGTGCATGTTGGCATTGACGCCGCGATAGGGCTCCTCGGTGGTCCAGTCGCGAGAGAACGACTCTCGGGCCATGCCCTCCGCGTTGTCCCAGAAGTGCTCGGTATGCACCGCGATGGCCTCATGCAAGAGCGGCATCGCGTCTGCGTGCCCCGCGGCAACGGCCGAGGACGTCGCGAGGATCACGAACGCGTGGGCGTACGCCTCCTTGGCATCGTTGGCGGGGCCGTCCGCGTCAATCGCCGAGAACCAGCCGCCGTGCTCCGCATCGCGCAGGGAACCCGCGAGAGACGCGATGCCGTGGTCGACCAATGCGGCCGCACCAGGAAATCCCATCATCTCCGCGAGCGCATACACGTGGGTCATGCGACATGAGATCCACAACTCGACGGGCCGCGAACCGTCGCGAGTGCCGTCGTCACGTAGCCAGCCGAAACCTCCGCGTGGGTCCTTGCTCGCCACGCCGAAATCGAGGAGCCTGCGGGTCTCTGCATCGAGCCACATGCTGTGTGTCGCGTCATCCAATAGCGTCATGCGACCAGCCTACTGTCGGCCGGAGGCCAACGGAGGCGGCACCCTCTACATCGAAAGGCGTAGCGGATCTACCAGTGGGTTCAGCACCTCGAGCACCCCGTCCTCGTCGACTGGTCGCACCAACGTACCCGCCGCCTCGACCACTCGCTCTGGCGCGTTACCCATGGCATAGGAGTCGCGCGCCCAGAGCAGCATCTCGATGTCGTTGTTGCCATCCCCGACGGCGACGGTGTGTTCGGGGTGAACGCCCAACTGCTCGCGAAGGATCTCGAGCGCCGAGGCCTTCGACACCCCCGGAGGCGTGAGGTCGAGCCATGCGGAGTAGCCGACGGCATACGTCACATCGTTGAGGCCGATGCGCTTCACGACACCGTCAAAGTGCTCCACATCGACGCCAGGCGCCCTGATCACCACGCGCGTCACGTCGTCGTGGCACAGGGCATCAAAGTCCACCACGAGCTGCTCCCCCACGAGCTCGCCCATGGGGAACTCCTTGGTGACACGGAATCCCCTGCCAAGGTCCTCCACGGCGAAGTACGCATCGGGCATCTCCTCGACGATGAGCTCGAGCGCCGCACGCGGGTTGAAGGTGACGGTGCGGACAATCTCATACCCGTCGGGCGCGCGCGGGTTGAGGCGGATCGTCACCGCGCCATTCGACGTGATCGCCCAGCCGCGTTTGATGCCGAGCCGCTTGATCGCTGGCATCGTCGCCAGAATATTGCGACCGGTCGCAAGCACGACGTGATTGCGCGAGAGGCGCACGCGCTCGATCGCTTCGATCACCGAATCTGAAATGTCGCCGCCCCAGTGCATGAGCGTGCCGTCGATATCGAGGCCCACAAGTCGCCAGTCCTCGAGGCTGAGGGGCGGGTCGAGGTCCTCGGGTGCGATTGCCATGGATTGACCCTACGACGCGCGCGAGCCTGCAACGGTCACGGTCGAGTGACGGTCGGGTGAACTCCGCGGCGAAGCGACTCGCACTACGCGACGGGTACCAGGAACTCGGCGCCGCCAAAGTACGGGCGCAAAATCTCGGGAAGGTAGACGCTGCCGTCGGCCTGCTGATGGTTCTCAAACAGGGCCACGATCCAGCGCGTCGTACCGATGGTGCCATTCACGGTCGCGACGGGTTGGGTGCCGCCCTCGCCGCGCTCCCTGATCGCGAGCCGACGCGCCTGGAACGTGGTGCAGTTCGAGGCCGAGGTGACCTCCATCCACCGCTCCTGGCTGGGCAACCACGCCTCGCAGTCGAACTTGCGGGCCGCACTTGCGCCCAGGTCTCCCCCGGCGGTGTCAATCACGCGATACGGCAGCTCGAGGGCCTTGAGCATCGATTCCTGGATCGCGAGGAACCGCTCGTGTTCGGCTGTCGCGTCCTCAGCCTGTGTATACGCGAACATCTCCACCTTGTGGAATTGGTGCACGCGGATGATGCCCCGCGTGTCACGCCCTGCCGATCCGGCCTCGCGGCGGAAACACGCGCTCCAACCGGCGTAGCGGAGCGGGCCGTCCGCAAGGTCGAGAATCTCGTCGGAGTGATACCCGGCGAGCGCCACCTCGGACGTCCCCACCAGGTAGAGCTCGTCCTTCTCGAGGTAGTAGATCTCGTCAGAGTGCTTGCCGAGGAACCCCGTGCCGCGCATCGTCTCTGGCCGCACGAGCGTCGGCGTGATCATGGGCGAGAAGCCATGCTTCATCGCCACGCCCATCGCCGCGTTGAGGATCGCGAGCTCAAGCTGCGCGCCCACGCCGGTCAGGAAGTAGAAGCGGGATCCAGACACCTTGGCGCCGCGCTCCATGTCGATCGCCTTGAGGCCCTCGCCAAGCGCGAGGTGATCCTTGACCTCGATGCCCTCGGCCTTGAAGTCGCGCGGCGTGCCCTCGTGGCGCAACACGACGAAGTCGTCCGGGCCGCCCGCGGGAACGCCTGGCTCCGTGAGGTTGCCGATGGTCATGAGGAGGTCGTGCGCCTTGGCGCCCGCGGCGTCCGCGTCGGCCTGAAGCGCCTTGACCTTCTCGGAGAGTTCCTTGGTGCGCTTCAGCAGTTCCGCCTTGGCGTCACCCGTCGCCTGAGCGACCTCGCGGCCGAGCGACTTCTGTTCCGCGCGGGCGTGCTCAAACTCAGTGAGCGCGGCACGACGGCGCTCATCCGCGGCGAGCACGAGGTCCACCACGGCGGGGTCGTCGCCGCGGGAACGCTGGGACTGCCGCACGCGGTCGGGATCTGAGCGGAGGAGGGCAACGTCAATCATGATGGCGAGTCTACCGGGGGGCACGTACGCTCGACCCATGCCTCATGCGGACCTTACCGACATCATCGCGGCGGCCGCGCTGATCACCGCGGCCGTCGGGCTATCCCTCGCGGCGACGATCACGCGCCGCATCGGGCTCCGCGATCCCATTGCGGTGCCTCCGTTCTGGAGGCGGCTCCTCCGGATCGAGACCCTCCCACAATCGATCGACGGCGACTTTGGGATCAAGGAGAGGGGCACCGACCGGAGCGCGTGTATCGCCAACCCCACCAAGTCGGGGATCGCGGACGTGCGCGAGCAGGCCATGCGCGCATGTGCAACCCGTTATCTGCCGCAACCCATGTGGCTGTTCACCACGATCGAGGACGCGGGGGGCGAGGCCGCCAAGAAGGCCCTCGACGCGGGCGCCGACCTCGTGGTCGCGATCGGCGGCGACGGAACCGTGCGCGCGGTAGCGGGCACGCTCGCAGGCACGGGAGTTCCCCTGGGAATCATTCCGGTGGGCACCGGGAACATCTTCGCGCGCAACATGGATCTTCCGCTGGGGGACATCCCCGCGCTCGTGCGCACCGCGCTCGACGGGAGGGACGCCCCCACTGACGTGGGCAAGCTCAACCTCGACCGCGGTCCCAGGGGGCCAAAGGAGGACCACATGTTCCTGGTCATGGCCGGTGTGGGTTTCGACGCCGAGATGGTCGCGGGAGCAGACGAACGACTCAAGCGTCGGCTTGGCTGGTTCGCGTACTTCTTTGCCGCGATCAAGCACCTGGGGTCGCGGCGCATGAGCGCCTCGGTCTCGGTGGATGACTCGCCAGAGGTGAACGGCCAGATGCGTAGCGTGCTTTTCGCCAACGTCGGGCGCCTCCCCGGCGGCCTGATCCTGGCCCCAGACGCGACGGCGGACGACGGCATGCTCGACGCGGTGACGCTCGACGCTCGCGCGGGAATCGTCGGGTGGACGGGGCTGTTCGGCAACGTCATCGCCCAAGGCGCAGGGGTGCGGCAGCCCGCGGTCCTCAAGGCCTACGGCGCATCACGCATCGACCACGCGCGCGGAGCCACCATGACCGTGAAGCTGGAGCACCTCTACAAGGTGCAGGCCGATGGCGAGAACTTGGGCCTCGCGCGCGAAATCACAGCGACCGTCGATGCCGGAGCGTTAGTCGTGCGGCGCCCCACCGA
>Ga0123337_10006021_pt1 | contig 11713 bp, 10 predicted proteins | sample frozenSSSSmetaG_FD_89792 | JGI IMG/M metagenome (GOLD analysis project Ga0123337, IMG submission 89792) | Glacier valley bacterial and archeal communities from Borup Fiord, Nunavut, Canada, to study Microbial Dark Matter (Phase II) -... | ecosystem: Environmental > Aquatic > Freshwater > Ice >...
ACTTAAACTAAACCTATCCGGATAAGGGGGCATGCGAAACCGAAGTCTGAAAAAAAGTATAGTGGGAATAGCTTCAATGATGTATTTTAGCTGGACCTAAAAGTTTACCGGACAGCAATGATTATCAATTATCAACTACCTTAATAGGCTCGTTGATTCTTCCCTTCCATCCAGTTCATAAATGCTTTATTTACTACCTTATTACCTCCTGGTGTTGGATAATTACCAGAGAAATACCAATCTCCAAGATGGGCTGGAATAGCTTTATGAAGATTGTCGAGTGTTTGGTAGATGACCTTTATTTCAGTTTTCATTTCCCTGGGAGTAATGATCCTCGCAATCCTGTCCGAAATTTCCTGATCTGTGAACTGGCTGTAAATTTCCTGAACAAAATTTTCAGTTTGCATATTTCCAAGCTTCTCAGATTCAATACAATTCTGATAAACCCTGTCGATGATATCTTCCCTCCCGGTTTCCCTCAATAATGAAATTGCAGCCTCAAATGCGACGAACTCTCCCATTCTTGACATATCAATTCCATAACAATCCGGATACCTGATCTGAGGTGCAGAAGAAACTACAATAATTCTCTTAGGGCCCAATCTGTCCAGTATTTTAAGAATGCTCTGTTTTAATGTCGTTCCCCGGACAATAGAATCGTCTAATACCACCAAATTATCAGCTCCCTTGTTAATCAGACCATAAGTAGTGTCATAAACATGTGCTACCATATCCTGCCGGTCTGCATCCTGAGTTATAAAGGTGCGAAGCTTCACGTCTTTTATCGCAATTTTCTCGATTCTTGCCGACATGTTCAGAACTTCCTCAAGTTCGGCATCAGAAATTTTATCTGACCGGTTTAAGAGAATGTCCTTTTGATAATCCCTGAGGTATTTATGTACCCCTTCAACCATCCCATAGAAAGCAACTTCTGCGGTATTTGGTATGTAAGAAAATACAGTATTATTGAGATCATAGTTAATCTCATTGAATATTTGCGGACACAGGAACAGTCCGAGTTGTTTACGTTCCCGATAAATGTCAGCATCACTTCCTCTTGAAAAATAGATCCGTTCGAAGGAACATGATTTTTGTACTTCAGGTTCACGAAATTGCTCTTCAGTTACCTTTCCGTTCTTTTTTATGATCAGGGCATGTCCGGGTTTAATCTCTTTAACGAATTCCAGAGGGATATTAAATGCAGTTTGAATAGCGGGGCGTTCAGACGTTACGATCACTATTTCATCATCATGATAATAAAAAGCTGGTCTGATTCCAACAGGATCACGCATAACGAAAGCGTCACCATGTCCAAGTATTCCACTTATGGTATAACCGCCGTCCCAGGTCTTTGCAGAACGGCGTAAGATTGATGCTACATCAATATGTTCAGCGATCTGGTGACTTATTTGCTCATTAGAAAAACCTTCATTTTTATATTTATCGAACAATTCCTGATTTTCTGTATCAAGAAAGTGTCCGATCTTTTCCAGAACCGTTACCGTATCTGTTCTTTCTTTGGGATGCTGTCCAAGTTCAAATAACTGTTCAAGCAATTCATCAACATTTGTCATATTGAAATTACCACTTACAACCAAATTTCTGGTCATCCAGTTATTCTGACGTAAAAATGGATGGCAGCTCTCAATGCTGTTTTTTCCATGCGTACCGTAGCGTAAATGTCCCATCAATACTTCGCCGGTAAAGCTCACATTTTCTTTCAGCCAGTCAGTGTCCTGTAATAATTCAGGTGATTCATTATGAACATCAGCAAATTTCTTCTGCACATACTCAAAAATCTCTGCAACTGCATTCGCACCCATTGCACGATGACGACTGATATAACGATTACCCGGCTGAACATCCAGTTTGATCGTAGCAATTCCGGCACCATCCTGCCCCCTGTTATGCTGCTTTTCCATCAGCAAATACAGTTTATTCAGCCCGTAAAGTGCTGTTCCATATTTTTGCTGATAATAAGATAAAGGCTTTAGAAGACGGATAAGTGCTATACCACACTCATGTTTAATCGAATCACTCATATTTAGTTCTGAGATTGCAAAAGTAGCTATTTAATACCTAAGAAGCCAATGAAATCGCTCCTAAATCTCCGAAATACTCCATAATTATTAACATTTGAGACGAACTATATAAATTGCTCTATAAGTGAGGGAAACACAATCAATAACAGCAGAAGAAATGCCAGAAATACACTCATATATACTTTTGCAGATCTGACCGAAAGTTGCACCGAATCGGGAGATTCTCTTAAAAATGCATTTAAGGGAACTTTGAAATAATAAAACAATGAGACTAAGGTACTTAGGGATGCAATGATAATCATGATCAGCAGAATAGGCGATCCGGATAAATCATAGGCCTCCAGGGCAGATGAAAATACTATAAATTTCGATGTAAATCCAACAGTTGGAGGCAGGCCTGTAAGTGATACCAGAACAATCAGCAAACTGATCATTAGTAAGCTATTCTGTTTTCCCAAGCCTTTGTATTCATCAATATTTTGCTTCCCTGTTTTTTCTTCAATTTCATCAACAATCAGAAATGCAGCCATATTCATAATCACGTAAATGGCCATGTAGAATATGATCGCTTTAAAACCACTGTCAGAAAAAATAAACAGTGCCATCAGCATAAAGCCGGTATGACCAATGGATGAATAGGCTAACATACGTTTGATATTATTCTGCCAGATTGCGACAAAATTTCCAAGCAGCATACTCAGAATAGCTAAAAATGCAAGGATATAATTCAGATCCAGGATGCCAGAACTCAGTGTCTTTGAACCCGGATCATAAAAGATTGTCAGAAACTTAATCAACACAGCAAATCCGGCAATTTTGGGGGCTGTGGACAAAAAAGCGGTGACCGGTGTTGGGGCACCTTCATAAACATCAGGCGACCAGAAATGCATAGGAACAAGTGATAGTTTGAATGCTATCCCGATAAACACCATAATAAGGGCAAGCCCGGAGGCCATAGGTGGTATACTTTCCAATCCGGGAATAAATGCAGGGCTGTTTAAATTAAGTGTGCCGGTAAATCCATACAGCAATGAAATTCCATAAAGCATAATGGCCGAACAAACAGCTCCGAACAAGGCATATTTCATCGAAGCTTCAGTCTGCCGCTGCCCTTTTGAAAGATAGCCCACCATTAAATAAGACCCCAGAGATACCATTTCTAGCGACAGATATATCATCAGCAAATTTGCTGACATAGCCATCAGGTTAAGTCCGAGATGAACTGCAAGCAGAATAGCATACATATCCCCAATACCTTTATCATGACTCTGAAAGTCCCGGTTGAACCGGATAAACAAAACAAACAGTATACTGGCAAGACAAAAGAGAAGTTTAAAGAGTATAGACAAATGATCTGTAATAAGCATTCCTCCAAATAGCAAGGTACTTTCCACCTTAAGAAATCCAATGCTCTGATAGCTAACCAGTAATAAAGTTAACAGCGCTAGAATGAAACTTAACTGGGGATATCGTTTGGTAAAAAAGAGATCAGCAAGAATTACAAGCAGGAAACCTAAAATTAAACTTATCTCGGCTCTGAAAAAAGTCAAACTCGCCAATGAATCCCGAATGGATAATGGAATATATGGAATCAGATCATTCATTACCCAGTAATTAACTGAACCAATGCCAGAACCGAAGCATTCATCTTATCAAATAGCAGGGATGGAAATATTCCCAAAAGCAGAGCAAGCACTGCCAGCGGTATCAATGCAAATTTTTCTCTTACATTAACATCGACAAGCTGATCCTTCCAGGTCTCTCCTCCCTTCAAACGGATCTGACCAAAGAACATCCGCTGTAATGTCCATAAAAAATAGGCAGCACTGAGTAAAATCCCAAGAGAAGCTCCTATCGCCATCCATCTTGGTAAAAGACCATTCACATCCTCTGAAGTAAACGCACCAATCAGGCTGAAGGCTTCAGCCATGAATGCAGAAAATCCCGGTAAACCGAGGGATGCAAAAAAAGCGACCATTACAAAAAAGGTAAATTGTGGCATCAATTCGGCTAATCCCCTGAAATTGGAAATTTCACGGTCGTGAACTCTGGTATATATCATTCCAACAAGAAAGAAGAGCATAGCCGAAAGCGCACCATGGCTGATCATCTGAAGCATCGCGCCACTTATTCCCTCAGTTGTTGCCGAGGCAATACCAAGCATAACAAAACCCATATGTGAAACGGATGAATAAGCAATCAGGCGTTTTAAATCGGTTTGGGCCAATGCATTCATCGCTCCATATATAATTGAAATTAGCCCGATCAGGCCAATCCACCAGGCCGATAGGATAGCAGAATCAGGAAAGATACTGAAGCAGATTCTAAGGATGCCGTAACCCCCAACTTTTAGCAACAGCCCAGCCAGAATAATTGAAACGGCTGTCGGAGCCTCCACATGAGCATCAGGTAACCAGGTATGAAGAGGAACAATCGGAACCTTGATCGCAAATGCAATAAAAAGCACTATAAAAGCGAGCAATCTGGCCGATATTCCCAGAATACTTTGCCCGGCCAATGCTGAGAATACCGATCCGTCAACATAATTACCCGGATCCATCATCAGGATCATATTGAAGGTATGGTTGCCTGTAGCAGGATTAATTACAGAAAAGTATAATCCAATGATAACCAATAACATAAAAACAGAACCGAAAAGCGTGTAAAGAAAGAATTTTATAGCCGCATATTCTCTTCTGACTCCCCCCCACATCCCGATCAGGAAATAAAGGGGCAGTAGCATCAGTTCATAAAAAATATAAAAAAGGAAAAAGTCTAAGACACAAAAAACTCCCATTACAGCGGTGTTCAGCAGGAGAAACAAGGAGAAATAAGCTTTCAGATTCGTTTTAATTTCCCATGATGCAAGTGTAGCTACAAACATGACCAGGGCAGTGAGCATTAAAAATGGCATTGATAAACCGTCGATACCCATGAAATAATCAATTTCCAGCTTACCGATACTGCCAAGATCGAGACGGATCCATGGTAACTTTTCAATAAACTGAAACTCATTTTCTTTGCTGATTCCTGCTGCTGAGTTATTGAAACGAGTATAGATAAAGATACTGAATACAAATTGGATCAAACTGACACCAAGGCTAATGTATTTATACCTCTGCTGAAAGGCTGATGGAAGTACCATAATCAGTAGGGCCGCTATAATTGGCAGAAATATAAGTATTGAAAGCAGATTCATATTGACCCTCCCCCTAGTCTTATTGCAGAGATAAATAATTGAATTAATCTCATATCAGATAGCTTAAAATAAAAAATGAGAGCATAAGAAGCAACATAGTCGTAAGATAATTTTGTAATCTGCCCGATTGAAAATTTCTGAAAAACCGGCCAATGTATCTTGATAATGAACCGGCAGAATTGACCAGGCCGTCAATAATGTTTCTGTCAAACCAGTCGGCAATGGAAGATATTATTTTTGTTAATGCTGCCACACTGAGAACCAAACCATCAATTACGGTACGGTCAAATCGATAAGTGAGCAGGGAAAGTTTTTCAACAGATCTAATAAACATAAAATTATAGATCTCATTAAAATACCATTCCCGGTTCGAAACATGATAAAGCCAGGAAACTTCCATTTTATTAGACCCTTTGTCACGAACATAGATTCTGTAAGCGACAAAGATTAATACGATAGAACCGAAATTCAATATCAAAGGAATAAGCCAGTGAAAAATACTGATCTCCTTAATCATTGATATCTGGAAACCATTCCAAAGCCAGGACGATTCGAAAGAGACTGGATTAGAGTCAAAGACAATAAAAGTGCAAAAAAATGAAAGTATGACTAAAACAGATGTCATCTGAGCCGGCGAATCATTTATCTGGACCAGCCTATCCATTTTAATCTCTCTGGATTCTCCTAAAAAGACTTTAAAAATCAATCTGAAAATGTAAAAAGCAGTCAACCATGATGTTAATACCATAACCCAGGGAAGGACCACAAAGACCCCTTCCCTTGCAGCCCCCCATTCAAAAGCTCTGATCAGTATCGAATCCTTAGATAAAAAACCTGAAGTTAAGGGCAATCCAACCAATGCTGCTGAAGCAATACACATCCCCCAAAATGCAAATGGCATTCTTTTTCTTAATCCACCCATCAGACGGATATCCTGACAATCAAAATCATGACCATTTTTTTCACAATAATGATGGAGCTGATGAATCACAGAACCTGCTGCAAGGAACAATAAACATTTAAAAAACGCATGTGTTGTTAAATGAAAAATACTTTCTGAATAAGCCCCGATGCCGATCGCCATCACCATAAAGCCTAATTGCGAAATTGTGGAATAGGCTAAAATACGTTTAATATCATTTTGGGTTAAAGCAATTGATGCAGCCATAAATGCTGTAAAGGCACCAATCCAAACCATTAGATCCAAAATCAATGGATCAAAAACCGGATAGATCCTGGCGATCAGGAACACTCCGGCAGCAACCATAGTAGCGGCATGTATCAGCGAAGAAACTGATGTGGGGCCCTCCATCGCATCTGGAAGCCAGGTATGTAATGGAAATTGTGCAGATTTAGCCATAGCCCCGAGAAAAAAAGCAAATCCGGCTATGCTCAACCAGATTACAGGCATTTGCTGCGATCCGCTTATCCATAGATCCCCGTCAATTGAGGAAGTACCGATCAAACCCCCATCTCCAAAAAGGCTGTGCAAATCAAGTGTCTGAAACTGGGTATAAATGATCAGAATTCCTGTCAGAAAACCCAAATCACCAATCCTGTTCATAATGAATGCTTTCTTAGCAGCCTGTGATGCAGTATGTTTGCTATACCAGAAACCAATTAATAGGTAGGAAGAAAAACCAACCAGTTCCCAGAAAATATAGATCAATAACAGGCTATCTGAAATTGTCAGGCCAAGCATTGAAAAGCAAAATAAGCCCAGATAAGCCCAATATCTGCTGATGTTGGGATCATTCTTCATATACTCGCGAGAATAAATATGAACCAAAACTGAGATTCCGGAGACCATAACCATCATCAGCACACTCAGATTATTCAAAAGTACCCCTGCATAAAACTGAACCGTACCAATCAGGAACCAGGAAAATTGCTGATGCACAGGAGCTGTATTCCATAACTGTGAAAACAGATACAGCGACAGGACCAAAGACAAAGAAACACTTGCCAATGCGAAGTTGGCACCCCCACCCTTTTTTGATAATAGAATAAACACAAAAGAAAACAAAGGCAATAAAGCAGCTGCAAGCGCTATTAAAGCTATATTCTCAGTTAAGTTTAAGCCTCCCATCAATCCTTTAATGTATTGGTTTTAGTCGGGTCGATCGACTTGAAATATTTATAAACATTTAAAATGATAGCTAGCGCAACAGCAACCCCTGCTGCTGCAAGAACAATCGCAAATAAGGCAAACATCTGTCCTCCCCCTGATATTTTATCATACCTTCCAAAAGCGACAAAATTCAAAACCGCGGCATTGATCATAAATTCGATACCAATCAGTACCTGAATTGCATTTCTCCTGGTCAATACTGCATAAAGTCCGGTACAAAAAAGGCAAGCACTGATCAACATAAAGTGAGCAATTGGAATCATGATTTGCCCCCCTTTCTGGCCAGATGTGCCGCTCCAATCAATGCCATCATCAGAAATACCGAAAGTATTTCGAAAGGAAGCAGATAAGTGGTCATTGTTTGGATACCAATCAGATGGGTGGTATTATCACTTGAATTGATCGGTACACTTTCCTGCATCCAGTTTAAGTGATTTAAATCAGTTTTAATTATCACTGTAAACAAAATAAAAAGCAACAAAAGAGAAATTAAAATTCCTGCAAAATTATTGATCTTAAAGCCTGAGACTACCGGGTTGAGACTACTGAGCAATTCCCTGTTGGATAGCATAAAAGCAAAAAGCATAAGCACCAGCACTCCCCCGGCATAAATAATTACCTGGGCCAATGCAATAAAATCGGCCAGTGCAAAGAGATAAAGAGCCGCAAGAGAAAACAGAGTTACAAAAAACAGAAAAATACTTCTCACCAGATTCTTCATAACAACAACACATAGTGCTGAAATGAGTACCGATGCAGCAAAGAAATAAAATATAATCTGTTCCTCTCCCATGTTCAATTTTGAGTTTTATTTTTCAGTGCAGCTTCTTTTGCAGCCAATCGTTCTGCATTAAGTTTTTCTATCGCAAGACGCTTTTCCCCTGCTTCCTCTGAAGTCATATCCGAAAATTTATAGATCATTTCTTTCAGATCAGGCATACTTCGGTCGTAGGTGTCCGTCATAACAATACACTCGGTAGGGCAAACTACAGTACATAAACCACAATACATACATTTTGCCATATCGATATCAAACTTTGCGGCATATAGACGCTTAGTTGTGCCATCTGAAGTTTTTCCGATCGCCTCCGTTGCTTTTATGCTTTCTATTTCTATACAATCAACCGGACAGATCTTGGCACATAGATCACAAACAATACAATCATCCATTTCTACATCCAGCTGATACCTTCCAAGTTCAGGTACAGACAGCTTTTGATGGGGGTATTGAATGGTTGTCATACCACTATTTTGGGCAAAATAATCCTTATCAGTAATTGATAGCACTTTCCTGCTCTCTCTTGCTGCAAAGAAATGATCCATAGTAAGGCTCAATCCTTTAAATATAGTTTTGAAAGCATGTAATATCTTTTTAATCATCTTACAACAGGATATTTCTAATATATCTCCTTAAATTATTGCATGACCCCAAGCCTCCACAAGCCTGAGATTAACATACATAAAAATGCCAGTGGGGTTAAAACCTTCCAGCAAAAACTCATCAGCTGATCAACCCTTAGCCTTGGCAATGTCCACCGAATCCAGATTTGTACCGCAACAACTGCGAGAGTCTTTATCAGTATCCAGAAGATTCCCCATCCTATTCCACTGGTCCATTGGGCAAGTTTGGCGGTACCCAAATTGGGTAAGGGACTGTTCCATCCACCCAGAAACAAGACCACACCGATCATTCCTACCAGAAACATCATTGAATATTCTGCAAGGAAAATAAAAGCAAATCTTAATCCCGAATATTCAACGTGGAAACCTCCAACAAGTTCTGATTCAGCTTCAGGAATATCAAATGGAGCTCGATTGCATTCAGCCAGTGAGGCAATAAAGTAAATGATATAAGCAAGGATCAAGTGGGGTGCCTGAAAAATGTTCCATGCGAGAAAACCACCAACAGACCTTACTTCCCATATTCCAAGAAAATAAACCTGCTCAGTTGTAAAGATCCCTTGCCTGATACTAATTTCCTGAAGATTAAGGCTTTGTGCGATCATAACAGCAGAAATCAGTGCGACCCCAGCAGGAATCTCATAAGAAATCATCTGCGCCACGGATCGCATCGAACCTAATAGGGCATATTTATTATTTGAGCCCCAGCCTGCCATTAAAATCCCAAGAGTTTCTATTGAAAGAATTGCAAAAATGTAAAAAAGGCCCAAATTGAGTGAAGAAGGTATGAGTCCGGGTGCCCATGGCAAAGCAGCAAAACCCAGGTAAACAGAAACGAAAATAACTATTGGAGCGAGTATAAATAGAATTTTATCGGCGGCTGTTGGAATGATAAATTCCTTTTGAAGCATCTTTAAGATGTCTGCAAATGCCTGCAGTGTGCCATATTTACCGACCTCCATTGGCCCTATTCGATCCTGAATAAATGCAGATATTTTTCTTTCGGAATATAATGCAAACAGGGTAAACAGAGCTGTAAATGCAAATAATGCGGTTGCAACAAGTACATATGTCAGATAGAAAGTCAATTTCCAGGGCTTATGTACGCAAACTTAAGGATTATGCTTATAAATGCAGACTAAATCTATCTATTATAAAGAATTTAATTTAACGTGAACTCGACATAATATTTTAAAAACCGCATAGAAACATAGTATTTTATAGCTTCTAACTAACCTTTTAGACACAGATAGCCTTGAAGCTTCGCTTCAATCTATGTTTCCTTTAAAGAATAATAAAAATCAATCTATGTGGTTAAATATTAATCTTTAGATAGTTTAATGTCGAACTTTCGTTAATTTAATCCCATATCGGTTTATAAGACAGATGAATCTTCTCTCCAAAAAACAAACGGGTACTCTTTGCAAAAGAAGGAGTATAATCGGAAACATAAAACTGATGGCGTTTTGCGGGCCCATCATTCAATAAATTGAGCTTTGTAAGGCGATCCTTTAAATCCTCTGCAACTATTTCAGCAGTATTAACGATATCAACCTTGCCACCATAAAATGAAGATATTTCGGGCTTGATCAGCGGATAATGGGTACATGCAAGTATCAGGCTGTCAATTTTCTTGAGTTTTGGAGAATTAAGATAAGAGTTGATCACTGTATTACTGATATTATTGTTGAAAAAACCCTCCTCAATCATCGGCGCGAGCAAAGGGGTTGCCAGTGAAGAAATCTCAATATTTTGATCTATTAACTTAAATTTTTTAGCATAGATATCAGATCGTATTGTTGATTTTGTTCCGATTACTCCTATTTTTTTATACTTTCCCTTACTAATCATCGCATTTACCACCGGATCAATCACATTGATGATAGGCACCTTATCGCCAAGAAAATGCACAAGTTCATGATAGGCATGTGCAGAAGCAGTATTACAAGCGATTAAAATGAGCTTACAATTTTTGTCCAGCAGGAACTTGGCAATCTTGAGACTATAGAATTTGATTGCTTCGGGTGATTTATCACCATATGGCATATGAGCGGTGTCACCAAAATAGATGATCTGCTCGTTTGGTAAAATTTTTCGGATAGCATTTGCAACGGTAAGACCACCGATTCCAGAATCGAAAATTCCAATAGGAAGTGCTGAACTCATATTTCAAAAATAGAATAATATTTCGAGCCGTTGTGTTGAATTATTTGAACAAAAAAAAATGCGAAACATTTAGCTTCGCATTAATTCAACTTGAAATAAAATTGTTATTTAGCTGCGCTTGTAATACCTAATTTGGTTTTCACATCATTGATCAAGTCAGTACCTCCATCAAAATAAACTACACCCGGTTGAGAAACATCGAAAACATATGCAAAACCCTTTTCTTTAGCAACCGTCTTAACCGCATCTTCAGCTTTTTTAAATACAGGCTGATAGATCTCGGTACGCTTGGTAGTTAATTCTTCCTGAGCTTTTTCCTGAGCGTCTGTGATACGTTTTTCAAGATCCTGGATGCTGGCACCAAGTGTGGTTAATTCTTTCTCTAAGGTAGCTCTGTTAGCCTCGCTAAGTGTTTTGTATTTTTCTTCGTAAGAAGTAACTAATTTCTGACGTTCTGCACCCATCAACTCAAGAGATGTTTGTTTTGCCTTTGCAAAGGTCTGGAAAGTTGCATCAGCTGTTTTCATTTCAGGCATTGATTGCAATAGATCAGCAGAATTGATGTGACCAAATTTTTGCTGAGCATTTACCGTACCTACTGCAAGGAACATTCCAAATGCAACAACTCCTATTTTTAATAAATTTTTCATTTTTTCTTGTATTCTGTTTTTTGTTTATAATTTATGAGAGATCTTATTTATTTATCGTTCCTGGTTTATAACCTAACCTGGTAATTACATCATTACTTTTGTCTAAACGCGGACTTGCATATAA
>Ga0123337_10006025_pt1 | contig 11710 bp, 11 predicted proteins | sample frozenSSSSmetaG_FD_89792 | JGI IMG/M metagenome (GOLD analysis project Ga0123337, IMG submission 89792) | Glacier valley bacterial and archeal communities from Borup Fiord, Nunavut, Canada, to study Microbial Dark Matter (Phase II) -... | ecosystem: Environmental > Aquatic > Freshwater > Ice >...
AGCGCGAACAGCGCCGCGGGCATCAGCCCGCCGACGAGCCCCACCAGCAGCTCGATGCGCAGGAACTGCGCGACGAGCTGGCGCTCGAGATAGCGCGACAGCCACGAGCCGACGCCCATCGCGAACAGGTACGTACCGATGACCGTCGAGAACTGGAGGATCGAGTCGCCGAGCAGGTAGCTCGCGAGCGTGCCGGCGGCGAGCTCGTAGACGAGCCCGCACGCGGCGACGACGAAGACCGAGGCGAGGAGCGCGACCTCGACCGGGCGGATCGGGGCGGCCTGTTCGGCCACCGGATCACTCACCCATGCACCGCCGCCGCGACGATCAGGCCGACGGCGATGCACATCGCGCCGAGCACGATCGCGAGCGCCATGTTCTTCTTCTCGACGATCTCGGTCCAGAGGTGGTACGGCGTCAGCTTGTCGATGACGACGAAGAAGAACAGCAGCACGAGAATGCCGATCACCGCGTACAGGATCGAGCCGAGGATGATTTCGGGCCGCAGCCACTCGTAGGTCATTGCCAGTCTCCTGTCCAAAAAATGCCGTGCTCGATCGAGCGTGTGGACGCCGGGCTCACTTGTGCCCGCCGCCGGTCGAAAAGCCGCCGAACGCGCCGCCGCCGCCGCTGTAGCCGCCGCCGCTGCGCTGGTTGTTCACGCAATTCTGGTACTCCTGCGACGCGTCGCCGAAGGTGTTGCGAGTCTGGCTGCAATCGCTGCCACCGCCTCCGCTGCTGCAGCGAAAGAGCAGCAGCACGAGGATGACGATGAAGAGCGAGAAGAAGATCTTGCCGATCAGCGAGCCCTTGAAGGTCGTCGGCAGGGCGTCGCGCTGGAGCGCCGCGCGCTTGTCGGGCGCGAGCCGGAAGGCGGCGAGCACCTGCTCGGCCGTCAGCGTCTCGCCTGCCGACCAGACGATCTCGCGGTCGGCGTCGCTCTGCGTCTGCTCGCGGTTGAGCCGCTTCGTCTGCGCCGCGCCGGTGCCGAAGTAGTCGCTGTTGGCCGTGCGCTCGTCGCGCGACAGGCGCCAGTAGAACTCGCCGAGCACGTAGGTGACCTTGCCGACGTAGTCGTAGAGCTTGCGGTAGAGCACGTCCTGATACTTGACGCTGTCGCCGAACGACTGCGGCGCGCCCGTGATCGGCGCGGCCCAGCTCCAGCCGTCCTCGGCATCGACCAGGAACGCGAAGCCTTCGGTGCGGTGATAAAGCAGGTACTCGCGCCAGAAGGTCTGCTCGTCGTCGGCGCTCTCCGGTACCTCGCAGCGCTCGACGTAGCCGACCACCTGCCACGGCAGCGCCTTGGCGCCGCCGAGGACGAGCGTGCCGACGGTGCCGAGCGGGATCAGCGGCTCGGAGCCGGTCGCCTGCGCGTAGTGGGCGAGATCGCCGCCGACGTTGCCCTGCCGCTGCGACGTCAGGTCGATCACCGACTTGCACTGGCGGCAGACGATCGACTGCGTCGTCGCGAGCTTGACCTCGAGCGTCGCGCCGCAGTTCGGGCACTGCAGCGTGCGGCCGGCGAGCGACTTCTCGCTCGCCTCGCGCAGCCCGACGAGAGCGAGCTCGGACAGAGCCACCGAATGGCCGATCGACCACATCGGCCGAGCAGGATCGGTGTAGTCGATCGTGGCGACGTCGCCGCGGCCCGAGCGCACGTCGGCGACGACGAAGCCGCGCTCGAGGTTGGGCTTGCGCGGCAGCTCGCCCTCGGCCGCGGCCAGCTTCGCAGCGACGACCGACGCGACCGTCCAGCTCTGACCCTCGACGGTGAGCGGCGCGCCGACCTGGAGCTGCTCGGCCGGTGGCAGCGGCGTCGTCAGCGGCGCATCGAAGGAGACGACGTAGCGGCCGTTGTCTTCCGAGAGCCAGCCCGACTTCTGCATGCTGGCGCCGGTCATGAACAGCGCGTGCCATTCGTTCCACGTGCCTTCGGCGTAGCGGTACTGGAGCCGGCCGACGAGCGTGAACGCCGCGCCCTGGTACTTGCCGGAGACGCCGAGCTGGAGCGGGGAGTGGTCGTCGAAGACCTCGGCGCTCTCGCCGACCTTGCGGAGCGCGTCGCCGGCGCGGACGACGACGGAGCGGCAGAAACCGCAGACCGCGAACGGCGTCGCCGCCGAGGCGAACTCGACCGGCGCGCCGCAGTTCGGGCACGCGGCGCGGTACGCGCGTTGCGGAGAAGGAGTGGTGGCCAAAGAGATGCGGGTGTGCGAAAGCGGGGCCGACCGGCCCCGCCGCTATCGCAACGTCACATCAGGAGAGCTTCTTCAGCAGCTCGACCTTCTTGGCGTCGAACTCCTCGGCGGTGAGGATGCCCTTGGTCTTCATGTCGGCGAGACGCTCGAGCGTGGCCATCACGTCCTCGGGCTTGACGCCGGTCGCCACGGCGGCACCGGCTGCCGCTGCGGGCGCGCCGGGCGCCGCAGCGTTCAGGCCCTGACCGAGCTGGTTCGCCATCACCTGACCGAGCGCCACACCGGCACCGAGGCCGACCGCGCTGCCGACGATGCCGCCGCCTTCGCCGCCGCCTGCGCCCGCGGCGAGCGCGGGGATCGACTGCGCCGTCTGGTACTGCATGAACTTGCCCATGTCGCCGACCATGCCCATGCCGATCTTCTGGTCGAGGATCTTCTGCAGCTCTTCGGGCAGCGACACGTTCTGCATCGTCACCATTTCGAGCTTCAGGCCGAGCTTCTCGAACGCCGGCGCCGTCGCCTTCTGCAAGGCCGCGGCGAACGCGACCTGATTCGCGGCGAGGTCGAGGAACGGCGTGCCGCTCGCGCCGACGGCGTCGGAGATGTTCTGCAGCATCAGCCCGCGCAGCTGGCCGTCGATCTCCTCGGTCGTGTAGCGCTCGCGCGTGCCGGAGATCTCGTTGTAGAAGAGACGCGGATCGGCGACGCGGTAGCTGTAGTTGCCGAACGCGCGCAGGCGCACCGCGCCGAAGTCCTTGTCGCGGATCGTCACCGGCTGGCTCGTGCCCCAGCGCTGGTCGATCTGCTGGCGCGTCGAGAAGAAGTAGACGTCGCTCTTGAACGGGCTCCTGAAGAGCTTGTCCCAGTTCTGCAGATACGTGAGGATCGGCAGCGTCGCCGTCGTCAGCGTGTAGCGTCCGGGGCCGAAGACGTCGGCGACCTTGCCTTCGTTGACGAACATCGCGACCTGCGACTCGCGCACCGTGAGCGAGCCGCCGTTCTGGATCTCGCGGTCTTCCATCGGGTAGCGCCAGGCGAGCGTGCCGTCGCTGTCCTCCGTCCACTCGATGATGTCGATGAACTGTTTCTTGATGAAATCCATCAGCGCCATGGCAACGGTTCCCACAAGTGCACCGGACATCCGGGTGCGGCGAATAATAAGGCTGCCCCCTGGAATCCAACCCGCGCTACGGGTGTGACCGCATGAACGAATCGACGCCTCTGAAGATCGCAGTGATCGGCGCCGGGCCAGTCGGCCTGGCGCTGGCGCTGCACGCGGCGCACGCGCTCGCCGACGCCGAGGTCACGCTCTTCGACGCGCGCCCAGCCGACAAGGACGTCTCCGGCGATCCGCGCACGCTCGCGCTCTCGCTCGGCAGCGTGCAATTGTTGCAGCGCCTCGACGCGTGGCGGCCCGAGAATGCGCAACCGATCGCCGAGGTCCACGTCTCGCAGCAGTCGCCGTCGCTGCTGGCGGCGTTCGCATCGCGCTTCGGTGAACCGCAGCTCACGATCCGCGCCATCGACGAAGCCGTGCCGATGCTCGGCGCGGTGATGGGCTACGGCGCGATCGTCGCGCCGCTGCAGGAGGTGTGGCTCGAGGCCGAACGGCGCGAGCCGAAGCGCCTGCGCGGCCGCTTCGGCACGGCCGTCACTGCGCTGAAGAGCGTCGCCGATCCCGCAGGCGTCGAGGTCGACGCGGGCATCGCCGAGCGCTTCGACCTCGCCGTCGTCGCCGAAGGTGGCGTGTTCTCGCCGACCGCGAAGACCGACCTCGTCGCCGGCGATCGACGCGCGCCGCTGCGCCACGACTATGGCCAGACCGCCTGGGTCGGCGTCGCGAACTTTGCGCCGTCGGCAGGCGGCGAGGCGACTGGCGCGGGCGGCATCGCCTACGAGCGCTTCACGCGCCACGGTCCGGTCGCGCTGCTGCCGCGGCGCGACGGCACGGCCGCGCTCGTGTGGTGCGTCGACAGCGCCGACGACCCGGTGCGCGGGCTCGACGCGGCGCAGCGCGTCACCGTGCTCAACACGATCTTCCATCCGCGCACGCCGCGCATCGCCTCGCTCTCGCCGCTGAAGGAGTTCGCGCTCGGCCTGAGCGCCGAGCGCACGCTCGCCGAAGGGCGCACGGTGCGCATCGGCAACGCGGCGCAGACGCTGCATCCGGTCGCGGGCCAGGGTCTCAACCTCGGCATGCGCGACGCCTTCGAGCTCGTGCGCGCGCTGGCGGCGAGCCGCGACGTCGACGCCGTCCTGCGCAAGCTCGAATGGCAACGCGCGCCCGACCGCTGGGCGATGATCGCCGCGACCGACTTCCTCGCCCGCAGCTTCACCTGGGGGCTGCCCGGCGCCGGCACGGCGCGCGGCTTCGGCATCGCCGCGCTGCAGGCGCTCGGGCCGGTGAAATCGGCGATCGCGCGGCAGATGATGTTCGGCTCGCGATGAGCGATCTCACCGACCTGCCGGCGCATCGGCTCGCCGCCCTGCTCGCGGCGCGGGAGCTCTCGTGCCGCGAGCTGATGCGGGCGACGCTCGCGCGGATCGACGCGATGAACCCGGTGCACAACGCGATCGTCAGCCGGCGCGACGACGACGTGCTGCTCGCCGAGGCCGACGCGCGCGATCGCGCCATCGCCGCCGACCCGTCGCCGGCATCGCCGCGCCCGTTTCTCTTCGGCCTGCCGCAGGCGATCAAGGACATCGTGCCAACCGCCGGCCTGCGCACGACCATGGGCTCGCCGCTCCTCGCCGACAACGTGCCGACGGTCGACGGCCTGCTCGCCGAGCGGATGAAGGCCGCCGGCTGCATCCTCGTCGGCAAGACCAACACGCCGGAGTTCGGGCTCGGCTCGCACACGTTCAACGAAGTCTTCGGCGCGACCCGAAACGCCTTCGATCCGTCGAGGTCGGCCGGCGGCAGCAGCGGCGGCGCGGCGGTCGCGCTGGCGACGCGGATGCTGTCGGTCGCCGACGGCAGCGACTCGATGGGCAGCCTGCGCAATCCCGCGGGCTGGAACAACGTCTTCGGCTTCCGCCCGAGCCAGGGCCGCGTGCCGGCGTGGCCGGCGGCGGACACGTGGGTCACGCACTTCGGCACCGAAGGGCCGATGGCGCGGACGGTCCTCGACCTCGCGCTTCTGCTCGACGTGCAGGCCGGCTACGACCCGCGCGCGCCGCTCTCGCTGGCGACCGAGCCCTCCTTCGCAGCCCGGCTCGACACGGGCGCGCCGACGACACGACCGATCCGCATCGGCTGGCTCGGCGACCTCGGCGGACATCTGGCGATGGAGTCCGGCGTCCTCGACACCTGCGAACAGGCCCTGCAACGTCTGGCAGGCACTGGCGCCGTGGTCGAGCCGCTGTCGCTCGGCTTCGCGCCCGAGCGGATCTGGGACGCCTGGATGACCTTGCGCTGGTGGCTCAACCGCAACCGCATCGCGCCCTACCTGACGCAGCCGGCGAACCGCGCGCGCATCAAGCCGGAAGCGCTCTGGGAGCACGACAACGGCGCGACCCTGACGGCCTCGGACGTGATGGCCGCGAGCGTCGAGCGCACGGCCTTCTATCAGCACGTGCTCCGCTTGTTCGAGCGCGTCGACTTCCTTGCCTTGCCGTCCGCACAAGTTTGGCCGTTCCCGGTCGAGGAGCGCTGGCCGAAGACCGTCGCCGGCCGCGCGATGGACACCTATCACCGCTGGATGGAAGTCGTCGTGATCGCGACCTTCACCGGCCTTGCCGCGGTCAGCGTGCCTGCCGGCTTCTCGGCGACCGGATTGCCGATGGGCCTGCAGCTCGTCAGCAAGCCGCGCAGCGACCTCGACCTGCTGCGTCTCGCGCGAACCTACGAGACCGCCGCGGCGGACGTGATCGCCGTCCGGCCGTCATGAGGGGATTCAAGCGCTTCCACAGCAACCTCGGCATCGACTCGCAGCCGGCGAGCATGTCGCCGGTGGTCGTCGCCTTCGCGATCGGCGCGGTCATCGTGGTCGCGAAAACGGTGGCGGCGGCGGCGACCGGCTCGGCGTCGATGCTGGCCGAGGCGATGCACTCGTGGGTCGACACCGCAGCCGAATGCCTGCTCGTCACCTCGTACTTCATGGCGCGCCGGCCCGCCGACGCCTTGCATCCGCTCGGCTACGGCCGCGAATCGTACGTGTGGTCGCTGTTCGCCTCGCTCGGCATGCTGATCGTGGGCGCGGAGGTCGGCGTCTGGCGCGGCATCACGCAGCTGCGCTCGACCGAGAGCGGCGACGACTACTGGTTCGGCTACCTCGTCGTCGCCGTCTCGTTCGTGCTCGAAGGCCAGTCGTTCCTGCAGGCTCTGCGCTTCATGAAGGAGCGCGCCGGCGAGCAGCACCGCGGCACCCTCGAGCACGCCTGGAAGACCTCCGACTCGCAACTGCGCGCGGTCTTCGCCGAGGACTTCGTCGCGCTGGTGACGCTCGCGATCGCGGCCCTCGGCATGGCGCTGCACCAGCTCACCGGCAACGTCGTCTACGACGCCGTCGGATCGATCCTGATCGGCGTGCTGATGGGCGCGACCGGGCTGGTGCTGATCAACCTCAATCGCCAGTTGCTCGCCGGCATGCCGGTGACGCCGGAGCAGCGCACGAACATCCTGCAGCTTCTGAAGAGCACGGCGAAGATCACGCGCGTGACGTTTCTGTTCACCGAATTCATCGGCCCGGCGCGGATACTCCTCGCCGCGCACGTCGGCGTCGCCGGCGCGCACACGCAGGCCGAGCTCGGCGAGATCCTGCGCGGGCTCGAGCGCGAGATCATGACCAACAAGCACGTGGGCCAGGCGATCCTGACCCTCGCGTCACCGCAGGAAGAGGAACTCTGACATGACTCCGCGCCCCCGCATCCCCGGCGTCCGCTCGCTCCACTCGCCCGGCCCGACCCACGTGCCAGACGAAGTCGTCGCGGCGATGTCGCGCCAGCCGACCGACCTCGCCGATCCGCGCCTGGGCGTGCTGATCGCGAACTGCGAGTCGGGGCTGAAGGACTTGCTGAAGACCGATCGCGCGGAAGTCTTCTTTTATTCGGCGAACGGCCACGGCGGCTGGGAAGCGGTGATCTCGAACCTCGTCGCGCCGGGCTCGACGATCCTGATCCCCGGCACCGGGCATTTCTCCGACGGCTGGGCCGAGCAGGTCGAAGCCTTCGGCGGCAAGGCCTTGCGCACGCCATTCGTCGAAGGCATGCCGATCGATCCGGCCGCGATCGAGCAGGTGCTGCGCGACGACCGCGAGCACCGCATCTCGGCCGTCTTCGCCGTGCACACCGACACCGCCAGCAGCACGACGAGCGATCTCGCCGCGCTGCGTCGCGCGATCGACGCGGCGGGTCATCCGGCGCTCTACGTCGTCGACGTGGTCGCCTCGCTCGCGGCGGCGCCGTTCGCGATGGACGCGCTCGGCGTCGACGCGGTGATGGGCGCGTCGCAGAAGGGCCTGATGCTGCAGCCGGGCATGGCCTTCTGCGCCGCGAACGCGCGGGCGATGACCGCGGCCGAACGCAACCCGACGCCGCGCTTTTACTGGGACTGGACCAAGCGCGTGAGCGACCAGTCGTACCGCAAGTTCTGCGGCACGCCGCCGCTCGCCCACCTCGCCGGCCTCGAAGCGTCGCTCGGGCTCATCGCCGCCGAAGGGCTCGACAACGTGCACGCGCGCCACTTCCGCCTTTCGCGCGCCGTGCACGCTGCGGTCGAGCGCTGGGGCGAGGGCGGATCGATGCGCCTCTTCACGCGCGTGCCCGAGGCGCGCTCGGTGTCGGTGACGGCGATCGAGCTCGCGGCCGGCATCGACCCCGAGGCGCTGCGGGCGGTGGCGCGCGAGCGCTTCCAGGTCGCCGTCGCCGGCGGCCTCGGCCCGCTGCACGGACGCGTGTTCCGCATCGGCCATCTCGGCGACATGAACGAGGCGATGATCCTCGGCTGCCTCGCCGGCGTCGAGGCGGCGCTCGGCGTTCAGGGCGTCGCTCACGGCAAGCACGGCGTCGAGGCCGCGATCGCCTCGCTCACCGCCGCGACCGCCTGAGTCGACGCGCGTCGCTTTGGCAGCGAGCGACGCGCGAGGCGTCGCCGATACTGCGCCCCCATGTCGGCGCTGGTCTTCGTCAAGCTGTTCGCGATCTTCGCCGTGGTCGCGATCGGCTGGGCGGTGTCGCGCAGCGGCAAGCTCGGCAGCGACGACGCGGCGCAGGTCATCTCGGGCGCCGCGTTCTACATCTTCGTGCCGGCGCTGCTCTTTCGCACCACGGCGCGGATCGATTTCGCGCATCTCGACACGCGCATCCTCGTCGCCTTCTTCGTGCCGACGCTGGCCATCATCGGCACCGTCTACTTTTTCCTGAAGATGCGGGCGACCGACGCGCCGGGCGCGGCCGCCGAGCCGAGCGTGCGCGCGATCACCGCCTCGTTCGGCAATACGGTGCAGGTCGGCATTCCGCTCGCCGCGGCGCTCTTCGGCGAGACCGGCCTGGCGTTGCACATCACGATCGTGAGCCTGCATTCGCTGACGCTTCTGACGGTTCTGACGGCGCTGGTCGAGCTCGACCTCGCGCGCGAGCAGCGCCGCGTCGCTCCCGGCAGCACGCACATCCTCGGCATGCTGGCGACGACGGTGAAGAACACCGTCATCCATCCGGTCATCCTGCCGGTGCTCGCCGGCCTGGTCTGGAACGCGACCGGCATCGCCCTGCCCGGCGTCGCGGACGAGATCCTGGCGACGCTCGGCCAGGCCGTCGTGCCAGTGTGCCTGGTGCTGATCGGCGTGTCGCTCGCCCACTACGGCGTGCGCGGCGCGATGCGGGCCGCGGTCGTGCTCTCGTCGCTCAAGCTCGTGCTGATGCCGATCGCGGTGCTCGCGTTCGCGCGCGGCGTGATCGGCCTGAGCGGAACGCCACTCGCGATCGTCGTCATGCTGGCCGCGCTGCCGGTCGGCAGCAACGCGCTCATCTTCGCCCAGCGCTACCGCACGCTACAGGCGGAGACGAGCACCGCGATCGTCGTCTCGACGCTCGGTTTCGTCGCCACCGCACCGCTCTGGCTGGCGCTGCTGCACGCGCTCAGCTGAACCTATCATCGCCTCTCGTTTCGCCAACGCTCTTGCCAGGACACCTCCCATGAACTTTCGACGCACCCTGCAAGCGACCGCCGCGGTCGCGCTCGTCGCCGTCTGCGGCGCGGCCTTTGCCGCCAAGACGCTCGTCTACTGCTCCGAAGGCAGCCCCGAGGGCTTCAACCCGCAGTTCTTCACCACCGGCACGACACTCGATGCTTCGTCGGTGCCGATCTACAACCGGCTCGTCGAGTTCGACAGCGGCACGACCAACATCGTCCCCGGCCTGGCCGAGAGCTGGAGCGCCGGCCCCGACGGCATGAGCTACACCTTCAAGCTCAGGAAGGGCGTGAAGTTCCACGGCAATGCCAAGTTCACGCCGACGCGCGACTTCAACGCCGACGACGTGCTGTTCTCGTACAACCGCATGGCCGACCCGAGCCATCCGTTCGCGAAGGTGACGCCGGGCCAGACCTACGCGTACTTCGAGGACATGGGGATGAAGGACATCGTCGACCACGTCGAGAAGATCGACGCGATGACGGTGAAGTTCGTGATGAAGAAGCCCGAGGCGCCGTTCATGGCCGACATGGCGATGGACTTCGCCTCCATCCTCTCGGCCGAGTACGCCGACAAGATGATGGCCGCGAAGACCCCCGACGTGATCGACCGCGAGCCGATCGGCACCGGCCCGTTCCAGTTCGTCTCGTACCAGAAAGACGCGGTCATCCGCTACAAGGCCTTCGACGCGCACTGGGGCGGCCGGCCGAAGATCGACAACCTGGTCTACGCGATCACCACCGACGCATCGGTGCGCTACGCCAAGCTGAAGACGGGCGAGTGCCACGTGATGGCGTTCCCGAAGCCGGCCGACGTCGCGCTGATGAAGAACGATCCTGCGATCAACCTGGTCCAGCAGAACGGCCTCAACGTCGGCTACATCGCGTTCAACGTCGAGAAGAAGCCGTTCGACTCCAAGCTCGTGCGCCAGGCGCTCAACATGGCGGTCAACAAGAAGGCGATCCTCGACAACGTCTTCCAGGGCGCGGGCGCGGTGGCCAAGAACCCGATCCCGCCGACGCTCTGGTCGTACAACGACAAGATCGTCGATTACGCCTACGACCCGGCCAAGGCCAAGGCGTTGCTGGCGCAGGCCGGCTACCCGAACGGCGTTGACGTCGACCTCTGGTACCTGCCGGTGACGCGTCCGTACAACCCGGACGGCAAGCGCATGGCCGAGCTGATCCAGCAGGACTGGGACAAGATCGGCGTGCGCGCCAAGCTCGTCACCTTCGAGTGGGGCGAGTACAGGAAGCGCAGCAAGACCGGCGAGCAGCACGCGATGATGTTCGGCTGGTCGGGCGACAACGGCGACCCCGACAACTTCTTCGTGCCGCTGCTCGGCTGCGCTGCCGTCAAGGGCGGCGGCAACGTCTCGCGCTGGTGCAACCAGGACTTCGAGAGCCTCGTTCAGAAAGCCAAGCTGGCGACGCGCCAGAACGACCGCGCCGGCTTCTATGCCAAGGCGCAGGAGATCGCGCACGAGGAAGCGCCGTGGATCCCGATCGCGCACTCGGTGCGCTTCGATCCGGTGAGGAAGGAAGTGACGGGCTACAAGATGGACGCCACCGCCCACCACTTCTTCAACAAGGTGGACATGACCGGGCAGTGACGGTCATGCGGGCGCGAAGCGCCGCGGATCAGCCGCGTGCTTGTCGCGCTGGTCGCGGCGCATGCGCCGCGCGAACGCCGAGACGCCCGCGAGCCCGGCCAGCAGCATCGTCCAGGACTCGGGCTGCGGCAAAGCGGCGGTGCCCTCGAGCGAGAACGCCTGGTTGAAGGTCGTCGGCGTCGACCCGCCAACGATGTCCGAGCCGACGCGCAGCCAGTCGGGGTCGAGCGCGTCGTCGGTGAGCGTCACCTGGGGCATGAAGAAGTAGTGGTCGGACGGCAGCAGCAGTGCGTGCGAGAACACGATGTTGAAGGCGACCTCCTGGCCCGTGATCGCACCATTGCCGCCGGTGGTCTGGCCGGGCTTCGGATGGATGCCGCCGGGCTGCACGGAGTTGTTGGGACACGGTAGATCTCGATCACGATCTCGCTCACCTACGGCAGGGCAGCGCCCGCGGCGAGCAGGCCGGTAAAACTGGCCCCGGTGATCGTCGTCAGCCCGCTCGTGGTGAAGTCGTCTGCAGCCTCGATCTCGCTGACTCCCGTCGCACCCGGACGGGAGGCGACGGCGATGCGGCCGACGACGTTGCCGATGTCGAAGACAAAGGCATCGTCGGCCCATGACGACGAGGCTGCAAGAATCGACGGCGCGGCCACCAGTCGCAACGGCTTCAAATTCATGGATTCCTCCTCGACACAGACAGGGCGCGGCCAGGTGGCACGCGGACTGCCGCCGGCACGCGGCGGGAGGCCGACTGTTGTCCTCGC
>Ga0123337_10006030_pt1 | contig 11707 bp, 11 predicted proteins | sample frozenSSSSmetaG_FD_89792 | JGI IMG/M metagenome (GOLD analysis project Ga0123337, IMG submission 89792) | Glacier valley bacterial and archeal communities from Borup Fiord, Nunavut, Canada, to study Microbial Dark Matter (Phase II) -... | ecosystem: Environmental > Aquatic > Freshwater > Ice >...
CTGGTAGTTTTTCTTACACACACATGGTCTTCCGGCTTCGCCGGAGCCAAACTGCAAGCAGTTGACGCCGTTTTCATGCCTTTAAGGCCACCTGTTGCACTTCGCTCGGCAGGATGCCGTCGAGGTTGGCGCGTTGGACCATTTTCGCCCCCTTCAACGCCAGCGCATCGTCGAGTTTCAAAGGAAGATCGGCCACGAGTTCGCCGGTTTTGATCAGGCCCTGCCGATAGATGAGCGCGGCGGCGGGAAACTGGCCCATCTGCGAAGGCGCCATCAAAGTCCACGGCTGCATGAAAAATCCGGGCTTCACCTGCCACCGGTCGGTATCGAAGGCGAAATGCACGATGCCGTCCGTGTCCTGCAGCGCCCCGTAGGCCGCCTCAAAAAGCGGCGCCTCGCCGCGATAGCGACTGGGACGGTTCCAGGCGATTTCCGAGATCATGGACGGCCGGCGGTTATACATCGGGTCCATCACCGGATTGCTGAACACCTTGGGACCGCCGGACGTTTCGGAATCGAAACGCAGCGCGCTGAAATTCGAAAAAGTGTGCCCCTCGCGGATGGACCAGCCCGCCTCGCCGCCCTTGTGGTTGGCGTCAACGTAGCCGTGGTGGTCGATGAAATCACCCGGCATGTAGCTGTATTTCTCCAAGGGCCCGAGGATGTCGTTGTTGGCGGTCGTCCAATTCGAGGCAGTGATCAGCCCCTTGTAGCCGAGCCCGCGCAGAAACTTCACCGTGTCGGCGTAGAACTTCATCTGAGTCTCCATCAGGAACGCGGCGGTGTCCTGATCGCGCGGGGTTTTCCGCGTGAAAATATCGTAGAGCGGTGGAAAGCCGAGCCGGCCTTCCTTTTCGTCGTCGCGTGCGTGGCTACGCCCCTTCCAGGCAGCCAACGCATTCGGGATGGAGCCGTATTTTTTTGACGCCCAGTCGCCGAAGAATTTCTCCAGCTTGCGCATCTGCGGGTCGGGCACGTTGGCATAGTTGAACGTCCAGAAAAACAACGAATCCTCGTTCACCAGTTCCACGCCCATGAGCGCAGGCTCGTCGATCAAGGCGACGCCAGACGATGTCTTCGCGGTCAGAATCGCCTGCCACCAACTCCGATAGAGCTTCTGTAACTCGGGCTCGAAGTAGAGCAGCGCGAATGGATTTCGTTTTCCGTTGTAGCCCTCCCGCCAGCCGGCGCCGTTTTCCGGCGCCAGCCAGAGCGGAAAATAAATGGAAAGATGCGTATAGATGCCCTCGGCCTTCATCGCCTCGATCATCTCGACCTTGTGTTTTACGGTGTCCGGGTTGAGGACGCCTGTCTTGCGGTCAAAAAGCCCTCCATGGAGGCGGGCGAGATTCACGCCATACTTGGCCAGCACGCGTGCGCTGCGTTGCAGATCTTTTCCGTTGAGCTCGAAGGGAGGACCATTGACCGCCCAAAAGCGGACGGGCTGGCCGTTCCCCGCGTGGACGAATTGCTCGCCCCGGGCTTGGATGAAGCCGTTTTCACCTGCGAATTTTTCGTTAAGTCGGCGCAGGTCGATCGGGCTTGCCTTGAAATCATCCGCAGGTGGAGCCCACGGAATCCAACCCTGGTTGGCCGCGGCGGTTTCCTTGGCGGCGGCAGCCAGTTGGTCAGGCTTGAGCACGCCCGAGGGAGTGAACGGCTCGTTGGTGAACACGAAACAGTCGATGGCGCCATGGTTGCTGTTGGCGCTATCCATCGTGAACGTGATGCGGTTCGCGCCGGCCTTGAGAACCACCTTGCCCACTTCGCACCACGCAATGAAGCGCAGATCAGGGGCGTTGTTGGCGGCGATATTGATCACTCCGGTTTGATTGCTGGATAAATCCACGCGAACTGACGGGGCCTCATTAAGCGAGTAGCGCATCGACGCCTGCACCGGATTTGCTCGAAGCCACAATGTGTAGGTCCCGGCGGACGGCGCGTTGAAGCGGTAGTCGGCTTCGCCCGGTTTGGACGCATCGAAGTGGGTGATGAAATCACCACCCGAAAGCTGATCCTTTTTCACCTGCCCGTAATACCAAGGGTGTTTTCCGATGTTGGTGGATGAAGCCTGCTCGCCCTCCACCCAAACCCAGGTCGCCGAAGCACGCCCGCCAAGGAACGATTGAAAAATCAAAAGCAGGACCAGTATCCGGGGTAGAGCGCGCATGGGATTCAAAGAGGCAAAACCATCTCGTGCAGGATGACCGCCGGCGTCGAGCCGAAGAAAAAACAGACTTTATAACATCGTCCAAGCACACGTGAGCCAGCCGAGTATGATTGCGAAAATCAGACCGCTATCCTTGTTTCTGCCTCACCCCATGATCCGTCACCTCGCCCACCTCTGTTTCAGCACAAACAACCTTGAACGCATCGCCGCCTTTTACCGAGACAACCTCGGACTTGCGGTGAAGTTTCGGTTCGCCGCCGCCGACCAGTCGATCTTTGGCGTTTACATCGCGGCCGGTGACACGACCTACATCGAGTTCTTCGATCAGCGACTCGCCGCCCTCCAGTGGGGCGGCGACAACGCACCGCTCACCGCCGGCAATCGCTATGGCCATTTCTGCTTCGAAGTCACCGGCCTCGAAGCGTTCCGTGAAAGCCTGATTGCGCGCGGCGTCGACGTGGGCGAAATCCGCACCGGCCTCGACGGCTCGTTCCAAGCCTGGCTCGCCGATCCCGACGGGAACCGCATCGAGCTGATGGAATACACCCACCGCAGCGCCCAGCTCGCCCCCGGCAACGAAGGCATCGTGCACTCCAGCCGCTGAGCGAACGCCAACGGCTGTCCCGTCCGATCAACCGCACTTCAGCGCATTGCCGGCCTCAGCTCACGACGCAGTTCTCCTGAAAGGAGAACTTGTTCACGGCACGCCGCGTGAACCGCTTCAGGCGAGGCATCGGGCAGTATCTCGGCCTTGAAGGAAACTGTCAGCGCCGTGACCGGCGGAAGCTTGGCCGTTTGCAGGCGCTTCGTGCACTGGCTGCGCAACTCGCCCGCACGTGACTCGACCACCAGGAAAATTTTCTCAGGCTCCGTGGCCGTCGCTTGCGAATAAATCACCGCCACGCCCAACGCCTTCGACGGCACGGCTTTTTCAAGATCTGAGGCAGCGCAGGTCGTCAGTCCAAAGCGTTCCTGCCATGTCGCGGGTTTAGTTTCCATCCGAGGTTTTCCCACCTCCGCACGGACAATACAACGCGTTTGTTTCATCGCCCCACTTCATAAAAAGACACGATGGCAAACAGATCTCCCCTGCGGATACTCCCCTGTATCGGGATTTCCCGCTTGTCCGTCCGACCCGCGCTCGGCACAACGAAGCCCCGTGCCCGCACCCAAAAGCATCCCCGCCGCCGAGATTCACGCCGCCATCGAGCGGCTCGCCCAGGCCATTGCTAACCGCCACGGCCCCAAGGGGAAAATCCTTCTCCTCGGCATCGCCAACGGCGGCATCACCCTCGCCCACCGTTTGGCCCTTCGCCTTGCTCCTCTCGCCCCTGACCTGCGTGTCAGCGCCGGCACCCTCGACATTTCCTTCCACCGCGACGACATCGGCCGTCACCCCATCCCCAAGGAGTTTTCCCCCACCCTGATCCCCGTCGATGTGACCGGCGCGACCGTGATCCTCGTCGACGACGTCCTCTTCTCCGGCCGCACCGTCAAAGCCGCCCTCAACGAGCTCTTCGACCACGGCCGCCCCGAAAAAGTGGAACTCGCCATCCTCGTCGACCGCGGCTTCCGCAAACTCCCCGTCTCCGCCGATTACACCGGCCTTACCCTCGACGCTGCCGCGACCGCCAAAGTCGTCGTCAAACTCGACCCCGCCAAACCCTCCGCCGACACCGTCACCATCGTGCCCACCCCTCCGGCAAATCCTAAATCTTAAATCGGCCCTCATAAATTCCCATGCCCTGGACCCGCCGCCATCTCCTCACCCTCGAGGAACTCTCCCTGCACGAGATCGACCAGATCCACGCCACCGCCACCGCGTTTAAAAAAATCCTCGGTCGCAGCGTGAAAAAAGTCCCCGCCCTCCGAGGCAAGACCATCGTCAACCTCTTCCTCGAACCCAGCACGCGCACCCGCATGGCCTTCGACATGGCCGCCAAGCGCCTCAGCGCCGATGTCATCTCGATGGACGGCTCCAGCTCCTCCACGACCAAGGGCGAAACCCTCCGCGACACCGCGCAAAACATCGAGGCTCTTCAGGCGGACATGATCGTCATCCGCCACGCCGCCGCCGGCTCGCCACTCTACCTCTCGAAAATCCTCGGCATCCCCGTCATCAACGCCGGTGACGGCGCCCACGAGCACCCCACGCAGGGCCTGCTCGACACGTTCACGATGCGCGAACACCTCGGCTCCCTCAAGGGCCGCAAGGTCGTCATCCTCGGCGACATCCTCTTCAGCCGCGTCGCCCGCTCCAACATCCACGCCCTCACCAAAATGGGCGCCAACGTCACCATCGTCGGCCCCTCCACCCTCGTCCCCGCCTGGTTCAAACCCCTCGGCGTAACCGTCTCGCACGACCTCCGCAGCGCCCTCGCCGACGCCGAGGTCGTCATGCTCCTCCGCATCCAGCACGAACGCCAGACGAGCGGCATGTTCCCTTCGCTCGGCGAATACACGAGTCTCTTCGGCCTCAACAAAACCCGCGCCGGCTGGCTCAACCCGAAGGCCATCATCATGCACCCCGGCCCGATCAACCGCGGCGTCGAGATCGACAGCGAACTCGCCGACGGCGAACGCAGCGTGATCCTCCAGCAGGTCACCAACGGCATCGCCGTCCGCATGGCCGTCCTCTACCTCTGCTCCGGCGGTCAGCCTGAACAGGTCATCCCCTCCGCATAATTTACCGCGCCATGCCCTCCATCTGGATTTCCAACGCCCGCGTCATCGACCCCGCCTCCAAGCGCGACGCCGTCGGCGACCTCTTCATCAAAGACGGCGTGATCGTCGCCAGTCTTTCCGCCACCGACAAAAAGAAGGCCAAAAAAATCGACGCCAAGAACCTCGTCGCCTGCCCCGGCCTCGTCGACATTCACGTCCATTTCCGCGAGCCCGGCCAGGGCCATAAGGAAACCATCGAGACCGGTTCTCGCGCCGCCGCCGCCGGCGGTTTCACCTCGGTCGTCTGCATGCCCAACACCGCCCCCGTGGCCGACACCGCCGGGACCATCCAGCAGATCAAGGACTCCATCCTCCGCACTGCCTGTATCAAGGTCTACCCGACCGGCTGCATCACCGTCGGCATGAAAGGCCAGGCCCTCGCCCCTATCGGCTCGCTCAAACGCGCCGGCGTCATCGCCATCACCGATGACGGCGACTGCGTCCAGTCCAACGAGCTCATGCGCCGCGCCTGCGAATACGCGAAGATGTTCGACATCCCGATCATGGATCACTGTCAGGACCATTCCATGACCGTCGGCGCCGTCATGAACGAGGGCGTCGTCTCCACCCGCCTCGGCCTCAAGGGTTGGCCCCACGCCGCCGAGGACATCATCGTCGCGCGCAACGTCATCCTCGCCACCTACACCGGCGCGCACATCCACATGCAGCACATCTCGTCGAAGAACTCCGTCGAGATCCTCCGCCGCGCCAAAATCCGCGGCGTCAATGTCACCGCCGAGGCCACCCCTCACCACATCGCCCTCACCGAGGAGTCGCTCGGCACCTACGACACCAATTTCAAGATGAACCCTCCCCTCCGCACCGAGGAGGATCGCATCGCCATCATCGAAGGCCTGCGCGACGGCACGCTCGACATCATCGCCACCGATCACGCCCCGCACACCGACTACGAAAAAGACAAGGAATTCGATTACGCGCCCAACGGCATTCTCGGCCTTGAGACCGCCCTCGCCGTCTCCCTCGATGTCCTTGTGCGCCAGAATAAATTCAAGCTCCCCTACGTCGTCGATCTGCTCACACGCCGCCCCGCCAAGATCGTCAAGCTCGCCGCCGGCACGCTCGTCGATGGCGCTCCGGCCGACGTCTGCCTCTTCGATCCCAACGAAAAATGGGTCTACGATGCCAAGGCTGGCTTCAGCAAATCCAGCAACAGCCCCTGGCACGGCCAGACGCTCCGAGGCCGCGTTAAAACCACCATCGTGGACGGACGCATTATCTTCTCCGGCGGCAAGTTCGCAAGCTGACGTCCACGTCCTCGGGCCACGTCCATCACTCGAATTGCCGGCCCGCTGTCCGGTCTAAAGCATGCCCGCCCCGATCTCGACCGCCGACACGATCATCGCCACCGTCGAATACAGCCTGTGGGCTGTGGGCGCGATCTTGCTCTGGCAGGTTCAATTCAGCGCCGCAGCTCGCGCTCGGCGAGCGGTTCCGTCGCCGCTTGCGCCTTGGGCGATTACGCCCACGCATTTTTTCCAGATGGCCTTCTGCGTCGTCGCCGGAGCCTGGGGTGCGCAGTTCATCGTCTCCCATCTCAGCAACCGCACTCTCGGCGAGGCGGCGGTTGACGGCGATCTTTGGCAGCTGGTCCTGGGCACCGCCCTTCAACTCGGGCTGCTCGCCGGCGTGGCCGTGGCATCTGTCCTGCCTCGGTCAACGATCACACCACAGGAGGCTTCTTCTCCATCACCTCTCTGCCCTCATCCATTTCTCGCCGCAGTGGCGACCTGCCTCATCGCCCTGCCCGTCATCACGCTGCTCGGCTATGCGTGGAAGGGCGGCCTGCAACTCTGCGGATTCGAAACTCCCGACCAGGAGATGGTGGACATCTTTCGCCAAGCCGATTCCCCCGAGAAACTCCTTCTTCTGGTCGGACTCGCCGTGATCGTCGCCCCACTCACGGAGGAAATTATTTTTCGCGCCGGCTTGTTCCGTTACCTGCGCACCCGCGTTCCTCGCTGGGTCGCGCTGATTCTTCCGTCCTCCGTGTTTGCCCTGCTGCATAGCAACGCGGTCGCCTTTCTTCCCCTGTTTGCTTTGGGCGTTCTCTTCTCCCTCGCCTACGAACGCACCGGGCGCATCTCCGTGACTATCATTGCCCACAGCCTTTTCAACCTCCACACGATCCTGCTTATCATGGCGGGCGTGACCAGTTAAGCCATCTGTCGTGAGTCCATTCACCGACAAACCGGCCGAAGCCATCTCAGCACTCGGTGAACAAAAGCTCATCACCGCCATCCGGCGCTGGCTGGGTGACGCCTCGCCCGCCACTCCGTTTGGTATCGGTGATGATTGCGCAGTGCTGCCAGTCTCTTTCCGCCGGCAACTGGTGACTGTAGATCCCGTGATTTACGGCAAACACTTCGACGACTCCGTATCCCCTCGGGCAGTCGGCGAAAAACTCCTCAAGCGCAACCTGAGTGACATCGCCGCCATGGGCGGGCGTCCGCGCGCCGCCGTCGTCGCCCTCGCCCTTGACGCCAAGATCAGCACGCGCTGGCTCGCCGCCTTTTATCGCGGACTCGCCGCGTCCGCCCGCCATCACGGCGTGCCCATCGTCGGCGGCGACATCGCCCACCAACCCGGCGGCTTCGCCGCCACGCTCACCCTCATCGGCGAAGCCTCAACTGACCGCGTGCTCACGCGACACGGCGCAAAACTCGGTGATTGGATTTACGTCACCGGCACACTCGGCGGCAGTCTACTCGGCCACCACCACAAGTTTACGCCCCGCCTCGACGAAGGCCGCTGGCTCGCCTCCCGATCCGAAGTCCGCTCCATGATGGATCTCAGCGATGGTCTCGCCAAAGACCTCGCCGCCCTCACCCCCAAAGGCGCGGTCCCTGCGCTCGAAGCCGCGGCGATCCCAATCAGCCCCGCCGCCCGCCGCCTCGCCCGCACCAGCGGACACACCGCGCTGCACCACGCGCTCGCCGATGGCGAAGATTACGAACTCCTGTTCACCGTTTCCTCACGCGCCGGCTGCGGCGCTTTCGAATCCGCCTGGAAACGAAAATTCAAAACCCGCCTGAGCTGCATCGGTCGCTTTGCACGCACGGCTTCGTCCGCGCACATCGATCTTAAATCCATCCACGGTTATGAGCATCTTCGCTAAACTCCGCGAAGGCGTCGTCACCGCCTCCGCCGAAGAAACCCACGCGCTTGCACGTGAGCTGGCCGCGGCCTTGCCCCCCGACACCACCCTCGCCCTCCACGGCGACCTTGGCGTGGGCAAGACGACCTTCGTGCAGGGCTTGGCGCGAGGTCTTGGCGTCGCCGAGACAGTGACGAGTCCAACTTTCACCATCTTCAACCTGCATCGCGGCACGGGGCGCATCCTCGTCCACCTCGATGCATACCGGCTGGAAAATACGCACCAGATCGACGCGCTCATGCTCGATGACTTCCTCGTAAGCCCGTGGTGCCTAGCCGTGGAATGGCCTGAGAAAATCGCCACCTGGATTCCTGTAAACGCCATGCATCTCGACCTCGGCATCACATCCGACGAACGGCACACCATCCGCCTGCGGGCATAAAAAAGGCCGCCCGATTAAGGACGGCCTTCGTAAATCAGCTCGCCGGAGTTTCCGGTTCCGGCGCGGACGGCTCGGGCGCCGCTTCAGCTGCCGACGCCTCTGGCGCGGCGGCTGCGGGAGCCTCCGAAACGGGCACTTCAGGGAAGTTCTCCGGATCGTGCTCGGCACCCTCGATCTCCTTCTTGCGCGCCTCGACGACGGCTGGAGCTGCGAAGATACGTCCATCGATGAACTCCGTGACGTAGCCTTCCGAGACGAGCCAGCGAAGATCGCCGTTCAGTCGGTTCAGCTTGGCCATCTGCTCGACCGTGAGCGATACAACCGGAGCGGCGGCTGGCACGGGCGCAGCCGCTTCTTCCGTCGTCGCACCTTCGACAGGTGCCGCGGCGGCTTCGACCGGCTTGGCAACGACAGGTGCAGAATAGCCGAGGAATTTGTCCGCTAGTTCGCTGGCCTTGATCATCGGGTGAGACTCGATGAAGGCGATGAGCGCGCCGATGGAGTCGGCGAACACCTGGCCGGGAATGCGGAACTTACGCTTCACCGCACACACATAGCTGATTCCCTTCGAGCCCTTCTTAAAGATCGTGAAGCCCTCGCGGCGCAGACGTCCGCGCAGCGCGTTGGCGGTGTCGAGCGGGAAGCGGCGCTGGCGCTCCAACGCGCCTTCGAGCGAACGGCGAAGCTCTCCCTGCGGCAGCGTCTCGATGTTTTTGCCGTGGAAGCGAACCGCCTCGGTGGTGCGCACAACCTTGTCGCGAGCCTGTGCGAGCAGGAAGTTTTTAGCTTCCTCAACCGTGTCGAACGCCGGAGCCGGAACCGGCTCGGGGGCGGTTTCGCCCTCGGCGAGCACGACGGGCGCGGGGGCTGGTGAAAGCTTCCACGTGTAGCGCGTGGCCTTCTTCATCTTCTCCAGCCACTGGGCGATCGCCTCGGGTTCGCGGACGGACTCGATGCGGCCGCGGTAGGCTTCGAATGAAATCTTGATGTGCGCCGCATGGTGCTGCTGCACGATCTGGGTGTAGCGGTGGTAATTGGGCGGCCCGAGCAGTTCGCCCGTGACCATGCACTTGTTGACCACTTGGAAGTTACCCTTGGGTGCCTCGACCTCAACCTCGGCGACGTCGAAGAACTGGCCGAGATGCTTGTCCAAGACATAGGCGATGGCGGCGGCCTCGTTCTCGAACGGAACGCCGTCCGGCACGGCCACGGCAAACGGGGCGGGCTTCGGGGCGTCGGCAGGCGCGCCCTCGGGGATCTTGTGCTGGATCACCGCGACATAGCGGTCGTGCTTGCCGATGATCACGCGGGCGATCTCGAACAGCTCGTAGGTGCGGCACGAGGTGCGGATGGCTTTGGCCAGCGCGGCGAAGCCGGTGTCCTCCGGATAAAACACGACGTTGAAAAACGGGCTGATGTAGGGGCCCTGGTCACGCACGGGGAAACCGCCGCCCTCACGAGGACCACCGAAACGCTGGCCGCCACCGGTGGGACCATCACGGCGAGGACCGCCTCCGCGGAATTCACCGCGACCTTGATCGTCACGGCGCGGACCGCGGAACTCACCGCCGCCCTGACCTTCGCGTGGCGCACCGGACGAAGCAGGCGCGTTGCCGGAAGGAGCGCCACCGCTTTCTCCGGGACCGGCGGGCTTGCGGAAACCACGACGATCGCGAGGCGCTCCGGCGGGACCTCCGCCCGGGCCATCGCGGCGGGGACGATCGTCACGGCGAGGCTCGCGGCTTCCATCGGATTTACCGGAGGGCGAGGCCTTGTCCTGAGTCCACTGGGTTCCAAAGCTGAAGCTTTGAAGCTGGGCCAGATCGATCTTGTTGAAATCTTTGGCCGGTTTGTCGTTTGAAGGCGTCTCGTCCATACTAAGGCGGTGCGGGAAAAATCCCACGTAAGTGTTTTGGCGGAAGGGCTGTCTGTGAAGCGCGGATGCGCAGCCCGACTGTCCACGCAGGCGTAGGAGTAGCAAGCAGTTTCCCTGCCGAGGGAAAATGCATTTCGGTGCTTTACACGCTTCGTAAGATTTATCTTAGTCCGCCTTCCCTTAGTTAGAAATGCTCGGGTGGTGGAATTGGTAGACACACACGTTTGAGGGGCGTGTGCCGAAAGGCGTAAGGGTTCGAGTCCCTTCCCGAGCACCACTTTTAAGCCGCGCCACAAGCGCGGCTTTTGTGTTTTCAGCTCAAATCAGTCCCCAGAATACCGCATCTGGATTTGACCCGCATCGAATCGACGTGGAATGTCCCCCATCCCATGACGTTGGACGAAATCAAGCGCGCCCTGCTCGCCTCCTACGAGACCGAAGGTGGCATCAACCACTTCGACGGCAGCAACCTGCCCTCCGAGGAGTCGGTCAACAGGCTCTCCTCCGACTTCATGCACCTGCTCTTCCCTGGCTTCTTCGAGCAGTCCATCCTTACCAAAAAGGAAGTCCCCGAACTCACTGCCCGCCGCCTTGAGGCCATCAATATACGCCTCTCCTCCGACATCGAGAAGGCCCTTCGTTTCGCCAAGAATCCCGATCCCGCCGCCAACGCCGCCCGCATGGCCATGGAGATGCTCGCCGCCATGCCCCAGGTCCGCGGGATCGTGCAGACCGACGTCCAAGCCGCCTACAGTGGCGACCCCGCCGCCCGCAGCACGGAGGAGATCATCCTCGCCTACCCATGCGTGCTCGTGATCTCGCTCCAGCGCATCGCCCACGTCCTCTACAAACTCGGAGTGCCTATCCTGCCTCGCATGATCACCGAGTATGCCCATGAACGCACCGGCACCGACATCCATCCCGGGGCGCAGATCGGCACGCACTTCTTTATAGACCATTGCACCGGCGTCGTCATCGGCGAAACCGCGCGCATCGGCAACCACGTCAAGATCTACCAAGGCGTGACCCTCGGCGCAAAATCCTTCGAGGTGGATAACGACGGCAACCCGATCAAGGGCGTGAAACGCCATCCCGACATCGACGACAACGTGACCATCTACGCGCACGCCACCATCCTCGGCGGCGACACCAAGATCGGAGCGCAATCAATCATCGGCGCCAACGTCTGGATTCTTGAGCCCGTGCCTGCGAACAGCATCGCCTACTATAAGAACGAGAATCTCGTCATCCGCTCCCGGCGCAAGAAAGAGAAGGCCGTCGAGTGCCGTGACAAGGCCGAGCTGCAGGCTTGGGACTGGTCGATCTGACCCGCCACCGGCACGTTAAAAGCGCCGCTGACGAGCCGCCACCGCCCGCGAC
>Ga0123337_10006033_pt1 | contig 11704 bp, 12 predicted proteins | sample frozenSSSSmetaG_FD_89792 | JGI IMG/M metagenome (GOLD analysis project Ga0123337, IMG submission 89792) | Glacier valley bacterial and archeal communities from Borup Fiord, Nunavut, Canada, to study Microbial Dark Matter (Phase II) -... | ecosystem: Environmental > Aquatic > Freshwater > Ice >...
CAGGACGTGGCGCCGCTGATTGCCCTGATCGACGATCCGCGCCACCGCATCAATGACGATGGCTCGTTCAACCTGTCCGAAGAGCAGGCGCGCGCCATTCTCGAACTGCGTCTGGCCCGCCTGACGGCGCTGGGTCGCGACGAAATCGGCGAGGAACTCAATGGTCTGGGCGCCCAGATCGAGGATTACCTAGCCATTCTGCGCAGCCGCGAGCGGGTGGTGGAAATCATCCGCCAGGAACTGACCGAGATCAAGGAGCAGTTCGGCACGCCGCGCCGCACGGAGATTTCCGAGGCGCTGGGCGACTTTGACGACGAGGACCTGATTGCCCGCGAGGACATGGTGGTGACCGTGTCGCATGAGGGCTATATCAAGCGCGTGCCGCTTTCGACCTATCGGGCGCAGGCGCGCGGCGGCAAGGGCCGTTCGGGCATGGCCACGCGCGACGAGGACTTCGTCGCTCGGCTGTTCGTCGCCAATACGCATACGCCGGTGCTGTTCTTCACCAGCCGCGGCATAGCCTACAAGCTCAAGGTCTGGCGGCTGCCGCTGGCCCAGGCCAATGCAAGGGGCAAGGCGCTGATCAATATCCTGCCGCTCGAGCAGGGTGAGCGCCTGACCACGATCATGCCGCTGCCCGAGGACGAGGCAAGCTGGGCAAACCTCGACATCATGTTCGCCACGACGCGCGGCACGGTGCGCCGCAACTCGCTGGCCGACTTCATCGAGGTCCGCCAGAACGGTAAGATCGCCATGAAGTTGGACGAAGGCGACCAGATCGTCGGCGTCGAGACGGCCACGGTCAATGACGACGTGCTGCTGACCACCGCCATGGGGCAGGCGATCCGCTTCCGCACCGACGATGTGCGCCTGTTCAAGGGCCGCGATTCCATGGGCGTGCGCGGCATCAACCTGGCCAAGGATGACGTTGTCATCTCGATGGCGGTGATCAACCACTCCGACGCTTCGGCCGAAGAGCGGGCCGCCTATCTCAAGATGAGCCGCGCGGTGCGCGGCGAAGAGCAGGCCGAGGATACCGGGTCGGACGAGGGCGATGTGGTGGCCGGCGAGCTCAACCAGGATCGCTATGCGCAGATGAGCGCCACCGAGCAGTTCATCCTGACCATCTCGGAAAACGGCTATGGCAAGCGCACCTCGAGCCACGAATACCGGATTACCGGGCGCGGCGGCAAAGGCATCGTCGCCATGGCGGTCAACAAGCGCAATGGCAACCTGGTGTCGAGCTTCCCGGTGGAAGACAGTGATCAGATCATGCTGATCTCCGATGGCGGCCAGACCATCCGCCTGCCGGTGGGCGGCGACAAGCCGATCCGCATCGTCAGCCGCGGCAGCCAGGGCGTCATCGTGTTCGACACCGCCGACGACGAGAAGGTGATGTCGGTCGAGCATATCCGCGAGCCGGAAGCGGTTGCCGAAGACGAGGCTATCGAGGGGGCCGAGGGCATGCCGGGGGTCGGTACGACCGACAGTTCCGAGACGCCTGACGCGCCCGAAGCGCCGGACGCTCCCCCCGAGGAATGAGACGACAATCGGTCTAGATGCATGAAGAGGGGCGCTACGGCGCCCCTTGGCCTGTCAGATGAACCGGCCCTCGGCCTGGCCGGCGCCGGTCGCGCCGGCGCGGCGGCCGGTGCCCAGCCTGGGGCCGGCAGGGATGCTGGACGCGCTGAGGGCAGGGGTGTTTATTTCCAGGTCGCCATAGTTGTTGCGCCCGGCATCGGAGGCGCGGCAGGCCCAGTAGAGTAGCACCAGGCCGCCAAACGGGACAAAGTTCAGCAGATACCAGAATCCCGACCTGCCGATATCGTGCAGGCGCCGCACCTGAACGGTGATGGCCGGGACGATGTGAATGATGATCATGAACAGCGTCACCGGCATATGCACCAGCGAGCGGCTGAGGCCGCCGCGCATCTGATAGTCGATCACCACCCCGGCGATGAGCAGGACGAACTGTACCAGGAAGAACATCCAGTAGTGCAGTCTTGTACTGCGGCCCCAGAATTCAAAGTAACGCAGCATGCCGTCAAGATAAGAAACCATCCGCGCCCCCGCGCCCCAATCCACCTCTCCTCTAGCGCCAGCCGGTTTGCAATTGTGACGCCAATTGTCCGGCATTTTATCTATCGGGTTGGCGTGGTGCCGCTTGCCATTTGCGCCCGCTGATGGCTTTGTCACGAGCCCGTGTCACCCGCCGTGGACCGCACCATGTTCAGCCTGACCACCCTTGTTCCCTATCTGGGCGCCTGCCTGCTGCTGGCCATCGTGCCCGGCCCGACCGTGACGGTGATCGTCGCCAATGCGCTGGCGCGCGGCACCGGGGCCGGGCTGGCCATCGTTGCCGGCACGCAGGCGGGATTTCTGGTCATGACCTTTGTGGTGGCCCTGGGCATGCAGGCGCTGGTGGCCTTCATGGGCTGGGCGTTCGACTGGATCAAGCTGGTCGGCGCCGCCTATCTTGTCTGGCTGGGCTGGAAGATGTGGCGCTCAAAGGGTGAGTTGGGGACAGCCAGGGCCGAACGCGGCAAGTCCCGCCTTGCCATGGCGGTCGAGGGCTTCCTGGTGATCCTGTCCAACCCCAAGGCGCTGATTTTTCTGGGGGCCTTCCTGCCGCAATTTGTCGCTGTGACGCAGCCGACCTTTCCGCAGGTGATGCTGCTGGGGCTGCTGTTCATGCTGGTGGCGGGATCAACCGACGCGATCTATGCGCTGATCGCCGGAAGGGCGCGCAACCTGCTCAGTGCGGCACGGGTGCGCTTGGTGTCGCGCGTTTCCGGCCTGGTGCTGATGGCCGGGGGCGTCTGGCTGGCGCTGCTGAAGCGGGCATGACAAGCGAGATCGTCAACCTGCGCGCGGCGCAGCAGTTTGCTTCCGTTATCGCCGATCGCCTCTGGCATGCCTGGGGGAAGCACGATGGCGAGTCGCTTGCGGCAGAGGAACGGGCCTTGGCCGAGGTGATTGGTGCCGCGGACTTTCCCTTTACGCTGGTGGCACTGGCCGGCGGGTCTTTTGCCGGGACGGTATCGGCAATTGCCTCCGATCTCGACGAACGCCCTGAACTGGGTCCCTGGATTGCCTCGCTCTGGGTCGAGCCCGCCTTTCGCGGGCAGGGCATTGCGCAGGCCCTGGTCGAACAGGGGACGGCCACGATGTTCGCCCAAGGCCATGGCAAGGTCTATCTCTATGCCATACCCCGGCTGCGGTCCTACTATCTGGGCATGGGATGGACGCTGCAGGAGGAAGAATTCGGCCGATTGGGCGTCGATATCTTCTTCCGGCTGGCGCCATAAGCGCCGCACAATTGACTCCGTGCAGCGGACTCTCGAGTCTCTGGGCCTCGTGCTACCGACCGGCACCGCTGATCATCTTGCGAAGGCCGGCTAGTCCCGGCTCGCCGCATAGGCTGTGAGGAGGTCGGTCACCAGGATGCCGTTGATGCGCATGCCGGTCAGATTGCAATCGGCGATCTCGGCGCCGGCCAGGGTGGCATCGGCGATGCGCAGGGCAGACAGATTGGCATTGGTGATGCTGGTGCCTGACATGTTGATGTTGCTCAGCGTCGCGCCGCTGAGATTGACGTCGTCGAACAGTGCGCCGCTCAGATTGCAGTCGCGGAATGCCGCGCCGCTCAGCACGGCATAGAACTGCGCGCCACTCAGATTGACGCCATCGAAATGGCTGCCGGCCATGTCGGCACGGCGATAATGCGCCTCGCGCTGCTGCGGGCCATCAAAGGGATTTTCGGGGGTCATCGCTGGCTCCTGTCGTTGGTTGATGAGGTCCAGTGTGGCATGACCGCGCCTGCCTTGCCATCGATCCGCGTGCATGACAAAATCATGGTACCACAAGGGGATGGCGCCATGAGTTCGCTGGTTTGGGTCTGTCCGGGCGCGTTTGATCCGCGCGCCAATGGGCATCTGGACGTCATCGAGCGGGCATGATGGGTAAGCCGCAACCGGCCGGTTACCGTTCGCTGCTCGCCCTGCCGGTACCGCGCCGGCTGGCACTGGCGTCGATCCCCGCCGATTTTGCCGACTGGCTCGATTATGCCGCCATCATCGCCTTGCTGGTGTTTGCCTGGGGCGAGGGGCCGCTGGTGCTGGCGCTGTTTGCCTTCTGCCTGACGTTGCCCTATGTCGCCGTCGGCCCGCTGCTGGCCATGGTGGTCGACCGCATGCCGCTGCCGACCATTCTGGTGCTGAGCAATCTGGGCCGGGGTCTGGCCACGCTGGCGCTGATGTTTGCCGACCATACCGCCGTGGTGCTGGCCATCGTCTTTCTCCGCGCCTGTATCGACTCCGCCTTCACCCCGGCCCGCCAGGCGGCGATCCAGGCCTCGACGCCGCCAAACCTGCTGGCGCGCGCCAATGGCCTGCACCAGGCCATCAACCAGACCTCCAAGATTGCCGGTCCGGCGCTGGGCGGAATGCTCCTGGCCATCATGCCGGCCCAGAGCGTGTTCGGCTGCAATGCCGTGCTGTCCCTGCTGGCCGCCGCACTGGTCTTCGGGCTGGCGCTGCCGGCCCGGCCGCCGCGCAAGGCCGGCGGCTTCCGCACCGAACTGCTGGCCGGCGCCACCGAATTCCGCCGCAGCCGGCTGCTGTTGATGGCCCTGGTCTTTGCCGCCATCGCCTATTTCTCGTTCTTTCTCTATGACGCGCTGATCGCCCTGCTGGCCGAGGATTTTGGCCTGGGCGCCAGTGCGTTCGGCATCGGCATTGCCGCTTCGGGGGCAGGCGGCCTGTTGGGGGCGCTGCTGGCCGGCCCGCTCGCGGCGCGCCATCCCCTGGCCTGCATGATCGGGGCGGCACTGTTTTCCGGTGCCGTCACGGTCTCTGTCGCCGTGGTGGCCATGCTCGGCCATGATCTGCCGGCTTTGCCGTTCTTCTTCGTGCTGGCGCTGATGGGCGGCTCGACGGCCTTCATGCTCGTGCCCTATCGCACCATCGTGCAGACACAGGCGCCGCCGGACCGCATTGCGCGGGTCTTTGCCGCCGGCGAAGCGGTGATCATGGCGGTGATGCTCTCGGCGCCTTTCATCGGCAGCGCCGTTGCGAGCGCCTGGGGCACCGGCGCGGCCTTTCTGGCCGGCGGCGCGCTGCTGATCGCCCTCGGTCTGGCCAGCGCGGCGGTTCTTGCGCTACGGCCGCCCGCGTGACAAAACCCTGACAACACAAAGGGGAGGGTGCCGTGAGCAAGCTGGTGGGGTTCTATCCGGGCTCGTTTGATCCGCTGACCAACGGGCATCTGGACGTCATCGAGCGGGCCTGCAAGCTGGTCGATACGCTGGTAGTCGCCGTGGGCATCAATCCGGGCAAGAAGACGCCGCTGTTTGCCCATGCCGATCGGTTGCTGATTCTCGAACAGGTGCTGGGCCCGGTGGGCAAGCGCACCGATACCGAATTCAAAATCGTCGATTTTTCCGGGCTGATGGTCAATGCGGCGCGCGAGCATGGCGCCAAGCTGATCATTCGCGGCCTGCGCGACACCACCGATTACAATTATGAAATGCAGATGGTGGGCATGAATGCGCAGATGGCGCCGGACCTGCAGACCGTCTTCCTGCCCTCCAGCCCGCCCGTCCGGCATATCTCGGCCACATTGGTGCGCCAGATCGCTGAAATGGGCGGCGATATTTCCGCCTTCGTCCCGCAAATCGTTCTCAAGGCCCTGAAATCCTCATGACCGCAATCACCCGTCGCCTGTTTGGCGCGCTCGTTATCGGCGCTGTCGCTCTTGCCACTCCGGCTTTCGCCCAGTCGGGCACGCCGCACCTGATCCTGACGCTCGAAGACGGCGCCGTCGATATCGAACTGCTGCCGGCGCTGGCGCCCAAGCATGTCGAGCGTGTCGTGGCGCTGACCGAAGCGGGTGAATATGACGGCGTGGTGTTCCACCGCGTCATCGACGGCTTCATGGCCCAGACCGGCGACGTGACCTATGGCAAGACCGATGGCCCCGAATTCGACCTGTCGCGCGCCGGCATGGGCGGTTCGGACCAGCCCGATGTCGAGGCCGAGTTCAATGCCGAAAGCTTCCAGCGCGGCGTGCTCGGCGCTGCCCGGTCGCAGGACCCCAATTCGTTCAACTCGCAGTTCTTCATCGTCACGGCCGATGCCAGCTTCCTTGATGGCCAGTATACCGTGTTCGGCAAGGTGATTACCGGCATGGAGCTGGTGGACGCGCTGGAAAAGGGCCCCAAGGAACAGAACGGCTCCGTCGCCAATCCGGACAAGATCGTCAAGGCGACGATCGAATACAAGTGATCTGAAGCGACCGCATTTGTGGTGTCATCCCGGCGAAGGTCGGGATTCATCCTGAGATGCGGTAGCCTCAGCCAATTGCCGTCAGTGCCATTGTGCGCGCGCAAATACCTCAGGATGGACCCCGGCCTGCGCCGGGGTGACACCGAGTTTGTTGATGCCACAGTGGTTGCACCCATCGCCCTTTGCCCTTACATGCGGGCCAGAATTTCCAATCAGAAAGCACCCAAAATGGCTGAATACGCGGATCCCGAAAACACCCTCGTCATCGAAACCACCCAGGGCGAGGTCGTTATCGCCATGCGTCCGGACCTGGCGCCGAACCATGTCGCGCACATCAAGAAGCTGGTTCGCGAAGGCTTTTATGACGGCATCGTGTTTCACCGCGTGATCGAGGGCTTCATGGCCCAGACCGGCTGCCCGCAGGGCCGTGGCACCGGCGGTTCGAAGTATCCCGACCTGAAGCAGGAATTCAGCGCCGAGCCACATGTTCGCGGCACCGCCTCGATGGCCCGCGCGCAGAGCCCGGATTCGGCCAATTCGCAGTTCTTCCTCTGCTTCGGCGATACCCCGTTCCTCAACAAGCAGTATACCGTGTGGGGTCAGGTCATTGAAGGCATGGACAATGTCGACAAGATCAAGCGCGGCGAGCCCGTGATCAATCCCGACAAGATGGTTTCGGTCAAGGTCGCGGCCGACATCGCCGCCTAATGCCCGCGCGGGCGCCATAGCGCGCCCGCCGCCTGTTTTAACCCCCGGGACCCCAGTCCCGGGGGTTTTTCGTTCATGCCAGGCTAGGCACGCGGATAGGTGTAGAAGCCTTCCCCGGTGGCGACGCCCAGCTTGCCCTTGTCGATGTAGTTTTCCTTGAGATAGGCGGCGAAGTTCTCCTGACCACTGCCGGGGGTCGAGGACACGGCATAGGCGGTGTTGAGGCCAATGATGTCGTAGATCTCGAACGGGCCCTTGGGGGATTTGGTGGCGATTTTCCAGGTGCTGTCGATGGCCTGAGGGCTGGCAATGCCCTTGACCAGCAGCTGGCCCGCGGCGGCGAGCAGGGGCACCAGCAGCGAATTGAGCACGTAGCCAGCCTGCTCCTTGTGGATCTCGATCGGCTCCATGCCGATGGCGCTGGCAAAGTCGACCACGGTGCGGAAAACCTCGGGCGATGTGCCGGGATGGCCCATGACCTCGGCGATGTTGTTGGTCCAGATCTCATTGGCGAAATGGAGGGCGAGGAATTTTTCGGGCCGACCGGTGGATTGCGCCATGGCGCTGGGCAGAAGGGTCGAGGAATTGCTGGCAAAGATTGCTTTGGCCGGGGCGACTGCCCCCAGTTTGGCGTAGATCTCGCGCTTGAGTTCGATCTTTTCTGGCACGGCCTCGATCACGAGGTCCGCATCCCGGGCCGCTTCGGCCAGGTCAGTGACGAAGGTCAGACGGGAGCTGGCGGCGGCAATGGTCGAGGCGTCGGCGCCGGGGACGTCGGTCAGGTAGCGGCCGGCCAGGTAATCGAGAAAGGCCCTGGCCTTGTCGATGGCGGCGTCGTTGATGTCATAGGCGATGACAGTGAAGCCCTTATAGGCGGACTGGAAGGCGATCTGCGCCCCCAATACGCCCGTGCCCAACACGGTGACGTTCTTGATAGTCATGGTACATTCCTCTGAGGTGGTCAGCTGGCAGACAGGGTCGCGTCGCGCTGATCGGCGTGGCCTGGTTGTTCGAGGATAGTGCGGCCATCGGCCAGCGCCATGAAGAAGGCAAGCAGCATGCGTTCGCTGGACAGGCTGGCATCGGCCGCCGATTGCACGGCCAGGCCCGTCCACAGGGCATGCAGGCCCCTGGCCAGGTCCCGCAACGGCAAGGCCGGGCGCAGATCATGCCTGCTGAGGATGGCGCCGATGATGCCGCCCAGCGCGTCGAGATAGGCATGGCGCGTGGCGTCATAGCGGGCGGCAAACGCCGGGTCGCGCAGGGCGTGGACCTGCAGCTCGACCGACAGTAGCGACAGATCGCCATCTGCGGCGAGCTGGGCAAAGTGTGCGGCCAGCGCCTGGTTGAGCCCGGCGAGGTTCCCGGCATCGTGGGTGGCCAGGAGGGCATTGAGCTGGTCGATCTCGGCGGCCAGCTGCCGCTGCATCAGGGCAAGCAGCAGAGCGTCCATATTGTCGAAATTGGAATAGAAGGCGCCCTGGCTGAAGCCGGCCGCCTCGCAGACGGCGCGGGTCGAGAGCGCGGCGATGCCCTTACGGGCCACCAGCGTGCCGGCAGCGGCCAGCAGACTGTCCCTGGTTGCCAGCTGGGCCTGCTTGCGGGGGGTGGGCATATTGGTCTCCATGCATTTCAAATCTCACTTGAGATGTGAAAATGCAAGGGGCGGAGCCGTCTATATTCGGCATGGCGGCATGACTGTGAACCGTCTTACTGCCTATGGACTTGCCAATTTGCCTTGAACTGCTAGGCAGGACGCATGCTGGTTTCCGACTTTGATTTCGCGCTCCCCGAAGAGCTCATCGCCTTACACCCGGTCGAGCCGCGCGACAGCGCGCGCCTGCTGCTGGTTGATCCGGCCAATGGGCTGGGTGATCTGCACATTCCCGATCTGCTGCGGCTGCTCAAAACGGGTGACGTGCTGGTGGTCAATGACACCCGCGTGCTGCCTGCCGAACTGCGCGGCAGCCGCGTGCGCGGGGAAAACCGCGCCAATGTGTCGTTCAACCTGCACAAGCGGGTCGATGCCCATACCTGGCGCGCCTTTGCCCGGCCGGCCAAGAAGCTGCATGTGCTCGACCAGCTCGAACTGGGCAATGGTCAGGCCGATGCCCTGACCGCCCGCGTCGCCGGCAAGGGCGAGACGGGCGAAGTGACGCTCGAATTCGATCTGGGCGGGGCCGAACTGGACGAGGCCATCAAGGCGCATGGGGCCATGCCGTTGCCGCCCTATATCGGACTCAAGCGCGGCCTCGAGGAGCGCGACAAGACCGATTACCAGACCGTCTATGCCGCCGAGGATGGCGCCGTGGCAGCGCCGACGGCGGGGCTGCATTTCACCGAAAAGCTGCTGCAGCAGATCGCCGACAAGGGCGTGTCCATCGAGCGGGTGACGCTGCATGTCGGGGCGGGCACCTTCCTGCCAATGAAGGTGGATGATACCGACGACCATGTGATGCATGCCGAATGGGGCGAGATCGACGCGGCAACGGTCGAGCGCATCAATGCCGCGCGCGCCGCGGGTGGCAGGGTGGTTGCAGTGGGCACTACCAGCCTGCGCCTGCTCGAAAGCGCCTCGCGCGCCACCGGGACGCTGGCGCCGTTCAGCGGCGACACCGACATCTTCATCACGCCGGGCTTCAGGTTTGCCACGGTCGATGCGCTGATGACCAATTTCCACCTGCCCAAATCGACGCTGTTCATGCTGGTCAGCGCCTTTGCCGGGTTCGATGTGATGCGCGAGGCCTATGCGCACGCCATCGCCAATGGCTACCGGTTCTATTCCTATGGGGATTCCTCGCTGCTGCTGCGGGCTAAGTAGGCCGGGTCGAGGCCGTGCATCGGTGGTTGTCCGGCTCTGCGCAACCCGCTAGAACGCGCGCCATGAGCACGACAGACAAGCAAGTCACCTTTACCCTTTCGGCCAGTGATGGCCTCGCCCGTCGCGGGCGCATCGATACGCCGCGCGGCGATATCCAGACGCCGGCCTTCATGCCGGTGGGCACGGCCGGGACGGTCAAGGCCATGTATCCCGAGCAGGTGCGCGAGACCGGCGCCGATATCCTTCTGGGTAATACCTATCACCTGATGCTGCGCCCGGGCGCCGAGCGCGTGGCCCGCCAGGGCGGGCTGCACAATTTCATGGATTGGCAGCGGCCGATCCTGACCGATAGCGGCGGCTTCCAGGTGATGTCGCTGGCGCAGTTGCGCAAACTGACCGAGCATGGCGTGACCTTCAAGTCGCATATCGACGGCTCGAGCCACGAGCTGACGCCGGAACGCTCGATCGAGATCCAGACCCTGCTCGACAGCGATATCATCATGCAGCTCGACGAGTGCATCAAGCTGCCGGCCGAGCGCAAGGAAATCGAGCGCGCCATGGAGCTGTCGCTGCGCTGGGCCGACCGCTCCAAGACCGCCTTCAACAACCAGCAGAACCGGGCGCTGTTCGGCATTGTGCAGGGCGGCGACGATGCCGACCTGCGGCTGCGCTCGGCCCAGGGGCTCAAATCGATCGGCTTTGACGGCTATGCCGTCGGCGGTTTGGCCGTCGGCGAGCCACAGGACGTGATGTTCCGCGTGCTCGAGGAGATCACCCCCGAGCTGCCGACCGACCGGCCGCGCTACCTGATGGGCGTGGGCAAGCCCGACGACATCCTGGGCGCCATCGGCCGGGGTATCGACATGTTCGACTGCGTGCACCCGACGCGGGCCGGCCGGCATGGCCATGTCTATAGTCGCTTCGGCGTCATCAACCTGAAGAACGCCCGGCATAGGGATGACCACCGGCCGATCGACGAGGCCTCGCCCAACCCCAATTGCCGGCGCTGGAGCCGGGCCTATCTACACCACCTTGTTAAGACAGAAGAGATTTTGGGCGCGATGATCCTTTCCCAGATGAACCTGGCCTATTATCAAGAGCTGGTACAGGACTGCCGGGCCGCCATCGAGGCGGGCCGCTTTACCGATTATGCGGCAGAGACGCGCGCGGCATGGGCCGCCGGCGACCTGCCGGTTCTCTGATCTCCTGAAAGGGTTCTCGACATGGCTAAAGCTGGACGCAAGGCGAGTTTCTCGAGCCTGGACAAGCACCGCAAGCGGCTGGAAGACCAGCCCATGCGGGTGCAGTTTGCCGTCGATCCGAACCGTTTCAAGCGCTATTCGGCCAGCGGCGCTGGCGTGCTGCTGGACTATTCCAAGAACCGCATCGACGAAGACGCCATGGCCGCCTTGTTCGATCTGGCGCGGGCCGCCGGGGTCGAGGAGCGGCGCGACCAGATGTGCGAGGGCGTGCATATCAACCTGACCGAAGACCGGGCGGTGATGCACATGGCGCTGCGCTACCAGGGCGACAAGCCGGTCGAAGTCGACGGCAAGGATGTCATGCCCGACGTGCGCGCCGTACTTGCCGCGCTTGAAAGCTACAGCACCGAGATCCGCAATGGCACCATTCGCGGCCATGGCGGGGCGCAGTTCACCGATGTGGTCAATATCGGCATTGGCGGCTCGGACCTTGGGCCAGCCATGGTGACGCTGGCGCTCGAGCCCTATACGCGGGCCGACCTGCGCGCGCATTATGTCTCCAATGTCGACGGCGCCCATATCCATGACGTGCTCAAGCGTCTCGACCCCAAGACGACGCTGTTCATTATTGCCTCCAAGACCTTCAGCACCGACGAGACCATGACCAATGCCGGCACCGCCCGGGACTG
>Ga0123337_10006035_pt1 | contig 11703 bp, 7 predicted proteins | sample frozenSSSSmetaG_FD_89792 | JGI IMG/M metagenome (GOLD analysis project Ga0123337, IMG submission 89792) | Glacier valley bacterial and archeal communities from Borup Fiord, Nunavut, Canada, to study Microbial Dark Matter (Phase II) -... | ecosystem: Environmental > Aquatic > Freshwater > Ice >...
ATTCTGTTTGTCGAAAATGTGCGAGGAGGGAAAAATCCCGATCGCTCTTGAGTAAACTCATTGAAAGAGGGAGATATCAATGAACACTATGAGGCAGGATAATTCGTATTCTATCAGAAGCGATCGCCCCAATAGCTCCCACACAAATAGTTACTTTTGTCAACTTTTGTGTTAAGAAAGATGTTTATAACGCATAGCTTAAGAAGGGGGATTTAGGGGGATCGAGATATGTGCAACGACCTATTAAATTGGTATTAAACAGAACAAGATATCTTTGATTAAGTCTATCAATATTTTGAGATTTTGGGAACTACTCCCTTCCCATCATAGGGTCAAAAGCAGAAAGTTTCTGTCTAAAATCCCAATTTTGGGTAGTTAGGCAGAAACTTTCTCCGTTTCCATGACTATTCCTCTCCCTCTTCTTTTCCATCCTCTGTGCCCTCTGCGGTTCCTTCACTCTTTCCCCCATTAACCTCAATCTTTTTCTGCTGACGTTCCAAGGCAGTTGTTTGCAGCATTTTTAATTTTTCCGGGTCAGAATCCGATCGCCAAAACAAGCGATGTCCCTTAATTTTGACACAATTTTCGTCCAAACAGTTCAGCAATTCCCGCTCCTTAAATCCACCCCACTTATCAAAGATTCCCAACTTTTCCTCTTGGCGACTGAGTTTCGCAAACTTCTGATAATGCGGATAACTCGTAGCCACAAAAGCTTCTTTTTTCACTAAAATTGGCGGATTTGGTAAATTAGAATAGTCTTGATAGCTCACAGAAAGACCGCGCAAGTTGATGTGCATGGAAGTGTGGAGAACTGGATGTGGATTCGTATCAAAATCGGGATAAAATAAATAAGATATTTTCGGCTGATTAGCATAAAATTTGATGATTGTCGCGCCGTCAAGTCGGCCGATTGTGCGATTAGCGCAGCCTTCGTAGAGTCGCAATAAAGGGTCTAGTTCTTCTAATGCAGAGACGTGAACGGAAAGAGAACCGGGGAGTTTGTAGCCGATCGCACTATCTTCGCAACAGTCACCAATAATCTCACTTTTGCCCAAACTGTACAGCATTAAATCCGCCAAAGTGCAAGCTTTTTGATAACTGTCAAACAAACCTTTGATGTCATTGCGGATTTGAGCCGGGAGTTGGCGCATCGAAGGTCGGTCGTCCAAACCGTTGAGAGCGAGATATACTAGCAAATCCTGGCGACGTTTATCGGCGATATTCTCCCAATCATCCGCGTCGGTAGCTTGCAAAATCACCCGCCAAGCGCGATTAAAACTGTGAAATTCCCCCTTAATCGCCGATTCTTCAGCTAATTCGCCTTTGATGGGAAGGCGGCCGCGATCGCTCACAAAGGCCATCAGAGGAGCCAGCATTTCCGCATAATCTTCAAAACGCTTGACTTGCGATCGCACTCTGGGAGTCAATAAGTGCGATCGTAACCGAGAAGCCCGAAAACCTTGACCCTCGGCTGCATCTCGAAACACAAAATAAATCCCCAAAGCCACAGGAATCGCATCAACATTCAAAACTTGGTCAATATAAACCTTCAACTCTTCCTGTTCATAATACTTTTGAAAAGTGTTCCAAGAAGTAATGATTCCATCCCCATAAGCAATTTGACCTCGTTCGCCATCATCAATCAATACCTGAGCCGCCACTATCAGTAATTTGTTAGTTAATTCCCAAGCATTCAACAAAGCTTCTCGCCGTTCCCCCAAAGATTCAATCACATTAATTACATAACCAATATTCACAATATCAGCATTCATTCGCGGAGTATCTGGTTGATAATATGGGTCCCATCCAGAAGCAGCATAACCTTCTTGTCCAAGATGTTGAATATCCCCGCCATAGCCACAACCGTAATCAAAGAAAGTATCACCATCAATAAATAAATCGGCTTCCAAAACCAAACGCACAGGTTTAGAAATAGAGTTTCGCAGCATAGCAGCTTTGTGTCGTTCAATCTTCGGGATTGATAACTGGCTATTTTCCTGTTTCGCAAGTTCAACTACAGCATGATCTCGAATTTCAACACCACAATATCCCAAGTATTTCAGCCAACCTTCGCGAGTACCAATAACGCTAGTATTGTCAAGCAGTCCCCATTTCTCTTCGGAGCGAGTTAGTTGAGCAAACTTGTCGTAGTTGGGATAATCTGTAGTGATAAAAGTTTCTTTGCGGTGCAAAACTGGCGGATTTTCGCTGTTGCTGTAGTCGATACATTTGACTTCGCCTGTTTCCAGATTAATTTGGATGCTTCTTTGTAAAGCCGGGTGAGCATCTGTATCAAAATCTGGGTAAAAAAGATAAGATATTTTTGGTTGACGAAGCTGAAATTTAACTAAGGTTGCTGCATCAATATTTGGGACATTTTGTCTGGCACAATTCTCGTAAATTGTGAGGACAGGATTTAGTGTTGCTAACGCTGAAATATGCACATAAAAAGCCGTAGGTAATTTTTTACCAACTTTGCTTTCTCGACAGCAGCGAGCCACCTTTTCCACAATCCAATCCACTGCAACTTCCTCGTTACCAGGCTCTGCCTGGCAACGCATATCCAGAGGCTCTGCCTCTTTTTCATGCAATAAAATTTGTTGACTAAAAGCCATCAAAGGCGTTAGCAGTTCTCCATTATTTTCTAATGTTTCGCTATCTAAAATAGTGTTTGTAGTGGTATCGTAGGTCATAGCTAAATTAATTAATTTTTTGAATTAACCGCAGAGAACGTAGAGTGAAGAAAGAAAGAATTTATTTCGGAGTAGGGACACGGCAGTGCCGTGTCCCTACCTCTGAGGACACGGCAGTGCCGTGTCCCTACGATCGACTAATAGATTAACCAAACATTCGATTTTCCACAAATTCTTGAACTCGGGCTAAATGACTGGACAAACTCACTAATATATTCTCAATCGCCTCAATAGTTAATAATTGGGTGGCTGGCAGTTCACATTGAAAACCTCGGGCTTGATGCTCTAATTGTGCGGCCAAATCAGACATCAAAGCAACTCCGACATTCGCAGCAGTTCCCTTGAGACGGTGTGCTTGATATTCCACAGTTTGCCAATCTTGAGCTTCTACGGCAATTTTGGCAGCAGCGACATCAGCTTGCGCATTTCCGACAAATGCTTGCAAAAGCCGATCGGGCAATTTAACATTAACCCGTCGGAGTTGCTCCAATCTGCTCCTGTCGAACAGTCCGTCGCAGTCTGCGTGCTCCCAAGTTTGAAGTGCGTGAAGCGAAGCTATCCCGCAGGGAATCGCCCTTGGTGTCGGCACAGGCACAACCTCTATTTTTTCCAAAACTTCTGTATAGTCTGTTACTAATTGAGCATTATTCTCCAAGTTAATACTTTTCATTCCATACTTATTTTCAAACTCAATATTTTGGGCTTCATACTTTTTCAACACCACCGCCAAAGCATCTAAATCTACAGGTTTGCTGAGATAATCGTCCATCCCTGCCGCCAGACACTTTTCTCGTTCCCCCGGCATAGCGTGAGCAGTTAAAGCAATTACAAAAGTATGCCGATCGCCCTTTTCTCGTTCCCTCAGCTTTTGCGCCGTTTCATAACCGTCAAGAACAGGCATTTGACAGTCCATCAGCACTAAATTGTAGCTTTTTTTTGCTAGCAAATCCAGCGCTTCCTGACCGTTGGCGGCGCAGTCAGCATGATAGCCTAAAGCTGCCAACTGTTCAACAATAACTTGTTGATTTATCGGGTGATCTTCCGCCAGCAAAATTCTCAGGGATGAGGGCAAATTGGAAGTAACAGATTGAGAATTAACTGGCAACTTGCAATTATTAGTAGCCACATCGCTCTCAAACTCTCCCGTTTCCTTCACAGAAGCTAGCAAAGCTTCAAGCAGGCGGGAAGGCCGCACCGGCTCGATCAAATAGCCACTAAAACCTACACTGCAAAGCGCTTCAGCTTTCGCCTGATCCCGCAAAGCAGTCATGGCGATTAACCAGCCAACTCCCTGGTTCGATCGCACTTGCAAAGCAAATTCCTCAGCATCCAAATCGGGAATTTGCAAATCCACAAGCACCGCATCGCAGTATTTTTCCCCTTTCCCCGAATGCTGAGAAATCCCGCCCTGACCATTTTTCAACCAAGTCAAAGCAGCAGCAGCAGTTTCTGCTTCGTCGCAGCCAGCACCCCAACTTTGAGCGAGCGATCGTACCGCCGCCCTCCTCAAAGCACTTGCAGACACTACTAACAGCTTCTTACCCGCAAGTTTGGTAGTCTGAGGCTCAGCTTGCAACTGTTTTTCCAAAGGTACAGCGAACCAAAAAGTCGAACCGTTGCCGAGAAAACTGCGAACCCCAATTTCGCCTCCCATCATTTCGACTAACTGCTTGGAAATAGCCAAACCCAAACCTGTACCGCCATACATTCTAGTAGGAGAATCATCTACCTGAGAAAAAGATTGAAACAGCTTTATCTGCCCTTCCGGCGAAATTCCAATCCCCGTATCGCGCACCGAAAATAGCAACTTTGCCGATTGTTTGTCGTCGCTGAGTCGATCGCCCCGCTTGACAGTTATATGAACAAAGACTTGACCGCGATCGGTAAATTTGATCGCATTTCCCGTCAAATTAAGCAAAATCTGCTTCAATCGACCCGAGTCGCCGACCAACTTTCGCGATACCGAACTATCAACTAAAATATTCAATTCAATACCTTTTTCCTCTGCCAAAGGCGCAACCATTTCGATCACCGATTCAATGCAGCTATTTAAATCAAAATCAGCCTTCTCCAGCCGCATTTCTCCAGCTTCAATCTTAGAGAAATCGAGGATATCATTAATCACGCTCAGCAAATGTTCAGCACTGCGGTAAATAGTCTGAGCGGACTGCCGCTGTTTCGGTTCCAGAGGAGTGCGCAGTAGCAATTGAGCCATGCCCAAAACCCCATTCATTGGAGTGCGAATTTCATGACTCATATTCGCCAAAAATTGCGACTTCACCCGGCTCGCTTCTAGGGCTGTTTCCCGCGCTTCCACCAACTCATTAATCTTGTCAGCCACCATCACAATTCCCCCCACTTGGCCGTCGGGATTGTACCAAGGGTGAGCGGCCCAGCGCAGGTACATCACAGAGCCATCTGCTCGTTCCCAAGCATCTTCGCTCACAGAAACTATGCCACCTTCGAGCACTTCTTGATACCTTACTTTCCAGCGATTCGGCGTGTCTGGAAACAATTCATAATGACTGAGATTAATCAGAGATTGCCACTCCAAATTATATTGAGTCAGCCACTTGTGCGAGTTAGCTAAATAGCGCATTTCCGTATCGAACATCGCCATTGCTACTGGCACGCAAGTAATAATTTGTTTGAGTTGCTGCCGTTCTCTTTCTAGAGCATTTTCCGCCTGTTTGCGATCGGTAATGTCGCTAATCATGCCGGCCATCCGCAGCGCTTTTCCTTGGGAATTCCGCTGAGCTTTTCCCTGAGAAGTGCAGTAGCGGTATGCACCGGATGAATGCAGCAGCCGGAATTCTACATTGTAGTCGATTTCTTGTTCCAAGTGAGCGCCGATCGCCCGAATGATGCCGTCCTTGTCCTCTGGGTGCAGGCGGTTGTAGAGCGCATCCATCGTGCTGCCAAATCGATCGCGCGACAAACCGATAATTTCCAAAAGGCGATCGTTCCAATAAACCTCATTTTTACTTAAATCCCAATCCCAAATACCGTCGTTCACTCCCTCTAAAACTAATCTGTACCTTTCCTCGCTTTCCTTGAGTTTTTGACTGGTATGGAACGCCTGAGATTCGGCGCGGTAAACGCGAAGCGCATTGTACAAACTGCGCGACAAACTCTCTGGAGACATCTTGCCTTTTGTGATATAATCAGAAGCTCCAGCCTTCATCAATTCCACAGCAATTTGTTCGTCGCCTTGACCTGTGAGCACAATTAAGGGAACTTTCAGCCCCGCTTCCCGTACCTGTTGCACCAAAGACAGTCCGTCTCCGTCTGGCAAGCCGTAGTCTAGGAATACGCAGTCAAATTTGCAGTCAAATATCCGATTTAATAGCAGCGATTTTTCGGTTTTTTCAAGCTCGTTTAAATGTTGAGATTGATCTGGTATCGTCTGGGTATAATTATTTCGGCTGACCAAGAGTTTTGCCAAGGCATCAGCGCAATCTTCTGCTTCTGTAACTTCTACTGAAACCCCAGCGGACTTGAGCGAGCGTTTCACCGCGAGCCGATCGACTTCATCGTCATCTACTATCAGAATTTTGATAATTTTGTCCATAACAACCGAATTGTGGATTAAACCGCAAAAGCTGCGGTATACAAAAAGGAATTAAAACAAATGCACTGCTGAAAAATCGCAAAAGCCACCTTGAATTTTTTTCTGTTAAATTTTCCCTCTTTTTAGGGAATTTCGCTCAGCATCCAGTATCTGTTGAGGGTAGCCATCACTTCCACAAAGTTAGAAAAAGTAACTGGTTTAAGAATATAGCCCGCTACATTCAAATTATAAGCTTCTACCTTATCTCTATCTTCATTAGAAGTCGTGAGGACGATGACCGGAATCGACCTCAAATTTTCATCCAGACGCAATTCTCGCAAAAACTCGATCCCGTTCATTCTCGGCATATTCAAGTCCAGCAAGATCAATCGGCGCGCTTGAGGCATTGCACACTCTATTTTTCCTGTGCCGCGCAATATATCCAGAGCTTCTAATCCGTTTGCAGCCATGTACAGGGGATTGAGGATGTTACTTTTTTTGAACGCTCGCTGGACGTTCATCACATCAACCTCATCATCTTCTACCAAAAGGATATGAATTTTTTTTTCTGCCATAAATCAGCCATTTTACAGATGTTTTTTAAGCGCGAGTCTGTGGAGCGAGGTTCAGTCAAGACCGATCGCGAACCCATCAGGTCTAATCTCTATTGTGCTTTGTCAAGAATCATTTACGCCTGGGCCGATGGCGGTATCTATCCGCAGACGTACTTGCTGGTGACAGGCAGGAGTGGGACAGTCGATCGACAAAAACTCGCCAATAACGCCCTCAGAGAGCTACGGTAAAATCTACAACTCATCTACATTATTACTTAATCGCCATGTTGTCAGCCGATCGCAAACTCTACGAAGGCAAAGCCAAAATCCTCTACTCCACCGAAGACAGCGAAATTTTGCTAACCCACTTCAAAGACGACGCCACCGCCTTTAACGCCCAGAAACGCGGTAGCATCGCCGGCAAAGGCGAAATCAACAATGCCATCTCCGCCCACCTGTTTCGGATGCTAGAAGCCAAAGGCATTCCCACCCACTTCATCGACACGCCAGCCCCCAACCAAATGCGAGTCTGCCGCGTCCAAATCTTGCCCTTAGAAGTCGTCGTCAGAAACATTGCCGCCGGTAGTCTTTGCCAACAAACCGGACTCCCTCTCGGCACAATTGTCAATCCGCCGCTGGTCGAGTTTTATTACAAAAACGACGATTTGGGAGACCCGCTGTTGACTCGGGGCCGACTGCTGTTAATGCAGCTAGCCACCCCCGAACAAGTAGACCAACTAGAAATCGCCGCCCGCGAAATTAACGAAATACTCAAAGAATTTTTCAGCCAGTGCGGCATCACCCTGGTAGACTTCAAACTGGAATTCGGTATCGACCAACATCAAAACCTAATTCTCGCCGACGAAATCAGTCCCGACACCTGCCGCCTCTGGGACAACGCAGAAACCGACCCCGACGCGCGTGTTATGGACAAAGACCGATTCCGTCGCGACTTGGGATCGATCGAAACCGCTTACCAACAAGTTCTTCAACGGGTTCTGGCTCAGAAAGTCTAGAGCACTTAACAATGCGTTAGAATTGCACAGTTTGTCACAGGCATTCAGCACTCAGCACTCAGCAGTCAACAGTTAGCAGTCAGCGACAAATTCAACCGACTCAATAACTAATGACTAATGACTGATGACTGATGACTAATGACTAATCTGGTGTGTGGATTCCAAAAAAGTGAACAAAAATGCGTTTATCTGCTGTATTGGTGGCAGTTTTTACTGCCTCAGCAACATTCGGGTTATCAAATTCGGCAAGCGGCCAAACATCCTACTCTGAATCAGGAGAGGCAACTGTCGCGGCCGTTCCCCCCGCCCAGTCGATCGAACTATCCGATCGCCCCATTCCAGAATTAACCCAAAACCCTCCTCAAAACCGCTTGGCCGCTAAAACCAGCAAAGCCGAAGCCCTAAAAATAGCGGCGGCCCCTTCCAGAGGAGAGAACGATCGCGAACCCCCAAACCGAGTCACAGACCCGGCCTCCCCGGTTTCGCCTGCGGGTGTTCAACTCAACTCCGAGCTAGCAGCCAACCCTTCCCCCGCATCTAGCAGCGAAAACGTCCTGTCAGACGTACAACCCGGCAGCCAGCTCCCCTCCTCGGAAGCCGCTGCAACACCTGCCTGGATGGCAGTAGAGCCTCTGAAACAGGACGAATTGGGGGCGATCGCTCAGAATCCCGAAGTTACTCCTGCGCCAGTTAGACCTGCGCCAGTTAGACCTGCGCCAGTCAGACCCGCTCCAGTCAGACCAGCCCCGGCAGTCCCTCCGACTAACAGCGTTCCCCCATTGCCCTCGGCCCCAGCACCGCAGCCCAGACAAAGCCCAGCACCCGCCGGGCCAGCCGAACCGCAAGTGCTAGTGGCAGAAGTTACCATCACCGGGGCGACGGGAGACCTCGCCAGCGAGATTTACCGAGTCATCAGCACCCAACCGGGACGCACGACCAACCGCACCCAACTGCAACAAGACATCAACGCCATTTTTGCCACAGGCTTTTTCAGAAACGTGCGCGCCGTACCCGAAGACACCGCGTTGGGCGTCCGGGTGACTTTTATCGTGCAGCCAAATCCGGTGCTGCGGGGAGTGACAATCACCGGCCAGCAAGTGCTGCCCCAAAGCGTAATTGACCAAAGCTTCGGCGATCAGTACGGCAAAATTCTCAACCTCCGGCGCTTTGAGGAGGGAGTGAAAAAAATTAATACGTGGTATCAAGACAACGGCTATGTCTTGGGCCAAATCACTGAGGCGCCGCAAGTCGCAGATGACGGAACAGTCACCTTGCTAGTGGCAGAAGGCCAGATCGAATCCGTTGATGTTCGCTTCCTGAACAAGGAAGGAGAACCCACTGATGCCACTGGTCAGCCGATTCGAGGCAATACCCGTCGCTTTGTCGTCACCCGCGAAGTAGAACTCAAGCCCGGAGATATCTTTAACCGCACTAAGGCGGAAAGGGATTTGAGGCGGGTGTTTGGTTTGGGGATTTTTGAAGATGTACGGCTTGCCTTGGAACCGGGAGCGACTGACCCGCGCAAGGCAAGGGTAATTGTCAACGTTATTGAGAAAAATACTGGTTCTCTCGCGGCGGGTGCGGGTTTGAGTTCGGCGACGGGTTTGTTTGGTACGGTGAGTTACCAGCAGCAAAACTTCGGCGGTAGGAACCAGAAGTTGGGTGCTGAGGTGCAAATTGGGGAACGCCAAAATCTGTTTGACGTGAGTTTTACAGACCCCTGGATTGCGGGCGATCCTTACCGGACTTCTTATACGATTAATGCGTTTAGAAGACGATCGATCAGCGTGATTTTTGATGGTGGCGAACGGGAAGTCTTTCTCCCCAATGGCGATCGACCCCGCATCAATCGCACCGGCGGTGGCATCAATTTTACCCGTCCCCTGTCGCGGAATCCTTTTGCCGATTCTGAGTGGACTGCTTCTGTGGGCTTGCAGTACCAGCGTGTCTCAATTACCGATCGCAAAAGTCGGCGCGAAGCCCAAGATGAACTCGGCAACCAGTTGAGTTTTAGCAATTCCGGTTCCGATGACTTGACAACCTTGCAAGTAGGTGCTGTGCGCGATCGACGCAACGACCCCCTGCGCCCCACCAGCGGTTCCCTGCTCAGGTTTGGCGTCGAACAGTCGATTCCTGTAGGTTCCGGCAGCATCCTGCTCAACCGCCTCCGAGCCAGCTACAGCTTTTACCTCCCAGTCAAGTACACGAACTTTACCCCCGGCCCTCAAACCCTGGCATTTAGTTTTAAAGGTGGCACCGTATTCGGAGATTTGCCTCCCTACGAAGCTTTTGCCTTGGGCGGCGCAAACTCGGTGCGCGGATACAACGAAGGTGAAGTCGGAGCCGGCCGCAGCTTCCTAGAAGCTAGTGTAGAGTACCGTTTCCCGATTATTTCGTTTATCGGCGGAGCGCTATTTGTGGACGCCGGTACTGACTTAGGTACGGGCAAAGATGTCCCCGGCAACCCGGCAGGCGTCCGCAGAAAGCCCGGTAGCGGTTACGGTTACGGCCTCGGCGTGCGGATTCAATCTCCCCTAGGGCCGATCCGGATCGATTACGGTATCAACGACACCGGCGGTACTCAAATTCACTTTGGGATTGGGGAGCGATTCTAAATACTCGTTACCAGGCTCTGCCTGGCAACGCAGATCCGGAGGCTCTGCCTCCATTTTCCCTTCGCCACGCGAGGCAGAGCCTCTGGATATCGGTTTTCAGGCAGAGCCTGGGAACCAGTTAAAATTGGGCATCGGGCATCGGGCATTGGGCATTCTACTCGTTACCAGGCTCTGCCTGGCAACGCAGATCCGGAGGCTCTGCCTCCATTTTCCCTTCGCCACGCGAGGCAGAGCCTCTGGATATCGGTTTTCAGGCAGAGCCTGGGAACCAGTTAACTGACAACTAACTAATGACTATTCACACCTTAAAATCTGAATTTGAACTGTCGGGAATTGGTTTGCACAGCGGCGAACAAACTCGCGTCCGAGTCTTGCCCGCTGCTGTCGGAGAAGGCCGCTATTTTGTCAGAATTGACTTGCCCGGTGCTCCGATAATTCCGGCAAAAATTGAGGCGGTTTCTCAGACTGCACTTTCAACTGAACTGACAGGTATCAATGCTCAAATTCGCACTGTAGAGCATCTATTAGGCGCTTTGGCGGGGATGGGGGCGGATAATGCTCGAATTGAGGTTGATGGGCCGGAAGTGCCGCTGCTGGATGGTTCAGCCCTGGTTTGGGTGGAGGCGATCGCCCATACCGGCTTAGTCCCTCAAGCATCCAAGGAAGACTCGACTTCCTCGTTTGTCCTGACTGAGCCGATTTGGGTGCGTCACGGGGATGCTTTTGTAGCTGCTTTACCGTCGGCGGAAACTCGGTTTAGTTACGGAATTGATTTTGAGGAACAGGCGATCGGCAATCAATGGTACAGTTGGTCGCCAGAGGTAGAAAGTTTTGCCAGCGCGATCGCCCCGGCTCGGACTTTTGGACTTGCCCGCCAAATTGACCAATTGCGACAAGCAGGTTTGATCAAAGGTGGTAGCCTAGAAAACGCCTTAGTTTGCGATCGATCCGGCTGGCTAAACCCGCCCTTGAGATTTGCCAACGAACCAGTGCGCCATAAAATCCTAGACTTAGTAGGCGACCTCAGTCTGCTGGGCACTTTGCCAAAAGCTCACTACTTGGCTTACAAAGCCAGTCACAATCTGCACGTCCAACTTGCCAAAGCCCTGAACTCCCAAGCTCTAGCCACGCTAGAGACGAGTTAGGAAAAAACAGGTTATAGCCGGAGTCAGGAGTCATTCGTCAAGATCGTTAACTATTAATGGTTTTAATAATCTTGAATGTCCTAACTGCCCCATCGACTGCTATCTTTGAAGATTCCTTCTTCCTTCTTCC
>Ga0123337_10006036_pt1 | contig 11701 bp, 11 predicted proteins | sample frozenSSSSmetaG_FD_89792 | JGI IMG/M metagenome (GOLD analysis project Ga0123337, IMG submission 89792) | Glacier valley bacterial and archeal communities from Borup Fiord, Nunavut, Canada, to study Microbial Dark Matter (Phase II) -... | ecosystem: Environmental > Aquatic > Freshwater > Ice >...
ATCGGCAACAGTAATGATTGGCGGAATGCCAGCAGCAAGAATGGGTGATCAAACAGCACACGGTGGATCAATACTATTGGGAGCTTTTAACGTTATGATTGGAGGATAAAAATTTCAACCATCATTAATAACAACAGAGCTCCATAGCATTTTATAAAACTTAGCAACATATAAATCACACCTAAATAAAATACAACTAACTAATAATCATATATTTAAAACATTTTTATTAATTTTATGTTCCTAATAAAACAAAATAAATAAAAATGGAAACCAAAAAGATAATCACCGTATTTGGTGCTACAGGAGCACAAGGTGGAGGATTGGCCAGAGCAATTTTGGCCGATACAAGTAGTGAATTTACAGTAAGAGTGGTGACAAGAGATTCTAATTCTGAAAAAGCTAAGGTTTTTACTGAATTGGGAGCTGAAGTCGTCGAAGGCAATATTGATGATATACAAAGCATTAAAAATGCTCTAAAAGGCGCTTATGGTGCTTATTTTGTTACATTTTTCTGGGAACATTTCTCGGTAGACAAAGAATTGCAAGAAGTAAATAATTTTATTGAAGCTGCAAGAGAGTCCCATTTGCAACACATTATTTGGTCAACATTGGAAGACACCAGAAATTGGATGCGATTAGACGATGACAGAATGCCCACTTTACATGGCAAATACAAAGTGCCCCATTTTGACGGAAAAGGAGAAGCAGATCACTTTTTTAGAGAAGCCGGATTACCCACCACCTTTTTAAGAACATCATTTTATTGGGACAATTTCATCCATTTTGGAATGGGACCCCAAAAAGGTGAAGACGGAAACTATTATATAGCATTTCCGATGGATGATAAAAAACTAGCTGGAATCGCTTCAGAAGATATTGGCAAATGTGCTTATGGAATATTCAAAAAAGAAAAAGAGTTAATTGGAAAAACTATTGGTATTGCAGGAGAAAAACTAAATGGCAATGAAATGGCCGAAAAACTTTCAAAAGCTTTGGACAAAAAAGTACTTTTTAATCCGGTAAGTCCAGAAGCCTATCGCAATTTTGGATTTCCTGGCGCCGATGATTTGGGAAATATGTTTCAGTTTAAAAGAGATTTTAATGATGATTTTAATGGAGCACGAAATGAATTTTTTGCAAAAGAATTGAACCCTGAACTTCAAAACTTTGATGCATGGCTAACCAATAATACTTCAAAAATTCCTATAGATTAAATTTTAAAAACAGACCAACAAACATTGGGGGTAGTTCGTTTCATAATCACGTTTCTCTTTTCTTTCTTAGATTGAATAACTCAGCAAATTCTAGGCAACTGCTCCCCAATAAGTGGACTCACCACTCTTTTTCCTCCAAAAGAACTCTCTAGAATGATTTTGGATTTTTCATCGTTTGTAACAACTCCAATTACGGATGGTTTTTGGCCCATACTTTCTAAAATTTGTATAATTTCAGTTTCAAACTCTTTGCTTGCAATGCACACGAATACTCCTTCATTGGCAACGTACAGTGGGTCTAATCCTAGAATTTCGCAAGCGCTTTTTACTTGCTTATCAACAATGATAGCATCGTCTTTCAAAAGCATTCCAAGTTTGCTTTCGGTGGTAATTTCATGTAAAACAGAGGCCAATCCTCCACGTGTGGCGTCTCTAAGAAAATGGATTTCATTACCGCAATTGTCCATTAATGTTTCTACAAACTTGTTCAGGTTATTGGTATCACTGAGGATTTCACTTTCAAATTGCAATCCTTCCCTTTCAGACATAATCGCCATTCCATGAGAAGCTATCGGCATATTGATGATAATGGAATCTCCCGCTTGAATTCTTTTAATACTAATATTTGCATTTTTATGCAAAACTCCAACTCCTGCAGTATTGATGTAGATTTTATCTCCTTTGCCTCTCTCAACCACTTTTGTGTCGCCAGTGACAATTGATACTCCTGCTTTGTCGGCAGTTTCTCTGATTGACTTTATAATTGCTGTGATCTCATCCATTCCAAAACCTTCTTCAATAATAAATGCCAAGGAAAGGTATTTTGGAATTGCGCCACACATGGACAAATCGTTTACGGTACCATTTACCGCCAATTCGCCTATATTTCCTCCTTTAAAAAATATCGGATGCACGACATAACTATCGGTTGTAAAAGCCAATTTGCCTTGTATATCAAGGAAAGCGCCATCATGTCGCACATTCAATATTGGATTATCCAAATACTTAAAAATTACTTCATTTAGCAATCTAGTAGTGTGCTCTCCCCCGCTTCCGTGATGTAAATTGATTTTTTCCTGAGATTCTTGCATTGTACTAAAATTAAATTTCTTCGCCCATTTGTTTCAGAACTTCCATAGTGATTTTGGCTTCTTCTTCATTTATGATTGCTATGGCAGCTCCAACATGAACTAATAAATAATCTCCGATCTTGGCTTCGGGAACCAATGTCAAATTTACTTCTTTCACAACACCATCAAAGGAGACACTTCCTATTCTGAAAGTTTCGTCAATTTCTTGTGTTATTTTTTCTAATTTACCAGGAATTGCTAGACACATATCTTTAGTTTATTATGGATTTTTTTAAAAAATCATACCAACCTTCCAAACCTTCGCCTGTATAAGCTGATACTTCAAAAAAGGTAAGATGAGGATTTACCTGTTTGGCATAATTTTTCAATTTTTCGATATCAAATTTCAAATAAGGAAGTAAATCAATTTTGTTAATGATGCATATTTGAGAACCATAAAACATATCTGGATATTTAATTGGTTTGTCTTCCCCTTCGGTAACCGAAATAATGACCGCTCGAGTATTTTCTCCCAAATCAAACATAGATGGACATACTAGATTTCCAACATTTTCAATCATCAAAATCGAATGATCCGCTGGAGCTAATTCTTTGACGGCTTTTGAAATCATATCACTATCCAAATGACAACCTTTACCTGTGTTGATTTGTATTACGGGAACTTCAAGTGCGGCAATCCTGTCGGCATCATTGGTAGTTTGCTGATCACCTTCAATTACGGAGAAAACTATATCTTTTTTCAGATCAGCAATGGTTCTTTCCAAAAGGGAGGTCTTTCCAGAACCTGGGGAACTTACCAAATTTATAGAAAAAATATTTTTAGCATCAAAATAGCCTCTGTTTCGCTCCGCCAATAAATCATTTTTATGTAAAATTTCTTTTTCTAAATCAATTTCTTTGGTTTCATAATGAAGATGCACATGATCGTGATCGTGATCATGCGTATGTTCATGATCATGCGTATGTTCATGATCATGAGTATGTTCGTGTTCGTGTTCGTGCCCATGATTATGCTCATGCGAATGAACGTGAGAAGTCTGTGCTTTTTTATTGTTTACGTCTATAATTTTCACCTGGTTATCATCAGGATTACACCCACAAGTTACACACATATCCTTTATCTATTTGAGATTACTAATTTATTGATTTTAAATTCTTTTCCCGAAATAATACTTTTAAAAGGACTATTACATTTGGTACAAGAATCATATATTTTTTCTAAATGATATTCAAAATCGCAATCCAAACATTTGGCTTTTCCTTCGGGTTGAGCAATGGTGACTTTTGAATCTTGCAAAACCGTTCCTTTCGTTGCCAATTCCCAAATAAAATTTAAAGAAGCTATTTCTATCCCGGAGAGCTTACCAATTTCTAAAAAAATTTCCAAAACTCTTTCATCTTTATCTACAATTTCTTTTTCGGATGTTTTTATAATGGAAGTAACAATAGACAGTTCGTGCATGATTACGATTTTTACAGCATTACCAACAAAATAAGTGTAAAATTATCAATAAAAAAATGATATTTATCATAATTGTACAGTCGAAAACGTTATAACTTTACGAAGTTTACAATTTGACAACTAAAAATTATATGTTATGAGTCAGGAAATTAAAAACAACGAAACTTATTATGAAAGTATACAAAGACAAGGGTACAACCGAAGGGATTTTCTAAAATTCGTAGCCTTTATTGGAGCTTACATGGGTGTAGAATCATCCTCTTTGGCGCAAATTGCAAAATCCTTGTCGACAAAACCCAGATTACCTGTAATTTGGGAGCACTTTCAGGAATGTACCTGCTGTAGTGAGTCATTTATTCGCTCAGATCACCCTATCGTATCGGATATTATTTTAGATAAGATTTCTCTTGACTATACCTTAACATTAATGGCCGCTTCTGGACATCAGGCCGAAGCAGCCAAAAAAGCAACCATGGAGAAATATAAAGGAGAATATATCCTTTGTGTCGAAGGATCAATTCCTTTGGGTGATGACGGTAATTATTGCTGTATTGGTGGAAGAAGTGCGGTAGAAATTTTAAAAGAAGCTGCTGCTGGAGCAAAAGCAATTATTGCATGGGGAAGTTGCGCAACATCTGGCTGCGTTCAAGCTGCTAAACCAAATCCTACTGGTGCTGTATCCATTGATAAAATTATAACAGATAAACCGATAATCAATGTACCTGGTTGCCCTCCAATAGGTGAAGTTATGGCTGGTATTATTGTACACGTTGTCACTTTTGACAGACTTCCGGAACTTGATGACGCAGGAAGACCAAAAGCGTTCTATTCCAAAAGAGTACATGACAGCTGCTATAGAAGACCTTATTTTGATGCGGGTTTATTTGTCGAAAATTTTGATGACGAGAATGCAAAAAAAGGCTATTGCTTATACAAAGTGGGTTGCAAAGGACCAACTACCTATAATGCCTGTGGCAACATCAAATGGAACGGAGGCGTAAGTTATCCTATACAATCCGGTCACGGATGTCTTGGTTGCAGTGCCAAAGGATTCTGGGATGCAGGAAGTTTCTATTCGAGAGATTTAGCTATGGGAGGTGCAATTGAAGCCGATGCTGATACAATTGGAAAAGTAGCTTTGGGTGCCGTAGTTGGAGGCGCTTTGATACATGGAACCATTTCTAATATAGCGAAAAGAAAGGAATTAGAAAGAAGAATTAAAGACGGAATAGACGTTGAATCAAACATTGAAGATTAACAAACCAAAAATAGAACAAAATGGCAGAAAGAATCGTAGTCGACCCAATTACAAGAATTGAAGGACATTTAAGAGCCGAAGTAGAAATCTCAGATGGAACTATACAAGAAGCTTTCGTTTCTTCAACAATGGTAAGAGGTCTGGAAAATATAGTAAAAGGACGAAATCCAAAAGATGTTTGGGCATTTGTGCAGAGAACTTGTGGTGTTTGTACCGCAGTACACGCCACAGCATCCGTTAGAGCTGTTGAAGATGCTTTAGGAGTAAAAGTACCGCCAAATGCAGAAATGGTTCGAAATATCATGCTTGGGTCATTATACATCCACGATCACGTTGTTCACTTTTACCATCTTCATGCTTTTGATTGGGTAGATGTGGTAAGTGGCTTAAGTGCTGATCCTGTAAAAACGTCACAATTGGCTCAAAGCATTTCAAATTGGCCCAAAAGTTCCCCAGGTTATTTCTCGGATTTGCAAAAAAGACTGAAAAAATTTGTTGCTAGTGGTCAATTGGGAATTTTTGCTAATGGGTATTGGGGGCATCCCCAAATGAAGCTCCCGCCAGAAGCAAATCTTATGGCAACGGCCCATTATCTTGAAGCTCTGGAATGGCAAAAAGAGATTGTGAAAGTTCATGCAATTTTCGGAGGTAAAAATCCACACCCTAACTTTTTAGTGGGAGGAATGGCCTGCGCTATCAACCTTGACGATGCCAGTGGACTCAATGCGGAGCGATTGGCTATGGTTGAAAAATTACTAATTCAAGGAAAAAATTTCGTGGAGCAAGTTTACATTCCAGATGTATTGGCAATTGCAGGTTTCTACAAAGATTGGGGAGCCATTGGTGGATTCCACAATTTTATGAGTTTTGGCGATTTTCCAATGCAAGGATACAACAACACCAATTCGAATACTTTCAAATTCCCATCGGGTGTAATTCTAAATAAAGATTTAACAAAAGTTCATAATCTTGATTTAAGGGATTTAAAAACCGTTGAAGAATATGTAAATAATTCGTGGTACGATTATGAAAGCGATGGAAATGCAGGTCTTCATCCGTGGAAAGGTGAAACCAAAATTAATTACTCCGGACCAAAACCACCTTATACCCATTTGGATGTAGACAAAAAATACAGTTTCATTAAAACGCCAAGATGGAAAGGCCATGCCATGGAAGTAGGTCCTTTGGCAAGAACGCTAATTGGTTATGCATCTGGAAGACCTGAATATAAAGAAATTGTTGACGCAACACTGTCTAAACTTCAAGTCCCAGCAGCAGCTCTTTTCTCCACATTAGGAAGAACAGCCGCTAGAGCTTTGGAAACACAATTAGTCGCCAATTGGAATCTGGAATTCTTTAATACTTTGATAAGCAACATCAAAAATGGAGATACCAGAATGTCCAATATGGAAAAATGGGAAACTTCTACTTGGCCATCCGAAGCAAAAGGAGTTGGATTGGTTGAAGCACCAAGAGGCGCATTAAGCCATTGGATAGTTATCAAAGACGGCAAAACAGACAATTACCAACAAGTGGTTCCATCTACTTGGAATGCCTCTCCTCGAGATCCAAAAGGGCAAAGATCACCATACGAAAGTGCCTTATTGAACACTCCAGTTGCTAATCCGGAACTACCATTAGAAATCATCCGAACACTTCATTCTTTCGACCCATGTATTGCCTGTGCGGTGCATTTGTATGACGAAAAAGGAGACATCCTCAAAGAAGTAAATGATATTTCTGTCTGTAGTATATAAAAACCTCAAAAATCTTTATTATGTCAGTACAAGATTATAAAAGAGCCTACGTTTGGCAACTTCCAGTTAGGGTATTTCATTGGGGCAATGCTATTGCAATAGTGGCATTAATTATTACAGGATTACTGATTGCGCATCCTCCTGGAATCATTTCCTCCAAAGAAGCATCTGCTCAATTTTGGTTTGGATACATCCGAAAAATTCATTTTATGAGTGCTTATATAATGTTTGCTTTATTAATAATGAGAGTCTATTGGGCTTTTGTAGGAAATAAATATTCCAATTGGAAAGTGTTTGTTCCTTTCAACAAACATGGAGCAGCCAGTTTTTGGCACACTATCAAACATGACATTTTCCTTCTAAATGAACAAGTTTATAATGAAAAAAGCGTTCATACTGGGCATAATGACGTTGCTGCAGCATCCTACCTTGTGATGTTTTTTATGGCATTGATTATGGTATTTACAGGTTTTGGATTGTATGCCGATAATGCAACATGGTTTCTTCCTAAATGGTTCAAATGGGTTCCCGAATTTTTGGGAGGTGATACAAATACAAGAGTAATTCATCATGCTACGATGTGGACATTCATCTTATTTTCAGCCGTTCACGTTTATTTAGTTCTATTTCACGATTGGTTGGAAGGACGAGGGGAATCATCGGCTATGGTAAGTGGTTATAAATTTGTGCGATCCGAAAGAACCAAAAAAGAAATTGAAGAAGAAATTGAAGAAGAAAAAAAACAATTATGAGAGATGAATTATTTCCGCATAAATTGGATGAATTCCATAACAATAATAATGAAATCCTAATTCTAGGAATAGGCAATTATTTAATGGGAGATGAAGGTGTTGGTGTTCATTTTGTAAATAATTTGGATGCATCAGAATATCCAAAAAACATTACAATCATTGACGGAGGAACGGGCGGATTCTTGTTAGTCCCATATCTAGAAAGTCATCCCATTGCCATTATTGTTGATGCCACCATGGACGGAAAAGAAGCAGGAACCTTAACGCTTTTGAAACCAAAATTTTCAAATGATTTTCCATTAGCGCTAAGCGGACATAATTTTGGATTAAAAGACATGGTCGAAATTCTGACTTTGTTTGACAGAATGCCCGAAATATATCTGTACACCGTCTCTATTGATTGCATGGACCCAATGGTTACAGAGCTTTCGCCAAAAGTAAAAGATGCATTGAACGTGGTAAAAACTAAAGTGCTGCTGTTATTAAATGAATTAAAAACAAAAAATAACCTTTTAATTGAACAATAATAATTCTGCTATTTACATTTCCGGAAGAGTTCAGGGAGTAGGCTTCAGACCTTTTATATATAATTTGGCAACAAAATATAATATAAAAGGTTTTGTTACCAATACTGAATTTGGGGTTTTTATAATAGCGAATGCCATTCAAAAAGACATTGATGCTTTCTATCAACAAATTGATATTCAAAAACCTGTTGGAGCACGGATTAACACCATTCGAAAAGAAGAATTAGATTCCAATGAAACTTATACTTCTTTCTGTATAAAACCAACCGAACCCAATTTAGAAATCGATTTACCACTCACTCCAGATTTTGCAATTTGCCACAATTGTTCTAAGGAAATGCTAGACTCCAAAAACAGACGGTATTATTACCCTTTTACAACTTGCACGCAATGTGGGCCAAGGTATAGTATCACAAAAAAATTTCCATTTGAAAGGGAAAATACTGCAATGCATGATTTTAGAATGTGTCCTGAGTGTGACAATGAATATAAAAATAACCTCTATATCCGATTTCATTCACAGACCAATTCGTGTCGAAATTGCGGTATTACATTAGAAATGAGTACAAATACGGGAGAAATTCTATCGAAAGAAAATACAGAAATATTTAAAATCATAAGCGAAAAACTGGAACTGGGTAAAATTGTTGCTTTAAAAAACACCGCTGGTTATTTATTAATTTGTGATGCAACCAATGAAAAAGCAGTGCAGGAATTACGAATTAGAAAAAAAAGAGTTTCAAAACCGTTTGCCGTTTTGTTCAAAGACACTGAAACCATAAAAAAATACCTAAACACAAATGAAATAGAAGAAGACGAATTGAAATCGGTGGAAGCTCCAATTGTGATTTTAACATTAAAAAAAGGATTGGATTTGGCTCTAAATGAAATTGCTCCCAATCTTGCAACTATTGGCGCTTTGCTTCCAAATTCTGGCACTTTAAAGCTAGTGTCCGAAAATTTCAAGAAACCAATCATTGCGACAAGTGGAAATTTTCATGGCTCGCCTATTTGTTCAACAAAAATAGAAGCAATAGAATCATTACGAAATATAGCTGATTATTTTCTACATAATTCCCTTGAAATACAACATGCACAAGATGATTCGGCGGTGAAATTTTCCGAAAAATATTCGAAAAAAATAATTTTACGCCGTTCTCGTGGTTTTGCACCAAATGTCATGAATTTTAAAACTCCAAAAAGCAGCCATAAAATACTGTGTTTGGGAGGAGACTTGAAAAACACAATCACGGTCTTACCAAATACCAATTGTTACATAAGCGAATACATAGGCGATTTGGGACATTATGATACTTTTTTGAAGTTTGAAAAAACAATCGGAAATTATTTCAAGATATTCCATTTTAAACCCGAAGTCGTTTTGTTTGATAAACATCCACAATATGAAAGTTCGAGATATTCAAAAACGTTCATGGATTCAATAAGCAACATTCATTTTCAGGATGTTCAGCATCACAAAGCACATTTTTCGGCACTACTTGGCGAGAAAAATTTATGGGAAACACCCAGAAAAATACTGGGAATCATTTGGGACGGCATGGGTTATGGAACAGAAAATGAAATTTGGGGAGGAGAATTTTTTACTTACCACAACAACAGTATGGAAAGGATTGGACATTTAGAGTATTATCCATGGATTTTAGGCGATAAAATGTCCAAAAACCCAAAAATTTCAGCGTTGTCTATTTCGGAAGCGAATCCTGTTTTAAAGAAATATTTCGACGTTAACGAATGGAACGTGTACTCTAAGAATATTAAAAATTCTGACATTAAAACTTCTTCAATTGGCAGATTATTCGATGCCGTAAGTTTTATTTTAGGATTTAATGGCATAATCCGTTTTGAAGGCGAAGCTTCGATGTATTTGGAAAAATTAGGACAAAAGCAATTTTTAGAAAACAAAAATAACTTTATGGATTACCTTGAAAATATGGAATTTACAAATAATGGTATCCCTACAAAATTACTTTTTGAAAGAATAATTTTAGAAAATAATAAAAACACAAAAGCAGAAGTAATTGCTTTAAACTTTCATTATACGCTGATAAAAGCCATCGAAAAAATTGCTATTCAAAATAATTGTAATATATTGGCTTTCAGCGGTGGAGTGTTTCAAAACACATTACTTATCGATTTAATTATGACGTTTTTATCCAAAGATTTTCGTCTTCATTTTCACGAAAATATTTCACCAAATGATGAAAATATATCTTTTGGTCAATTAAATTATTATCAAAATATAAAAAACTAAGCTAACCTTTTTAGACTAAAGAAAAAATGAACATAAACGAATTATTAGGCGAAATAAAAAAAACAGATGAATCGGATAAAATATCGTATTAAGCAGGTGTAATTATGGGACAAAGTCTCAAAGATATTGGTTTTGACGAAATACAATATGATGATTATTTGGAAGGAATGAAATCGGTATTCAATGATTCTGAACCAAAAATATCTAAGAAAAGAGCAATCGAAATTTTTCAAAATTATGTTGTTTTGTTACAGGAAGATTTAAAAGACAAAAATGCAGAACTCGGTCAGGCTTTCTTAGCAAAAAATGCCAAAAAAACAGGAATCATTTCGCTTCCAAATGGCATGCAATATGAGATTTTAAAAGATGGAGACGGAGAAATTCCAACCAAAAACAGCATCGTAAAAGTAATTTGCGAAGGCTCTTTGATAGACAGAACCCTATTTAATTCTACTCAGGATACTGGAGCGGTAGAACTGGAAGTGTCCATTTATATTTTTATGAAGACATATTTTATTTAGTTGACAAAATTGAAATTAAAAACGGAAAAATAATTTTTACGCATAAGAAAACAAGTTTAGGAGAAATTACAACTGCCAAATACGAAAAGCCTATTGAAATAGAAATCGCCGAAATGGAAAGAAATAACAGCCACTAACACACAATACAAGCAATTTGGGTATTTGGCTTGATTTGAAAATTGATTGTATTTGTGAGAATTTGGTTGATTCGAATATTAGGCTTAATTTAGTCCCAAACCACGTGTAGTAGCTGTAACTGCCATTTTCGCTCACTAAACTGCTAAAAACATAATCAATCAATCAATCAATCAATCAATCAATCAATCAATCAATCAATCAATGAAATCAAAAATTACTACTTTAGCATTAAGTCTATTGACATACTTGAATGTGTCTGGACAGAAAACCGAATTTGTAAAAAGCGATAGCATAATTTATCCTATTCACAAATCAAACATTGGTAAAATTGCTTTTATGGGACAAGCAATTGCAATTGAAAACTTTAAAGAAACCGATTTTCTAAAATCATTTGAACTAAAAGAGAAAACTGATTTAAATATCAGAGTTTTTTTAGACAAATCTTTGACCAATTATCTTCATTCCCTATCACCTCAATCAACTGCTGATGAACTGACTAAAAATGGAAATTATCAATTTACATTAATTATTGACAACAAAAAAATTTATGTTGAAAATCTAAATATTGGAGCAGGAAGTCCAGAAAGCAAAAATCAGAAAACAATTTTCAGAGTTCCATTAATAAGTTCCACCAACGAAGATTCGTGGGGTAAATTTCTTTGGAATAGATTTTTCGGCAATGGTGGACAAGAAGCGCTTTCAGAAG
>Ga0123337_10006038_pt1 | contig 11699 bp, 9 predicted proteins | sample frozenSSSSmetaG_FD_89792 | JGI IMG/M metagenome (GOLD analysis project Ga0123337, IMG submission 89792) | Glacier valley bacterial and archeal communities from Borup Fiord, Nunavut, Canada, to study Microbial Dark Matter (Phase II) -... | ecosystem: Environmental > Aquatic > Freshwater > Ice >...
GCACGAGATCACTTCCGAAGGCGAAGTGCGCCAGCCCTATCTTTATATAGATACCCTCGAAGGCCTGCTCTCGACGATCCAGATGGGCACGCTCGAACTCCACATCTGGGGCAGCCACGTGCCTACGGAGGAAAAGCCCGACCGGCTGGTGTTCGACTTGGATCCGGACGAGGGCCTGGGCTTCGCGGCGGTGATCGAGGGCGCGCTCGATCTGCGCACGCGGCTGCGGGCACGCGGGCTGGAAAGCTGGCCGATGCTCTCGGGCGGCAAGGGCGTGCATGTGATCGTGCCGATCGCGCCCGACGCCGACTGGGCGACGGTCAAGACATGGTGTCTCGAGTTCGCGCGCACCACCGCCGCCGAACGGCCGGACCGCTACACCGCAACGCTCGCCAAAAAGGCGCGCGCGGGCCGCATCTTCATCGATTATCTGCGCAACGGCCGCGGTGCGACCGCGATTGCTCCCTACTCAACCCGCGCGCGCGAAAACGCACCGGTGGCCGCGCCGGTGAGCTGGAAGGAATTGCCGGACTTCACGACCGGCGCTGCGTTCACGGTCCGCGATGCGGCTGCGCTGCTCAAACGCGCGAAGTCCGCCGCGCTCATGGGCTGGGCAGTGAGCAGGCAGCGGTTGCCGATCTAGCCGCCGGCGGGATCGTCAACCGCGCCGTATCCCGGTGCCATCAGTCCGCATGCGTGAAGCAGGGCCGGATCGTCAGCCCGCATGGCCACGCGCACGTTGCGCCACCCTGCCCCCGCCGCGTCCGCCACCGCCTGCGAGAGCGCGCCGAGTGCCACCGTCGCGCGCGCGACCGCCGCCCGGTCGATCAGGAATGCAAAATGCGCCGCTATGCGCGCGGAGTGGAGCAGCACGCGGTCGATCTCGCCCGCGCGAAGTAGCGCCAGAGCTTGGGCGCCGAGGGCCACGGGATCGACCGCGTAGCTCTCCACGATGGTGAGCGCGGTTCCAGGCGGGGGCACGAGCGCGGTGCGATCGCGTGCGGCGAGCCATAGCAGGCGCGCGGGCGGAGGCTCGAGCGTATCTAGGAGCCGCTGCCCGCCCCCGCCCGGCCCTTCGCGGACATCGCCGAAGCCTGCCCGGCGCGCGGCCTCGGCCGTCGCAGGGCCGACCGCGTGGACGGGCACGGCCGCGAGGTGGGTGGGCGCGCGCGCGTCTCCCAGCGCGCGCGGGGAGGTGAGGAGCAGCGCGTCGAACGCTGCTTCGGGCCAGTCCCAAGCGAGTGTGCGCGGCTGCATGATCGGCGCCACGACCGCGCGGTGCCCGTTCGCTTCCACCCGCGTGGCGGTCGCAGCGGCATCGGGCGCGGGCCGGACAATCAGGACCGTGGCGATGGCGGCCCCGCGAACGCGGCGCGCAATGCCGGGGTGGCGTGCGCGAGAAGCTCGGCCGCGAGATCGCGCGCAGCCGCAGTACCGTCGGCGGCCGCCGCGCGACGCTCGCCCGCCACATGCGCCGAGCCGTCTTCGGCGAGAATTTCGGCGCGCAGCCAAAGCGTGTCGCCGTCCACCCGCGCCAGTCCGCCCACCGGCGTGCGGCAGGTCGCACCCAGCGCTTCGAGCAACGCGCGCTCGGTCCGCACCGCCGTGCTGCTTGCCGCATGATCGAGTGCCGCCAGCATCGCCACGTCGCCCGCGCGCGCGGTGATCCCGATTGCGCCTTGTGCAGGGGCGGGAAGCCAGTCTTCCACCTCGAGCGCGTGGCCGATATGGTCCATGCCCAGCCGGATCAACCCGGCGGCCGCGAGCAGGCTCGCCGCCATGTCCCCCGCCGCCACCCGGTCGAGCCGCGTCTGCACATTGCCGCGCAGGCTTGTAATTTCGAGGTCCGGCCGCGCCCGCGCGAGCTGCGCCGCGCGGCGCGGGGAGGATGTGCCCACGCGTGCGCCGTGCGGCAGGTCTGCCAGTGAAGCCGCGCCGATCAGCCGGTCGCGCACGTCCGCGCGCGGCAGGATCGCCGCGATCACGATGCCGTCCGCAAGCTGCGTCTCGACATCCTTCATCGAGTGCACCGCGATATCGATCCGCCCCTCGAGCAGCGCCGCATCGAGTTCCTTGGTCCACAGCGCCTTGCCGCCGATCTCGGCGAGCGGCCGGTCCTGGATGCGGTCCCCGGTGGTGGAGACGGGAACGATCTCCACGCGCGCATGACCCGCCGCTTCGAGGCGGGCAGCGGTTTCGTGCGCCTGCGCGAGTGCCAGCGGCGAGCCGCGTGTTCCCAATCGTAAAATCATGCGCGTTCATCCGGGGTGGGCGCGCGCCATGCAACCCCCTAGGGGAGGGCGATGCTGGTGCTGGGCATCGAATCCTCTTGCGACGAGACTGCGGCGGCCGTGGTGGAGGGCGACGGCACCGTGCTTAGCCGCCGTGTAGCGAGCCAGGACGCCGCGCACCGGCCGTTCGGCGGCGTGGTGCCCGAGATTGCGGCGCGCGCGCATGTGGAGGTTCTGGCCCCGATGATCGCCGACGCGCTGGATGAGGCGGGGGTGAGCCTGGCGCAGATCGACGCGATCGCCGCGACGGCGGGGCCGGGGCTGATCGGCGGGGTGATGGTGGGGCTGGTAACGGGCAAGGCGCTCGCGCTGGCCACGGGCAAGCCGCTTTACGGCATCAACCATCTGGAGGGCCACGCGCTCTCGCCGCGCCTCGCGCAGCCGGGGCTAGCGTTTCCCTATCTGTTGCTGCTGGTGAGCGGCGGCCATTGCCAGTTGCTCCGCGTGGACGGAGTGGGCGCGTATCGGCGGCTGGCAACCACGATCGACGATGCGGTGGGCGAAGCGTTCGACAAGACCGCCAAGATGCTGGGGTTGGGATTTCCGGGTGGCCCAGCGGTGGAGAACGCCGCGGCAGGCGGCGACCCCCGTGCGTTCGCCTTCCCGCGGCCGCTGCTGCACACGAAGGAGCCGCATTTCTCGTTTGCGGGGCTTAAGACTGCGGTGCTGCGCGCGGTGCAGGCGAGCGGACCGGGGCGCGAGGCAGACCTTGCTGCGAGCTTCCAGGCGGCCGTGGTCGATTGCCTCGTCGATCGCACGCGGTTGGCAATCGAACATGCAGGGCCGGTGCGTGCGCTGGTGGTGGCGGGGGGCGTTGCGGCCAATCATGCGGTGCGCAGCGCGTTGCAGGCGTTAGCCGATACGCGCGGGCTGGCGTTCGTGGCACCTCCGTTGTGGCTGTGCACGGACAATGCCGCGATGATCGCGTGGGCGGGGGTGGAGCGGATCCACGCAGGGCTGGCGCCCGACGGGCTGGACGCGCTCGCGCGGCCGCGCTGGCCGCTCGATCCCGATGCGGAGGCGGTGCGTGGCGCGGGGGTGCGCGCGTGAGGCATGTGGGCGTAATCGGCGGTGGCGCGTGGGGCACCGCGCTCGCCGCGCGCGCGGCGGCGGGCGGGCCGGTGACCTTGTGGGCGCGCGAGGCGGACGTGGTGGCGAGCGTCAACGCGGGCGCGGGCAACCCGGCGTTCCTGCCCGGCGTGGCATTGCCCGGCACGGTGCGCGCGACGGGCGCGCTGGCGGACATGACGGCGTGCGACGCGTTGATCCTTGCGGTGCCGGTCCAGCATCTGCGCGGCGTGCTGGCCGAACTCGCGGCGGTGCGCGGCGTGATGCCTCCGCTGCTGCTGTGCGCCAAGGGGATCGAGGCCGGGACCGCGCTGCTGCCCGCCGGGATCGCGGCGCAGTGCCTGCCCGGCACACCGCTCGCGGTTCTTTCCGGCCCCAGCTTCGCCGCCGAGGTCGCGCGCGGGCTGCCGACCGCGCTGGTGCTCGCCTGCCCCGATACCGCGCTCGGCATAACCTGGGCCGCGCGGCTCGGCGCGCCCGCGTTCCGGCTGTATGCGAGCGACGATATGGTCGGCGCGGAGGTCGGCGGCGCGGTCAAGAATGTGCTCGCGATCGCAGCGGGGGTCGTGATCGGGCGCGGGCTGGGGGAGAACGCCCGCGCGGCGCTGATTGCGCGCGGCTTTGCGGAAATGTCGCGCTACGGCGTGGCGCGCGGCGGCCGGGCGGAAACCATGGCGGGGCTGAGCGGGCTGGGCGATCTGGTGCTCACCTGCGGCTCGGTGGCGTCGCGCAACATGGCGTTGGGCGCGGCACTGGGCGAGGGCGTGGGCGTAGCCGAGGCGCTGGCGGGCGGGCGCGGCGTGGCGGAGGGGGCGGCGACCGCTCCCGTGCTCGCTGCCGATGCCGCCGTGCGCGGGGTGGCGATGCCGGTGGCGGACGCGGTGGCGGACCTGCTTGCCGGAGCGGACGTGGGGGGCGTGGTCGAGCGGCTGCTGGCGAGGCCGGTGGGGGGCGAGTAGCGCGCGACGGCGTCCACCCTCGCGCAAACCTTGCCTGGCCCGCCCCCACCGTCGGCTTGGCCGCCACCTCCCCCGTCAAAGAGAAGGATGCCCGAAGGGCGGAGGAGGTCAGGCGCGAGCGATGCCGCGTCGCGCCCTACTCCGCCGCGATCGCCGGGTGTGCGGGGCGGTCGTGCCCGGCACCGTCGTTCGCCGCTTTGGGTTCGGCGATCAGCGCGAGGCTCTTCTCTGTGACGAGCATCCCCATCAGCGCCTGCAACAGCTGACCGCCTGCACCCTGCTGGCCGCCCTCGCCGCCATTGTTGATCTGCACGCGCGGCACGATGTCCACGCCCGATTTCTCGAGCGCCTCGGCGAGCCGCTCCACCACTTGGCGGGTCAACTGGAACTGCGCGCCGCCCGATGCCGCCGCCTGCTTCTCGATCGTCTCGGCGGTGGCAAGGCCGGTGCGCGTGATCCGCTCGGCCTCCGCGCCCGCGAGTGCCACCACTTTCGCGGCCTCGCCCTCGCCGATGATGCGGATGCGGTCCGATTCGGCGCGCGCCAGCGTGCGCGTCTGCTCGGCATCCTGCGTCGCGCGCTTGAGCGCGGCCTTGCCCTGGTTCTCCTGCACAGTGATCGAAAGCTCGGACTCGGTGATCGCGGTCTGCTGCTTGGCGCGGCTCTCGGCCTCGCGCAGCGCCTTCTCGGCTTCGGACGCGACACGCTGCTTCTCGTAAGTGGCGACGCGCTCCTGCGCCACCTGCCGTTCGCGGAGCTGCTGGAGCACCTTCTCGATCTGGTCGTTCCCCGATGGCGCGCGCGGCGTGCCGATCAGCACCTCCTGCAATTCTAGGTTATAGGCCTCGAACTTGGCGCGCATCTCCTCGCCCGCCTGCATCTGGATGTCCGAACGCTCCTGGAGGAGCTCGATCAGCGTCTTTCGCTGCGCAACATTCTTGAAGTACGCGCTCACCATCGGATCGAGCGTCTGCTCGACGAGCTTCTTGATGTCGCCGAAGCGCTGCACCACCAGCGGTGCCTTGCGGTAATCGATATGGACGACGACCGACAGGGGCAGCGAAGGCTCGAACGCGTCCTTGGTGATCAGCGATACGTCGGACAGATTCTCGTCGAACTTGTGCGGGCCGGTCAGCTCGTGGTCCCACTTCAGGATGAAGTTGGTGGTCGGCACGATCAGGATTTTGCCCGCATAGGTGTTGAACGCATATTTGCCCGGCAGCAGCGGTTCGCTCCAGACGCCGCGCGTGCCGCGATCGACCAGTTCGCCGTGACGATAGCTCTCGCCCGACGTGTCCGCGCCGGTCTCGCCGGTGTAGCTGACGACCACGCCGACATGGCCGACCTCGATCACCGTTTTCTGCACCATCTCGATCGTGGCGAAGAGGCGGTTGATGAAATAGGTGCCTTCCACCAGCACCTGCAGTTGCCGTCCCCTGCGGCCCCCGGCCGCGATGAACTTCTCGGGATCCTGGAAGCTGTTGTGGAACGTGGCGGCATCGTCTTCGTGCGTGCCCACCTGCGGCGCGATGATCTGGTCCGCCGTCAGCGCGGGGCCGTCGTGGACGGTCACCACGCCGATCATGTCGTCGGCATTTTTGATCACTACCGCGTCGAAGCCCTGGCGGCCGACGATCACGCCCTGCATCTGCGCGAACAGTTCGCGATCGTTATTGTCTAGGATCAGGCCGTAGATCTGGTCGCGGGTGAGTACCACGAACTGCGCGAGGTTGATCGCGTAGGTGCCTTCGCGCAGCACGGTGCGCTGCGGGCCTTTCTGGCCGCCATCGCGCAGGAAGGCGCGCACATCGAGGAAGGCGGCGGTGCGCACATTGGACGCGAGCGTCTGCGCGGGACCCAGCGGCAGGCCGTCGCGCGCGAAAACATAGCCGATTTGGCCCTGCGGGATGGTGACGAGCGGCTGTGGGTGCAGGCGATACTGGAAGGGCACGAAGAAGTGATAGCCGCCACGCAGTACATCGGGCTGGAACCCTGCCTCGCCCCGCAACGCGATGAAGCCGCCGGGGACCGAGCCGCCGCGCGACCAGATTTTCTCGACGATCGCCACCCGGCTGTTGCCCACGTAACGCACGCAGCGTGACGCGAGCAGGATCACGAACGCCAGCGCGAGGACGACCGCGATGGCGCTGGCGATGTAGAAATCCGGCATCGGAACTGCCCCTATGGTTTGGCCCGGCACATGTCGGGCGGTGACGAAGAAATTACGCGCTATCCAGAGTGCGAGCGAGACAAATCGAGAGCGGGATCGGGCGCGTAGCGGAGCTCCACGAAGCGCGCGAGGCGGGAAGCTTCCTCCTCGGCCGCAGACGCTGGGTCAGCGGCGAGCGCGTCGGCAGCGGCGGCAAGATGCGCGAGCGTGCGCGCGGCGTCGGCTGCAATCCCGGCGCGGCGATCCGGCGCGGCGGCGGCGAGCGCGCGGCCGAAACTCTGCGCGGCTTCGGCGATGTGCGCACCCACCTGCCGCGCGCGCGGATCGGTGTGATCGAGTGGCGCTGTCCGTAGCCGGGCCAGCGCTGCTGCTGCGGCGCGGTCGCCCGCAAGGACAGGCGCGGCGGAGGCGAGCGCGGCTTCGAGGCGCGCGGAGGATGCGCGCGCCAATGCCGCCGGATCGGCGGCCTCCCGGCGGCGGCGGCGCGCACGCAACCATGGATCGAGCACGGCGGCGAGCAGTCCGGCGACAAGGATCAGCGCGGCATAGGCGAACAGGAACATCAGGCTGCGCGTCGCCAGCGCGCCCAGCACCGCTGCGCGCGAAGCCTGCAACGGGGGCGACGCGAACCAGCCGACCGCAAGCGCGAGCAGCCACGCGGGGACGATCAGATGCAGCAGCGCGCCCACGACGAAGCGCCACGGCACGATCGCGCCGCCTTCATTCCCCGGTTGGACCGTGCCCCGCCGCATGGGTCCGATATAGGGGGCGTGCTGCGGTTTTGCCAGTCGCGGCGGGGCCGGTTCGTAGCGGCGCTAAACGCCCGCCATGCGCCGCCGCACGGTCAGGCCGAGCATGGCGAGCGTGCCGAACAGCGCCACCGCACCCGGTTCGGCGACCGGCAAGATGACAGGCTGGCAGCCGGTTCCGTCGATCGTGATCGTGTTGGTATCGAGCGTTACCGCGCCGTTGCTCGCCAGAGCACGGCCGCACCGGATGCTGGCCCCCGTGCTTAGCCCGATACTGGTGAGCGCCAGAATATTGCCAGTGAACGCGTTGTTGCCGCCGAGCGTGGCGGCACTGCCGACCTGGTAGAACACGTTCGCGCCGAAGCCTCCGCCGGTGAGGTTCACCGTCGAGCCGACTGCGGTCGTGAGCGTGCTGCCGATCTGGAACAGGAAGCGCGCGGCGGGATCGCCTCCGGCGTCAAGCGTCAATGTGCCGGTCAGCGCGGCGGAGGAGGCGAAGCAGTAGACGCCGGGCGTGAGCGTCAGCCCGCCCAGATCCTGGCCCGTGAGCGAGGTGCCGCAGGCCTGACCGGCTGCGATTCCATAGGCGGTCCCCAGATCGCTGTGCGCCTGCGCAGCGACCGCGTCACCCGCGTGGACCGTGCCGGTAACGATGGCGGGTGAGAAACCCGTGATCGCGGTGCCGGGCGAGACGCCGACATCGCCCGTTATCGCAGTTGCGCCCGCGCTGGTGACGGTCGAGCTCCCAAGCACGGCAAAGTTGCCCGCACCTGCCGAGATCGATCGCGGTGGGCGCGGCATGCGCGGCACCCGAAACGGGGAGGACGGTCATAATTGTTGCGGTAATATACCTCATTGTCGGCACTCCCGGTTTGTCAGCGCAAACTTGATGCGCAGAATGCGTGCCGGAATAGTTAACGCAATGAATATTGCCTGCATAAGTGCAAGTTGGCGGCTTGCGAAAGTCGGTAGCTTGTAAATACTGTAAAAAATCCCGACAGTCCGAGTCGTTGTCGTTATGGCGCAAGGCTGGCACCAGAATCTTCCATATCTGTAACGATCATATCGAGGTTTTGCACGATAGCGTGCAGCACACGCTCGAGCACATTTACTGCCAAACCGATCTTGTAATGTTTGTGTCGACCCTGCGGACGTAGCCGTAGCCGCAATCCCTCGACGAACCCGTTCGCGAACCGGCGTGATCGAGCGCTGCGCCACGCAACAGCGCGACGCGTCGCGTTCGCCACCGTAACGAGCAAGCGCGGGCGCAAATTCCGCGGACCCGCGTTCCGCCATGCGGGTCTCGCTATTTGCGAGCGGCGTTTGTATGACATTTTTATGACAACGCGCGAACCTACCCTCAGGCCCGTCCCGGTGAAGGATCTCCGCCCCACGCAGATGACGGTTGGATACCGCGAGGTCGCTGCCAAGCGTTCCGAGTGGCGGGCACGCGCCGGTGCGCATGAGGGCACCTATCTGGGGCAGCACATGATCCCGGTGCTGCTGGGGCCCAAGGGCAAACATTATGTGATCGATCACCACCATCTCGCGCGCGCACTGCTCGACGAGGGGCTCGAAGAGATCGCGGTCGATGTGGTTGAGGACCTGTCCGCGCTCGGCAAACCCGAATTCTGGGTGTTCGTGGACAACAAGGGCTGGTGCCACCCGTATGACTGCGAGGGCGAGCGGCAGCCGATGGGGGACATGCCGCGAACGATCGGCGACATGAAGGACGATCCGTTCCGCAGCCTTGCGGGCGAGCTGCGACGGCAGGGTGGCTATGCGAAGGATACGACGCCGTTCGCCGAGTTTCTCTGGGCGGATTACCTCCGTCGCCGGATCGCGCGCAAGCAGGTGGAGTCCGCCTGGGACAAGGCGCTCGCAAAGGCACTCGTGCTGGCGAAGGATCCCGGCGCGCAGCATCTGCCCGGCTGGTGCGGGCCGAGCGCGGGAGAGTAGGCTCAGCCCGAAACGTTCACGAAGCTGTCGAGCACCCGCTTCGCACCCGCGCTCTCGAAATCGATTTCGAGCTTGTTTCCCTCGATCCCCGTCACCCGGCCGTAGCCGAACTTCTGGTGGAACACGCGCCCGCCGACCGCTATGTCGCCGCGTGCCGACCCGCCCACCGTCACCGAGGACGCGCGCGCCTCGATCAGTGGCCCCTTGTCCACCGATCGGCCCCCGCCCGCCGCCGCGCGCTGGAACCCCGGCCCGCGCACCCCCGCGCGCGCCAGGTGCGCGAAGGGATCGCTCTCGCCCAGATGCGCGCGCCACAGCGAGGGGCCGCCGGTCATCGTCATCTCCTCGTGCACATGCTCGCCCGGCAATTCGGCGACGAAGCGCGAGGGCAGCGAGGATTGCCACTGGCCGTAGACGCGCCGGTTCGCGGCGTGGAGCACCCATGCGCGCCGCCGTGCGCGGGTGAGGCCAACATAGGCCAATCGCCGCTCCTCCTCCAGCGCCGCATTCCCCCCCTCGTCCAGACTGCGCTGCGACGGGAACACCCCCTCCTCCCAGCCCGGAAGGAATACATAGGGGAATTCGAGGCCCTTCGCCGCATGGAGCGTCATCAGCGTCACCTTGGGTTCGGCGTCCGACGCGTCGTTGTCCATCACCAGCGCGACGTGATCGAGGAACGCGGGGAGCGATTCATACTCCTCCATCGCGCGGACCAGTTCCTGGATGTTATCGAGCCGCCCCGCCGCTTCCGCCGACCGGTCCGCCTGCAACGCGGCCATATAGCCGCTTTCCTCGAGGATCACCCGGGCGAGATCGGTATGGCCCATCGTATCGAGCTGCCCCCGCCACCGCGTGAAGCTCGCCCCCAGATCGGCGAGCGCGCGCCGTGCTGCGCCGCTCAGCTCGTCGGTCTGCGCGAGATCGGCGGCGGCCTGCGCGAGGCTGGTGCCGCGCGCGCGGGCGACCTGGTGCAGTGCCGCGACCGATTTCTCGCCCAGCCCGCGCTTGGGGCGGTTGACGATGCGTTCGAACGCCAGATCGTCGGCGGGCGAGACCACCACGCGGAAATAGGCCAGCGCGTCGCGGATTTCGGCGCGTTCGTAGAAGCGGAAACCGCCGACGATGCGGTAGGGCATACCGATCGATATGAAGCGGTCCTCGAACTCGCGCGTCTGGAAGCCTGCGCGCACGAGGATCGCTGCATCGTCGAGCGTCGCGCCCTGGCGTTGCAGCGCCTCGAGCTTCTCGCCCACGGTGCGCGCTTCCTCGGGGCCGTCCCAAACGCCGATGACGCCAACCTTCTCGCCCGCGTTCACCTGCGTCCACAATTGCTTGCCGAGCCGCCCGCTGTTCTTGGCGATCAACCCGCCCGCAGCCCCAAGGATGTGGGGGGTGGAGCGGTAATTCTGTTCGAGCCGGATCACGGTCGCGCCCGGAAAGTCCTGATCGAAGCGCAGGATGTTCGCCACTTCCGCGCCGCGCCACGAATAGATCGATTGATCGTCATCCCCTACCACGCACAGATTGCGCCGCGTCTGGGCAAGCAGCCGCAGCCAGAGATACTGGACGACATTGGTGTCCTGATATTCGTCCACCAGCATATATTTGAAGCGCTGCTGATATTGCTCGAGGATAGCAGTGTGTTCGCTCAGGATCGTCACGTTGTGGAGCAGCAGATCGCCGAAATCGGCCGTGTTCAATTGTGCGAGCCGCTGCTGGTAGCGCGCATACAAGGCCGCCCCCTTCCCGTCCGCAAACGCCGCGCTCTCGCCCGGCGGCACCTTCGCGGGCACCCAGCCCCGGTTCTTCCAGCGGTCGATCAACCCGGCCAGCGCGCGCGCGGGCCAGCGGCGCTCGTCGAGTTCGGCCTCGGCGATCACCTGCTTCATCAGGCGGAGCTGATCGTCGGTATCTAGGATGGTGAAGTTCGCCTTCAGCCCCACCAGTTCGGCGTGGCGGCGCAGCATCCTGGCCCCGATCGCGTGGAAGGTGCCCAGCCACGGCATGCCCTCCACAGCTTCCCCGATCAGCTCGCCCACCCGGTGGCGCATCTCGCGTGCGGCCCTGTTGGTGAAGGTGACCGCGAGGATTTCGGACGGCCATGCGCGCCGCGTTGCGACCAGATGCGCCAGGCGGGCGGTGAGCGCGCGCGTCTTGCCGGTGCCCGCACCCGCGAGCAGCAGCACGGGGCCCTCGGTGGCCAGCACGGCCTCGCGCTGCGGCGGGTTCAGGCCTGCGAGATAGGCGGGTTCGGGGACGGGGGCGGTCGCCATCGGGCGAACAGTTAGCGAACGTAAACCGCGAGGGGAAGGTGCGGGTGCTCCCGGACGCGCGGATGCAACGGTCGACAAGCCGCGAGGGCAGCGGTGTGTTGCTGTGGGCGGCCGAATTCCGGCTGACGAATTTACAACGAGCCGAAACCGGAAATGCTCGAGACGCGCCCTTTTGTCCCGCACCCGTTTGCCTGTCGGCACACTAACTGATCGGTCCGCGACGTAATGCC
>Ga0123337_10006040_pt1 | contig 11694 bp, 9 predicted proteins | sample frozenSSSSmetaG_FD_89792 | JGI IMG/M metagenome (GOLD analysis project Ga0123337, IMG submission 89792) | Glacier valley bacterial and archeal communities from Borup Fiord, Nunavut, Canada, to study Microbial Dark Matter (Phase II) -... | ecosystem: Environmental > Aquatic > Freshwater > Ice >...
CCGTGATGATCTTGCGCGCAGTGGTGTTGATGCGTTTCAGCGCGGAGTAAAGAGTTGTGGATTTGCCGCTGCCCGTGGGGCCGGTGACCAGGAAGATGCCGTGCGGGAGCGAGGTGTAATGCGTCATGCGCTCCAGCATGTAGGGATCGAAGCCGAGCTTCTGAAGATCGTAGAAGTCGCCAGCGGAGCGGTCGAGGATGCGCATCACCAGACTTTCGCCGTAAATAGTGGGCAGCGTGGAGACACGGAGATCGATATCGCGGCCCAGGATTTTAATTTTGATGCGGCCGTCCTGCGGGAGGCGGCGTTCGGCGATATTGAGCTTCGCCATCAGCTTCAGACGGCTGACGATTGCCGCTTTCAGTTCGCGCGGGGGCGGTTCCTGGCTGGAAAGGACGCCATCGATGCGGTAGCGGACACGGAACTCTTTTTCGAACGGCTCGATATGGATGTCGGAGGCGCGGCGCTCGACGGCCAGGGCAATCATGGCGTTGACCAGGCGAATGACCGGAGCTTCGCTGGCCATATCGCGCAGGTGTTCCAGGTCTTCGCCAGCTTGGGCGCTATCGAGATCGACATCGCCGGGCTGGCGTTCCCGCTCGCCAAAGTAACGCTCGATGGCGTCGAGAATTTCGGCCTCGCCGGCTAACTGGACTGCGATACGGAGCTTGGTGAAAGCGCGGACGGCCGAGATGGTTTCGAAATCGAGCGGATCGGCCATGGCGACCGTGAGGGTATCGCCCTCGCGCGATACCGGGAAGAATTTCGATTGGCGCATGAAGCGCGCCGAAAGGCCATCGAGTTCCGGCGCGGACGGCGGGGGCGCATCGAGAGTTGCGATTTCGAGATGGTGCTGTTCCGCCAGGGCGGCCAGAACGTCACGGGCCGCGATGGAGCCCATATCGATGAGGATCTTGCCGATCTTATCGCCGCGTTCGCGTTGGAGTTCGAGCGCGCGGTCCAGGTCAGATTGCTCGATGTGACCGCGTTCGATGAGCATCTCACCCAAACGGCGATGCGGGCCGGAGGGAAAATCTACAACTTCCACAGTTCGAGAGGAGGGTGCCGCAACTTCGATCACAGTTCCTGAACCTTCACTACCGTTTCGATTTTGACCTTGCCTGCCTTGGCGTCTATCAGTTTTGCGCGTTGGGCTTGCATATAGATCTGGGACGGAAGTTTACCCGTAGTTTCCCATGTCTCGTTTCCCAGAGTGACCACCAGGACAATCTGTTCCTTGGCGGGTACGGTATCGAGCATGGAACCGGCGTCGAGCAGAATTTGCTGCATTCCAGCACGCAGGATGGGCAACTGAGCAAGCTTCTTCTGATAAATACGATCGACAACCGGCTTTTCAATGGTGAGCTGGAAGGGGCTGATGGAAGGGGTGAAAGTGAGGTTTACGTCAGCAGTAAAGACGGCGCCGTAGCCTTCCAGATAAACGCCGCGGGGCAGAGCAAGGATCTCTATGTTGGCGTTAGTAAGCGTTTTGGCAAAAGTACTTTCGAGGGATGCCAGCGAGGAGCGGCGCACCACGGGAAGAGCCCACAGAGCGGAAGCAACCGCCGCGAGCGCGATCATACGTTTCATTGCGTGTCGCTCCGTCTGGTGTCGATCCGGCTATCGCCGCCGTAGCTGAGAGTGGCGGCCCGGGCGAGCATCACGCGCTTCTGGGGCATGATCATGTAATCGGCTACATTCTGCAGGAGGGCGCGCTGTTGAAGCTCATGCTTGCGTTCCATGGCGCTCAGGAGCAGGTCCGTGCGCTTTTGCTGGCGGACTTCGGTATCGGCTACGGCTTTCCGGACCGCCCGATCGATCTGGGAAGAGACATCGGGGATGGCGGAAGCGGCGGTGGCAATGACTGGCCGTTCGACGAAACGCGCCGGAGCCGGCTTGAAAGCAAGCGTGACGAGAGCGGCGGAGAGCATGGCGGCGGAGGCGAAACCCAATCGCGGCCCAGAGGTCCAGAACGCGTTCCAGGCGCGGCGCCGGCGCGAGGGTTCGAACACTTTATCCGAAACGAAGCCAATTCGTTGAGGCGGCTCTTGATCTGGAATCGATTCGAGAGCGAAACGCAGGTGCCGCAGTTGCTCCAGTTCGCCCGCGCATCCGGAGCAGGAGTGGAGGTGACGAGCGGTGCGCTGGCGCTCGGAATCGGGCAATTCGCCCAGAAAATAATCGCGGATTTCGAAATCGGTGCAGTTCATTCAGTGCTTCCTTTCGGCTGGCGACAACTCCGTTTTCAGAAGGTCGAGCGCGGTGTAAAGACGGCTTTTGATGGTGGAAACGGGGATGGCTAGAATTTCGGCCATCTCTTCAAATTTGAAACCCTGATAGATCTTGAGGACCACGGCTTCCCGCTGGTCGGCGGAAAGCCGGTCAAGGGCGGCTGTGACGGCGAGAGAAATCTCGAACGGATAAGCCCCGCCGGAACTGGTGGAAACGCGTTCCGGCAGATCTTCCAGATCGACCTCCGGCCTGCGTTTGCGGAAGAGCGAATACGCCTCGTTGTGAGCGATACGAAAGAGCCAGGGGCCGAAGCGGGAGGTGTCATCGAGTTTGCGGATATTCTGGAACGCTTTGAGGAAGACATCCTGGCTGAGATCGAACGCGTCTTCCCGGTTGTTGACGATGCGAAGCAGATAATTAAAGACGCGCTTTTCCCAACGGGAGACCAGGAGGTTGAACGCCTCCACATCGCCACGGCGGGTACTTTCAATAAGATCGGCATCTTCCACCGCGCGGAAGATCAATAGCGGCTCCTTTTGACTAGACGCGCCTAAGTGGCTGAAAAGTTGGTTCGTAGCCTGCCGGCAATTAAATTTTAGCTGGAAAGCACCGAGAAATTGCGGGCGCCTGCGGCACTGCATCAGCTTAGGACCCTTTTGGTGAATCACAGCATGGAACAAGAGTTGGTATGGCTGCATTCTGAAATGCCTTTACAGCGTTTTGCGGAGGTACCGGTTCAACACTGGCAAACCCCTACGACGCTTGTTGCGGCTGCCCTGGACGACCCTTCCTCGGGAACGGTTGTGTTCGACCGAGAGTTGCTGGTTGTTCACGCAACTGCCCAGGTTCAGCAACTGTTGGGAATGCCTCGCCACATATCTTTAGAACATCTGACCATTTTGCAAGTACTGGATCTGGCGGAGTTGGAGCCTGGATGCGTGATCGCCGCTGAGGCAACCATTACCGGCCACCCGACGCGACGGGGCGCGCCAGAACCGGTGAGTCTGAAGATTCGCGGGTCAGGGCGCTCCGTGTGCATGCGTCTTCGGCCGCTCGGGTGGGGTTACCGGCTCGCATCCTTCGAAAACGACACTCCCGAATCCGGTGCCAAGACGGCCACTTTTGCGAACAGCGACTCCTTAACAAATCTGATGAGCCGGAGCGCTTTCGAAGACGGGGTAAGCGAACTTATAGCGCGGACGCCCCATGAGCCTTTCGCTCTCTTTCTGCTGGATCTGGATCGCTTTAAACCTGTGAACGACAGCCTTGGACATGCCGCCGGAGATGCCGTACTTCGCCTGGTGGCAAAGCGGCTTCGGGCGGCTGTAAGGCAAGGCGACTTAGTGGCGCGGTTTGGTGGTGACGAGTTTGCCGTGTTGAGCCACAACGCCCCGAACATGGCTGAACCAGCCGAGGTGGCAAGCCGCATGTTAGACATTCTGCAACGCACCTACCTGGTGGAGGGGCACCTGGTGAATATCGGGTCAAGTATCGGGATTGCCCAGTCTCCCCAGAACGGAACCACCTGCGCTGAATTGCTCCGAAGCGCGGATTTGGCCCTCTACCATTCGAAGGCCGCAGGGCGAGCCACCTTCCACTTCTTCGAACCGAAGATGGCGACCCGCGCCGAAACGCGGCGAACGAGTGAACTGGAGCTACGCAGAGCAGTAGCCCTGCGGCAGTTGGAAGTGCACTATCAGCCGCAGGTGGAAATTAGAACAGGCAAGCTGATTGGATTCGAAGCCCTGGTCCGCTGGGAACATCCAGAACGGGGACTGGTGCCACCTAACGATTTTCTTCCCCTTGCCGAAGAGATCGGATTGATTGTTCCTATTGGCGACTGGGTGCTTCGGACGGCCTGTCGCGAAGCGATGAAGTGGAATGAGAGTGTCACCATTGCGGTAAATGCATCGCCTTTGCAGTTCGATACGGGGCGGTTTGCGGAGTCCGTCGCAAGGGCTCTTGAGAGCACCGGATTACCGGGGAAACGGTTGGAAATTGAGATTACCGAAGGCATTCTGCTAAAGAATGAGGATTCTGTTCTAAGAACGCTCGCCAAACTGCGCGAGATGGGCGTACAGATTGCGATGGACGATTTCGGCACCGGCTACGCCTCGCTGAGCCAACTGGCACGATTTCCTTTCGACAAGATCAAGATTGACCGCTCCCTTGCTGGAGACGCGGGAAGCCATCCAAAGAACCGGGCCATTGTACGGGCGATTGCGGCTTTGGGCGCCAGCCTGGGGGTCGCCACCATGGCGGAAGGTGTGGAAAGTGACGAGCAGTTGGACAGGATGCGCAGTGACGGATGTTCCTCCGTACAGGGTTACTTGTTCAGCAAACCCATTCCAGCGAATCAGATAGAAGCTCTCATCTTAAGACTGGCTCTGCAGGCGAATTCCTAAGCCATTTTGGATCTAATACACATGAACACTGAAATCTACAGAATGATTTATTGCAGCCGCAACAGAATCAAGGGGAAGGATTTAGAGGTATCGGCTGAAATTCAGCAGATTCTCCGCACCTCCCGCGCGAACAATGCAGAGGCGGGCGTGACCGGGGCGCTGCTTTATAACGCCGGAAACTTCGCTCAGACGTTAGAGGGCCCACCCGGGGCCGTCGAGGAGATCTTTGAGAGAATTCAGCAGGATTTCCGGCACAGCGACGTCACGATCATTGAAAGCGGTCCGGCCACCAGCCGCATCTTCGGCAACTGGGCGATGGCGATGTGCGGCAATGCTTCGGCAACACCCGTTCCGGCGACAACGGCAGTATTCGAAGCAGCCTTCGCGCGCTCTTCGGGCGCGAGTGGAAAGATACTGAGCCTTCTGAACGAGCTTGTGTTGCAAGATGACGAAGCGATTCTGTTAGACGCCTGGTAAGCGTCGGCTGAGTTGCAAAACCAGATACGCAAGTCTGATACGCTGGCAGCGTGAACCGGAGCGAGATGCCGCTAACGCCAGTTTTAGTAATTGCGCTGTTGTTGTCTATCCCGGGAGCGATAGGTCAAGAGGTGGCGCGGGCTGACTTTTCCGGGACATGGACCATGGATGCGCATCGCAGTGAATCGGCGCACCAGGATGTGCCGATCGGTTCCGTTACGCTGGTGATTTCGCAGACTCCGACGGAGATTACGATCGAGACGACCAGGAAGCAAAGCAAGAATTCGGGATTGTTTCACGAGAAGCTGACTTATAAGCTGGACGGCACGGAAATGATGGCGACAGGCGATGCCGGTGCCAAGGTGACGACGAAGGCGCGGTGGGATGCGGCGAAGTTGGTGACGGAAACCGCGCGGAACGTTCAGGATTCGACAGTGACTACGCTGTATACACAGAGCCTGGCCCCGGGCGGGCGTGAGATGACCATTGAAAAATCACTCACAGTGCAACACGGGTATCAGTTTGAAGGCTCGAAAACCACCGGGCGCGGGACCGATGTGTTCGTGAAGAAATAGCGGTTGCGTTTAGCGGGTTGCTGAAATTTTGGGCGTCTTGCCACTGGCCAGAATAATCTGGTTCAGTAGCGTGACGGCATTATCGATAGGAATGACATTACCGATGGCGATGGGAGTGCGACCATTGGCATCAAGGGCATCCGGGTCAGCACCTTTGTCAGCAAGGAACTGAACAATTTTGCAGACTTCCGCCTGCGTGGATTTTTGTAGATTCACGGAAACAGCGGCATGCATGACGGTGCTTTTGCGTGTGGTGGTGACGGCGGTAATGTCGGGATCGAGTTGGTAGGCATACTCGACGGGCGCAAGGTGCGCGCTTGCCGCGGCGGCCATAATGAGTGTACTGCCATCCTGAGCTTTTAATTTTGGATCGGCACCGGCGGCGACCAAAGCTTCCATCACGTCTTTGGCACCGGCGCGCGCGGCAAACATAAGGGGAGTTTGTTCGCCGACGGGGGCGCGGAAAAAGTTACCGCCTCCGCGACCGGCACGAACGGGCAATTTGCCGGTGAGCGCATTCGCGTTTGCCCCTTTGGCCAGCAGAGCTTTCACCAGATGAAGATTGCCGGATTGTGCCGCGACATGTAGCGGCGTGCTTCCGGTCTGATCTGCGGAATTCGGATCGGCCGAGTTAGCCAGAAGGACGTCGGCAACTTGCGCTTTATCGCCCAGCACGGCAATCTGCAACACGCTCATGCCGTTCGGCAACTTGTAGTTCGCGCTTAGGCCGGCATCGAGGAGACTCTTGACGGACTGGGAATCGCCTTTCTGCGTGGCGAAGATCAACGGAGTAAAACCGCCGTTCGAGACGGCCTTGACGTGAGCGCCGCTTTCAATCAGAAGCTTCACGACGTCAGAGTGCCCTTCCGCGGCGGCCCACATGAGAGCGTTCTGACCTTTACGGCTTTCCGTGGCATCAATTATGGCGCCGTGCGCAAGCAGGAGTTTGATGGCTGGAAGTGAGCCGGAGCGCGAGGCAATCATGAGCGCCGTTTCACCATTCCAACGGGCCGCTTTCGAATCGGCACCAGCTGCAATGAGCTTCTCGATGATTGCGTAATCGCCCGTTGCGCAAGCTAAGGTGAGCGGAGTATCGCCATATTCGTCAGCCGTGTTTACTTTGGCCCCGGCCTTCAAAAGACGGTCAACGGTATCGGCCTGATCGAGGTAGACGGCCCACGCCAGCGGCGTTGTGCCATCTGGCTGGGGCGCATTTATATCGACATGCTGTTGAATCAGCCCGGAAACGGGTCTGCCGCCCTGGTCTTTGATGGCCTCGAAGAGGCGCTGATCGCTTGCAGCCGAAGCGTGGCTGGCGAAGAGAGTAGCGGCGAAAACCGAACGTTGCAGAACTTTGACGGACATACTATTTTCGCGCCCTGCGTTTTGTTATGCCACCGAAAGCTGATCGATCTTGCCGGTTGCATCTCCCAGTGTCTGAGCAGGAACGCCGGCTTTGTCGAGCATGGTGAGCAGCAGGTTGTTCATCGGCGTCTCTTTCGGGTAACGGATGTGGCGGCCGCCCTTGACATTGCAACCGGCGCCGCCGACCAGTACCAGCGGCAAATCGTGATGTGTGTGCGCGTTGCCGTCGCTGATGCTGCTTCCGTACAGCAACAAGGAATGATCGAGCAAAGTGCCGTCGCCATCTTTTGTTTTGTCCATTTTGTCGACCAGGTAGGCGAACGATTTCACGTGAAGCTCGTCGATTTTGATGGTCTTGGCGATCTTTTCAGGATCGTTCTGATGGTGCGTGACGGAGTGGTGGCCGTCGGGGATACCGATGGAACGGTAGCTGCGATTGCTGCCTTCACGGGCCATCATGAAGCTGATGACGCGCGTCATATCGGTTTGGAATGCAATCACCATCAGATCTGACATGAGTTTTGAATGTTCTTCGAACTCATCCGGAACGCCTGAAGGACGTTCAAGCATAGGCAGCTTCATGGTCGCGCTCTGCTGCTCCGCTTTTTGAATGCGGCGCTCAATATCGCGGATGCCGTCCAGGTATTCTTCAAGCTTGTTCTTATCGCGCGGGCCCAGTTCCGGCTGCAGGCGCGCGACATCACCGCGCACGAAATCGAGCAGGCTGCGGTCTTCTTTCATCAGCTTGAGGCGTGTTTGCGGATCGGTGGTGCCGCCATCGCCGAACAAGCGCTCGAACACAGCGCGTGGATTCACTTCCATGGGATTGGGAGTGGTGGGGCCGCGCCAGGAGATGGTGTTTGTGTAGGCGCAGCTATAGCCACTATCGCAACTGCCCGCCAAACTTGGTTCTTCGAGGCCAATCTCGAGTGAGCCGAACTGGGTTTTCTTACCGAGTTCGCGTGCAGCCACCTGATCGGCGGAGATATCCGCTTTGATATCGGCACCCTCCGTTTTTTTCGGGTGGATGCCGGTCAGCCAACTGGCACCCGCGCGAGCATGGTCGCCCGCGCCATCGCCGAGCGCGCGTCCGCCATTCTACATCAGGTTGCTGAGCACCAACATTTTGTCCCGGAACGGTTCCAGCGACTTCATGGTGGAGGCAAACTCGAAACCGGAACCTGCCTGAGACGGCAGCCAGTTCTTCTGGATGATGCCATTCGGAACATACACAAAGCCGAGCCGAATGTTGCCGGCGGCGGCGGTCAGGCGGGTATCTGTCATCGCGGGGACCATCGCGTCCAGAAGGGGGAGCGCCATGGAGACGCCTAAACCGCGCAGGAAGGTGCGGCGCGCGAGAGATTTCTTGGTGAGCATCATTCTGTTGTCCTCCGGGACTGGAACTGCGGATTTTTCACAATGGAACTGATAAAAGAGGGAATGGTGGCGTTCTTGATTTCCGCGTCGCGAATGACGGTTCGCACCGCGGGTGCATCGTAATATTCCAATCCACGGCCCAGCGCGTAGGTCATCAGCTTTTCCGTGAATGTGGTGAGGTACTGATCTTTATAAGTGGTGATGAGTAGCGCTTTCAGGCCCTTCGGGCCTTCGAAAACCGTGCCGTCGGGAAGTTTGCCGGTGGCGTCGATGACCGCGTCGCCATCCTTGCCGCGCCAGGCGCCGATTCCATCGTAATTTTCGAGCGAAAACCCAATTGGATCCATGCGCGAATGGCAACCCGCACAGGTCGGGTTTGCACGATGTTGTTCCATTTGCTGACGCATCGTCAACTGAACCGCGCCTTTTGAATGTTCCGGGAGCGCGGGGATATCAGGCGGCGGAGGAGGGGGGCTGCTACCCAGCAGATTTTCTAGAACCCACTTGCCGCGCTGGACCACTGAGGTGCGGTTCGGGTAAGAAGTGACGGTCAGAATACTGCCCTGCCCTAACAGACCCCCGCGGTTCGAATCGGTCAAAGCGACACGGCGAAACTGCGAGCCATACACACCGGGAATCTTATAATGTTGAGCCAAACGCTGATTCAGGTAGGTGAAGTTAGCACTGAGCAGGTCTGTAACCGGCCGGTTTTCCCGCAGCACCGCATTGAAAAAGAGTTCGGTTTCCGTTTGAAAAGCCCGGCGCAAGCCCGGATCGAACTTCGGGAACACATCCTGATCGGGCCGTACCTGTGACAGATTGCGCAGATAGAGCCACTGACCCGCAAAATTACTCACGAACGCGCTGGACCGGCTGTCGGCCAGCATCCGGGTGACTTGGGCGTCCAGAATGGACGGATCTTTCAGTTTTCCGAGTTCCGCTGTTTTCAGCAGTTCTTCATCGGGAATACTGCTCCACAAGAAAAAGGATAAGCGGGAGGCTAGCTCAATATCGCTAATACGGTGTACCGAACCGGGAGTGGTGGACGGAGTATCGTGTTCCACGCGAAAGAGAAAATCCGGTGAAACCAAAATCGCCCGGAGCGCCCGACCAATACCAGCCTCGAAATTTCCTTCATGCCGACCGGTCTCGTAAAAAGCCATGAGTGGCTTAAGATCCGAATCCGTGACGGGACGGCGGTACGCACGGCGGACCAAGCTCGCTAAAATCTTGCGGGCGCAAGGCGTCTCATCCTTCGGCGATACCGGAGTGCAGATAAAAACCTTCTGACGGCTCAGCGTATCGCCAGGCCCGGAGATCTCGTACGGCCCGGAGATGGTGAGGCTCGAAAGCTGCGGAATTTCGCGATCCTGCTCAACGTCGTACATCTTCAGGCGGCTGCCGTCCAGGCGAAGATCCAGCTTGAACATCGCCTTTGGCAACTTGGCATTCGGGTTAAAATTCCCCGGAGCGATCCCGGGCAAAACCTCGGGAGCCAGATTTTCGGCCAGGAAAGTCGCACCCACTTTACGGACGCCCGCCTTGACCGGAATGCGGAACTCAATCACTTTGGGGAGGGGAGCGGGTCCATCGAACCCCATTCCAGGAGAGGGGAGCTTGAGTTTGAAGGAGTATTCGGCATCGACGGGGAAATGATATTCCACTGCGATTCCGCCAGCCGAATCGAACGGCATGTCGTCGTTGAGGCGGCCCCGTCCCGCGCCCGTCTCTCTTAAGAGGGTGTACTCATTCACTTCGGGCTTTACATCGGTGCTGCCGATGGCGGCGCGGCTCACTAAGCGCGCAACCGACATATACCGCTCGATCAGAATCGGCGAAAGGGAGAGAACCTCCCCAATGTTGTCGAATCCGTAGCCGGTATCGTCGGCGGGCAATTTTGTTGCAAGCTTCAGATCGATACCCAGCAAATCGCGAACGGTATTGCTGTATTCGGCGCGGTTGAGACGATGGATGGAAGGATGGCCCGGATTCGGATGAGCGAGCGCGGAGCGGTCCAGCGATTCGGAAGTCCACTTCGTGAAAGCAGCTATCGCGTCGGGCTTAGGATGCGGCATACCTAAAGGTGGCATCTGGCCGGTGCTCACCTTACGCAGCACTTTTTCCCATACAGCGGCTTCCGGCCCGTTCATGGTGAGTTCAGGCTTCTGCATGACAAGACTCTGGACCGAGATTCCAGCCGTCTTTAGCGACTGGTTGTGACAGCCCACGCAATAACGTTTCATGAGCGCTTGTGAAGCGATTGCATCACTGGAAACGGGGGTGGAGGATTGGGCTTGTGCTTGAGACTGACCCTGAAGAGAAACCGGATCGAGCAGTAAGGAGGGCAGAAGAAAAACGGTAGCGACCGCAGCCACGCGAAGCCAGAGGGGGAAGGGACTGATTTTATGTGAATTCTGCAATTAGAAAACCCCTCGATAGGCGGAGCTACCAATAAAGGCGTAAATCCGTACCCAGTAGTTACAGTATACGTCAACAAAAGAGGCAGTTGTGAGGAGGAAAACAGTATTGGTGAATTGATTCACCAATACTGAAAAAAACTCGCCGGATTCACCATTTTAGTGAACCCGGCAAGAGCGAATGTCAAACTACGCTTAGAAACTGAAGCGTGCCACCAGTTGCATGTTCCGGGGCGGCCGCACGGAAGTGACTGCGCCGAAACCGGTCCTGTTGCCCGTTTGAGACGCCAGATTGGTGGGAGTCTGGTTCGTCAGGCTGACCACATTCAATGTCGAGTTGATGTTGTCGTATTGAGTGTGATTGAGGGTGTTAAAGGTATCCAGACGGATTTCGATTTTTGCCCGTTCTTTGATGCGGAACTCCTTCGAAACGGAAACATCCCAGCTGTTGATGGGATTTTTATAAAGGAAATTCCGCCCCGATTCCAGCCCCACACTACCCAATTTAGGTGTTGTGAAAGCATCGACATTGAACTGGCGGTAGGGATCGCTGCTGCTCCCGCTGCCGGGTTTGCCGATGATGGCGATACGGCCGCCTTCAATCTGCTGCGTGCCGGTCACCCCGTAACCGGAAAGGCCCGGGATGGCGAAGCCCACGTTGTAAGGGGCACCGGTCTGATACCGGTAAATCCCGGAGACCTGCCAATTGTTGGTCAGAAGGCCGACCAGCGGGTTGACGCTGGCCTTGGGAAGTTCGTATACCCAGTTCACGTTGAAATTGTGGCGGCGGTCGAAATCCTGCGCGCCGTAATTGGCCAGCCGGTTGTTCGTATCGATGCGCGGTGC
>Ga0123337_10006042_pt1 | contig 11690 bp, 7 predicted proteins | sample frozenSSSSmetaG_FD_89792 | JGI IMG/M metagenome (GOLD analysis project Ga0123337, IMG submission 89792) | Glacier valley bacterial and archeal communities from Borup Fiord, Nunavut, Canada, to study Microbial Dark Matter (Phase II) -... | ecosystem: Environmental > Aquatic > Freshwater > Ice >...
AGCTTTGCAGCCACGCTGCCGCGAAGGCCTGGCTTGTACTGGGCGTAGTCCATCGGGGAAAGCGAGGGCGACCCCAGAAACCCCCACACCCCGCCGACGAAGAGATCACCCTGCGCGGGATCGGTTTCCACATCGAGGATCCCGTTCCCTGTGTCGATCGAGGCGGACAGGCTCCCGATGGGCATGCCGACCAGAAAGGCGCCGGAATTGCCCAGCACGTCGATGGTCCCGCGGTAGGTCGGCGTCAGGACACCCACGTCGAACACGCTGCCGCCGACCTCCGCGTGCACGAACGTCGCCGTCAGGCTCACGATGTCGGTGCCGGCCGGAACCAGATGATAGGCACGCGCCCCGTCCTGAGACAGCGCCCCGGTGATCGGCATCAACGATGCCGCAGTCGCGACCAGAATTTTGATAAGCACGGTTTCCCCCTCGATTCGGCTGGTGCCGGCGGCCCGAAGGCCGGCGCCCGGTAACAGTCCCTCCGGGGGTACACTGCACGCGCCGCCCAGCGTCGCAATATATTCGCGACGCTGACGAATTCATTTTCCCAATTGTGGCGCGTATCGCACACATGGAGCGCAGCGCGAGGGTCGGCTCAGCGGTAGCCCGCCGCCTGCAGCTCGAACAGCTCGGAGTACCGACCGCCGACCGCCATCAGCTCCGCATGCGTGCCCGCTTCGATCACCCCGCCATCGGCCAGCACGACAATTCGGTCGGCCATCCGCACGGTCGAGAAGCGGTGCGAGATCAGCACCGCGGTCGTGCCCTCGGCGAGGCCCTTGAACCGGGTGAACACTTCGGCTTCGGCGCGCGCATCGAGCGCCGCCGTCGGCTCGTCGAGGATGATGATTTCGGCCTCGCGCATGTAGGCGCGGGCGATGGCGAGCTTCTGCCATTCGCCCCCCGACAGGTCCTGGCCCTTGAGGAAGGTGCGCCCCAGCATCTGGTCGTAGCCCTCGGGCAGGCGACGGATCACCGAGTCGGCGAGGCTCTGCTCGGCGGCCGAGGTGATGCGGGTCCGGTCGCCCAGCGCTTCGATGCGGCCGACCCCGATGTTGTCGGCGGCTGAGAACGAATAGCGCAAGAAATCCTGGAAGATGGCGCCAACATGGGTGCGGATGTCGGCGGTGGCGAAATCCCTGAGGTCGATGCCGTCGACGAGAATCCGCCCCTCGTCGGGGTCGTAGAGCCGGGTCATCAGCTTGACGATCGTGGTCTTGCCGGCGCCGTTCTCGCCCACCAGCGCCAGCGTCTCGCCGGCCGGGACGAGGAAGTTCAGCCCGCGCACCGCCCAGCGGTCGGAGCCGGGATAGCGGAAGCCGACATCCTCGAAGACGATCCCATGCTGCAACGGCACCGGGAACGGCTTCGGGCTTTTCGGGTCGAGGATGGTCGGCTCGATCTCGAAGAAACTGAACAGGTCGTCGAGATAAAGGCTCTGCCCGGCGATCTGGGTGAAGCCGATCAGGATCTGCTGGATGTAGCCGTTGAGCTGGTTGAACGAGGTGGCGAGGAACACCAGGTCGCCGATGGTGAACTCCCCATGCAGCGTCCGCCAGACGATATAGGCATAGGCGGCATAGTAGGCGACGGTCGAGATCGCTGCGAGGCCGCCGGTCTGCAGCGCCCGGCGGATGTTGAGCGCCTTGTTCTCCTCGAGGATCTGGGCGCTCAGCGTCTCGAAGCGGCCGGAGAGGAAGTCGCCGAGCCCGAACAGCTTGATCTCCTTGGCGCTGTCGGCGCTGGCGCCGATCTGGCGCAGGTATTCGAGCTGCCGCCGCTCGGGCGAGCGGTTATGCGAAATCCAGTAGGCCAGCCGGTTGAAGCGGAACTCACCCCACACGGCGGGGACGAAACTCACCGCCAGGAGCGCAATCAGCAGCGGCGCGTAGATCAAAAGGCCCGCCGCCAGCGCCACGGCGGTGATCATCGCCTGGCCCTGGCCGAACAGCTGCGAGATCACCGTCGAGCGGCTCGACGCCTGCCGCCGCGCCCGCTCGAGCTTGTCCTGATACTCACTCTGCTCAAAATGCTTCAGGTCGAGCTTGTTGGCATGCCGCATCAACTCGAGGCTGACGGCGTTCGAATGGCTTTCCCCGAGGATGGTATCGACGACGTTGATGGCGCGGTTGAACGCATCGCGGATGAACACCAGCACGAACTCGGCGCCGAGCAGCAGCATCAGGAAGTTCAGCCGCCCGGTCGAGAGCCAGTCCGCCAGCTCCGGCCCCGGCAGGCCCATGCCGGTCTGCTTCACCACCTCGTCGATGATCAGCTTGGTGAACAGCAGCACCAGCGGCGGCTGGATCGCCACCACCAGCCGTAGCCCGATCGACAGCGCCATAAGCCACGGGCTCGTCCGCCACATCTGCGCGAACAGCTTGCCTAAATGCCGGAAGGTCTTCAGCCGCTCGCCCTTGTCGAACGGCAGCGCGCCCGGAATATCGGGATCGTTGAGGCCTCGGCCAGCGCCGCCACCCCGTCCTCCACCCATCGGCCCACGTGCCATCGGCATCTCCAGAAACAAGCGCCCGGGCACTGGGCCCGGGCAACATGATTTGCATCAGAACGATATGGGAGGCGACGGGTGCCGATCAAGCCGGGAGAAGGAGCAGGCGGCTCCTTCCCCGGCCGCTCGATCAGTAGCGCTGCGGACCTGCCGGCTTGTTGCCGACGATGGCCTCGATCTTCGCCATCACTTCGGGCGTCATCTTGGCCTTGTGCTCGAGCGCCTTGAGGTTGTCCTTCAGCTGCGAAAGCTTCGACGCGCCGAGGATGATGGTCGAGACGTTCGGGTTGGCGTTGCACCAGAGCAGCGCCAGGTAGTGGATCGGCATGCCGAGTTCGTCGGAAAGCTTCGCCAGCTCTTTCACCTTCGCGAGTTCGGCCTTGCCCTTCTCGCTTTCGAGCCTGGCCTTCAGCCACTCGTAGCCGGGGAGGTTCATGCGGCTGTCGGCCGGCACGCCGTCATTGTACTTGCCGGTCAAAATGCCCGAGGCGAGCGGCGACCAGATGGTGGTGCCGAGGCCGAACAGCGAATAGAGCGGCAGGAACTCGGCGTCGACCTTCTCGCGGCGGAACAGGTTGTATTCGGGCTGCTCCATGGTCGGCGGGGTGAGGCCATGCTCGCGGGCTACGGCATAGGCCTCGGTCAGCTGCTGGCTCGTCCACTCCGAGGTGCCCCAGTAGATCACCTTGCCCTGCGCGATCAGGTTGTGCATGGCACGCACGGTTTCCTCGATCGGGGTGTCGAGGTCGGGGCGGTGGCAGAAATAGAGATCGAGATACTCGACCTGCAGGCGCTTCAGCGCCGCGTGGGTGGCGTCGGTGACGTGCTTGGCCGAGAGGCCCTTCTGCGTCGGCTTGTCGCCGCCCCAGAACACCTTCGAGGACACCGCATAGCTGTCGCGGCTCCAGTTCAGCGCCTTCAGCGCCTCGCCCATCACCTTTTCGGCATTGCCGCGCTCGTAGCCCTCGGCATTGTCGAAGAAGTTGATGCCGTTGTCGTAGGCGTAGCCCATGATCGACTGCGCGTCGTCTTCGCCGACCTGCTTGCCGAAAGTGACCCAGGCGCCAAAGGAGAATTCGCTGACCTTGAGGCCAGATTTGCCCAAGCGACGGTATTCCATATCGATGTCCGTGAGGTTCCAGGAGGGGTCGGCTTTCTAGACCCGGGCCGCCGTCATGGACAAGTGCAGCTTTCGCTGCAGCCGGGTTGAACTGCTGCCGGGCGACACTCATTCCTACGGTCAATTGCCCCGCGTCGCACATTGGGGCGATGTGTGGCCATCGTTTCGGAGGTTCTTGAATGCGGTTCATCGTCTACGGCATCGGCGCGATCGGCGGCACGTTTGCGGCGGCGCTCGCCCAAGCGGGTCACGCGGTGCTCGGCATCGCTCGCGGCAAGATGCTGGAGGCGATGCAGCGGAATGGCGGGCTGACCTTCAAGACGCCGGCCGGCTCGGAGCTGGTGCGGTTCCCGGTGGTCGCCGCGCCGGGCGAAATCGGCTTCCGCCCCGACGACGTGATCTTCCTTGCGATGAAAGGGCAGGACACCGCCGCCGCGCTCGAGGCTCTGCGCGCGGCGGGCGCCACTACGCAGGCCATCGTCTGCGCGCAGAACGGGGTGAACAACGAGCGCGCGGCGCTCCGGCTCTTCCCCAACGTCTACGGCATGACCGTGATGCTTCCGGCCGACTACGTCACCCCCGGCGAAGTGATCTGCTACGGCACGCCGAGGCTCGGCCTCGTCGACCTCGGCCGCTATCCGCAGGGGCTCGACGACAATGTCGCGGCCATTGCCACAGCAATGGATAGCGCCGGCTTCGCCGCCTTCCCGCTCGAACACGTGATGCAGTCCAAATACGGCAAGCTGCGCGAAAACCTCGGCAACGTGGTCGAGGCGGCGCTCGGCCACGGCAGCCGCTCCGGCCCGCTGATGGACGCGATCCAGGCCGAGGCCGACCGGGTCTACGACGCCGCCGGGATCGAGCGCATCGCCGTCGGCAATGCCGACCCGCGCCGCAAGGGGCTGATGGAGATGGGCGCCGTGGCGGGCGCGACGCGCACCGGTGGCTCCTCTATCCAGAGCCTGAAGCGCGGCACCGGGACGATCGAAACGGACTACCTCAACGGCGAAATCGTGCTGCTGGGGCGCCTCCACGGCGTCCCGACGCCCCTCAACGCCGGCCTAATAGCCGTCGGCCACGAGCTGATCGAAAGGGGCGCCAAGCCCGGGAGCATAACGGAGGCGGAGTTGCGGACGCGGCTGGGGATTTAGGCGCCGACGACGACTACCGGGCTCAGTACAGCACCACGCTCCTGATGCTCTCGCCGTGGTGCAAGAGCTCGAACCCCTTGTTGATGTCCTCGAGCCTGAGCGTGTGGGTGATCATCGGATCGATCTCGAGCTTGCCGTTCATGTACCAGTCGACGATCTTCGGAACGTCGGTGCGGCCACGCGCCCCACCGAACGCCGTGCCCATCCACGTCCGCCCGGTGACGAGCTGAAACGGCCGGGTCGAGATTTCCTGGCCGGCACCGGCGACGCCGATCACCACCGACTTGCCCCAGCCGCGATGGCTGGCTTCCAGCGCCTGCCGCATCACCGTCGTGTTGCCAGTGCAATCGAAGGTGTAATCGGCCCCTCCGATCTGGTCGGCGCCGCGCTTCGTCAGGTTGACGAGGTGAGGCACCACGTCGCCCTCGATCTCGCGCGGGTTGACGAAATGCGTCATGCCGAAGCGTTCGCCCCAGCTCTTCTTGTCGTTGTTGATATCGACGCCGATGATCATGTCGGCGCCGGCCAACCGCAGCCCCTGGATGACGTTGAGGCCGATGCCGCCGAGCCCGAACACCACGGCGGTGGCGCCCATCTCGACCTTGGCGGTGTTGATCACCGCTCCCACCCCCGTCGTCACGCCGCAGCCGATGTAGAATACCTTGTCGAACGGCGCCTTCGGGTCGATCTTGGCCAGCGCGATTTCGGGCAGCACGGTGTGGTTGGAGAAGGTCGAGCAGCCCATGTAGTGAAAGATGGTCTGGCCCTTGTAGGAAAACCGCGAGGTTCCGTCAGGCATGACGCCCTTGCCCTGCGTCGCCCGTATGGCGGTGCATAGGTTGGTCTTGCGGCTCAAACAGCTCGGGCATTCGCGGCATTCGGGGGTATAGAGCGGGATCACGTGGTCGCCCGGCTTGAGGCTGGTGACCCCGGGCCCGACTTCCAGCACCACGCCCGCCCCTTCATGGCCGAGGATTGAGGGGAACAGCCCTTCCGGGTCGGCGCCCGACAGGGTGAAGGCGTCGGTGTGGCAGATGCCGGTGGCGCGGATTTCGACCAGCACCTCTCCGGCCTTCGGGCCTTCGAGGTCAAGCTCGACGATCTCGAGAGGCCGCTTCGCCTCGAATGCCACCGCCGCACGCGTCTTCATCACCGACTCTCCTGATCTGTCGGGCGCACCATAGCGGCTCGATGCGTGCAGCATAGCGGTGACCTTGCACTCAACCGCCAATGCGGCTATATCAGCGCCAACATCGATGCTCTCAATCGAGAGTGGGTGCCCTGACCGGCCCCCGCTCTTTTTGCTTTCCGGGCGAGATGCGAGCCGTTACGCGAGCAGCTGCCAACAAGAAGTTCCATGGCTTTCGACCTCACTGAAAAACGCTACATCAACGAAACCGCCCTCGAGGCGCGCATCGCGCGCATCATCGAACCGGTGGCCAACGATCTCGGCTATTCGCTCGTGCGTGTGAAAATGTTGCAGGAGAACGGCCTGACGCTGCAGATCATGGCCGAGGACGAGAACGGGCGCTTCGCCATCACCGACTGCGAGGCGCTTTCCAAGGAAGTCTCGCCGGCACTCGACGTCGAGGATCCGATCGACCGCGAGTATCACCTCGAAGTGTCGTCGCCGGGCATTGACCGGCCGCTGGTCCGGGCCCGCGATTTCGCCGCCTATATCGGCCACGAAGTGAAGGTGGAGCTGATCGATCTGCTCGATGGCCGCAAGCGCTTCCGCGGCTTGATAAAGGCAGGCGACGACGAGACCGTGACGATCAGCCTGCCGGACGTGCCCAAGGGCACCGACCCCGACCACAAGCTGCCGCTGCGGCTGCTGGCCGAAGCCAAGCTGGTGATGAGCGACAAGCTGATGAACATGGCGCAGATCGATCAGGAAGAATTCCCGATCGACGAAGACGACGAGATCGAAACCGTCGAACTGCCTGATGAAAGCACTGCCGACACGGACGACGAGCCGGAGGCCCTCGCGGCCGAGGACACGGCGGACCACAAGAACGACTCTGAACAGGAGACTCACTGAAATGGCCGTTAGCGCGAACCGTCTGGAGCTGCTCCAGATCGCCGATGCCGTCGCCCGCGAGAAGTCGATCGACCGGATGATCGTCATCGAGGCGATGCAGGACGCCATCGAGAAGGCGGCCAAGGCCCGCTACGGCGCCGAGACCAACATCAAGGTCGATATCAACCCGCGCTCGGGCGAAACGCGCATGTGGCGCCTGCTCGAAGTGGTCGAGACGGTCGAGGAATACGGCCGCCAGATCGGGCTGAAGGACGCGCAGGGGCGCAACGGCGCCGCCAAGCTGGGCGACTTCGTCACCGAGCCGCTGCCGCCGATCGAGTTCGGCCGCATCGCCGCCCAGTCGGCCAAGCAGGTGATCGTGCAGAAGGTGCGCGATGCCGAGCGCGACCGCATGTACGAGGAATACATCAACCGCGTCGGCGAGATCGTCAACGGCACGGTCAAGCGCGTCGAATACGGCAACGTCATCGTCGACCTGGGCCGTGGCGAAGCCATCATCCGCCGCGACGAGCTGATCCCGCGCGAGCTTTACCGCTACGGCGACCGCGTCCGCGCCTATATCTACGACGTCCGCCGCGAGCAGCGCGGGCCGCAGATTTTCCTCAGCCGTACGCACCCGCAGTTCATGGCGGCGCTGTTCCGCCAGGAAGTGCCGGAAATCTACGACGGCATTATCGCCATCCGCTCGATCGCCCGCGATCCGGGCAGCCGCGCCAAGATCGCGGTGACCTCGAACGACTCGTCCATCGATCCGGTCGGCGCCTGCGTCGGCATGCGCGGCTCGCGCGTGCAGGCGGTGGTGGCCGAACTGCAGGGCGAGAAGATCGACATCATTCCGTGGACCGAGGACGTCGCCGGCCTCGTGGTGTCGGCGCTGCAGCCGGCCGATGTGGCCAAGGTCGTGCTCGACGAGCAGGCCGAGCGCATCGAAGTGGTGGTGCCCGACGAGCAGCTGTCGCTCGCCATCGGCCGCCGTGGCCAGAACGTGCGCCTCGCCAGCCAGCTGCTGGGCTGGGATATCGACATCCTCACCGAGGCCGAAGAGTCGGAGCGCCGGCAGAAGGAATTCTCCGAGCGGTCGACTTTGTTCATGGCCGCCCTTGATGTCGACGAGATGGTTGCCCAGGTACTGGCTTCCGAAGGCTTCTCCTCGGTCGAGGAACTGGCCTATATCGATGCCTCCGAGATCGCTTCGATCCAGGGCTTCGATGAGGAGACGGCGGGCGAAATCCAGCAGCGCGCCACCGATTATCTCGCCGCGATCGAGAAGGCCAACGACGACGAGCGCATCGCGCTCGGCGTCCTCGACGAGCTTTACGAGATTGCCGGCCTGACCGCCGCCATGCTGGTGGCGCTGGGCAAGGAAGAGATCAAGACCGTCGAGGATTTCGCCGGTTGCGCGGCTGACGATCTCGTCGGCTGGACCGAGCGCAAGGACGGCGAGACCAAGCGTTTCGACGGCACCTTCAAGGATTTCCCGGTTTCCCGCGAGGAGGCCGAGGAGATGATCCTGCAGGCCCGCCTCAAGGCTGGCTGGATCACCGAAGCCGATCTCGCCCAGGCGGGTGAGCTTGTCGAGGAAGAGGGGGCGTCCGCGTAGTCGGGCGTTTCGGACCCGGTGGCGTCGCGTGAAGAAACCGAACGGCAATGCGCCCTGACCCGCGAGGTCAAGCCCGTTGCCGAACTCATCCGGTTCGTCGTCTCTCCTGACGGCGAACTGGTGCCGGATACGGACGCCAAGGCCGATGGCCGCGGCGTCTGGATCAGCCTCGGCGCCAGGCACGTCGCCGAGGCGCAAAAGAAGAAGGTCTTCGCCAAGAGCCTCAAAGCCGAGGTGAAGGTCCCGAACGACTTGAGCGGGCTGACGCAGAAGCGGCTCGAGGAGCGGTTCCTGTCAGCCCTCAGCCTGGCGCGCAAGGCGGGCCAGCTGCTGACGGGGGCATCCAAGGTGAAGGCGGCGATCGAAGCCGGTGAGGTCCTGGCGCTGCTGACGGCTACCGATGGCGCCGAGGACGGCAAGAAGAAGCTGACGGGTTCGCTCAAGGGCTATACCAAGGCAGCGGAAGAAGCGGGGTTCAACCCCGGTTTAACTCCGCATTTCGAATTACTCGATTCTGACCAAATGGGTTTGGCACTCGGGATCGAAAATGTGATACATGCTGCGCTCACCAAAGGGGGCGCAGCCCAGGCGGCAGTGCAGCGAGCCGAAAGACTGGCACGTTACATTGCCAACTAGATGGGCTATTGAGCGGCGCGGCAGCGCTACGCCGCCCCCAGAAGGCCCGGCACGGACTGAACGTTTGCACCCCCGGGATGGGGCCGCAAGCGGTTTCGGAAGGAAGACGCGAGATACATGGCTGATAACGACGACAAGCGCGAAGACACCGGCGGCAAGAAGACGCTGTCCCTGAAGGGCTCTCCGAACCTGGGTGGTAACCGCCCGGGCGGGCTCGGCATGGGGCGCTCTCCCTCCCGCAACACGGTGGTCGTCGAGCGCAAGACGCGGTTCGTGCCGACCGGCGCGCCCGTAAGCCATGCGCCCCGCCCGCAGCCCGAGGCGCGTGCCCCGCTGCCGACCGCTGCTCCGGCAGCGGCGCCGCCAGTGGCGCCAGCAGCTCCGCCAGTCGCGTCAGCGGCTCCGCCGGTGGCCGCGGCAACCGTTGCCAGCACCAGCAGCGCTCCGGTGCCGCCACGTACCGAGGCTCGTCCGGTTCCGGCAAGGACCGAGGCGCGTCCGGCTCCGGCGCGCCCCGACAGCCGCCCGCCGCAGACCGGTGGAGCGCCGCGCTCCGACGGCTACCGTTCCGGCCCCCCGGGACGCGATGGCGGCCGTGCCAACTACAACCAGCAGTCGCGCGGTCCTCCGGGTCGTGGCGGCGTACAGCCCGGCTTCCGTCCGAGCCAGGGCCTGAGCGCTACCGAAGCCGATGCCCGGGCCCGCGCCCTGCGCGAAGCTGCCGGCCGCCAGGCCGAGGATCAGGTCCGCGCCCGTGCCGAGGATGCTCGCCGCGTCGAGGAAGATGCTCGCCGCCGTGCTCTGCGCGATGAGGCCGAGCGCGTCGAAAAAGAGCGTCAGCACGCCATCGACGCGGAAAAGGCAATCGCCGAGGTCGCCCAGGTTTCGGCGCCCTCGCGTGAAGCCCGTGTGTCACCGGCTCGCCGTGCCGCCGAATCCGCGCCGCAGCGGCGCCCGGCGGCTCCCAATGTCGGCGATATGCCGCCGCAGCCGCCATCGGAGGCCGATGGCCGCAAGATGCGGACCGCACCGACGGCTCGTCCGCTGGTCAACGCCACCGAGCTCGAGAACGCTCGCCGTGGCGGTGCCGCCCGCACTCCGGCGACGCCCGAGCGTCCGACTCGCCGCGCCGGCGAAGAGGCTTTCGCCCGCAGCCGCCTGACGCTCACCAGCGCCACGTCGGAAAGCGATCGCGACAAGGGTCCGTCGCTCGCCGCGATGCGCCGCCGTCGCGACAAGAAGATGGGCCGCAACCAGCAGGTGGCGCCCAAGCTCAGCCGTGAAGTGACGATTCCCGAGGCGATCACCGTCCAGGAACTCGGCAACCGCATGGCCGAACGCGCCGTCGACATCATCAAGATCCTGATGGCCCAGGGCCAGATGGTGAAGATCACCGACGTGATCGATGCCGATACCGCCGAACTGATCGCCACCGAACTTGGCCACACGGTCAAGCGCGTGTCTGACGCCGACGTCGAAGAGGGTCTCTACGACGTGCCCTCCGACGACAAGGCCGAGGACCTGACCAACCGCGCGCCGGTCGTGACCATCATGGGCCACGTCGACCACGGCAAGACCTCGCTGCTCGATGCGATCCGCGAAACCAACGTCGTGTCGGGCGAGGCCGGTGGCATCACCCAGCATATCGGCGCCTACCAGGTCGAAAAGAACGGCCAGAAGATCACCTTCCTCGACACCCCGGGCCACGAGGCGTTCACCGCCATGCGTGCCCGTGGCGCCCAGGCCACCGATATCGCGGTGCTGGTGGTTGCGGCCGATGACGGCGTGATGCCGCAGACGATCGAATCCATCAAGCACGCCAAGGCGGCCGGGGTTCCGATCATCGTGGCCATCAACAAGATGGACAAGCCGTCGGCCAACCCGACGCGCGTCCGCACCGAGCTGCTGCAGCACGAAGTGTTCGTCGAATCGATGGGCGGCGAAGTGCTGGACGTGGAAGTATCGGCCGTCACCAAGGCCGGCCTCGACCGGCTGCTCGAAACCATCCTGCTGCAGGCCGAAGTGCTGGAGCTCAAGGTGGCCCGCGACGGGCGCGCCGAGGGCCTCGTCATCGAGGCAAAGCTCGACAAGGGCCGCGGTGCCGTGGCGACAGTTCTTGTGCAGCGCGGCACTCTGGCCATTGGCGACATCGTCGTCGCCGGTACCGAGTTCGCCCGCGTCCGCGCGCTGATCAACGACAAGGGCGAGCAGGTCAAGGAAGCCGGCCCGTCCATTCCGGTGGAAGTGCTGGGCTTTACCGGCGTGCCGTCGGCGGGCGACCGCTTCTCGGTGGTCGAGAACGAAGCCCGAGCCCGTGAAGTCACCGAATACCGTCAGCGACTCATCCGTGAGAAGACGGCAGGCGGCGGCGCCACCAGCCTCGAGCAGATGATGAATCAGCTCAAGGTGGCCGGCATTGCCAAGTTCCCGCTGATCATCAAGGGCGACGTGCAGGGTTCGGTCGAAGCGATCAACGCTTCGCTCAACAAGCTCTCGACCGACGAAGTGTCGGCGCAGATCCTGATGAGCGGCGTCGGCGCGATCACCGAGTCCGACGTGACGCTGGTGACGGCGTCGAACACCATCATCATCGGCTTCAACGTCCGCGCCAACAAGCAGGCCTCCGACCT
>Ga0123337_10006043_pt1 | contig 11688 bp, 9 predicted proteins | sample frozenSSSSmetaG_FD_89792 | JGI IMG/M metagenome (GOLD analysis project Ga0123337, IMG submission 89792) | Glacier valley bacterial and archeal communities from Borup Fiord, Nunavut, Canada, to study Microbial Dark Matter (Phase II) -... | ecosystem: Environmental > Aquatic > Freshwater > Ice >...
GGGCGAGGGCAAACAGTAATCTGCAAGCACTCTAGCACCGGCGCGTTTTAGTGCCGAGCGTTGATGAATTATTGCATTTTTGCGGATACGATGCATTTTCGATACCAACTGCATACAAATCAAACTGGGTATAATGAGCGGGTCAACCGAAAATGTCTGTATCCTGGGTGCGAAGAGCGGATGAACTGTCCTCGCGCCCGCAGACGAGCTAATACTACCTGTACGCGTTATTGTTTGGAGGTAAGTCTATGCCATCCTCACGTGCGCTTCTAATTTCCGGAGTTTCCGCTATTTCCGTGCTGACCGGGTTAGCCATGGTGTTCCTGCACGGACACACTTTTGCCGACAGCCGAAATCCAGTCCTTCATATCCATTTTGCCGCTAAACCGCCCGCCGCGCATACAGGCAGGAAATCGTCGGTTCCTGTCGCTGGAAAGAACGAAATAAAAAACGCTTCGGGCAGTATGGCGACTGCTGAAGATTCCATTGTGGGAGAACTTGGGGAAAACACCAGAACTTCGACCGGAACGAGTGCAGGGGAGAGCGGCAAAAGACACAGTTTTGTCGAACCTGCGAAGTCCGGGAAAGCCGCTGTTACACCGCGCACACCGGAAATGTACGGTCCGCCACTGCCCGCCGAGCGTGTCGCAAACGCTCGCCATGCCCGTGCGCTGCTGGCTGCATTGCGAGAGGGCTGCCTTGCTCTCACAATGCCCGAGCGCGATCGTGAGCAGTTGGTCCGCCTCGAACGAGACGGAATCTACTGTTGGACAACGCCCCCGGTAAACATGAATCTGCGCTCCTCACGCCAGCATGACGCGCTCGAGGGCACACTCAGAATCGAAGAAGACGCTCCTCAAACGACCAGTCCGCGAAACCGGCGACTCTCCTCACGCTCCGCCGCCGGACTGCTGCGTCCTATGATCTCCGTTCCAAACCCTGCGGACGCACCGGATTTCGACCCCTGCCGCAATCCGCCGTCGCCGATGCTGCTGCGAATGCTCGCCACGCTCGCCGCCCATGCGACACCGCGCCGCCCGCTGGAAATCCTGTCTCTGCTGCGCCCACCCTACCGAACAGGCGGCTTCGTGCATGTCGGCTCAGCCAACCCGCATTCGCTCGGTCTCGCCGCCGACATCGCTTCCTACGGCGGCTATACGGTACGCACCAGCCGCAAAGAAGACTGTGTTCGGGCGATGCTTGCGCTGCTGCGCGATCTGCCTCCGGGGCGCTATCGACTCGGCGTTCCCAAAGCCCCCGAGCTGCCGTTGGTGGTCGGTCGCCCGCCACTCACATCGGGAATGGCGGCGTTGCTGCACGACCTCGTTCCGGAATCTGCTGCGCTCGGGGCGAAAGAGGACGGCACGACCTCCTGCCTGACCGCCGCCGCAATCGGCGCGTTTGCCGCCGAACCGCCCCCCGCACCCGCGCCGCTGTGGGCATTCTTTCCTGCCCCGGAGCCGGAAATCGTGAACGGTATGATTGTGGGTTCACACGACGGGAAAATGATGCCGAACATCGTTCGCTATCTCAATGAAGGCTACGCGCCGGAAGCCGATCTGCATGATCCGCGTCTGCGTACCGCGCTCACCGCTGCAAGGAATCGCGGTGTGGATATCGTCGCAATGTTCCCCGACGGTGCAGACCATATCCACATCGACGTACGCCAGATGCCTTGAGAATGCCGCTCTGGATCGACGTAACTATGCACTCTCCTTCAGCCCGCTCCTTCGTGAGGCGAGATGCACCACCCCAAACCTCTGCTTGGGGTCTGTCAATAGTTAACTTCCCGAATCAGGAGGGCGCAGCACCTGCAAACAGGGCGCAGCACCTGCAAACAGGGAGCAGCAAGCAGCGCCCTATGAATGCGCGGGAGAGTATTCTTTTACAGTCCCTTACGAAAGAGGGAGACTAATACACGCACCACTGGCCGCTGCCCGATGGCTGATACAGGAACTGCGTAGTTGCAAATCGCCTACATCTTGTAGATTTCCATGATCTGGCTCAGCAGGTCGATCGCTTCCGCTGCCGGGCGCTGGAAGCTGTTGCGCCCGATAATCGAGCCGAAACCGCCGCCCTCCCGAATGCCGCGCGCCTCTTCGAGCATCGCAGGCACCGTATCGAATGTGCCTCCTGAGAATATCAGGATGCGCCGCCCGCCAAACGCGCACTGCACGATGTTGCGGACGCGGTCCGCAATCGTTTCGATCGGGATGTGCTGCGATTCGAAGATTTTACGCGCCTCGTCCTGCTCGATATGCGCTGTCGGCAACTTCACTTTGATGATATGTGCGCCGAGCTGCGCGGCGATCTGTGCGGCGTAGCCGCAGATATCGACTGCCGTCTCGCCCTCTTTGCTGATACTCGTTCCGCGCGGATACGACCAGATCACGACCGCCAGCCCGTTCCGCTTCGCCTTCTCCGCCAGCCCCCGGATCTGCTCATACATTTCGAAGCGGTGTTCCGACCCCGGATAGATCGTGAAACCGATTGCGGCACAGCCGAGCCGCAGTGCATCTTCGACGCTGCCGGTGAGCGCCTGATTCGGGTTGGGCTCGTTCATCGTCAGGTCGTGGTCGTTGACTTTGAGGATCAGCGGAATCTCGCCTGCGTAGTCTCTGGCAGCGGCTTCGAGGAAGCCGAGCGGCGCGGCATAGGCGTTGCAGCCCGCCTCGATCGCGAGTTTAAAATGGTAGCGCGGATCGTAGGCGGGCGGGTTGAGACCGAAGGAGCGCACCGGTCCATGCTCGAATCCCTGATCTACAGGCAATATAACGAAGCGTCCTGTTCCAGCCAGTTTGCCATGGTTCATCAGGCGGGCGAGGTTGGTCAGCGTACCGGGATTATCACTGCCATACCAGCTCAGTATCTCTCTCACGCGGTCGGTCATCATCTACCTCCTCCGTCTGTTTCCTTTGTTTCTTTCCCTGCGTTTCTTTCCCTGCGTTTCTTTCCTTTGTTTCTTTCCCTGCGTTTCTTGCTTCGTTCTAACACGATAGTTTAGCAGCTTCACTTACTCAAAGAGCTGCTCGCTTGACACTGGCACAGCAGTCGGAAGGAATACCGAATCCGTCGCTCTTGTTCTCCCGTTATGAGGTATGCACCTTACGCTCCAATGTTCTGCGCTCGATGGAACAATTCACCGTCCTCAATTTCTCTTCTGATGTCAAACTGCGGGTCCGGCTGATTGCAGAAAGGCTTCGATTGCGGCTCGCTGCGGTATAGAGGGCTGTGCGCCCATTCGTGTGACGCTCAGCGCAGAGGCGGCGTTGGCAAACTGTACCGCTTGCAGCAATGGTTTTCCTTCGACGAGCGCGACAGCGAGTGCGCCGCAGAAGACATCGCCTGCGGCAGTCGTATCGACTGGCATGACTTTGAATGTCGGGATATGCGCCTGCAAATCGGCGGAGGCAGCATACGCGCCTGCCGCACCCAGGGTCAGCACGACGAACTGCGGACCTTTCGCCAGCAGCATTTTTGCTGCCCTGGATGCCTGCCCGAGCGTCTCGACCGGCAGACCCGTCAGCTGGCTTGCTTCGTTTTCGTTGACGATCAGCCCGTGCATTTGTGAGGACACCGGGATTTCGTGGGTGTGCGCGGGGGCATAATTGAAGAGCACAGGTATGCCAGAGCGCGCCGCGAGTTCCAGGATACGCAGGGTCGTCGAAACTGGTATCTCCATCTGCATCACCAGCATTGCCGACTGCCGAATCAGGTCGAAGCAGTCGTCGACGTACCTCGGTTCGAGGGCATAGTTCGCACCTGGCGCGACCGAAATAAAGTTTTGACCGCTGCGGTCGACCATTATCAATGCGCTGCCCGTCGCAAAGTTCGGCAGGCGCAAAATCCGATCTGTGACGATGTTGTCACGCCGGAAGTTGTCGAGCATTATCGGCGCGTAGACATCCTCTCCGAGGCATGTGACGAAGGTCGTCTGTGCGCCCGCCCGTGCGGCTGCAACCGCCTGATTCGCGCCTTTGCCCCCATAGGCCTGCAGGAATTCGCCTCCGGTGACGGTCTCGCCGACGTCCGGCAGACGCTCGACCTTAATAATAAAATCGACATTCGCGCTGCCAATGACAGCGATACCCGCTCGCATAATTGCCCCCAGGTCGAGTACAGTCCGCGTCAGTAACAAGAGCGGCAGACTAGAATGTTGTCAGAACGTTAGTTGGTAGAACGTTGAATGAGTGTTCGTCAGTAGCCGCCGGTGCCGAGGAGCGCTTCTGCAGCGGTTTCGCTCACTTCATTTTGTGAGAGGCGGGCGCGTCGCACGTATTCGTCCAGCATCACAGCGGTCGCGGTCGCGCCGACACGATCGACGCCGAGATCGCGGCAGCGTATCAGCGTATCGAGATCGCGCACTCCGCCCGCCGCTTTGAGCTTTACATTCGGCGAACAGGAGTCGCGCATCAATTTCAGGTCATGCTCCGTTGCGCCCTGATAGGAATATTTGCCGTCCGCTCCCTTGACGAAGCCATAGCCCGTCGATGTCTTGACATAATCCGCCCCAACACGCTCACAGATTTCGCATAGATGCACCTTGTCCACATCGTTCGTGACATAATCTGTTTCGAAAATCACTTTGACGATCGCGTTATGCCTGTGCGCTTCCTCGACGACGGCACGGACGTCCTCCTCGACATAATTCCAGTCGCCAGAAAGAACTTTTCCGATATTGACGACCATGTCGATTTCCGTCGCGCCCTCCCGACACGCAGCTTCCGTCTCATATCGCTTGACCTGTGTGGTGTTCCCGCCGTGTGGAAAACCAATCACGGTCCCGACGGCGACGCCGGTTCCCGCCAGCAGTTCGCGCGTTCGCTCCACCCAGTACGGTTTGATACAGACCGAGGCGACATGATATTTCGCGGCGATCGCGCAGCCCGTCTCCAGGTCGGCGTCCGTCATCGTAGGGTGCAGCAGGGAGTGGTCGAGCATGCCCGCCAGTTCTGCCAGGGTATATTTCATTCGTTCGTCTCCACAATCGTCTCCACAATCTTTCGTCCGGATATTTCAGCTCGATTTCGTTCGAGCGCTGTCAGCAAAACTCTCACGAGGCGCGAAATGCACCTTTTGCACAGGTGAGTTTGGCGCCTAATCCTGCCCGATATCCGTGCTGGCTCGCTGTCACGCTCGCATTCTGCGTTCTGGTCGAAGTATACTACGTCGGGTACAGACATACCTCTATTTATGCAACAGGGGAGGAAGCGAGCCGCCCGCAGTCGAAAAGATAGCAGTCGAAAAGGTGGATGTTGTAAATCATCCTTCTTCAGGGGTAGGTATTTATTCAAAAGCTCGTTCGGCTCATCTCAACCAGGACCCATTTTTGACAGAAATGGGACGTTTGCACCCTCAAAAACCAAATACCTACCCCTGTAAATACCCCGGGGCCCCCTCTCGAAGCTTCGGGAGAAGGGAGTAGATGCCGGGTTTTAGAGCGAACAAAATTGTCAGGAGGCAGCAGCGATGTTGAATGTTGGAGACAATGCCCCGGAGTTCAATGTACCGGATCAGAGCGGCAATCCTGTGACACTTTCGGGTTTGCGCGGTAAGGCGGTCGTGCTGTTTTTCTATCCGAAAGCGGATACGCCTGGCTGTACGGTCGAGGCGTGTGCGTTCCGCGATTCGCAGACGCATTTCGAAACGGAAAACGCTGTCCTGCTCGGTATCAGCGGCGACTCATCGGACGCGCAGGCGAAGTTCGCCGACAAGTTCGGGTTCAAGTATCCGCTGCTCGCCGACACGGAGCATTCCGTGGCGGAGGCGTATGGCGTGTGGGTCGAGAAGTCGATGTACGGCAAAACATATATGGGCATCGATCGGACGACATTCGTGATCGATCCGAACGGCAAACTGAGCCACATCTTCCGTAAAGTCAAGCCGGAAGGTCATGCCGATGAAGTGCTCGCAGCAATTCGCGAAGCTGGCGGCGGGGAAGCAGGCAAATAGTTCAGTCGGCGGTCGTATCGGTTGATAGCAGAGACTAAAAGCAGGGACCGAAAGCAGAGGCTGATAATGGCAAAGAAAATCGTCGGGATTACATGCAGTACGCAGGAAGCAGACGAAAAATCAGGAGCCCGCCAGTACCTGAATCAGGCATATGTGCGGGCGATCGAGCAGGCGGGCGGCATTCCTGTAATCCTGCCGGTAACGACCGAGCCGGACGCGATCGCCCGCTTCCTGAGCGTCGTGGACGGTATACTGCTCTCGGGCGGGGTCGATGTCTCACCTTCCGTTTACAAAGCATCTCCTCACCCGAAACTCGGCTCCGTGGATGCCGATCGTGACGCGACGGAGATTCCGCTGATACAGGAGGCGCTTGTGCATGACGTACCGATTTTCGCGATCTGCCGGGGCATCCAGACGCTGAACGTTGCGATGGGCGGCACGCTCTTCCAGCATCTGCCGGACGAGCATCCCTCTCCGATCGAACATCAGCAGGGCAATCGCGGCATGGCGCGACATGAATTCGTGCACGACATCGAGATCGAAAGCGGCTCACGTCTGCATAAGATTATCGGTGCAGAGAGTATGAATGTCAACTCGTTCCACCATCAGGCGGTGCAGACGCTCGCCGAAGGATTGACGATCACCGCCCGCGCCTCCGACGGAATCATCGAGGCGGCGGAGAGCCAGCAGCATCGGTATGTGGTCGCGGTCCAGTTTCATCCCGAGGAGACCGCACCCCGCGACGAGAAGTCCCGGCGTCTGTTTCAGGCGTTTGTAGACGCGCTGTAGCATCCCTCACCCCCCCGACCTGACGAAGAATGAGTGGCAGGGACAGGGGGAGACAGTGGATAAAACTTTCTCAGTGGCACGAGTATCGATCCACCACCCCCAACCCCCTCTTTGAACAAAAGCAAAGGAGGAGGAGACAATGCAGACTGTACTGTATTCGCCCTTCTCCCTAAGGAGGTACGACTGGCAGGGAGAAGGGTTGGGATGAGGGCTCATTGGTAAGGGCTAGCTAATGAGCTGCTTAGTCGTTAGTTAAGTATAGTTTTGTGTGTTGCGAAATCTGCGTGAGATCGTAATCTGCGCGGTTTCATCATGCCAACGAGGGACAAAACGTTACTTAACTAACGATTAGCGACCGCCGTTCGAGTTTTGCAGGGCGATAACGGGCTGTGCGATTGAGACGGCATAGAGTGGGGTACGGAGGTACTTCCTCGTCGGGTCGATGCACTCGTATGGTGCGCCCTGCATAGAATTGGCTTGATTGTAGGCGAGCAGTTCCCCGAGCATCTGTGCGCCCGCCTTCGGACTGACACGATTGAGAGCAGCGATATACCAGCCGCTCGCCAGACCCCAGAACGCGCCGTTCTGATAGGTATCCTTCTCCGCAGCAGTCTGCTCCCAGTAGCCGCCGCGCCCGCTGCCGGGCGGCAACTGCCGCACCTGCCCCGCCAACACCGCGCCGCCCGACTGATAGACCGCGAGCAGATGTCTCGCCACCGCTTCCGCCCGATCCGCAGGCAGTGCGCCGAGCCAGACAGCGTAGGCGGAACCCCAGAGATCGTCCTTACGCCCTACGATTGTCGCCGATACCAGCAGCCCGACCTGCTTGCCACTCTCGGCGGGCAGCGGCTGATAAAACACCTTCACGAGGTTCGCCTTGATCCGCGCCGCTTCCTTCTCATATTCACTACCGTGTTTTCGGTCTCCCGCCGCCGTGTAGAGTTCGGACAGGTCGAGCGCGGCACGCCAGCGCAGCAGCGACGGCACGAGGCACATGCCCGTTTTCCGCACGGTATCGTTGAAGCCCCAGTCGACGCGGAACTGCCCCGCCTCTGCGGAGCAAGCAACCAGTCCATTGCTATCATCGACCGCGATCGAAGCGAATGCCCGGGCGCAGGCATCCGCAATCGTCGTGCTGCCGGAAGGTGCAGGAGCAGCGCTCGAACCATTCGCGGCGGCGATCGGAACGGGGGAACTGGCAGGAGCAGGTACAATTCCCGCTGGCTTTGCGTTCGTCTGCGCAGATGGTTTTGCTGTTGTCGGTACGCTTGTGCCGGGAAGCAGTCCCGTGACGGGTGACTGAAAAAGCGCAGGCTTTTTGGTCAGGCGCAGGTGCTCCCGCACGATCTGAATGAAATAAAAAGCATTGTCGGCAGGCGGCAAGTTGCCGAAAGAAGCATCCTCCGGCTCGCCTTCGGTATCGCCGTGCGAGAACCAGCGTACGATGCCTTCCGGCGTAATGTGGTCGGGAATGCTGTAAGGCGGCACGTTCAGATCGTGCGGCAGCTTCAGTCCTTCCGCTCCCGCCTGAGCCTTTGCCAGCAGCCTTGTCCAGCCTTCTATTTCGTCGGGAAGTACGAAATCCGCTCCGCATAAAAGGGCAGCGTCCCGCACACGAAAGAAAGGGTATCTGGCTCTGGCATCGGGCAGAGTCAGCGTGACGCCTGTCGCGTTGGTATGCCCTTCGATGGTTTTTCCGGCACGAAGCCTAACGTGTTCGACGATCCCGACCGCGATATCGTGCAGTTGTGTGCGCTGAAGCGCGTCCTTTTTCTGTTGTGCCTGCAGCGCAGGAATGTCGATATCGGGAGCCGCTGCGGTCAGTTCACGCACGACGCTCGACTGCAGCGCATTATTGGCGACCGAGAGCGCAAGCGTCAACTGCGGGGTGCGCTCCGCCGAGGGCAGTACAGATTCAGCGGAAATATCGGCAGAAATATCGGCAAGGATCGCTGCAGAAGCCGAAGCTTTTATTGCGTCGGGAGTTGTGCCGAGGCAGGCGAGCGGTGCGGCGAACGCCTGCATTCGCCGCAGGAAATCGAGCGTCCATGGCGCAGACTGCTCTACTCCTTCGCTTACGAACGGCTGTCCGAAGGCCCCGATGAAAAGCGGTTTGTTGAGCTGCCGACATGCGCTCGCTACCCAGGCGATTCGTATCGCGTGTCCCTCATCGCGCAGCAGCCAGAGTGGCGTCGAATCATGCGTGAGCGGCGTTTGATGTACGCTGATGATGTCGATCGGCGACGGGTTCAGGTACCCGAGCATCTCCTGATACTGCGCGAAGGTATCGCGGTTCGGATCGGGAGAAATGTCTGGCGCGGGGGAGTACCGGTGCGCTCTGCGCCAGGCGTCCGGGGGCAGGTCGTCGTTGCCGGAGGAGACGAGGTGCCTGCGGTCGCGCTTATGCAGCAGGGTCGCGATCTCGATCAGGAACGCACGAATCTGCGTCGAACCGATCGCATCGGTCGAAGCTAATGAAATTGACGAAGAGACGGAAACAGTTCCCGTTGGTGTGCTGCCAGGTGTAGAGACTGTTGATACAGGAGATCCAGCGGGACGAAGCGTGGATTCGACCGCGTCGACATCACGGTTGAAGGCGTCGCCGACTTCCCAGAACAGGATGCGCGGGTCGTCGTGATAGTGCGCGGTAATGGCAGTGATGTAGGCGACAGCCAGTTTGTTGGCGGCAGAGCCGGGAGCGAGGTAGGCGGCGAGCGGCTCCTTACTACCCTGCGTTCGCGCAGCATAGTCTGGCAGCAGGTGGATATTTCCGAGCAGTGACGGCACGAGGCGTATGTTCGCGGTATCGGCGGCAGCGAGCATTCGATCATATGCCGCGAACCATCGTGTCGGGTCATTGACAAAAATGCCGAAGTCGTCCGGACTGCGGGCGATACCGCTGCACCGCACGAACAGCGATCCCGCCAGATGCGCCTCGTTCAGCAGCTTGTTCGCGCCGATCTCGTCGCCATGCAAAAACCGGTCGAACAAATCGGGAATATTGACGCCGACACTGCGAAAGGGCGTGCTGCCGAGCGTGAACTGCCCGTCCTGTATCCGCAGAAAAATCGGTCGCGCAAGTGTCGGCGAGACCGTTGGTTTTGGCGGCGCAGTCTGTGTCGAAACGGGCGTCACCGACTGTGGCGTCAAGACGGGCGTCACCGACTGTGGCGTCGGTACAGTTTGCGCGGCGACAGACAGGCTGGTCGCCAGCATTAGAAGCAGAGCAGAGAGATAAACAGCACCACGGTATTTCATTTATTTCTCAAGTGGCTGTAAGAGCAAATATCAAACCGCCCCAAGCAATAATCTCAGGCGGTCGTTTCGTACCCAGCATACTGTGTTCTTTCAACTTGATTAGTTCGTTACATTTCCTCGTCGTCGGCTGCTATAGTATCAAACTCGAGAGCCAGATTTTTATTAGGATCAGGAAGGAGGCAAGGGCGAACAACAGTGAGTCCGAATTGCGTTTTTAGTGATTGAACTGCAGGCAGGATAGTGCGAAAGCCTTTGTGTTTCTCTTTCCCACCACTTCCATCGAAAGTGAAAAAATAGTCGCACCCGGTTTCGATAGCAGTGGCGAGATGGATAGCGTCCGGGGTGCTAAAGGTACCAAATCCGTCGTGAGCGGTAGCGTAATAATCACGAATCGCATGGGCTTTGAGGCAAACACGTTGAGTCACCTGCTCGAGATGAAAGTTTCTCCTCTGAAACACTAGGCGTAGCTGGTTCGCCGCATCTGCTGGCAAAAGACTGTCCAACACTTCCACCGTTGTTAATGTTGAGGTATAGAGGTGCAGACGACCTTCATCAAAAAGAGTTTGCTGACGGTCGAGTTCGTCGGTTTCCTCCTGAAGGCGCACCTCTCCCGTTAGAATCGCCAGAAAGATGCACGAATCCCAGTAAGAGTTGCCGGGACGTTTGTTCGACCTACGACTCAGACCACTCATTGCGTACCCTTCGTATGAAATCTTCGCTCTTCATACCGCCCGTAGCATTAGGAGCAATACCTTTGAGTGAGCCAAGCGTTGGAAGTTGATCTGTCGGGTCATGCACTTCGATGTCGTTCACAGACATTTCATAAGGATAGGTGTCTCGCATTTTGTACTTCATCCGTCCGTAAACCGTAATATGCCTGTCAACGGCATCAACAGCAATTTTCCGGAGATACCCGGGGAATACGCACTTCAACTTCTGTCCATCTGCAGTTGAATATATCATGAATACATTTTGAGACGCATGAACATTGATCTGTTCCAATAGCCCGGATATGGAACCATTTTCATACTCGTCTGGTCCGAGTATGACATCGATACTAGCAGCAAAAGTAGAAAAAACACTTATTGAATCGCCGTTTCGATATATACGAAGGTTCGTAATTTTCCCGTCCTGTACGGGTGCCAACTCGCGATAAGCACGGAGTGCCTGGCCATCGAAAATTTCCGGTGCTTGATGATTTTCTTGTATCATGCGAAGTCCCGTATAGAATGTTTCTGCAATTTGGTCTGAGTAATTTCGCGTTGATTCGGTAGGGACTATTTCCAACTCAACGGTCGCCGGACTATTATGAGTCATATCTACAATGCGATAATATACAGACCGCCCTTTGGAAACAAGTCGATCGGTTTCCATCAGGGCACGTTTCAGCGCTTGCATTTTTGTTATAAAATCGCCAAAACGCACATCGAAGTGGTCTTCTTCGATACCAGCAATTTCGACTTTGATATGATTGTGTACCATGTTCATCTTCCGATTTCTCAAACATCGACACCAGTGTACAATTGTCGGTATTATACACCGAAAAATCATATCGAGCAACGTCATCACCTGAGTTATTCTCGTCTGCTTGGTTGAAATCCTCTCTAATAGTCAGTTTCGCAAAGTTTTATCGTTTCCAATGATGCTTTTGCTTCTTGTCTGAGAAAGTGGAAAGCCACCAGGTATGTA
>Ga0123337_10006044_pt1 | contig 11688 bp, 11 predicted proteins | sample frozenSSSSmetaG_FD_89792 | JGI IMG/M metagenome (GOLD analysis project Ga0123337, IMG submission 89792) | Glacier valley bacterial and archeal communities from Borup Fiord, Nunavut, Canada, to study Microbial Dark Matter (Phase II) -... | ecosystem: Environmental > Aquatic > Freshwater > Ice >...
CAAGCGCGCCAATGAACCCAAAAAGGGTGGCAAACACCATACTGATAAGCGACAACACGATTGTAAGGATCGCGCCCTGCACAAGCACGGGCAAGTCTAAAAAGAAATACTCGCGAAAAGAATAGAAATAGTAGAGGAATCCCGCGATAGCCAGCGCGAGCAGAATATAGAAACCATAGTTAAGCATAGAGAGATTAGAGCGCGAACCCAGGATGCCGGGCCGCTCAATGCGTACTGCTCTTTCCATGTATCACCCTTTCAGCCTACAATGCGGCCCGTAGCCGACGTTCAAACGAGCGTGCGAAGTACGAGGTGGGCAAGCTCAAGATCAGATAGGACACAATGGCGAGAAAGTAGATTGGGAGAAGATTACTGCCATTATGGTTGCGGTACGATTCGATTTTTGAAGTAAGCTCGACACCACCGATAACGCTAATGATCGCGGAGTCTTTGAGCATGTAGATTAGGTCGTTGGCGAAGGGTGGAATCATCAATGGAATCGCCTGTGGAAAGACCACGCGCGTGAAATTCTGCCGTTCGGTCAACCCAAGTGAGAGCGCGGCCTCCGTCTGGCCTTTGTTCACGGAGGCAAAGCCGGCCCTGAATACCTCCGCTTCATATGCTGAGTAGTTCAAGGCGAGCGTGGCGATGCCGGCGGTCCAGGCGTTGTCGTAAGAGGCAAGGCCATAGACCGCAAGGGCGGCACTCAAGCCATAGTAGATGATAAATATTTGCGCGATCATGGGTGTGCTACGCACGACTTCGATATAGATACGCGCCGGCCCATTCAGCCAGAGGACGCTGGAATTGCTCATCAAGGCAAGCACGAAACCTAGGAGGAGCGCGAGGGCAAACGAGACGACACAATAAATGATGGTGTTTTTTATGCCATCCAGAAAGTCGGGGAGGGCCTGTAGGATAAGATTCATTGTATTTATCCTTCTTGCGTTGTGGACGCGAAAACCGTAGTGTGACTAGCGCGACCCCTTCCCCTATGAAGAGGAAAAGGGGTCGCCAGAACGCGGATCGTGTTACATTACGCCTATTCCTGCCTGTTGGTCATTCATGAGCTTCCACTTCGTGTAAATCTTACTCAACGTGCCATCCTTTTTGAGTCGGGCAAGCGCGTCATTGATGCCGGGCAACAGTTTCGTGGCATCAGGATTTTTCATATTGAACCCAATAAAATAATCATCGGGATAGATAGGCTTGCCTAACAGCGTCAACTCAGGAATGGGGGTCGCGCCGGGTCCGGAGCCGGTGATGTAGTAGGCGGCGATTGGGAGGTCCAGGAAAAACGCATCCAGTTTCTTCTGCACAAGGTCGCTAAATGCAATATTACCATCATACGATTTGACGTTAATTTTGGGGTCGGCCTTCATCAGCGTCTCGGCGCGGTAGCCCGAACCCGTACCAACGGTGAGTCCTTCCATCTGTTTTACGTCGGTGATGGATTTTCCGGCAAACCGTGCATCATCTTTTCGGACAATCACCTGCTGCCCATAGCGATAGTAGGGGTCGGAAAACAGCTCAGTTTTCTTGCGGTCTTCGGTTTTTTCCCACCCGTTCATAACCATATCGAACTGATTGGCCTGTAGTGCTTGTTCAAGGTTGCCGTAAGTTACTTCAACCTGCTTTTGCTTCACGCCCATCATGAGTCCCGCAATCGCGGTTGCGATCTCGACCTCGAAGCCGACAAGCGGCCCGTTGGGGTTGGCTGGGTCTTGAAAGACATAAGGCGCACCGCTTACATAATCCGAACCCCATTGAAGAAAATTCGGGCTTTTCAAGCCCGCACCACTGACAGGTGTAGTACCAGGAGTGGCGGAAGCCGTCGATGTTGTAGATACGTTGCCACCACACGCGGCCAGCAACGCCTCTAATCCGCCCGCCACCGTGAGAAGTCCGCCAGCCTGCCCTGCACGTTTCAACAATGTTCTGCGGTCAATTTCGTATGCCATGAGAATACTATGCCTTTCTGGTATCAATCCTGGAAATAAATTGTAAGCTAGGGTAAGACAGATAACACACGCTCCAGGAATAGCTGTGTGCGTTTCTCTTTGGGTTTCCTGAAGAGTTCTTCAGGGTCGCCTTGCTCCACGATGCTGCCGTCGGACATAAACACGACCCTATCAGAGACATCGCGCGCAAACTGCATCTCGTGCGTGACCACCACCATTGTGCTGCCCTCATACGCAAGGTCTTTCATGACCCTGAGTACCTCGCCCACCAGTTCGGGGTCGAGCGCGGACGTTGGCTCGTCGAAGAGCAGCGCGCGTGGCTGCATCGCCAAAGCACGCGCAATGGCGACACGTTGCTTTTGCCCGCCAGACAAACGGCTGGGGTACACATCACGCTTCTCAGAAAGACCCACCTTTGACAGCAACGTTTCACCTAGAGCTACCGCCTGGTCTTTTGGAAGTTTGCGTACCAACAGGGGAGCCTCGATAATGTTCTGTATGACCGTCATGTGGGGGAAAAGATTGAAATTCTGGAAAACCATCCCGATTTCGCGACGCACCGGACTAAGCTGTTTCACGGAAAGCGAGGAGTCGAGCAGCTTGCCCTCGATATGTATCTCACCACTCGTGGCTTTCTCTAACGCGTTCAGACAACGAATAAGCGTACTCTTACCGGAGCCGCTCGGCCCGATCAAAGCCACAACCTCGCGCCTTCGCACCTCAAAGTCGATGTCTTTGAGGACATGCTTGTCGCCAAAGAACTTATTCAGCTTCTTGGCCTGAATAATAAAGTCGCCCTCAACGGGGTTGATCGAAAGTGGGCCACTTCCTACAATAGGAGTGGGAACAACGTTAGCTGTTCTTTTCTCTTCGGAGTTCATAATCGCTCCTTTGTTTGCCACAAGGCACGACACAACGACACAAAGTAGAAGGCGGCGTTGGCAGATGCAGCAAAGAATGTTGAGATTAAGTATATGTATTCATCTATGCTCTGTCAAGCACATAGAGAACTGCGTATCGTCTTTCCCTGTTATGGTACACTGTTCCAAGAAAATATTTTTTAGCAGGTACACAAACGATGTCATATTTTGTCGCGCCCAATGCTACTTTGTATTACGACCTTTTCCCAGCAAATATCACAGCGAACTCGACGCAAGCCTCGGCCCAGACGGTGTTGCTGCTGCACGGCTTCGCGGGAACCCCAACAAGCGACTTTGCCGCGCAGATACCGCCACTACTGGAGCAGTATAACGTACTCGCGCCACACTTGCATGGCTACGGACTTTCTTCCCATCGCACCCACTATAGCCTTTCATATTACCGCGAAGATGTGGCGGACATGGTTGCGTTACTTGATTTCCTGGGTCTCGCCGCCGTGCATATAGTAGCGTTCAGTGATGGGAGTATCGTTGCATTACTGCTCGCCGCCCTGCATCCCCAACGTGTCGCCGCACTCGCCGTACTTGGCGCGCAGGCAACCGTTGACCAGCAAGACGCGAGAGCGATCCGGCGGTGGCTCCTCGAAAAGCCACTCTCCGAGACGTGGCAACGCGAACTTACGCAGTTACACGGCGACCCCTATTGGCGTTCGCTACTCCCCCTGTTTGTACAGGTACAAGAAGACTTAGTACAGGCAGGGGGCGTGTTGCTAACAGAAGGAGAATTAGCAGCGATCACATGTCCCACACTACTCATGCATGGCGTACAAGATCGTGTTGTGCGCGTTGCATATGCGACATCGCTTCATGAACACATTCCGCACTCGCACCTGCTGCTCTTCGACGCAGGTCACGCCGCCCACCTGCGCCACGAACAAATATTTACGGAGACGGTGCTACGTTTCTTTGCAAATCCGTTGCGGTTTGTGGTGCAATAATTCCCGTTGCGAAACGTGGTATGTTGCGAGCATGATAGGGGCAAGCCCCATCACTCCTATACCTTCCACCACTGCGTGGCTTGCTGTCCCCCTTTTGGTATGGTGCAATAATTTCCATTGCGAAACGTGGTATGCTACAATTGCATATCTGTTGTTCTTGTGTAGCTGAGGAGTTGTTGCCTGATGACAACCGAGAAGGTTGCGATTATCATACCCGCATTGAACGAAGAGCAAGCTCTTCTACCCCTCCTTGCAGAGATTCCCCCTGATAGCGTACAGTGGATTATTGTGGTTGACAACGCTAGCACCGACGCAACCGCGCAGGTGGCGGCGCAAGCTGGCGCAACCGTTGTCCACGAGCCGATACGCGGCTATGGGCGAGCGTGCTTACGCGGTTTGCTCTCCGCGCAGGCATTGGGGGCCGATATATTGGTATTTATGGATGGTGATGGGAGCGATGACCCCGCTGACCTTGCACTCATGCTCGCGCCGCTTTTTGAGCGACGCGCCGATTTTGTGCTTGGTTCGCGCATAAGCCACCGGGCCGAACGAGGGGCGATTCTCGCACAGGCACGGCTCGGCAACTGGCTGGTGAGCGGCATGATTCGCGTCCTCTATGGCGTTCGCGTCTATGATATCGGCTCGTTTCGCGCCATTCGTTGCTCTGCGCTAGAGGCCCTTTCTATGCGCGAGATGACGTATGGCTGGCCCGTTGAGATGGTCGTCAAGGCCGCCCGCGCGGGTTATCGTATTCTTGAGCTGCCCATTCACTACCGTAAACGGAGTCACGGGCAATCCAAAGTTGCGGGTACAATTGCTGGAAGTATCAAGGCCGCGTACTATATGCTTAGTACAACGCTACGCTACGCGGGCACAAAGAGTACAACAAACCAAGTGATGGTACGGGAGGCGCAGGAGACCCATGTCTGATTGCGATACATTCAACGTTGCGGGCACAACAACCGCGCTTGTCGTGATGGCTCGCTATCCAGAGCAGGGTAAGACCAAAACACGGCTTGCCCGTACCCTGGGCAATCAAGAAACACTTGGCCTGTATCGTGCCTTTCTTGGTGATATCGCGCGCCATCACACGGGACAAACCTACACCTTGTGCTGGGCGTATACCCCCGTGAATGCCGCATATCAGGAGCTGGCCGCGAGCCTCGCGCCCGACCACGCAGCAACGATGCGCTGCTTTCCACAGCAGGGGGCCGAGCTGGGCGAACGCATCCACAACGCCTTTCACTGGACACAAGCACAGGGCTTCACGTACACTATTCTTATCGGGTCCGACTCGCCACATCTCAGCCGCGAGAGCGTAGCAGCCGCAAGGCAAGCACTCGATACGACAGACGTGGTGCTAGGGCCGTCTGATGATGGTGGTTATTCGCTACTGGGGATGCGTGAAGCACACGATGTTTTTAGTGGTATTCCGATGAGTACCGAGTTTGTAACACACATGACAGTTGCAGCAGCACAACGCCAGGGGTTGACGGTTCAACTCATCGACGAAATATTCGATGTTGATGAACTTTCTGATCTAACGCGACTCGCACACCTGCTTGAAAAAGACGCGACCCTTGCACCTATCACAGCCGCCTACCTGAAAACTATGAGGAGCTTTCATGACGACGCTACCAGTAACACCAGCCATAACGCTACCACGCTCAATCTATATCGAGCCGACCAGCCGTTGTAACGAACTGTGCCAGCAATGCCCACGCACACTGCTCTCACGCGAAGATGACCGCGATCTTAGCTACGAAAACTTTCTTCGCATTGTAGAACAATTCCCCGTGCTAGACCGCGTTGTATTACATGGGTTGGGCGAGCCGCTACTCAATAAAGAGTTACCACGCATGATTCGCTATCTGAAAGATCGCGGAACCTACGTTCTCTTCAACTCAAACGGCATCTTGCTCACCGAGAAGCGCGGCCAAGCCCTAATTGACGCGGGACTCGACGAGTACCGCCTGTCGATGGATGGCTCAACGCGCGAAATGTATGCACGTGTACGCGGCGTCGATGCCTTCGATAAAATCTGGCGCAATGTGCGAGCGTTCATCCCCATGCAAAAAGCGCAGAACGCCAGCAAACCCGCCCTCTCGATCTGGTTTACCGCGATGCGCGAAAACCTGCACGAACTCCCCGGTCTGGTCGAAATCGCGGCGGATGCCGGTGTGCAAGAGGTCTACATGCAACGCCTGGTGTATTTTGAAGAGGGATTAGCCGCCTCACCACAAGCCCTGTTTCGCCGCTCGTCGCGCGAAGAGTTAGAACTTGTGCGTTCCTGTGAGGCGCGGTGCAAAGAGCTGGGAATTAGCTTTAACGCGGCTGGTTCAGCAACACCGGTGGAGAGCCTGGTACGCGACTTTGGAGATCGGCCCTGGGCGGGCTGTCGTCGCCCCTACACGCTTACCTATATCACCTCTAGCGGCAATGTGCTTTCTTGCTGCTTCGCACCCTTCGGACACAAAAGCGCACGTGAGTACAAAGAGGAGCGGGTGCTGGGCAATGTCTTCGAGCAGTCGATACAAGAGATTTGGCATGGCGAAAACTACGAGTCGTTCCGTCGTGCATTCGAGAGCCACCAACCCGCGAAACACTGTTCACAATGCGGCTTGAACTGGAGCTATTAGAAGATTTTTGTTGCAGGCGAGCGTCTCATCTGGGTACGCTCGCTGACAATAAATAAAGGAATGGGTGCAACGATGCTAACCGACCTTCTCTACTATCTCACCTTTTATCTCGTTCTGCCGGCGGTCTATATCTGCATCATCGGCCCTTTAGAGACACTTGTTCACGAGTTAGCACACACGTTGACGAACCATTTTCTTACCAAGCAGCCCGTACAGGTGTATCTTGGCATCATCCCGCAAGGCGATGAAGTGTATAACGAGCCAATAAAACGCTCACGTACCCTCAATTTTACGGTGGTGGGAGTCTCCTTCCACCTCAAACCGTTTAGTGGCCCTATCGGTTTCGCGCATTGGGAACCCGTAGACCAGCATGAAGTATGGACATACCTCGCCGGCCCCCTCGCGTCGTTGGTGCTTGCGATTATCTTTAGCGTTACAACCTATTTTGCACGTTCCCACACACATACGTTCTCGATCTGGTACTACATCAATCAAGTAGCCGCGATTGCTGCATACATGCAGTTTCTCGTAACCATCATTCCCATACGTTACCCCTCCTGGTGGTGGCGTTACGCAGGCTACCCAAGCGATGGCTACCTGATACTACAAACCCTGCGAGCGCGCCGCCAGATGATGCAACAGGCACAGCAAGATACCATACAATAAACGTTGTCGAGAAGGAGAAATACAACAGTGATTGGAAGATGCAATGCTAAAAAACCCGCTCGACAGATACGACCTCGCTGCCGCCTTACTGATTCTCGCAGGAACAACCCTACGTTTTGTCTTTATCGCGCTCGGCTGGCCCGCCGCCTATAACGATGAAGGAACCCTGGGACTTATGGCCCGCCACATTCTCTACAATGGGGCGCATCCGCTTGTCTACTACGGACAAGACTACATGGGATCGCTAGAGGCATATCTTGGAGCGGGTTTCTTTTTCTTCTTTGGCCCTTCAACATTCGCACTGCGTCTCGGCCTACTCCTGCTCTTCGCACTCGCGCTCATCTGCATGTACCTTCTAGTGCGCTTGCTATACTCAAAGCCGTTCGCACTCCTCACTCTCGTACTTCTAGTGCCAGGTTCACCAGAGGTAGTATTTCGCCAGTTGATGGCGACAGGGGGCGACCCAGACTACTTCTTCTTTACCGCACTACTTCTACTCGTGACGGCCCAACTTGTCCTCAATGTAAAACCGTTTGGACAAGGTGAGCAGCAACATGAATTCGACTATAAGAAATTCACTGAAACAGGGATGCCCCGACTTGTCTCTGCTCGGCTCGTTGGCTATGGTCTCTGGGGCGGAATCGCGGGGCTGGCACTGTGGAGCCATCCCTTATGCATCCCCTTCGTGGGATGCGCGGCACTCTTTTTGCTGGTGTTGTGCCGCAAAGACATGCGTGTTTCTACGCTTTCGTTGGTGCTACTCTGCTTTCTGCTGGGACTCTCGCCGCTTCTTATTTACAAGGCAACGGTTCCAGTATCCCCGCGTGAAAGTTCGATCTTTTCTGGCGCGTTTGGCGGTGGATATCGCGAACCCTCCTATCCTGCTTATCCAGGGATGCCTAAGACAACGGCCACAATCGCGCCCAAAGCTATTCAGCCGCTTCCACTCCAACAGCTAGCAGGAAGTATCTTTGTGGCGATTCCGGTTGCGACAAATGGCATGGCCCTCTGTCCCCTCGCCGAAAATGACGCATGGCCGCTCTCGGATGCGTCCACCACGTACACACGCTTCTGCACGGGGGTGCACGGTATCTGGGGGATAGGGTTTCTTCTCCTCTGGTTTATAGCGACGTTTGCAACCATACGCACTATCAGGGGGCTACGACAATCCATCACAAAACAAGAAGATATGGCTAAAAGTACAGAGGCGCGGCGTGAAATAGCACAACACGCGATACGTTTGCTGATACTGGTCGGCGCGGGTTCGACGCTCTTTATTTTTATACTCGATCCGCAAGCCGCCGCCATCACACCCTGGAATTCCGCGCGTTACCTTGTAGGCCTGCTGATTGTACTCCCATGTATTCTTTTCCCACTTTGGGAGCTGCGAAAAAACGTAAAGGTCTCTACGCAACCCTCACGAAACGCTTCTCTTCGCACACTGCTTGTCTCTGGACTCCTTTTCTTACTTGTGCTCACGCCACTGCTCGGCACACTCAACATCTTCACCCAACAAGTGACAAGATCACAAGCTGGCTTCAGACAACAGCAACACCTTATCGACTACCTCGCTCAAAGGGGAGACACGCGCATCTACATGGATTACGACGATTGCGGACGCATCGCCTTTTTAAGCAACGAACGGATCATCTGTGCCGCGCTTGACAAAGGTCTCGGTCCCGGCCTTGACCGCTATTATCCCTATCGGGCACTGGTTGCTCAAGCCGTGAAACCATGCTATGTCTTGCTGTCGGGTTCTATACAGGCTTTTCTATTTGAGAAAAAAGCGCGGGAGCAACACATCGCATACGCACAAACGCGGATTGACGACTACATCATCTACGAACCGGAACGCCGCGTTACGCCTGTGGATACTGCTTGACGGTCTCTATAAAAGCGCGGAAGCCTGTTTGTGGTGTGCGGCTTCGTAGTGCCGTCGCCTCTGTAGGCGCACCATCCCTTGATCGGTGGCGACCTTTTTTCGCAAACGCAGTAGCAAGACGATGCACATAACCACCGCTTCTAGCGTGGCCGCCCCCGACAGTGCCAGGGGAATCGCGAGAATGATGTAGACGCCTTGTAGTGTATGCAATAAAAAGACAATCAAGCCGTAGCGTGTGGCGAGCGCGAGTACACCCGTGAAGAGCGGGGTGCGCGTGTCTTTGAGGGCAAAGAAGCCGCCCGCGATAAGCCCACCCGCGATGATGCCGGGCAACCCGATTGCATAGCCTGTCAACGCGATATTGGTGAGCATGGATGAGTGAGCGGTAAATGCTCCGTGCTGAAAAAGCAACCGAATGATCGGTTTGCCAAGCAGCCAGAGCAATAGCGTAGCTGGAATAGCAAGTGCGACGGAGCCACCCATGACTTTAAGCGCGGTCTGACGCATCCGTACATAGCGTCCTGCGGCGGCTTGCGAGGCGAGATGTGGCAGCAGCGCAAGGCCAATGGCCTGGGCCATTAGGGCTTCGGGCAAAGAGTACAACAACTGTGCGTTGTGAATGGCGGCCAAGCTATCCCTGTCCGGCAAATATGAAGCAAACGCGGTATCCGCAATAAAACCAATCGAAGAGATGGCTACCGCGAGCGCGTTTGGCCCCAATAGCTTCATCACCTCGCGAAGTCCTGGATCACGGACATCCCAGGTGAAGGAATAGCGAAACCCTTGCTTGAGCAGCGCGGGAACCTGTACCGCGCCCTGCAATAAAGCCGCCGCGAGAATACCGTAGGTTGGCCCATAGATGCCGACACCCGGAACGGCAAGCGTCACGAGGAGACCACCAATCAGCCCGACATTGTAGACCGCAATCGAGAGCGCGGGCAGCAGAAATTGCCGTTTCCCGTTGAGTATCGCCGTGATAACGGTTCCCAGCCCCAACAGAAGCGGCTGTACTAAAATAATTCGCGTCAGGGAGATTGTTAGCTGCTGCTCAGAATGTGAGTAGCCAGGGACGATGATATTGTTCACAAACGTTGGGGTGAGAAACTCGCCGATAAAGATAAAGAGCGTCAACGCGACAAGCATCAAATTGAAGACAAGGCTTGCGAGTCGCCACGCCTCACGTTTGCCGTGATCGTTCTCGTGTGAGAGAAAGACAGGGATGAACGCATGGGTTAAAGCACCACCGGCGATCAGATTGAACAATGTATCGGGCAACCGTGCGGCGGCATAGTACGCGTTCGCCTCTGCTCCTGTACCAAAGAGGGCGTTAAAGATTGTTTGTCGCACGACGCCGAGACCGCGTGACGCGAGCAGGGCAAACATGAGTAGAAGGGCCGCCTCGACAATGCTAAAACGCCGTAACGAGAAATTCCCTCCAGGCAAAAAGTTTCTGGGGTTAAAGCGAAAGGTTCTCCCACCCCATATTTTGCGTCGTGCCGTCGTGGGCTTGCTCGCTTTTACTGACGCGTTCGACGCAGTGGACGGTACAAGTTGCGGCTCTTCTTCGCTTGATACAATGGTCGCGGTCTGCTTCGACTCAGGCAATTCGTGTAAAATGACGTGTCCTCCTCCCACAAGGGGCATAGTAGATAGTAGCGCAGGGACGTTTTATCGTCATTATACCAGTGATGCCTATACTATGCCCAGCAAATGCTCAAAAAGTACCAGTGGGTCGGCTTTTTTCTTGCGGGATAGAAGTGTACGGAGAATAGGTAAAAAGAGTGGTTAAGGAAGAAAGAGGCACAAGAAAAGGCTGACATCCTGCCAGCCTTTTGTGGTTTTTGTTCTGGTTACGCCTGGGCCGTAATTTTTGAACGGCGGCGACTGATTGAGCCACCCTTACGCCCTGCGTCCCGCGCCTCTGCGCTTGTCCACTTGTGTGCTGTGCCTAGCGCATGAGCAGCTTTGCCGCCCTTGCTCGCGATCTCGCGCTTTTTCTCGGCTGTCATTGAAGCAAAACCGCGCCCACGCCCCTTTTGTGCCTGCATTGTATTTCTCCTTTTACTTGTATTTCGCTAAATATGCTTTTCAATGCTTGGGAGCCTTCCCTTCTCTATGCCCTTTTAGGCATGTTTGAACAGACCCCACAATGTAGAGCATAACAGGTGTGTCAGCGTAATTCAAGTCATTGTAGAAAGTGTAAGCGTACTCTAAGGTAGCCTCAACCTCTTCTAAGGAGGATGATGAGCTAATCGCCTTTTTTATGCTTGCTTTTCCCTTAGAAAGCGGTAGTAACCACAGCATTTTCTAAGAAAATAGACGGGGTTTCGCCGTTCCACGCGGGGTTGCGCGACAAGGTAAACGAGACACTTGTCCCATATCCCTCACTACTTTGCAGGGTGAGCGAACCGGCCATCGCCTCTACCAATGTTCGCACAATGTAGAGTCCTAGGCCGAGGCCGACAACGTTGCGTTGTGTTGCCTGTTCCCCGCGCTTAAAAACGTTGAAAAGCGCGGCCTGTTGTTGCGCGGGAATACCCATGCCCCAATCGCGCACCGCTACCAGGGGCGACGTGGGGGAGTTCCGTACCTGCACCTCTATCAGACCACCGTCTGGTGAGTATTTCACAGCGTTCTCGATGAGGTTCGTCAATACCTGCTGTA
>Ga0123337_10006046_pt1 | contig 11687 bp, 14 predicted proteins | sample frozenSSSSmetaG_FD_89792 | JGI IMG/M metagenome (GOLD analysis project Ga0123337, IMG submission 89792) | Glacier valley bacterial and archeal communities from Borup Fiord, Nunavut, Canada, to study Microbial Dark Matter (Phase II) -... | ecosystem: Environmental > Aquatic > Freshwater > Ice >...
ATTATATCTGGGATTTTACAGATGGCAAACCCATTGTAAATAATCGAAAAGACCTAAGCGAAGTTCAAGCCACAACTCCCCTGTCCGATGCCATCAGTAAAGATCTGAAAAAACGCGGATTCACGTTCGTTGGTTCAACCGTAGTGTATGCACACATGCAGGCTACAGGTATGGTCGACGACCACGTTGCTGATTGTTGGAAAAGAAGCAATCAGTGAATAAGATTTTAGTCGCAGTTTTCAGTTTACAAAAATCTAACAAAAAAACCTTTAACCTACTAAATTATTAAACCTTTAAAATTTTACACTTTTAAACTTTTTTAATTACATTTGCTTCCAACTTTAGGGGTGTCTACAATCGTAGGCTGAGATTTTACCCTCTGAACCTGATCTAGTTCACACTAGCGTAGGGAAAAGTAAGATGACTTCCGTGTACCATGCGTGTACTCCTGTAGCCATTCCTAAAGTATAACTTATACTAAATTCTAAAGGAATGGAACTAAAAATCAACAATCAAACCAAACATTTCTCCGGTGACTGCCTCACTGTACAAACACTTCTTGACTTAGAAATTCCAAAAAAACAAAATGGAATCGCCTTGGCTATTAACAATATGGTTATTCCAAAATCCGATTGGAGTTCCCATCTCATCAAAGAAACTGACGCTGTTTTAATCATTTCAGCAACCCAAGGAGGATGAAATAATAATGCCTATTTGGGCGTGCCCCCATTGAGAAAAGGGGCTTAAGTTCTATCTCATTAATACAGCCCCTTTCCTCAATGCGGTCAGGCTATTCGCGCTACTTCGGTAGCTAGCTTCTATCCTTCACGCAAACCCTTAGACCAAAAACTTTATATTTTAACCAAAGAAATACTAATTAAAAACACTCATTTCGGGGAGGCTCCGGGAAAAACTACAAACTATGAACAACGAAGAAAAAATATCCAGAATCCCATTTCCTAACTCAAAAAAAATATATATTGAAGGAGAAATTCATGCGATAAAAGTAGCCATGCGAGAAATTTCCTTGTCCGACACCAAAATGTCTAACGGAAGAATCGAAAAAAATCCAACTGTAACCGTTTACGACACTTCGGGCCCATTCACAGATCCCAACATAGATATCGACATCCGAAAAGGATTGCCGCGCATTCGTGAACAATGGATTCTGGACCGAAATGATGTCGATACACTAACAGAAATTTCATCCGATTACGGCAAAGAACGTCTCAATAATGAAAAACTAGATCATCTGCGTTTTGAGCATTTGCACCAACCAATGCGTGCTAAAAAAGGAGCCAATGTATCCCAATTATATTACGCAAAACAAGGCATTATCACACCCGAAATGGAATATATTGCCATTCGTGAGAACCAACGCATCGAACAATTGAATGCCCAAACCAAAGCCATGCAATGCCAACATCAAGGAAATAGTTTTGGAGCCCACACTCCAAAAAGTAAAATTACTCCTGATTTCGTGCGAAGCGAAGTCGCTAGAGGGAGAGCGATTATCCCCAACAATATAAATCACCCAGAGAGCGAACCTATGATTGTAGGTCGCAATTTTTTGGTCAAGATAAATGCCAATATCGGAAACAGTGCCGTGACTTCAACCATAGAAGAAGAAGTAGAAAAAGCAGTTTGGGCTTGTCGCTGGGGAGCTGACACGATTATGGATTTATCTACTGGGAAAAACATACACGAAACCAGAGAATGGATTATTAGAAATTCACCCGTACCAATTGGAACCGTGCCCATTTACCAAGCTCTGGAAAAAGTAAACGGAATCGCTGAAGATTTGACTTGGGAAATTTTTCGTGACACTCTTATTGAGCAGGCAGAACAGGGTGTTTCTTATTTCACAATTCATGCCGGAGTGTTATAGCGTTACATTCATTTAACTGCAGAACGGGTAACGGGGATTGTTTCAAGAGGGGGATCAATTATGGCCAAATGGTGTTTGTTTCATCACAAAGAAAACTTTCTCTATACACATTTTGAAGACATTTGCGAAATCATGAAGCAATACGATGTCGCTTTCTCTTTGGGAGATGGTTTACGTCCTGGTTCTATTGCTGACGCTAATGATGCCGCACAATTCGCCGAATTAGAAACTCTTGGAGAACTTACAAAAGTAGCTTGGAAACACCACGTACAAGTATTCATTGAAGGTCCTGGCCACGTCCCTATGCACATGATTAAAGAGAACATGGAAAAACAATTGGAACATTGTGACGAAGCTCCATTCTATACATTAGGTCCATTAACAACAGACATAGCACCTGGTTATGATCACATTACATCTGCAATTGGAGCCGCAATGATCGGTTGGTACGGTTGTGCTATGTTGTGTTATGTTACACCAAAAGAACACCTTGGCTTACCCAATAAAAAAGACGTAAAAGACGGAGTGATAACTTATAAAATTGCTGCTCACGCTGCCGATTTAGCCAAAGGTCATCCTGGATCACAATACAGGGACAATGCACTGAGCAAAGCGCGTTTTGAATTCCGTTGGGAAGACCAGTTCAATTTATCCTTAGATCCTGATACAGCGAGAGAATTTCATGATGAAACTTTACCTGCTGAAGGTGCAAAAGTGGCTCACTTTTGTTCTATGTGTGGTCCAAAATTTTGTTCTATGAAAATATCACAAGAAATACGGGATGTCGCTGAGGCCGAAAAAGGTATGCAAGAGAAGTCGGAGGAATTCATTGAACAAGGAAAAGAAATCTACATTTAATAAAAACATGATTGTACTCTCAAATCCAATTTCAGTAACTAATGAAATCAACATCATCCATTCTCTTTTTGAGGAAGGAATGATGCTTTTTCATGTTCGGAAACCAAGTTTTGGAGATTTAGAAATGAAAAATTTTTTATCCGAAATTAATCCTCATCATAGAAAGCGATTGGTTTTACACAGTCATCATTATTTAAACGAAGAAATAGGCATTAACCGAATTCATTTTAGCGAAAGAGAAAGAAAAGCTTTACTCCTACAAGATACAACAACACATGACAAATTCAAGAGCAAGGAATTTCGATTGTCAACATCGGTTCATACTATTGAAGATTTTAACACATTAGACGATAGTTTTAACTATGCCTTTCTGAGCCCTGTTTTCACTAGTATTTCCAAAGAAAATTATACTTCAGAAACCAATTTATTTGAAGAAATAAAAAAAAGAGAAAATTTTAGAACGCAGCTCGTTGCTTTGGGTGGAATAGACTCAAATACAACAAAACAAACATTGGAAAATGGCTTTGACAGAGTGGCTCTTTTGGGAACTATTTGGAAGTGCAATAATCCAATTGAAAATTTTAAATCATGTCAGAAAATCGTCCAATCGTTTTAACCATAGCGGGATTTGATCCTTCGGCTGGTGCAGGAGTTTTGGCAGACATTAAAACTTTTGAGCAACATAAAGTGTATGGTTTCGCCATCAACACGGCAAATACCATACAAACTGAAAATAAATTTCAGGCGATACAATGGATACCAATTGATTTTATTTTAGAATCAATAGCAACTCTTTTAAATAGCCATCCAGTTGCAGCAGTTAAAATTGGCATTGTCCCTTCATTGGATTATTTGAATCAAATTGTTTTTTGTCTAAAAAGCCATTCGCCTGCTATCAAAATTATTTGGGATCCCATTTTGAAATCTTCAACCAAATTTGAATTTTTATTGTTACAAAATCAAAGCCTTTTGATTAAAATTCTAAATCAAATTGAGTTGATTACTCCTAACTACAATGAAATCATGAATTTTATTTCTGAAGAAAAAAATGCCCAAACAATTGCGAAATTCTATTCTAAATATTGTGCAATTTTGCTAAAAGGAGGTCACAACCCCAACGAAATAGGCGTTGATTATCTCTATACAGACAATACCATTCATAAACTTTTACCCAAAACCAGTAAATGTTACGAAAAACACGGCTCTGGCTGTGTACTATCCGCTGCAATTACGGCTAATCTTGCATTGGGACAAAACCTAAAAACAGCTTGTAATAATGCAAAACTATATACCGAAAACTATTTACTATCTAACCCGACTAAACTAGGATTTCATCATGTATAACAAACTACAATACATTTCTCAAGGAGAAAGCAACAAAGAACAACTGTACAACATTCATCAAGCCTTAGACAATGGTTGCGATTGGATACAAATGCGATTCAAAAATCAAAATCAAAAAGAAATAGTTACTTTGGCGGAAGCCGTGAAATTTTTATGTGAAGAATATCTCGCCAATTTCATCATTAATGACGATGTACATCTAGCTGAAAAAATGAATGCTGACGGCGTCCATTTGGGACTTTCGGATATGAGTGTAACAGAGGCTCGGGCAATTTTGGGCAAGACCAAGATCATTGGAGCAACGGCAAATACCTACGAAGATATTGTCAATCAAGTAAATAACGGCTGTGATTATATTGGTCTGGGACCATTTCAATACACAAAAACTAAAAGTAATTTAAGTCCAACATTAGGATTTGAAGGTTACCAATCAATAATAACAAAACTAAAGCAATCGCAAATTGAAATTCCTCTGTATGCAATTGGCGGTATTACATTAGATGATGTTGGTATGCTAATAAAAACAGGAATTCATGGTGTCGCCGTTTCCGGAATCATTACGAATTGCGATCAAAAACAAAAACTAATCACACAACTTAACGAAAAATTATATGGCACCTTCATTGTTTAAACTAGGAGATAAAATGCTTGAGTCCCGACTGTTTTTAGGAACTGGGAAATTTGGATCTAATTTAGAAATGGAAGAAGCGATTTTAGCTTCCGAAAGTGAATTGGTAACTGTAGCACTGAAAAGAATCGATCTTGAAACCGACACCGATGCTATTTTAAATCACTTGAAACATCCAAGGATTAATTTATTACCCAACACTTCCGGAGCGCGAAACGCAAAAGAGGCCATTTTTGCAGCACAATTGTCCAGAGAAGCTTTAGAAACAAATTGGTTAAAACTCGAAATTCATCCAGACCCAAAATACTTAATGCCTGATGCAATAGAAACCCTGAAAGCCACGGAAACTTTGGCAAAATTAGGATTTATTGTTTTGCCATACATCCACGCTGATCCTGTTTTGTGCAAACATCTGGAAAATGTGGGTACAGCAGCGGTAATGCCTTTGGGTTCTCCAATTGGCAGTAACAAAGGATTGAAAACTATTGATTTTTTAGAAATAATCATCGAGCAAAGTTTAGTTCCAGTTATTATAGATGCCGGCATTGGAGCACCATCTGATGCAGCTAAGGCAATGGAACTTGGTGCCGATGCAGTCTTGGTAAACACCGCAATTGCTGTAGCCGGAAATCCAAGATTAATGGCGGAAGCTTTTAAGGAAGCTGTAATCGCTGGACGAAAGGCTTTTGAAGCAAAACTTGGGCAACAATACAGACACGCTATTGCTTCCAGCCCATTGACTGCTTTTTTAAATCAGTAAGATCAGTAAAAATTGACCGCAAAGACAAACAGACCTGCATAAAGTGCACAAAGCTTTGCGAAAAATAAATATAAACTTCTGCGACGCTTGCGGTAAAAATACAAGAGTATGAAAACATTCAAATCGGTTTTTGAAGAGTATAATTGGGAAACCATTCAATATAAAATATACCAAACAACAACCACACAAGTGGAACAGGCATTAGCAAAAAGCAAAAAAAACCTAGATGATTTTCTCGCTTTGATTTCGCCGGCAGCAGCAACTTATCTGGAACAAATGGCACAAGAATGTCATGAATTGACAAAAAAACGCTTTGGAAAAACCATTCAGATGTATGCTCCTTTGTATCTGAGTAATGAATGCCAAAATATTTGTTCTTATTGTGGATTTAGTTTGGACAACAAAATCAAACGTAAAACATTATCGGATACTGAAATAAAACTGGAAGTTGAAGCCTTAAAAAAAGCTTGTTTTGACAGCGTATTATTAGTAACCGGTGAAGCTAATTATACTGTAAATATTAATTATTTTCTAAATGCGATTAAACAAATAAAAAATGATTTCTCAACTATATCCCTAGAAGTACAACCGTTATCAACTGAAGAATATCAGCAATTGCATAAAGCTGGCGTTTATTCGGTTTTAGTATATCAGGAAACCTATCATCAGGAAGTATACAAAAAGTATCATACCAAAGGTAAAAAGTCCAATTTTGATTTCCGATTAGAAACTCCAGATCGGATTGGCAAAGCAGGAATGCATAAGATTGGATTAGGTGTATTATTAGGGCTGGAAGATTGGCGAACGGACAGTTTTTTCAATGCTTTACATTTAAATTACTTACAGAAAACGTATTGGCAGACAAAATATTCGGTTTCTTTTCCAAGATTGCGTCCAGCCGAAGGAACTATTGAACCCAACTTTATTATGGATGACAAAGATTTGACACAACTTATTTGTGCCTATCGTTTGTGGAACGAAGACTTGGAGATTTCAATATCTACCCGAGAAAACGAGAATTTCAGGAACAACATCATTCCGATTGGCGTTACAAGTATGAGTGCGGGCTCCAAAACCAATCCAGGCGGTTATATTGTTGACCCACAATCTTTAGAACAATTTGAGATTAGTGATGAACGTTCTGCTGAAGAAATTGCTAAAATAATAACCGCTAAAGGATACGAAGCTGTTTGGAAAGACAATCCTTATTTAATAACCACAGTCGATTGAAAGATTATCTTCAATTATAATTCTAAAAAATATACAAATCTAAAACTTCATGAGTATAATTCAAGATTATTTAAGATACAATCGTCAGATCATGTTACCCGAAATAGGGGACGAAGGGCAAGAAAAATTAAAAAAGGCCAAAGTCCTTGTTATCGGTGCGGGCGGATTGGGGTGTCCAATATTACAGTATATTGCTCCAGCTGGAGTTGGCACCATTGGTATTGTAGATTTTGACAAAATTGAGATTCACAACTTACATCGTCAAATTTTATATACCGAAAATCAAGTGGGTCAAGGTAAAGCTATAACTGCAAAATCAGTTTTAGAAACTTTAAACCCATTAATATCGGTTATTGCTTTCGAAGAAAAACTAACTATTGAAAATGCGAAACAGCTTATAGAACAATTTGACATTGTTGTAGATGGATCAGATAATTTTGAAACCCGCTATTTAGTAAATGACACTTGTGTTACTTTAGAAAAAGCATTGGTTTATGGCAGTATTTTAAGGTTTGAAGGGCAACTGGCGGTTTTTAATCATAACGGAGCAAAAAACCTTCGGGATTTATTTCCGGAACCGCCTAACCCGAAAGACGTGCCTAATTGCAACCAGAATGGAGTGTTGGGAACATTACCGGGAATAATTGGCACAATGATGGCACATGAAACCTTGAAACTAATAATGAATATACCAACATTAAAAAATGAATTGGTACTGTTTAATACCTTGAATTGGAGTTTTACAAAGCTTAAATTTTAGCAACTATTTTACTGCGAATGAAAAATGAAACTAGAAAACTATTTCCTTTTTAAAATCTCATCAAAAGCTTCTCTCTCAATTTCTCTACAGCCCAGACTTTGTAAATGCTCATTATATACCTGACAATCCAACAGCTGATAGTTTTCCTTTTTTAATTGGTTTGCCAAAGCAATAAAAGCGACTTTTGAAGCATTTGAAACCAACGAAAACATACTTTCACCACAGAAAACATGTCCCAGATCTATGCCGTACAATCCGCCAACTAATTGATCATTTTGCCAAACCTCAACGGATTTTGCAACACCCAGTTCGTGGAGTTTACAATACGCCTTGATCATTTCATTGGTAATCCAAGTCCCTGTTTGTCCATCACGTTTTATTTGCTGGCAATTGGCGATTACATCTTTAAAGTTTTGATTGAATGTAACTTTAAAAGTATTCCGATTCCGTATGTTCCGCATGCTTTTAGAAACTATCAGTTCGTCCAGAAATAAAACCATACGGGGATTTGGCGACCACCAAATAATGGGTTCTCCTTCATTAAACCAAGGAAAAATTCCATTCTTGTAAGCCAGTTGCAATCGTTCCGGAGATAAATCTCCGCCAATAGCAAGAATCCCATCGCGATTAGCGTGAGAAACAGGTGGAAAAAATAAATCTTGCGTTAAATAATACATTTTTCAATGGCGATTTCAATAACAATAGAAATGTCAATTTCAAAAATCAATGGCAATGACAATTACAAAAAAAAGAAATTCCAAATTCCAATAAAAATTTATAATTGGAATTTGGAATTTAGAAATTTGAGTTTATCTCTTAAAATGGCAAATCGTCTGCTTCCTCTTCATTTAAATTAGTTGCCGGAGCAAATGCAGCTGCAGCCGGCATTGGAGGCGCCTGCTGCGTTGGCGCATCAGAAGCTGTTCTTTCAATTCTCCATCCTTTAATACTATTGAAATACTTCGTTTCTCCTTGTGGATTAACCCATTCTCTTCCTCCTAAATTGATAGAAACTTTTACGTTTTCGCCAATGTTATAGTTATTGAGCAAGTCACTTTTATCCTGAGTAAATTCAATCATTATGGATTGAGGATATTGTTCATCTGTAGTAACGACTAATTCTCTCTTTTTGAATGTGGCACTAATTTGTTGTTCTGCACTAATCACTTTAATCTTTCCTATTACTTCCATCTTCTTTTTGTTTAAATATTGTTACTTTAAATTTATTTTTTTGGCTAAAAGAACTTTCCAGCAAGACTGAACGTCATTATTCAAAAGGTATCTTTTGGCCTCTAAATGTACTTTTTCCTCATCATCTGAACTCAAAACCGCTTTAACAGCAAAATTTTGGTTTACAAATATACTAACTTCTTCGGTTGTAGGCAAGATTTCTATATTGCCAAGCATTCCTAAATCATTCCCATCAAAAACCGAACTGTTTTTGACAAAATCCGGAATGACATCTACTCCAATTCCTAATGTTGCAATCGGTTTTGGCACTTCAAACAATCCTTGATTCGATCTGGAATACCAATTGCCTCCCAGCCTGGAAACCAAATCTATTTTATGCTGGTCAATCGCTCCATTTTCGTCTAAAACTGTTTCGCTGATATGAATCCGAACCACTTCACAAAGAATTAAATTTCCCGCTCCACCTTTAGTTCCCAACGGAATTATCTGCGTGACTTTGCATTCAAACTGAACAGGCGACTCTTTTACTCTATACGGCTTAACAGCTTCGGAAGGAACGGGGGTAAATCCTGCTTTCAAAAATTCATTGACACCTTCCGCATATTCTGTACTGGCCAAAGAAGTTTGTTGCACCATATCATAATTCACCACATTTATTACTACTTCTCGCGTAGCTTCGGCATTGATTAAAGTATGTTTTATGGTGTTGTCCCGTACGCGCCTGGCGGGTGAAAAAACAAGAATAGGCGGATTGGCACTAAATACATTAAAAAAACTAAAAGGCGATAAATTTGGAATCCCAATGCTGCTCAACGTACTGGCAAAAGCAATTGGCCTGGGACCAACAGAACTTTGCAGGTAACCTTGAAGTTTTGCGGTGTCAATGCTTTTGGGATCTATAGTAATCATAAAAATTCATTTGAAACAAAAATAGTGAAATAGCATTAAAATTTTCGATTAATCGCTAATATTTACAACGACGACTGCCCTAGCCCTGATGGAAAGGGCATCCTTTTTTGCTTAAATCTCGTTTCTTTTTACGAGATTCATCAAAAAAGATATACTGGACAGCAGGAATAAGCTCCCGTAAAAATTGATGCTTAAACTTTAGTCATCAATTCCGGCGGAACACAATCAAACATCCAATATTTCGTTATATTTTTACCACAAATTGACAAGTATGAACTTTTCGCAAAGTAGCAATCCTATTCGCTGGATAATTATTTTTATTTCTTTTTTAATAATTTCGATAATCCTTTGGAATACGTATTCTTTTTTTAAGATTTTTAAAAATGAAGAACGTCTTAAAATGAATCTTTGGGCAACAGCCGAAAAAACTTTAATCAATGCCGGTAAAAATACCGAAGTCGATTTACCACTCCAAATATTCAGCAACAATACTACTATTCCTTTGATTCTTACAGAGAATGGAGTGATAATTAGCACTGCAAATGTTGATGACGATATTGTAAAAGATCAAAAAAAAGTACTTGATTATTTATCTGAATTAAAACGTGAAAACAAGCCTATAACCATTATTTATGCTCCCGGAAAATCGCAGCAATTGTACTATGGAGACTCTTCACTAATAGATAAACTGAAGTTCTATCCCATAGCTTTATCGCTTATAATTGTATTGTTTGCCATACTAATTTACAATTTCTATGTCAGCAATAAAATGGCAACTCAAAATAAGCTGTGGGCAGGTATGGCGAAAGAAACTGCACATCAAATAGGTACACCGCTTTCGTCATTGATAGGATGGTTAGAAATTTTAAAATTAGAGAATATAGACGAATCTACTACTTTTGAAATCGAAAAAGACATAGTGCGTTTGCAGACCATTACGGAACGATTTTCAAAAATAGGATCCGAACCAAAATTAGAAGAAAAAGACATTATAGCAGAAACACAACAATCCTACGATTATTTGAAATCTCGTTTTTCGAACCAAATCGAATTTATTTTTAAAGCTCCCAAAAACTCAATAAATGTGTTGCTAAATCCAACATTACACAGTTGGACAATAGAAAACCTGGTGAAAAATGCAATAGATGCAATGAAAGGAAGGGGGAAATTAACACTTGAAATAGCAGAAGAAGGACATTTTGTTAAAATAAATGTATCAGATTCCGGCAGTGGAATTCCGAAAAAAGAATTTCATCGTATTTTTGAAACTGGATTTACCACCAAAAAAAGAGGTTGGGGATTAGGACTTTCTTTAACCAAAAGAATTGTTGAAGAATACCACAAAGGCACTATTAAAGTACTGCATTCTGAGATTGGAAAAGGATCTACAATGCAAATAACGTTTAGAAAAACTTAAAATTTTCGTTTAATTCACAGGGATCCCCAACCAAGTAATCTTAGTAAACATTGCTTTTCGTTCCCCTTTTCCTTTGCTTAAATACGAGTTAACAAATTTTTCCTGTTCTTCTATTTGTCTCAGAATTTCTATAATTGAATTTTTTAATCTTTTTACACTCGCTGAGTTCTCGTTACTATAAGCTCCTATAGTGTAGATTCGGGTTTGACAATCTAGTACTTTATCTTTTGGTGTTTGAATCATTGCCTTTATGGCTTCATCCGGCAAGACTGGTTTGAATTTTTTATTGCGGTATACAATAAACTCATTGTACATAGCAATGGCTTGATTATAATCATCGCTAATTGCTCTCATTTCATCCATAGCTGTATTGTTTTGAATCGCATCGACTTCGCGCTTTTTATAAACAACCATCTCCCGAATCAAATTGTTTTTAACTCCATTTTTCTCCATTCGAACTAATGCTTGCTTTGCTTTATCCAAATCTAATAATTGATCATAATTCGCAATTTCAGTGTCAAAATCAAAATTGGATTTTGTTTTATTCAATCGGGTTTTACCATCAATAAACTCCTGATTGGTAACAGGATAATTTAGAAATTGCCATAAATAATCAAAAGGAATATGCGTGGTTATAAATTGGGCTGGCGCAACCTTATAATTAAGGTTATTTATCTTTTTGAAGAATTTATTTTTAGTAAC
>Ga0123337_10006047_pt1 | contig 11686 bp, 6 predicted proteins | sample frozenSSSSmetaG_FD_89792 | JGI IMG/M metagenome (GOLD analysis project Ga0123337, IMG submission 89792) | Glacier valley bacterial and archeal communities from Borup Fiord, Nunavut, Canada, to study Microbial Dark Matter (Phase II) -... | ecosystem: Environmental > Aquatic > Freshwater > Ice >...
CCAGCCTTGAACGTCGATTTGGTCGATACGCCGCAGGCGTTAACGGAATTGTGCGAGCGGGTTACGCGTGCTCCGCGTATCGGACTCGACACGGAATTTCACAACGAGAAGAGCTACACGGCGCACCTGATGGTGATCCAATTGGCATTCGACGATCGCGTCGCGATCGTCGATCCGCTCGCGCTGCGCGACCTGCGCCCGCTTATCGATGCGCTCGCCGGGGCGCTCGTCGTTGGGCACGCGCTCTCGAGCGATCTACGGATTTTCGCCGACACCTTCGGACGGCTGCCACGGGCGGCGTTCGATACGCAAGCAGCGGCGGCGTTCTGCGGCTACGGTCTGACGATTTCTCTTTTGGATTTGGTTCGCGATCTCGCTCAGGTCACGCTCAAGAAATCGCAGACGGTCTCGGACTGGAGCACGCGTCCGTTCACACCGAAGCAGCTCGACTATCTCGTCGATGACGTGAACTATCTCTTCCCATTGCAAGACGCCTTACAGAAGAAGCTCGTCGAGCGCGGGCGCGCGGAGTGGGCGGAGGAAGAAATGCGCGCGCTGGTCGATGAGGACCGTTATCGCGCCGACATCCAACGACTCTATTTACGCGTCTCGGGCAACGCACGTATGAATCGGCGCGAACTCGGCATTCTAAGCGAGCTTGCGATCGTGCGCGATCGGCTCGCACGCGAACGCAACATCCCCCTCAAGTACGTCATTCCCGATGACGTCCTCGTTGGACTCGTGTCGCTGCGGCCGAAGGTGGTCGACGAACTCTCGCAACTGCGCCGTCTCGACAACGGGATCAAGAAACATAGTGGTGCGCAAATCATCGATGCCATCGCTCGCGGTGAAGGTTTGCCGGAGGACGGATTGCCGCCGCGTGCCCCCCGCGCGCTCTCTTCGCAGCGCGAAGCGCTCGTGACGACGATGAACGTGCTCGTGAACGCGGTTGCTGCCGAAAACGATCTGCCCGCGACGCTCCTCCTCTCGCGCGGCGGCCTCGAACGAATCGCACGCGATCTCCCCGCGTCGGTCGATCAGCTGGTCTCGCTACTCGGACTTGCACCTTGGCGACGCTCGCTCGTCGTCGAGCCGCTCTGGGAATTGCTCAACGGCCAGCGCGTCGTTCGGATCGAAGGCTACGCCGAGGGAAATCCGCGCACCAGTTTCGATTCGATCGCCGCGCACTAGCAGAGTATTTTCGACAACCGCTACCGGCCGGGTGCGACCAATATCGTGGAGTTCCGGGAACTCTTTTCGGCGAAGGTCCTCCGGCAATGAATTCCACCCATCCGAACAGCTTCGCCGCAAGAGACACGCTCCGCGTGGGCGACCGCACGTATACGTATTTTCGCCTCGGCGCACTCGAAAAGGCGGGCTTCGACCTGAAGACGCTGCCGTTCTCGCTGAAAATTCTGCTCGAGAATCTCGTCCGCTTCGAAGACGGACGGAGCGTCTCCAAAGCGGACATCGAAGCGCTGGCGGCCTGGCAGCCCGGGAAACCGTCGGATCGTGAAATCGCTTATCGCCCAGCGCGCGTTTTGCTCCAAGATTTCACCGGCGTTCCGTGTGTGGTCGACCTTGCCGCGATGCGCGATGCGGTGGCGACGATGGGCGGCGATCCCAAGCGGATCAATCCGCTGCAGCCGGTCGAGCTGGTCATCGACCATTCGGTTCAGGTCGATTCGTTCGGTGCGGCCGATGCGTTCGAGAAAAATGCGCAACTCGAGTTCGATCGCAATGGCGAACGCTATGCGTTTCTCAAATGGGGCCAGGAAGCACTCGACAATTTCCGCGCGGTACCGCCCGACACGGGAATCGTGCATCAAGTCAATATCGAATTTCTCGCGCGCGTGATCTTTGGCGCCGGCGGAGGTGGTGAAGGCGCGCCCGTCGGCGATGCGCCGCTGGCCTATCCCGATACCGTCGTCGGTACGGATTCGCACACGACGATGGCCAACGGCGTCGGCGTGGTCGCATGGGGCGTCGGCGGCATCGAGGCGGAAGCCGCGATGCTCGGCCAACCGGTGACGATGCTCATCCCCGATGTCGTCGGGTTCAAGTTGCGCGGCAAACTCAAAGAAGGCGTCACCGCGACCGACCTCGTGTTGCAAGTCACGCAGATGCTGCGCAAAAAGGGCGTCGTCGGAAAATTCGTCGAGTTTTACGGCGCCGGTCTTGCCAATCTTGCGGTGGCGGATCGCACGACGATCGGCAATATGTCGCCCGAATACGGCTCGACGATTGCAATCTTCCCGATCGATACGCAAACGCTGGACTATCTTCGCCTCACCGGACGCAGCGACGAACAGATCGCGCTCGTCGAGGCGTATGCGAAGGCCCAGGGTCTCTTCCGCGATGATGCCAGCCCCGATCCGCGCTACAGCGATACGCTCGAACTCGACCTCTCGACGGTCGAGCCGAATCTCGCCGGACCGCGTCGTCCGCAAGATCGCGTTCCGCTCTCCGCCGTGAAGTCCAACTTCAACGCCGCACTCGAAGAGTGGCAAAACGCGCGCGGCGGCAACGGCCCAACGGCCGTCGACCGTTTCGAGGGTGAAGGCGGCGGCGGCACGGCCGTGGCCGCGCGTCCGCGCACGGAACTCTCCGATGGCGCCGTCGTGATCGCGGCGATCACGAGCTGCACGAATACTTCGAATCCCGCCGTGATGATCGGCGCCGGATTGCTGGCAAAAAAAGCCATCGAACGCGGCCTGCAAACGCAGCCGTGGGTTAAGACGTCGCTCGCGCCGGGTTCGAAAGTCGTTACCGATTATCTCTTGAAGGCCGGCTTGACGCCGTATCTCGATCGGCTTGGCTTCAATCTGGTCGGGTACGGCTGCACGACGTGCATCGGCAACAGCGGTCCGCTCTCGGACGACGTGGCGCATGCGGTTGCCGAGCACGACATGATCGTTGCTGCGGTCCTCTCGGGTAATCGAAATTTCGAAGGTCGCATCCATCCGCAGGTGCGCGCGAACTATCTTGCTTCTCCGCCGCTCGTCGTCGCCTACGCACTCGTCGGTCGGATGGACATCGATTTAACGACCGAGGCGCTCGGCCGCGATGCCGCCGGTCAGGATGTATTCCTCAAAGATATCTGGCCGACGAACGCTGAGATCGAGCAGACGATTGCCACCTCGGTGACCGAGGCGATGTTCCGTTCGCGCTACGCGGACGTGTTCGCGGGCGACAAACGCTGGCAGACCCTGGCCGTTCCCAAAGGCGAACGCTATGCGTGGGATGAGAAGAGCGAATACGTCAAACGCGCACCGTATTTCGACGGCATGCCCGCGCAGCCGGCGCCGCTCGCCGACATCAGCGGTGCCCGTGTACTTGCGGTGCTCGGTGACTCGGTCACGACCGACCATATCTCACCGGCCGGCTCGATTGCGAAGAACTCCGCAGCAGCAAAATACCTGATCGAAAAAGGCATCGATCCGGCGGACTTTAACTCCTACGGCGCGCGGCGCGGAAATCACGAAGTGATGATGCGCGGTACATTTGCAAATACGCGCCTTCGCAATCAACTCGTCCCCGGCGTCGAGGGGAGCATCACGCGCTACTTGCCGACGAACGAACAGATGTCGATTTTCGATGCGTCGGCAAAGTACCGCGCAGCGAAGACGCCGCTGATGATCCTCGCAGGAAAAGAATATGGCTCGGGCTCGTCGCGCGATTGGGCGGCGAAAGGTCCGATGCTGCTCGGCATCCGTGCCGTGATCGCGGAATCGTTCGAACGGATTCACCGCTCCAATCTCATCGGAATGGGAATTCTTCCGCTGGAATATCCGCAAGGTAAGGATCGCAACGCCTTGGGGCTTTCGGGTGAGGAAACGATTGCCATTACCGGCATTGCGGGTGGCATCACGCCGCGCATGACCGTGAAGGTCAGCGCGAGCGGTGCCGACGGGAAAGTGACCACATTCGATGCGCTCGTCCGAATCGACACGCCCGACGAGGCAGAATATTACCGGCACGGTGGAATTCTCCAGTACGTCCTCCGCCAAATCGTCGCGAAATAGGATGATCGGAGCGAACGGGCTCGCTCCAGCCTCGCCGAGCATCAGCGGTCTGCCCGAGAACGCGGTCATCGTTGCCCTCGAAGGCCCGGACCGCTACTCGTCGATCGGCGGACTCGGCACGCGCGTTACCGCGCTTGCCAAAGCGCTTGGCGAACATGGCGTAAAAACCGACTTGATCTTCGCGGGTGATCCGGCATTCAAACCCGTCGAATCGGGTGGAGCGAACCTCACGCTCCGGCGCTGGAGCGGTTGGATCTCGCAGTTCCATCCGCGCAACGCTTACGACGGCGAAGAAGAAAAAATCCGCGACTTCGACGGCTCCCTACCCGAATGGATCGCCGAGAACGTCGTCGCACCGGCAAAAGACCGCGGCGAACGCGTTGTCGTCTTTCTCGAAGATTGGCAAACCGCAAACGTCGCCGTCTTGCTCGATCGTACGTTGCGCGAGCGCGGTTTGCGTGAAGCCGCCACGTTGCTCTGGAACGCAAACAATACGTACGGCTTTCACCGAATCGATTGGCACGCGCTGAAGACGGCAACGCAGATTACGGCCGTGAGTAAGTACATGAAATTCGAGCTTGCTCTCGTGGGTGTCGGCGCGCTCGTCATTCCCAATGGGATCCATCAGGGTATTCTCGATGGACCGGGACAGCATTTGATTGCGGCGCTCAAGGCGCAATTCAAAGGCAAGCCGATGCTGTGCAAAGTCGGTCGATTCGATCCCGACAAAAATTGGTTACAAGCGATGGATGCCGTCGCCGAGTTACGCCGTGAAGGTCACGACGCGCGCCTCATCGTGCGCGGCGGCAAAGAAGACTACGGCGAAATCGTCTTCGGGCGCGCGCGCGAACAGGGTCTGGTCGTCGAACGTGTGGCGTACGAAGGCGATGATATCGACGAACTCGCGGCGGCGATCGGCCGCAGTCAAGGACACGTCATTCACTTGCGCGCGTTCTTGAGCGAGGAAACGCTCTTCGCGCTCTACGCAGCGTGCGATGCCGTGCTCGCCAATAGCGGAAAAGAGCCGTTCGGTCTCGTCGGTCTCGAAGTCATGGCGGCTGGGGGCATCGCAGTCTGTGGCGCAACGGGCGAAGAATACGCCGAACCGTTCGTCAACGCGATCGTCTGCGATACAAACGACGGTCGCGAACTCGCGACGTACTTGGAAACGATCAGCGAAGATCACGACGCGGCAGAAAAAATGCGCGCCGCGGGATACGCAACTGCGTCACGCTATACGTGGGGAAACGTCCTGACCACACTCGGCCGCAAGTTGCGATATCTCGAGCATTCCGCATGACATTTCCCGACTGACTGCGATTTTTTATAAAGGACGACCGGCTCTCATCCGTGCGACGAATATCGCAGGGAGAGCCGGTCGACCATGCGCCCACACCCATTCGGAGCCGACTCCGCGGAGCTTACGCTCGGCGGAGCACGCTGTTAGAGGCCCGGTGGACGGCGGCCTGCGGGACATAATTGAAGCTCTCGCAGATCGCGTCGACGACGGTGCCGTCGAATTGCGTATCGCGATTTTCATGCAAGATGTCGAGCGCGGCTTTCGCCGAAATGGCCTCGCGGTAGGAACGCTTGGTGACCATCGCGTGAAAGGCGTCGGCGACGGCGACCACGCGCGCCTCGAGTGGAATGTCCGCGCCACGCAGACGATCGGGATAGCCGCATCCGTCCATCCGCTCGTGATGCGAGCGTACGATATGTGCGATGTGCCGGAGCTTCGCGACGCGCTGGAGCATGTCGGCGCCCGTTCCCGGATGCTCGCGCATCACGGTCCATTCGGTATCGGTGAGCGCGCCCGGTTTCTGCAGAACGCCGATTGGAATCGCGATCTTCCCGATGTCGTGTAAGAGCGCCGCCAGTTCGCAATTGACGATTTGCTGTGGCTCGAGAAGCATGGTGTCGGCGATTCTCCGAGCGAGCATCGCCGTTGCGCGGAGATGATCGGCGGTATCCGGATCGTACGCTTCGACGGCCGAAAGGAGTGCCTCGACGACATCGTGGGTGCTCGGTGCGAACATTTCGTCCACCCGTTGGGCCGATTCGCGGGCACGCAAATCGGACGATACCGTGACACGAACGTCGTTGAGAAACTGAAGCATCCGGCGCGTCTTTTTGACATCGCCCGCTTGACGAGCGACAGCACTTGCAACGGCATCGAAAATCGCGAGAATCTCCATGTCCGAAGCCGGATATTTTTCCCGCAAGACCCAGGATTTGAGCGCATGCGTATCACGGTTGCGAAGTGCTTCGTAGATACGATCCGTGCAATAGACGACCGCATCGGCAGCGCTGGGGAGCGAGCTATACACCTCGGCCTGCAACATATCTAGCGCCGATGTCACCGTTGGGGAAAACTCACTCCGCAGCGTCTTGAGAGCGGGAAACATGACTAGCCGTTGACAGGCGGGACGCAGGCGATGATGATCGCGCTTACGATAAGCAGAGTAATCATTAGGTTCACAATCCTTGCGTTGGTGAGGGATTGGCCTAACGTTAGCGCGGTCTCGGGTTGGGAAAAATCGTCTAAATAGACGAGGCCCTGCACGAAAAAGATGACGTTTTTTAGAGCCAGCCTTGGGCGCGGGCGTATTCGAGCGCCTCGTGTCTGCCGCTGCAGCCGATTTTCTTGATGATCGAGGTGACGTGGGTATGCACGGTAGTCCGCGACTTGCCGAGTATCTCTGCGACGCCGAGCTCCGTCGAGGCGCGGCCAAACGTTTGCAGCACGGTCAGTTCGCTTTTCGTGAGCGTCACGGGCGCCCGATCCAGTTGCGAACAGCAGGCCGAGAGAAATTGGGCGACTCCGTGCAAACCGAGTTCACGTAGCGGTCGCGTGATCGTAATGGCGACCTCGCTCGTCACACTCTCGAGCGGACGATGAACGAAGTCGGCGATCGTCTCGACGAGTGCGCGATCGCGCGCTGCCATCGTTACTTCATCGTTTTGAATCAGCGCGCGGCGCGCGGCCGCTCCGGAATCGAGCAGCCAGAAGGCCAGGGCCCGATACGCTTGGGCGATCGTATGATAGCGCCGGCTGAAGACGTCGACGTCATCGATGGCAACGAGCGAGGGGCCGAGGAGTTCGCGTGCGGCCGCACTGTTGTGTTCACCTGCGCGAATGACCGCGAGCATCGCCGTGCGCAACGCCCGTTCGGCGCTACTCAGATCGTTTTCCGCGATCCCGGTAAGGGCGATTGCGGCCTTCGGAAGGTGACCGTTACCGGCTTCAAACATCGCACGGGCGATACGCGCGGGAAGTCCGTCGCGAAATGACTTCGCCTCACCGAGCGCCGCAAGCGCGCGTTCTGCGGACGTCGCAGCAGGCCCATCACCGCAATCGCGCGCCGTGATGTAAAGAGCGCGCAGGCCGCCGCTATGCATCACCGCATCGCCGCCGCGCTCGGCCGCCGCAACCCAGTGCGCGGCTGCGACCGCTGCGGAGCCCGGTTCGGCAGTCGTGAGTGAGTAGATCGAATACAACGTGGAATGCGCCCGCGCGGCGAGCGCATGGAGCCCGATCGATGTGGCGATTTCGACCGCTTGATTTGCGTAGTGTTCGGCGCCGTTGAAATCCCGCAAATAGAAACTCGCAAAGGCGAGTCGAGCGAGAACGCGTGCGCGCGTCTCCGCATCCAGCACCGTGAGTTGGCTCTCGACGTATTCGATTTCCTCGGCGCAGGCCGCATGGCTGTTCAGCTGTGCGTATGCGCCGGCAAGGGTGGCGCGAATCCCGACTCGTTCGCTCGTGCTCGAACTGGACTCGATCGCTTCACGCAGAATCGGCAACGCTTCATTCGGTCGCGTGCGGTTCGTCAAAAGCAAAGCCAACCGTTGCCGGATGGCATTTCCCATCGTGGGCGGCGGGCCGCCTGCAAGCGAACGACGGTAGTGCATTTCGGCCGACGTGAACGAACCAATCGACTCATCGAGCACCCCGCGGATACCGAGCACGACGGGGTCGGCCATCCAAAGCGAACGCGGAAGTGCCTGGAGTGCAAGTTCTACCGCTGCACGACGTCCGAGCTCGAGCAAACGCAGACCGTTGTCGGCAAGCTGCGCCAGAACGAGCGAATCGTCGCCGACGTGAGCGTAGAGCTGCAATGCTTCGTCGTCGGCGCCAATTTCGTGGAGCGCGGTGCCGACGCGGCCAACGATATCGCGAAAATAGTCGCTTTTCGCAAGCCAAGTACGCGCAAAGTCGCGCAAGAGATCGTGAATCGCATATTCGTTTGCCGAAATACGCGTGACCAACGGCAATCGTTGGAGGCGATCGAAAGCCAGACCCGGAGACGGAAAACCCGCGCGGGCAAGGATAGACGGCCGAACCGCGATCAGCAAACTTGCGGCGCCGAGGAGCTGCCGATCCTCATCGGAGTCCAGCCGATCCCATATTTCCGATTGCAGATAATGGTACAGCATGTCGCGCGTTCGCAGGCGCAACGGTTCGATGTGCCGCGTCCGCTCCCAACTTTCGAGCGAGAGCCGAATGGCGATCGGCCAGCCGCCGGTATCGGCATGAATCGCCGCAGCCGTCGCCGGATCGATTTCAAGTTTGAGGCTCGCCGCCAGTTCCTGTGTCTCGACTTCGGAGAAGCGCAACTCGTCTTCTTCAATTGTAAGGCCGAGCTGGCCGTTCGCTAGCCACGTCCCTAGCGGGAACGCGGGCAAGGTCCGACTCGCAATCAGCCAGGAGAGGTGCGGCCGCGTTCCGTCGATGACGCGCGCCAGCAATTCGCTTGCCCCGGCGCGGTCTTCTTCGTTGAATTGCGTCCGGTGGAAGTCATCGACGATGACCGTCCCGCGCGCGCCCCGTAGTCGTCGGTTTAGCCAGTCGGCCATTTCGCGAATCGACGCCGATCGACTGACGAGCGTCCCGAAGTTGCGCTGATCTTTCGGCGAGAGTGCCAGGACCAGAGCGCGGCCTAACTCCGCTGCCGGAACGCGTTCGGCGCGGAGGGAAACGGGGAAAACAACTCCGAGATGAGGACGGGCGTCGAGCAGCGCTTCGGTTTTGCCGGTGCCCGCGGGAGCCACGAGAAGGCAAATACCGCGCCGGGTCTCCTCGACCACGAGACGCCGAATCCTCGCACGCGCGAGATTCATGACCGAGGTGATTCTTCGCCCGACCCAGTCGGTTTACCGTGCCCGACTAGCCTGCCGTTCACAAAAATAACACTCCTTCGGATCATCGCTTACCGTGCGTTGGCGAGCAGCTTGGCATACGCTCGCCGTTTCTTTCAAGGGACGGGCGCTCGTGCGCGTAATGAGTTTTGATGCTCATGCGTATTGCCTCAGCCTCGGTTGCACTCGCACTTGCGGCGATACTTGTCGCTCCGCTCGGCGCATCCGCGGCTCCGCCGCCCTCGGGTGCCCTGGTGCTGATGGGCGCGATTCTCTCGACTACGGGCCCCTTCGCGCCGCTCGGTGAGCCGGAATCCAACGCGATCAAGATTGCCGAACGCGACATCAACGATCATGGCGGCATCAACGGCCACCCGCTTTCGATCGAAATCGTGGACGATCAAGGGAAGCCTGATACGGCATCGCAGTTGGCGACGCAGTTCGTCTCCAGGCATGTCGCCGCGATTATCGGTGGCACGACCTCGACGACGACCGGTGCGATCGCGCGCGTGACCACCGCCGCCAATACGCTCCAAATCTACCCGACGCCGACTGCCGTCTTCTGGGATTCAAAAACCGGCGTCGTCAAAAATATCTTCGAGACGACGCCCCGCAACGAAGTCGAAGCCGTCGCGCTCGTCAATTTTGCGGAGAAGAAGTTCAGCGCGAAGAAATTCGCGATCTTGCACGACGAGAATACCGTCGGCACGGTCGGCGCAACCGTTGCCGTCGCGGAACTTGCGACACGCAAGCTCGATGTCGTTGCGAACGAAACGTATCCGACCGACGCAACGGATGTTACGGGACAGCTTCTCAAGATCAAAGCGAGCGGTGCGGATACGCTCATTCTCTGGGGAGCCTCACCGGCACTCGGCATCATCGCCCGCCAGATCAAACAGCTCGGCCTCACGCAGAACGTGATCTCATCGACGGGAACGCTCTCGGACAATTTCTTGCGCGTTGCGGGGCCGGCGGCCGACGGACTCTACAGCGATAGCGCGCTGAATTTTACCCATCCCTCGAAAGCAACGCAGACGTTTTTGACCCTCTACCGCGAGACGTATAAAAAACGCGCGGTGCAATTCGCCTCGTTTGCTTGGGATGCCGTGCATCTCGCGGCACTCGCCCTCACCCGAGCGCACGGAAAAACCGATGTCGATTCGCTAGCGGGCGCGCTCGAATCCGGCGCGCCGTACGTCGGCAGCACGGCGGAATACCGGTTTACAACGAAAGATCATAATGGCGTTAGCCCGAGCGCCGTTCACATGGCAATCGCCAAAGGCGGCGTTTGGTTCACGCTCTAATCGTACTGCGGGTCGCTCGACCAGGAACCTTGAACGCTGATTGATGCGACGCAAATCGTTTTTGGGTGTATCGGGTGCGGCTCTCATCGGGACGGCGATGCCGACCGCGGGTGCGGCAGAGGTACACGTAATCAATTTACTGCCGCCGCTCTTTCCGCTTATCGGTCGCGGCGACGATGCCGCGATAGCGACCGTGCGACGCGATCTCCTCGAGCCAAACCGAGCGGTTTTTGACGCCGTGCTCCGCTCGTCGATTGACGAGGTAAGTAACGAGCGCATCCGTTCGTATTTACTCGCTCTCCCGCCCTATGCCGAGAAGATGCGCGCGCTTGCCGACAGCTTCACGAAAACATTCGATGAGCAGCGTCTCGCATTCGTGCGGACGTTCCCCGATCTCGCGTACGACCGTCCCGTTTATCTCTTGCCCTCGTTCACAACCTTCGACGGGGCGACGCGTGTGGTCGCCGGTCAACGGACGTTGATGTTCGGTGTCGACGGATGCGTGATGTTCCATCCGTCTGAATTTTCATTGCCCGTGCTCTTTCATCACGAGCTCTTTCACATCTATCACCAACAAGTTTTACACGGAAAGGAAGCGTCGTTCGCCGACTGGGGCCTGCGTATCGGCCTTTGGGCTGAAGGCCTTGCAACATACGCGAGTGAGCGAATGAATCCCGGCACCACCGATCGCGTTGCATTGCTCGACTCGCGCCTCGTCGAGCTACCCAAATCCGACGTTGCCGCTCTCGCGAGAAATTTTCTCGCTCACATCGACCTCGCATCCGAAGAAGACAAGTGGTTTCGCGGCGGTACGACGGACGCCGCGATTCCGCAACGGGCCGGATATTTGCTTGGACTTCAGGTAGCGCGCCGCATCGGCGATAGGACGTCGCTTCCGGATCTGGCACGCCGCTTCGGCCCCGATTTGAAATCCGAAATCGACGCGGCTTTGCGCGCGCTGTCCTAGGCGTTAAGTCGAATCGGGAGCGAGGCGTAGCCGCGAAAGCGTGCGCGTCCTCCACGTACGGCCGGTGCTCGCATCGTGTACTGTGGAAAGCGGGTGAGAAATCGTGAGATGGCAATGCGGCCTTCGAGCCGGGCGAGATGTAAGCCGGCGCATTGATGTGGTCCGGTAGCGAACGCCAGATGACGGTTGGGAGAACGGCGGATATCGAGTCGGTCCGGCTGCTCGAAGATCAGGGGGTCGCGGTTGGCGGC
>Ga0123337_10006048_pt1 | contig 11684 bp, 11 predicted proteins | sample frozenSSSSmetaG_FD_89792 | JGI IMG/M metagenome (GOLD analysis project Ga0123337, IMG submission 89792) | Glacier valley bacterial and archeal communities from Borup Fiord, Nunavut, Canada, to study Microbial Dark Matter (Phase II) -... | ecosystem: Environmental > Aquatic > Freshwater > Ice >...
GCGTCACTCCATAGAGCGACGCAGCGATTTCTACCGCCAGTCGAGCTATCACTTCGACAGAAGTTTCTTGATTGTCCAATCGTCGCAGTCCTCTGCCTGGATACTCTCGGCATATGAAGAATTTGGATTAAGGCGCTTCGTGCCCCACAGGTTAGAACCCTCGGAACTTCGCAGGATGCATTTCATTCCTGTCAGCCATCCCCGGACATATCCCTGGTGACAAGGAGATAACCCACGCTTCCACAAATTTTGACATTAAGCTGACATCGGGCCTGAATCGTAACCCATGCTGTCATTATTTACCATCCCCCTCCTTTGCAAGGAGTGGAAGGAAATACACTTCATGCTGGCTTTTTCCTGTGGGCTGATACACCGGATGAATAGTCACCGCATGGGTTTGATGTCTGCTACTCGACCGTCACGCTTTTGGCGAGGTTGCGAGGCTGATCGATCTCACAGCCGCGCACCCGAGCCACATGATACGCCAGCAACTGCATCGGAACCATCGCGAGTATCGGCATCAGCGCATCCAGGGTCGGCGGGACCGAGATCACCGCGTCGGCACAGTCAGGCACCTCCGCGCCATCACGTACGACCGCAATCACCGTGCCCTCACGCGCCTTCACTTCCTTCAAATTGCTGACCATCTTCTCGAAAGTCAGCTCCTGCGTGCAGAAACCAATCACTGCTACTCCTGGCTCTACGAGCGCGAGCGGACCGTGTTTCATCTCGCCAGCCGGATACGCTTCCGCGTGCAGGTATGAAATTTCTTTGAGTTTGAGAGCTGCTTCGAGTGAGGCGGCGAAATCGTAGCCGCGACCGAGGTAGAAGAAACTGCTGTGGCGAGACAGCGATTCTGCGAGCGCAGCTATCTCTTTCTCACGCTGCAGACAGGTTTCGATCTGAACCGGAACTTCCCGAAGTGCAGCAGCAAACTGCGCCTGCGTCCGACTCGTGCCGCCACGTGCCGTGCCGTTCAGACCCTCGGGGTTTTCGTCGAAAAGGTTCTGCGCGAGATACAGACCGAGCAGTGTCAGAGCCGTCAACTGCGCCAGATACGCTTTCGTAGAGGCGACCCCGATTTCGGGTCCCGCCTGCGTGAGGAGCACGGCATCGGCGTCCCGTGCCAGTGTACTGCCGACCACATTGACGACCGCCAGCGTCGTCGCGCCCTTCGCTTTCGCTTCCCGCATCGCCGCCAGTGTATCCGCCGTTTCGCCAGACTGCGAGATCAGCACGACCAGTGTTTCCGCATCGACGAGCGGATCGCTATAGCGAAACTCGCTCGCGATTCCAACTTCTGTGGGTCGGCGCAGCAGTTGCTCGAACAGGCGCTTGCCGACGACCCCGGCATTATAAGCCGTACCGCACCCGACGAGGGTGATCCTCTTGAACCGCTGCCAGTCGGCAGGGCTGAAAGGCAGACCGGGCAGCGTTATACGCCCGTCTTCGGTCAGGCGTCCGCGCAGCGTGTCGCGTACGGTGCGCGGCTCCTCGAAAATCTCTTTGAGCATGAAATGCTCGTACCCGCCCTTTTCTGCCGCCGCATCGTCCCATGTCACCTGCATCGGCTCGCGCTCGACCGGAACGCCGTCGAGACCGGTGATCGTGACGCTGTTCGCTGTAATCGTCGCGACATCGCCGTCCTGCATCAGCACGACACGGCGAGTGTATCGCATCACGGCAGGGATGTCGGAGGCAATGAAATTCTCGCCGTCGCCCATCCCAATCACCAGGGGCGAATCTTTACGCGCAACGAAAAGGGTATCGGGAGCGTCCTGCGACAGCACGGCAATCGCATAAGAGCCGGTCACGAGATTCAGCGCGGATCGTATCGCGGCAGCAACCGCCTGCGCCGAGTGTTCGTTTCCAGCAGAGCGTCTCTCCCGTTCGATCAGATGGGGCAAAACTTCCGTGTCTGTTTCCGATGTGAAATGAAACCCCAGTTCGATCAGTTCGCGGCGCAGTTCCGCGTAGTTCTCGATGATGCCGTTATGCACAACAGCAAGTCTGCCGCTTTCATCGCTGTGAGGATGCGCATTAGCTTCGGTCGGGCGTCCATGCGTTGCCCAGCGTGTGTGCGCGATGGCAGAATGCGCCTGCCATACGGCCTCGCTGTCGGCTTCTGCGAGCTTGTGTTCCAGATTGACGATCTTACCGGTCGCCCGAACTATCTGGATTTTCGGATCGATTTTCGACCCATCGGGGAAAGCGACGCCCGCCGAATCGTATCCTCGATACTCTAGCCGCTTCAAATTGGTAAGAGCGATTTCGACCGCTGATTGGTGTCCGATATATCCTGTAATGCCGCACATTGTTTCTCTCCTGAACGTGAATGTCTGAGAATGTCTGTCGCAAAGTGAATGGAACTGCGAATGTGCCCGCTGAATGGCGATTGCTGCCGAATATTTGTAGGAGCGCTGCTCGCTGCACCCTCTTTTACGAGAGTTGCGCTCGCGTCCCTTGACGAAGAAATGCTGTTTCCTCTCGCTCTATAGCTGGCGGGTCGATCAGCGATGTGTCTTGTCTAATTCGTTTGCTGCTCCATACAGTTGGTTGCCTCGAAAGTGAAAACGATCCCGCTGCGTACCAGTCGTTCGGCGAGCAGTTCCAGCTCTTCGCGCTGCACAGCCGTCAGCTTATCGGTGACGAGACGAATCTTTTTGTCTGCCAGAACGGTGCCCCCGAAGCTCCAGGGATGCCGACGCCCGAGTTTGCTGCTGTCGACTGCGATAATGATTTCCGGGATATTGGCGAGCAGTTGCTTGAGAAATGCCGCCTCCTCCGCCCGGTGCGAGTGCAGGTCGAGTATGCCGTGTGCGCCCCCAAACAGCACACCGCTTGCTCCGACGATCGCGAGTCCAGGCTGGAACGCACTGTGGAATTCAGGCGTATGAAACGCGCAGTCGTCGGACGCGTAGATTTCGCCTAGTACCCCGGTCGCCACTCCTGCCGCAACGAGTTCAAGCAGTGAGGGTACACTGTTGGTGAACACGATCGGATTGTACGGCGGCAATCCTTCAACGACCGATCGCCGTATCTCCTGCGCGACGGCAAATGTTGTACTGCCTGCTGTAAGCGCGATCGCAAGATCGTCTGGCAGACTCGAAACAATCGCGTGAGCGATACTCTGCTTTGCAGAGCCATGTCGCACGAGCTGATCCGTGAAATAACCGGGACTGTATCCGGCCCTCGAAACCAGCACTCGGCTGCGCCGAACCTCGATCGTATTTACACGCTGGAGCATCCTCTGCAGCATATCGAGGTCGCGGCGAATCGTTCGTGTATCGCAGTGCAGCCGAACCGCAAGCGCCTCGAGGTCCTGTGACTCTTCCGTTTCTGCCAATATCTCCAACAGCTGCATACGACGGGTATCCGCTTGTTCTGCCAAGAGATTTCCCTTTCTTTTTCTTTTGGTTATCCATGATTATTGGTAACTATTCAGCTGTTGTACCAGCCCTGATGTAAAAGCTGCCAGCAAGTGTCTTCTCTCCCCCTCCTTACGAAGGAGGGGGTTGGGATGGTGAATAGTTACGATTATTGTTACAATCAGCGTTCGCGCCTGATTTTATCACAGCCTGAAATGCAGACGCCGCGCATTAATGTTCAAGCTCACAGGCTATAGTACACTTTTTTGGAATGAATCGTGACAGAAAATTGTTAAATCGTGACAGAAATATTTCACGCGCGCTCAAGCTTGACAGCAGCACGCGAACGACATACAATAGCGCAAGCTTAGTACAAAGAGTCGCCAGTGCAGAAGTTGGCAGGAAATAGGTGTGTCCTGAATCAGATAAGGTATTCTTGGTGCAAACGAATGTTTTCACGTAACTATTCACCCTCACCCCCGCCTCCTCTCCCGAAGCTTCGGAAAGAGGGGGAGTAGATGCGCCTGCCGCTCAGTGAAGCGCAGGATTGAGGAGGGATGAATAGTTACGTTTTCGGGGAAGCCCAATCTACCCGCAACTACAAGGCTGAATAGTTACGTTTTCGGAATATAATGGGATAGAGAAGTCGTGAATGAGGAGTTTCAACAGGCTAAGGCAAGGCATACGCACAGGCGGCGCAGTCCAAGAATGCGTGCGTGGGCACTCGCGGTTCTGTGCTGCGTATTAATGCTTGCCGGATACGGCGCGATGGTCCACTGGCGCAATTCACCTTTAATTTCTCCCGCTCCCGTAGCGCCCGTTTCAGTGCCCGCTGCCATCACGCATCCAGCCGGGCTCCAGCACCCCGGCATTATCCTGCACGATTCCGATTCTCCAGCCAGAATGAATGGCGTCGTGATGAACGCCGCACATATGGAGGAGGTGCACCGCGAAGATCATCCAGGGTGGGCAACGCGGTACGAGGGCAAAACCTATCATATCGGCTACCACTATCTTATCCTGCCGGACGGTACGATTCAGATGGGGCGACCTGAAGGCTGTATTGGCGCCCATGCGCGGCATTTCAACGACTGGTTGGGTATCTGCACCGTCGGCGATTTCTCCGGACATCGAGGCTGGACGCCGTCTGTCCCGACCTCAAAGCAGTTCGCAACGGTCGTTTCATTGTGCGAACGACTGATGTCGAAATACCATATCCCGCCTGAAAACGTACGGCGGCACTGCGATGTGAACGATACGGTCTGCCCGGGAGAACGTTTCCCCTACACACGCATTCAGACGGAACTTCGTGCTTATGCCGCTGCACACTCGGCGACCACTTCAGCAATTTCAGTCCCTGCCGCGCCCGTGCTCCATCAACCATAACAGCTGATCAACAACAGGTTATCAGCGTGATATCAAATCCGAAACTATCGAGGTGAGAGAATGTCCAGTCTTTTTATGCGCCGTCCCAATCTGAACGACCTGCCGCCGCTGCCCGCACTGCCCGATGGTTATGTGCTGCGTGAGTACGAACCGGACGATCTCGAAGGACTGGCAACGCTCCTGCGCAGCGCCTTCAACGATACGGAGTGGACAACAGCGAAGGTCCAGAGCGATCTGCTCGATCCGCAGGACGTGACGAAAACGTACGTCATTGCCGATGCCGGTCGGATCGTTGCTACCGCTTCGGTTCGCGTGCTTCCAGAGGCGCATCCGGGTTCTGGCTATGTTCACTGGGTAGCCGCCGATCCCACACAAAGTGGCAAAAAGTTAGGCTATGCGGCTACGCTTGCGACGCTCTATGAGTTTGCGTCGATGGGTCTAAAGGATGCTGTACTCGAAACCGACGATCATAGGCTGCCGGCGATTGCGACCTATCAGAAACTCGGATTCGTGCCCGAGGAGCGCCACGCCACACACGGCGAACGCTGGGTCGCCGTCCTCGCTAACCTGATGCATGCCGCCAATTTCTGAGCCCTAATCATACGGACCCAAGGAGTCTATAATCGATGATGAAAATGAACAAGAAGACGATGCGTGGAGTGCTGCTGGCAGCAATTTTAATGGGCACAGGTGCGCTCGGGAGTGTGCGATCGACATTCGCACAGGAATCGACACAGATCAAATCTTACGAACCGGTACAGATGGGCGACAATGCGCAGGGCATGATTCGTGATGGCAAGCCGGTCGCAAAGGGCTGGAAATCGCTCTTCGATGGCAAAACACTCAAAGGCTGGCGCGGCGAAAAAGGGTACTGGCAGGTCAAGGACGGCGCGATCGTCGGCACACAGCCGGGACATCCGCACCACCACTATATGCTTTCGGATAAAGACTACAGCGACTTCGAGCTGCATATCGATGTCAAACTGGTTGGATACAACAGCGGGGTCTGCGCGCGTATTCAGCCAGTGACGTACGATGATGTGCCCGGCTATCAAGTAGATATGGGCGACGGCTACTGGGGCTGTCTCTGGGAGGAACACCGCCGTTCGACGAGAGTTCTGGAATATCCGCAGGCGGAAGCCGACAAAATCCTGCATAAAGACGACTGGAACCACTACTATGTGCGAATGGTGGGACCGCACATCGTGATCTTCCTGAACGGCGTCAAGACTGCCGAAGGCGACGACCCCGCTGGTTATCCCTCGGGACCGCTCGGTTTTCAGCTCTGCCACGGCGGCAAAACCGTCGCCTCGTTTAAGAACATCTATATCAAGCCGCTGAAGCCCGCAACAAAAGGCACTGCGCCCGCCGTTCCCGATGTCGTCGTGCCCTAGCGCCACCAGGGGAAACAGCAGATAGCGCCCTGATAAATAGCTCGACAAGAGTTCTTTTACTGTGCTCAGGCAACGAACGCAGGCAATCATTCAGGATCGGAAGCGAGAAGCAGAGAAGCAGAGAAGCAGAGAGGACGATATAATGCGGCTTGGCGGGCCAGTTTTCAGCGGCGGTAAAGAACCGGAGACCTGGATTGAGGAACTTCAACAGCGCGGATATCGGGCTGCCTACTGTCCTGTAGGTGCGGAGGCAGATGCTTCGCGGATCGCTGTCTATGCGAAAGCGGCGCTCGAAGCCGATATTGTGATTGCAGAAGTCGGGGCGTGGAGCAATCCACTCAGTGTCGATGCGGATACACGGCAGAAAGCTCTCAAACACTGCAAAGCGCAGCTCGCACTCGCTGACCGTATCGGCGCGCTTTGCTGCGTCAACATTTCGGGTTCGCGCGGCACACAGTGGGATGGTCCCCATGCCGACAATCTGACCGAAGCGACGTTCGATCTGATCGTCGCCAGCGTACAGGAAATAATCGATGCCGTCCGCCCCGATCGCACGTTCTATACGCTGGAAACGATGCCCTGGATGTACCCTGATTCGGTGGACAGCTACCTCCGGCTGATCACGGCAATCGATCGCCCGAGGTTCGCAGTGCATCTCGATCCGGTCAATCTAATCTCCGGTCCGAGCCTCTATTTCGACAACGCAGGTGTGACACGCGAATGCTTTGCGAAACTGGGACCGTACATCAAAAGCTGCCACATCAAGGACATCACCCTTTCAGGACAACTGATGGTGCATCTCGACGAGGTACGTCCGGGGGCAGGAAGTTTCGACTACCGCACACTGCTAACGGAAGCGGCGCGCCTCGACCCCGACTTGCCGCTGATGCTCGAACATCTGCCGTCCGAAGAGGAGTACACTCTGGCAGCAGACTTTGTGCGTTCAATTGCTGCAGAACTCGGACTCTAGCACATGCCCGAGACGGAGTCTTCATACCCGAGTTGAGGCGTATGGCTGCGTGGCGTGCCGCATTCCCAGGGTTAAAACTCTGGTGTGGCTGGCTAAAGCCGAGCGTCATTCAGCCCTCATCCCCAGCCCGGGATTTCGAGTCCAGTGTCAGGAATCGTCACTCCTCTCCCCCGGAAGTAATGTGAAGATCGAAACCTCGGGACGACAGCCAAAACGCAGCGGAATACCCACCTGCCCCAGTCCACGATTTACGTAAAGCCTTGCCTTTCCAACCGTGTACCAGCCTGCCCGATAGTGTTTTGCGCCGATACGCCGCAGTTCCCGCTTCGTAAGCACGGGCATTCGAACCTGCCCGCCGTGTGTATGTCCTGAAAACACGATACATTCCCGATCCGCTGCCAGTTCCGCCCCAACCGGATTATGCGACATCAGCAGCATGGGAACTCGCCCCGGTACATTGTGGAAAGTTCGTATCGCGTCGGGCTTTCCGTACCGATCATCCTCCAGCCCCCCGATCCATATTCCGGTCTTCGCTTTACTCTTTGCTGCCTCCACGATTTCGTTCGCGATCATACCTGTTGGCGGGACATTTCCTCCGGCGGCAGTCGTTCTTTGGTGCGAAATCGAGATTGTATCGTCCAGAAGATGGCACGGTAGAAAGATGCTTTTGTTCGTTAGAACGGTTATGCCGAGGCGATGCAGCATTCGTTCGACCGCCGCCGCGCCCGCCGAATAATCATGGTTACCCAGAACAGCGTAGATTCCGAAACGCGCTCGAAGCGGCTCCAGTATGCGTGAGCAAGGTTCGATGTCGGCGGGGTCCTGCGTCACGAAATCGCCGGTCAGCAGCAGAATGTCGGGATGCGCGGCGTTGGCAGCGCCGACAGCATGGTGGAGGAGGCGGTCATCGGTCATGCTGCTGCGGTGGAAATCCGACAACTGCACCACACGCAGCCCTGCGAGTGCGGGTGGCAGAAAGGGTACGATCACGCTGTGTTCCGTGCGTTCGAGCATAATCCGTGTTACTGCCCTGCCCCATTCGGGAATTGCGCTTTCTGCCGATCGAGCGCATCCTGATCGGCGTCGGAATGGAAGCGCGTCTGCTCCTGTACGACGGTAGCTACTCCAGCAGTATCGCCCGACTGGTTGAGCGCGTTCAGCCAGCCAGTCAGAATGCGTTCATAGATGTCGTGCCATTGCTTACGTTTCGCGCCGTTCTGCATATCGAGGGTAGCGTAGGTCGCATCATGGCGCTTTGTCCAGTAAGCCTGCAGGATGTCAGCGGCATGACGGTACTCGTTTGCGGCTTCCTTCCAGCGCGATTGTTGTGCTTCGAGATCCGCGAGACCAAGGTGAGCGCTGGCAAAGTCGATCTCGATGAACTCGGGCATCGCCCGCACCGTGCCGTATGGGCTCGATTCGAGCGCGATCATATCACGATACGTGGTGGCAGCTTCAGTAACGCTTCCGGCGGCGGTCTGCGCTTCTGCGAGCGAACGAAGAGTCTGCAGGTTCTGTGGCTCGCGTTCTTTAGACTGCTGGAAAGTCTCAATCGCCAGTGCGGTGTCGCCGTTGGCAGCATAATATTGTGCGAGCCGATAGAGTGTCTTGCCGGTTCTTGCTCTCCGTACCGCCTCTTGCAAAGCGACCAGTGCGCCCTTTTTCGCCTCGAGATTTGTGGGATCGGTACGCGCCTGCTGACTGTAGACGGACGCGAGTGAGAGTTCTGGTTCCGGGTCGAAAGGATCGCTGGCAGCGGCGGAGCGATAGTCTTGGATTACTTGTGGAGCCGATGTTTGCTGCTGTGCCAAAGCAGCTTGCAGTGCGGAACCGGCGACCGAGTACGACCGCCACAACAGCAGCAAAGCCACCAGTATACCGACGCCCAGCATCCCCTTCGAGAGTGGTCGAGGCTGCTGCGTCGCGAGCGGAGCGATGTCGCGTGCCTGCCCGACGAGCAGCGCGACGACCGCGCCCAACGTCAGTGCGGACGCCGTCACATACCAGTCCGAATCGAACAGGCTGTGCAGGAGCGAAGCGAGCAGCGACGCCGCCAGCCCGGTCAGCAAAAGTCGCGCTGATTCCGGCGCGAAGAGCGCAGTTTCCGCTGCTGCCCCGGGCGCTGTCGTGCCATATCGGGAGCGCGGCAGCAGGATCGTATCTGCACTGCCGTCTTCGTGCGCCTGTATTTTTGCTGGTCGATGAAGGAACAGAATATGCGCGGCGAAAGCGGCGGCAGCGGCAAATATCGTCAGCAGAAACAACACGCCGGGAACGCCCGTTTCGCCTGCCCACTGTAGATAGCTGTTATGCGCATGACCTGTGAAGGCAGTGATTGCGCGATGCGGATAGGTGACGCTGAACGAACCGATTCCCTCGCCGAACAGCGGGCTTGCTTTCGCCATCCGCACCGTGCCGATCCAGGTGTATTTGCGAAACGCGCCGGAATGGCTCTGTGTATCGGCGGCAATCACTGCGCCCCCTGCAGGTTTTCCACCGGTGAAACGCAGCACGGTTGGGGCCGAGGCGAGCAGCGCGCCCACGATAAAAACCGTCAGTCCAATCCCTATCTGTTTCCTGAAACCCGCGCCTGCGCCAGAACGCCAGACCAGCACCAGCCATGCTGCCAGCACCACGACAAGCATCCCGACACCCGCCCGCGATCCCGTCAGCAGCAATCCTGCGCTCTGCAGGAACAGCCCGAGCCCGAGCAGCAGACGCGCCGTGCGTTCACCGGCGGCGACGAAAGCGGCGAGCGTAAGCGGGATCGTGAGCAGCAGATATCCAGCGAGGAAATCCGGATTTACGAACGTACCGAACGTGCGCCACGAGGGATTTCCGGCGTGCAGGTAGGCGAGATACTGGTTGATGCCGAAGGCAGCAGCAAGTGTGCCAGCCGCCGCGAGCGTCAGTAGGAAGCCGTTGAGTGCGCGGTGATCGCGGGACAGTCTGGCAATCAGCGTTGCAGCGCACAGGGCGGCGAGCAGTGCCGTAAGAGTGTTCAAGCTCAGCCCGACGACCGGCGATCGAACGATCGACACCGCGCCCCACACCGCCAGTAACACCGAAGCGCCTGCCAGCCCTGGTGCGGCTCCGATCGCAACCGGACGTCTCCATTCGCGCCAGACTGAAACCGCAACCGCCAGCGCAACCAGCGTCGCGACAATCGGCATTCCGATCAACTGCAATGGTCCGAGCAGATCATCGGAGACTGTGCCGGGAAGTGTGGCGAATGTGGCGGCACAAAGCGGAGCAAGCACGAGTGCGGCAACGATCAGCCCGAACGCCGCCCAGTCGAGCTTCGAGAGACTGCGCGGACTGGCAGTTTCGCCAACAGTCTCGGCAGGATGGTCGATCAGCACCAACGGCGGCTTTTTTGCGTCGGACATCGGGGTTTTTCCGTTATTTAGTCGGGTGTTCATAAGACGTAATTTCAAACTTGATTTCAGTTGTTGGCAGATGATTCGGGCGGTTTTGGAAGCGGTTGTTTAAGTTCGCCGCGCAGACGTTTGCGCCAGTAGAGCGTTCGATAGAGCGCGAGTTTGCCGACAGCGCGCAGCGCGATTCCGACCGGGATCAGCGGGCGCATCAGTATCGGCATCGTCGCCGCATAGTGTTTTTTATAAAACAGATACTGACTCCGGTGGAACTCATAGGTCATGCGCGTCGGAACCAGATCGCTGCTTTTGCCGATGTAGTGGTAGATCACAGCGTCCGGAAAATAGGAAACGCGCCAATATTTCGACACTGGCTGATCCCTTGAGTTTGTATCGCCGACGCTATTTTCCGTCTGCGATTGTCCGCCTGAAGCCTCGTCCACGTAAGGCGTATGGTTGGTGCGCCAGCAGAGGTCTACGTCCTCGCAGTACATATAAAAATCTTCATCGAACGCGCCGATTCGGTCGATCAGCGTGCGGCGCATCATCAGCGCAGCGCCCGAAACCCAATCCACATCACGCGGCGAGGCATGATCGAACTCTTTCATCAGGTAGTCGGAAGCGAAGCGGTTCTTCGGGAACAGACGTCCGAGCGGCGTATTACGAAAGAAACCTGCGCCGAGATTCGGGTAGCGGCGGCAGGAGTACTGGAGCGAACCGTCGGCGTTGAGCAGTTTCGCGCCAACGATGCCGACGTCCGGATTCGCGTCCACATAACGTACGAGTGCGGTCAGTGCGCCTTCTGTGACGACCGTATCCGAGTTCAGGAACAGTATATATCTTCCCTGCGATTGAGGGATGGCGGTATTATTACCTGCCCCAAAGCCTGTGTTTTCCGTGTTGGCGATCAGGTGAACGTTCGGAAATCGGCCGCGCACCATATCGGCGCTGCCGTCTTCGCTGTTGTTATCGACGACGATGATCTCGAATTCGATACCGGTCTGGCTGTCCGGCGTCAGCGACCGCAGGCTGGCGTCGAGCAGAGCGCAGGTGTTCCAGTTGAGTATCACGACCGATAAGTCCACCTACTCCTCCCGACAGTTCGTTATTTTTAGTTAGGGACTCTCAAGGATTAAACTGTTCCACTTCGGCTGGCGACTAAAGTCACTGCCACAAAGGTGCGAAGGCA
>Ga0123337_10006054_pt1 | contig 11674 bp, 13 predicted proteins | sample frozenSSSSmetaG_FD_89792 | JGI IMG/M metagenome (GOLD analysis project Ga0123337, IMG submission 89792) | Glacier valley bacterial and archeal communities from Borup Fiord, Nunavut, Canada, to study Microbial Dark Matter (Phase II) -... | ecosystem: Environmental > Aquatic > Freshwater > Ice >...
CGCCCCATAAGAGAAACTGTTTCCAAAAAGGGATGCTTGGCTGATTTGATGGCAATCGAGAGACGTAGCCTTGGGAGGAATTGGGGATAAATCTTCCCCTCGGATTCACTCCTAAAGAAGTTTCCGGTATTGGCTGGGAAACTAAGCCGTTAGCCGACTCCTGGACTTTTTCAGCCTTAGACTTCTCGACTTTGTGAGCCTTCATCTGTTGGGAGGAGTTCACAGTAGCTTCTCCCCATCTGCCCCGATCTGCTGAAGTTCTAGGGTAATCGTCGAGGGGAGGAGCTGCAAGGGCAACAGCAAAGGATTCTTCGGGATAAATCACCGATTCCGGTTCAAAGTCGCTTTCCATTGCCAATTTTGGCAAGATTACTTGCTGCCTTGATGGGATGATAGTGGCAGGGTTCTGGACAGGATTCCAGTGATGTTGACATAATTTTGGCATGAGCAGGCTTAGGTAGCTTTCTAAATCTGCCAAGTTGCTGCCATTGCCAGAATACAAAGCTTCTAACAAAGCTGCTGTAAAGAATCCGTGACCTAATTCGCTACTTTCGTGGGAAAATTGCTCTGGTTGGCAAGAAAGAATTGTTGCCAGTTGCAGTTCTTGGGCTAATTCTATTGTTTCTTCGCCAACGGGAGCATCCGCTTGGGTACCAAAAGCGCGGTTGATATCGAGCAGTAGCAATACATTTAGATCAGCAAGTTGCAGACTTTGCATTAGCGATCGCAATTCTATGCCAGTCTCTTGCACTTCGGGGTTGCCGTCTGCTGGCATTAAGTAATCTTTGCCCTTGTAGTTGACCCCATAACCGCTAAAGAATAACCACAGATAGTCTTCCGGTTGCCAACTTGTCGCTGCCAAATCCTCAAGCAGCAGCAAAATATTCTCTTTAGTCGGATAAGTGGATCGATCCCCAATCGGCGGTGAAGTATCTGTCATTAACAGACAGTGCTTGGGGAGAAAACCTGCATCTGTCGCCAAAAATTCCTCTAGTGCTTCAGCATCTGCTTGGGCACAACTTAAAGGTTGAAATAACTGATATTGATTGATGCCAATCGCGATCGCCCAGTAATTTGCCATCCCGCTCTTTGTCAGTTATTGTTTGCTGGTCTTAAAATTGCGGTTGGCTTTGCTAAAAAAACAAAGCTAACCTATGTCTTGTACTCTAAGTGATTCTGATCGAATCTTCAGTTAGAATGTAGTTTTTATTACGTTATCTTTTCGGAAAATACTTTCACCTAATTTCAATCACAGATCATCACTAAGGAGATAGAAGGTCATGAGCAAGATTTCTGCTCACCTACCATCATCGATCACTCCCTTTTCAGTTATTAGCCAAATTGCCAGAAGAATCCGGATAGTTCCTTTAGTAGTTTTGCTCATAGCTACTGTTCCGGCGTGGTTTTTAACGGAGGGGATCGCACCTCAGCTTGTGCGAGCTTACACCGCTAGAGTTGATCTAGCTATTGACCGCCTGCCAGATGAAAACTATGAAACCATTCTCACCAGAGCAGAAGCAGCCGCACGAGCAGCTGCTCAACGCAGTTTCGACCAAGATATCTTGGTGACAGATGTTTCAATTATTGTGTCCGTACAAAATTATGGATCGATCGCACCAGTTCTGACATTACAAGTCAGTCGTCCCGAATGGCGATCGCGCCCTGATGCTCAAAATTGGGCGACTTACTTCAAAACCGCGCGATCGCTACTTTTCTTTGAAAAAGAGCCGACATCTAATCCAGTTCCAGCAGCTAGCAGTCTGTCAACCCCAAAATAGCGGGTTTAAGATTGAGCGACACAGAGACAAGTGCAAGCAGCAATGTTCCGACTTCAGTCTCAACCGCTCAATTCAACTTACCTGTTGTCCTTAGCGTCAGTGGATGGCCTAGAATAAGAAGGTTGTGAAGAATCGCGATCTGCTGACATGGCTGTTCCTAAGAAGAAAACTTCAAAATCAAAACGAGATAAACGTCGAGCTACCTGGAGGCATAAAGCCGTCGTCGAAGCTCAGAAAGCTCTCTCTTTGGGCAAGTCGATTTTGACTGGACGTTCTACATTTGTCTATCCAACTGCTGAGGAAGAGGAAGAAGAATCATAATTTCCCAGTCAGGAAAAGCATGAATAGCACTGATAGATTTGATTGGAATTAAGTCACCGTTCAAACTTATTACCACTAGATAAACGCTTTTTCTGAGCTTTCCTGATTGCATTATGAATCATAGATACTCTACACAAGCTGATTAGATCGAGAAAAATTGGTAGTGAGTAATTGGAAATATCCATTAACCCAGAAGTTTTTTTATGAAGGGTAATTTGCCCTCATAAGGAGCGTATCGCCATTTTAAATCGAGCCAGAATGAGTTTTGTAATACACTTTTATCATGGGAGAAAGTATCAAAACTAGCTTTGCCATGATAGTTGCCAATACCGCTATCTCCTACCCCACCAAATGGTAAAGACGAAAGACCAAACTGCATCATTGTATCGTTGATACAGACTCCACCAGATGAAGTTTCCTGCAAAACTCGCTTTTGCAGGTTTTTGTTTTGAGAAAATAAGTATAATGCCAAAGGTTTAGGTCTAGAGTTAATCAAGGCGATCGCTTCTGCAATGTCGCTATATTCAATTATGGGTAGAATGGGGCCAAAAATTTCTTCCTGCATTACAGAATCTTCCAAAGAGACATTATCAATCACTGTCGGGGCAATATAACGCTCTGAAGGTTGAGTTTTTCCACCAATGATAACTTCACCATCTTTGAGAAAGTTAACCAACCTCTCAAAGTGTTTTTGACTGACAATCCTGGCATAATCAGGACTGTTTGCTGGATTATCGCTATAAAATTCTTTTAGGCATTTTTTCAGTCCATCTATTAAATCTTTTTTGATTTTTTTATTAACTAAAAGATAGTCAGGGGCGATGCAAGTTTGTCCAGCATTAATAAATTTGCCCCAAGCAATTCGTCTAACAGTGTGTTCCAGATTAATGTCACTATCTACGATACAAGGACTTTTACCACCTAATTCTAAAGTAACTGGCGTGAGATATTTTGCTGCTGCTGCCATGATGATTTTGCCGACGGCTGTACCACCAGTAAAAAAGATATGGTCAAACTTTTCTACAAGTAGTTTTTGACTTGCTTCCACGTCTCCTTCAACCACTGCAATATAAGCGGGGTCAAAATATTTGGCAACAATTTCAGCGATGATATGGGAAGTATGAGAAGCAATTTCTGAAGGTTTGATAATTGCACAATTACCGGCTGCGATCGCACCTATTAACGGTGAGATAATTAAGTTAAATGGATAGTTCCAAGGCCCGATAATTAAGACAACTCCTAGCGGTTCTGGATAAATTCTCGCTGAGTAGGAAAAGAAATCAAAGGAAACGGCTGTTTTTTTCGGCTTACTCCAGTTTTTAAGATGTTTTATGGCGTAATTAATTTCCTTAATTACGGCGATTTCTGTAATGTAAGTCTCTAATTCTGGTTTATGTAAATCCGCTTGTAATGCCTCAACTATTGACTGTTCATACTCAATAATTGCTTGCTTGAGATTTTTAAGTTGTTCAATGCGAAAAGTGACATCTTTAGTTTTGCCAGTTTTAAAAAACTCACGCTGATTCTGAATAATATCGCCAATCTTAGATAATTCAGTGGTAATCATTGTTTTGTTCCAGAAAAAACTATTTCATGTTATCGCTGCTATATCAGCATATTTGATTCGTCAGATTTTAGTGTTTGACTTTTTAATTAGAATATGTACTTTCAATTATTGCTAGATAGTAGTAAAGTTATAAATTATGAGTTATCAGGATAAAAAATTCTATTATTCATAATTTTCTCATATTTTGGTCGGTAGTAGCACACTAAATACACTACCTTTGCCTAACTCAGAATTAAGCAGAATAATGCCTTGATGTGCCTCGACAATTCGCCGAGCAAGGTACAGTCCTAAGCCACTACCAGAACTTTTGTGGCTGCCTTGACGAAATCGTTCAAATATGGTTACTTGTTCTTCAAGAGGAATACCTGGGCCAGTATCCGCTATTTCAATTTTAATGTAGTCAACAGAATTGGATTTTCCAGAGAACTGAGATTGACTACTTTTGTCGAACTGGCGTTGAGAAGTAAAACCAATAGTAACAGACCCAGAATTGGTAAATTTGATCGCATTCCCGATCAGATTAGTGAATAGACGATTTAATTCTAAGCGATCGCCCATCACTGTGTTTGTGCTTGACTCCGAAGTTTTGTCTAGATTAATGGACAGTGTTTTGTCTTCAGCTAGAGGTGCCAATTCTCCAGTTACCTCCTCTATCAACCGGACTAGATTAACCGGTTGAAATGCCAAAGTTTTGCGCCCTGCTTCAAAGCGATAAACTTCCAATAAGGTATTGACCATAGAAAGCAGGTTGATATTGCTACGGGACATGATGACAATTACTTCTTGCATTTGTGGTGATAATGTTCCCAATGCACCTTGCTGAAATAGCATCAACATGCGATCGGCCGCTACTAAGGGAGTGCGTAAGTCGTGGGTGAGGCGGGAGACAAAATCTTCTCGCTGGCGGGCAATTTCATCACGTTCATCCATACTATGCTTCAAGCGCAGGAGCGATCGCACTCGTGCCAGCAATTCATCTACTGTTACAGGTTTGCGGATAAAATCATCAGCACCCAAGTCTAAACCGTGGGCAACATTCGGCGCATCGTGGGCACTTATCAACAATATGGGGATGTATTGCGGCAACTTCATCTCTTTGCGAATGTACTTGGTGACTTCGTACCCATCCATACCTGGCATGATCAGATCCAGCAGAACCAAATCAAAAGGAGAAGCTTTCAATTCTGCCAAGGCCGAAATACCATTTGCTGCGGTGCTAATTGTGTAACCTTCTTCCTGCAAAATAGTTTTTATCAAAAACACGTTATCACGAGAGTCATCGACAACCAGAATTTTGTCACCGCGAAAAGATTGTGAAGTCATATAGATGCAAGGTACAGGTGAAATAATTCGTAATGACGCTCGTGACGCTCGATGACTCGCTAACGCTGCGCTAAATAATTCGTAATTAAAAAGAACTTTTTAGGGAAACTGGTTTATTTAGGATAGTTTTTTTAGATGTTACCCTTATGTATACTTTCTCCAAAGAAAAATTCTTTACCAATAAATTTATATAAATGTATTTTAAAAATTACTTTACATCCCTTTTTAACAGATAGCCACAAGCTAGTTTTATAATTCTAAGATAGATAATCAGATATTAAGCTAATCGTCATTCATTTTTCCAGAATGATTCGCTTGTAGTAAGGGCTTCAGCTCTGCTTTTATGCAACTTAAATGCTCATTAGCTTATTCATTTCCTAAATATGCTTCAATTACAGCCGGATTATTTCTGACAACTGCTGGTTCGCCCAAAGCAATTAATTGACCAAAATCTAACACAGCAATGCGATCGCACAAACCCATAACTAATGGTACATGGTGTTCTATAAGGATGATCGTCAAATTGAAGCGATCGCGAAGGCTGCGAATAAATGCACTCAATTGCTGCTTTTCGTTGGGGTTCATCCCCGCCGCAGGTTCATCGAGAAGTAAGATTTGCGGTTTTAATCCTAAAGCGCGGGCAATTTCTAGCCGACGCTGATCGCCATAAGCAAAGTTTTTGGCTTTTTCGTCAGCGCGATCGCTTAATCCCACCAAATCCAATAAATCTAAAGCTTTTTGCTTAGTTTTCAATTCTTCACTAGGCGCTGGTGGTAATCCCAAAACTCCTGTAATCATATTACTTTTAGTGTGTAAATGTCGGGCAATTATCACATTTTCTAACGCCGATAATTCTCCAAACAAGCGGATATTTTGGAAAGTACGGGCGATACCTAAAGCAGCAATTTGATCAGGACGCCGTTGAGAAATTTCTGCACCTTGATAAATTAATTTCCCGCTAGAAGGTGGAATGAAGCCAGTAATCAAATTAAACAGTGTTGTTTTGCCCGCACCATTCGGGCCAATCAGTCCAAAAATCTCATGTTTATTTACATTAAAAGATACATTATTTACCGCCACTAAACCACCAAAGCGGCGAGTTAATGCACTTGCTTCTAAGACAATATTGCTGTTAGCTGTTGGAGTCCCGTATGATATCATATCCGCCAAATTACCTATAATAAAAGAACCTCACCCCCTCCCCGCAAGCGGGGAGGGGAGCTAAAGTGCAGCTTTGGCGGGGTGGGGTTCCGGGTACTATGCTTAATTGCCCGGACATCATTTGACATTTTTGCATATTATTATGAATAGTTCACTTTTGGGTTTTGCGTCTTGGGAAAATATCTGGAGTAATTAGTCCTTGAGGGAAAAATATTGTACCTACTACTATTAGTAAACCAAAAATAATTAATCGACCATCGCGCAAAAATTGTGCTAACCAATTAGGTAAACCACCAGTATCAGCTAGACTTCGCAGAATCTCTGGTAAGGCTGTAAATACCATACCTCCGACTACCGGCCCTAAAAAAGTTCTCGAACCACCAATTAAGACAAAAGTTAAATATATAATACTGGCATCAAAAGTACCTTGACGAGCATTCCAGGTATTAAGGAAATGAGCGCTAATTGCACCTACAACTCCTGCAAGCATAGCCCCTAGTGTAAATGCCAAAACTTTGTAATAAGTGGGGTTAATTCCCATTGCACCCGCAGCTAATTCATCTTCACGGATAGCGATAAAAGCCCTTCCAACACGGATGCGTTCTAAACGATAAAGCAGCACCATACTAATTAATAGTAAGGGTAGGGCAATCCATAAATATTCAAGTTGTGTATGGAAAGGTTGAGGAATGCCAAAAATTCCGACAGCGCCGCCTGTAATATCCAAATTGAGGGAGATGACGCGCAGAACTTCCACAAAAGCGATAGTAGCGATCGCTAAATAAATTCCTCGCAATCTCAACGCTGGAATTCCCACTATTATACCCAATAAACCACAAATTACACCAGCTATTAACATCTCCAATAACAACAAGGGAATGGGAAATAAACTACTGCTAGATGTAAAAACTTTTTTAGATAAAATTGCTGCAATATACCCACCTAAAGCATAAAATCCTGGACTAGCTAAAGACAATTGTCCTGTCATTAGTGGTAAGTAAAGCGATAATCCTAGTAGCGCCCCCAATACCATAGAGACAATTAGAGAACCGTAAGTAGCGAAAAAATCAGCCATTTTAAAAGATTTTGATTAAGCTTAATCAAACTATCGCTTTTATTAACTATAGCGGTTCTCAATTGCATGGAATACAGACCTAACCCCCAGCCCCTTCCCTGCATTCGCGCAGCGTCTCGAAGAGAGGGAAGGGGAGTAAGACTCTGACTTCTCTTTTTTTAGAAGAGAGGTCAGAGTGTATTGCATACAAACAATAACTCCTATATTAAGCTGTTAATATTTGCTCTGCTGTCAGCGTGAGTTCAGGAAAAGTTTGTGACACAATTTGTTCTAAACCTCTAAACTGTGTGCGTTGGTATTTTCCCTCAGCATCTAATAGAAAAACAAATACAGCCGGAACTTTTGGATTTCCTAAATACTCTCTTAGTCCGATTGCTAAATAATCTACAATCCAATATTCTGTAATACCTAAACGTTGATATTCATCTAATTTATCAATGTAGTCATCTTCCCAATTAGTTGATGTTACCTCTATAGCTAACTGGATGGGTTCTTCAAGCGCAGAGTAAGCAGAACGATTTAAGCGCCATCTATCTTTATCTATGACACTTACATCAGGCTTGCGTCCTTGTTCTATTCCATTAGCAGTTATAGTTTTAAATACTGCTGTATTTTTTACTACGTAATTCAGATTTAGACGTTTAATTTCATCTTTGAAAGAGTCAGCCGTAAAGTCAGCGACATCATCATGATTTCTGGTTGCACGCACTTCGACAATTTCTCCATCTACAAGTTCATATAAACCTTCCTCTGGACACTCTTCCAAAAATTGCTCAAAAGTTAATTTTTGTTTTGTATATGTTTTCATAGCGCTACGTCTCTTTAAACTTTCTGAATAAATCGTCGTCCTAGCAAACCTTGGGGTCTAACTAATAACATGATAAACAAAATTCCAAAGGCTACTGCGTCTTTATATCCAGAGTATTCGGCGGGTACAAACGCCTCCACTAATCCAATTAATAAACCTCCTAACACTGCACCAGGAATACTACCTAAACCACCTAAGACAATTACCGCTAAACCTCGCAATCCAAAAGCAATGCCGAAATATGGTCCGGCAATACTAACACTAGAAGCAACTAAAGTTCCTGCTAATCCTGCTAAAAAACTGCTGATGAAGAATGTTAAAATGATAAAGCGATCGCTATTAATTCCTAACAAACTAGCTGTAGTTGGATCTTCTGCGATCGCCTGCATTGCCTTACCATATTTAGTGTGATTGATAAAATAGGTAAGGATTCCCACAATCACAACAGATACAGTAAAAATTACTACCTGAACACTGCGAATCGGAATTGGGTTTTCTGGACTACCAAAGTTAATCGCAGGTGGCAAATTACCATAAGTATTTGCGGGGTATGTATAACTTTCTGCGCCTACTAAATACTGGATTAAATTCACAATTACCACTCCTACCCCCAAGCTGGAAACAACAGTTAGTAAGGAGTCCGATCCTTGACGCCGCAAAGGTTGAAAAGCAACACGTTCCATTAGTATCCCTACCAATCCCGCCAAGGTACTTGCTAAAATCAAGGATATAGCAAAAGGTAATTTTATCGGCAATGCTGCATTAGCCAATAAGCCATTAAATCCAAAGTTACCACCCATGAGTGCATAAGTGAAATATGCACCCAAGGTAAAAATCGCGCCATGAGCTAAATTAATGATGCCCAAAATGGAATAAACCAAGGTATATCCTAAAGCAAAAATTGCATAGACGCTACCGATGGATAACCCATTTAATAATTGCTGCAAAAATAGATTTATATTCATGTTGCAACTATTTTAGAAATGTGAATTTACCTTGGCTACCGTCTTTTGGCATCTTGATTTGGGCTACGTAAAAATCTTTTTGAACAACTTCGCCTATAGGAGTAAAACCAATTTCACCCAGTGGTGTATTGTATGTACCTACAAGTATTTGTTTGTTTAATTCTGTCCGCAATTCTGGTAACTGTAATTTGTTGACTTTGCTCTTTTTATCTAAAGCTTGGAGGGCTTCGACATAAACTTGCACTGCTGTAAAAGCTTGGGCGCTAAATTGGGGTGGTTCTTTCTTGTATTCGTCATTATAGGCTTTGCGAAATGCCGCGTTAATTTCACCTGGATGTTCTGGACTATAAGCTTGAGCAATCAATACGCCATCACAAAGCGCCTTACAAACTGGCAATATATTCGATGTATTTAGACCATTACCACCAACAATTAAGCCTTTATAACCCAGTTCGCGTAGTTGTCGGACTAAATTACCACCATCCGCAGCCAAACCAGAAATAATCACCAAATCTGGTTTGAGATTAATCGCATTGGTAGCTTGGCTTTGAAAATCTGTATCACTAGTTTGGAATTTTTGTACTGTTATCAACTCCAGTCCTTGATCCTTAACTGTTTGCTGAAAAATTTCCGTTTCTGACTTGCTAAAAGCATCATTTTGAGCATAGAAAACTGCGACTTTTTTAAGTTGGGGGTTTTGCTTCAGTGCAGCTTTCACCGAATTAGGTGCGACGATAGAAACTGGTGCAGAAACACGAGCAACGTAATCACCAATTTCGGGAATGCCTTTAGCAGTATTCGATGGGCCAATAATTGGTACTTTTGCACGTTCGCCAATAGGATCAGCACTAAAAGCTTGCTGTGATAAAGTTGGCCCCACAACCCCAATAACTTTATCTTTGTTAATTAAAGTTTGAAAAGCGTTAATTGCCCCGGCTTCATCACCGCTAGTATCTTGAAACACCAATTTAATTGGTGTACCATTAACACCACCTTTACTATTGAAATACTTCTCGGCAAGTTTGACTCCAGCGACTTGCTCTTGACCTAGTAATGCTACATTGCTAGTTTGAGCAACGGCAATACCGATGGGAATAGCACCCGACGATGTACCCGTTGTGGCTGTGGTATCGGTTGCAGGGTTATTTGTGGTACTATTTGGACTATTATTTGTAGAATTGGTAACAGTGTTAGTGCCGCCACCACAGGCTGTTAGGAGCAAAGCGCAAGTTGATAATAATGCTGTTGTCCGAGCGATCGCGTTGTTCATCGTTGAATAATCATGTAGTTATTAGATATTCGGCAAAAGGTAATAATAAAGTCCATAGTCTGCAAACAAAATGACACAGATTTACACTTTGGCACGAATTCTATTAAATCATTCTTATTTCACCATGCAAAGACAAATATTCAAAGTCTTTGTATATACAAATTATTATAATTAGTAATGATTTTATCATTCCCCGGTTCTATTTGGGAATGTGCGATGAAGTCCCTTTCTCAGTTCAGTTGAGTACTAAGGAAGCACTCTTAAGCCTTTTTTTCATTACCAGCTAATCCTTTAGGTTCGTAGTGACGGCAACCGTTACATGGGCCATCGGGATTGACAGCACAACGAATGTAAGCAGATCGGGCATTAAATTTACAGCTGATGTCACCAATCAGATAACCCACCCCTTCTAAATAATAGCGATCGCCTTCAACCGATCTGAGGTTTTGTCGTCCCTGCACCGATGGAAAATTCCTAGCTGCTTGTCTGAGCCGTAAGCGCGATACCCACAGGAAAATCAGGGACGGTAAAAAACCAACGGCAATCACTAAAAGTGCATTTAACACCTTCTTTTTACCCCTTCTATGCGCTGATTGATTGTCCCTGATGTTGCACTCTAGTTTTACCGAAGTGCAAATCTTAGGGCAGCTTTGGCTAATTGCCACCAACTATGGCTGCAATTAGCAATGGCAGTGTGGTATCTAGCAATTTTGAGAAAGAAGTTCCTTCTGCCACTTCAATCAGCATAACTGTTACAACCTCAAGGGTGATCTGCCGTTGAATGTTGATAATTTTAAGATTTGTTGACTAATACCTTTTTGAACAAGCATTTGGTGCCAGCTCCACTCTTGTTTTTTCTGTGTCGCTGCGATGCTAATCTTTTTTTGGTTTGCTGACGAAGTTGCTGTGCTAGCAGTGCGGCTTCCCTTTCGGCTCGGAATAAATCAACTTTTCGCGTCGTCAGAATGAATGATCCGTCAGGCTTTCGTTTTATCCAAGGGACGCTAACTGCGAAATACTGACAAATATTGCCTAGTTCCTTCTTTAAGAGTGGGTAACGTCTTTGAGTATTCAGTGTGTTAGCGATCGCTTTTAACTCTAATATCGCTGCTTCTAACTCTCCTGCCATCTGATTGACGCGTTCGACTTGCGCGATCAAACGCTCTGGTTCACTAATAATTTTTTCCTCTTGGGGTTGCAGTGGCACTATCGCAGTCGTTACAGATGCAAGCTGCAACAGCAAAACTCTCAGCAAAATAGGCTTTTTGTCCGTGTCTGGGATTTTTTTCATAGGAACACGCGGGATGCGGGAAACTCAGCGTCTTCAGACCTGAGAGGGAAGCGGCACGAGCGGTTTTAACCGCCGTGGTTTTTCCTGGTAGAATTAGAGAGCAAGTAGGAATAAC
>Ga0123337_10006056_pt1 | contig 11672 bp, 4 predicted proteins | sample frozenSSSSmetaG_FD_89792 | JGI IMG/M metagenome (GOLD analysis project Ga0123337, IMG submission 89792) | Glacier valley bacterial and archeal communities from Borup Fiord, Nunavut, Canada, to study Microbial Dark Matter (Phase II) -... | ecosystem: Environmental > Aquatic > Freshwater > Ice >...
ATTTGGCTGTTCCAACTGGGATTAATTTCCAATGTCCACTAACTTGATTTGCATTTTCCCATTGCTGTACGTTTCCTCCACTTACAGTACTAAAACCAGCTACTTCTACCAATTTTGCGCTGTGTTTGGCTATCAATTTATAATAGCCGTCTCCTGTAGATACGGCGATAAATTGTTGGTTGGCTCCACCAACATAAGACCATTGATGTACATTAGCACCGTTGTCTGTACTCACTCCTGCAATGTCTATGGATTTACCACTATTAACCGCCTGGATTTGATAAGCTCCATCTCCGGCATCAATTAATTTGAATTTTTGATTATCTGCTCCTGTATAACTTCCTTGTGCAATATTACCTCCATCGACAGTGCTTAATCCCCAAACATCCATATATAAACCGCTATGACGATTTTGCAAAAAGTAGGTTGCATTTCCTAAATTAGCAGTACCATTGGGACGAATACGTAAAGATGTTGTTCTGTCATTCCAATCGCCAGCCCAATCAGTAGTAGCAGTAAATTCTTTTGAAGCTCCAGTAAAATTATCTCCATCGTAAACGATTACTTTATAGCCCTCAGTGATTTTTAAAGAAGTAATATCGTTATCCAATATGCCTTTTGCACGAAGTTGTGCCAAAGTATAATCGCCAACATTAAGACCTGCAGTGTAACCTGAGAACGTTATATCTTGATAAACATTCACTAAAGAACCATTAGTGTCTATTATTTTTAAAGAAGAAATTCTGTCATTCCAGTCGGCAAGCCACGCAGTGTTCGCCGTAAATATTTTGGAGGTACCCACAAAATTATCGTTCTCATAAACAGTCACGACATAACCAGAAGGAATCGTCAAGGAAGTGATATCGTTATCAGTGATGCCTTTTGCCTGAAGTTGTGCCAAAGTATAAGTTCCAGTTGAAAGCTGTGAATAAAACCCTGCATAATTAATGTTTTGATAAGCATGCACCTTGTTTAAACTGGCAACAGATTCGAACAAATGAAGACCAGTTGTTTGAGTGGACAAATCAATTGTACCATTTGGTACTGAATTCCAATCTGGATTAATTAAAAAATTAGATTTATTCACAGCATTAGCCCATACATAATTGCTGGTATAATTTATAACGCCTAAATACCTGTCTTTTTGGGCTTGCGTTAAATTTCCCATACGGACAAACTCTATAAACCACTTGGCAAAAATCCCTTTGAATAAACCACCATCTCCCTGCCCGTTTTCGTTCACGAAAAAAACACCACCATTATAATTTCTGTAATTCATCATGAATTCACATGCCTTGATACCATCATCGATATAGGATTGAGTCCCTGTAACAAGATTTAGTTCCAAACTGGCGGCTATGAACATACCTGAGTTGTAAGAAAACTGCCAGTCAGGATCCATATTTGTCGGAGTGTCCCAAATACCTCCCTGAGCATTAAATACATTGGCCTTCATCCAGGCATGAATATCTTTTGCCATTTGAAGATTGCTATTATCTCCCTCCAATTGATATAATTTTACGGCAATAACTATAGCGGGGCCATTCGCAATAGCATTTTTACAAGGAGTCGTACAGCCTTTTTTCCATGACATGACACCATTTGCATATCCTGTTTTAATTTCTGTCCACATTTGATGAACAGCTTCCAAGAACTCCGGATCTTTCGTAGCATTATAGCAGTTGAAACTCGCCAGACAAAGCCATTCCAAATCATCATAAAAATCATTGTGATACGTTCCTCCACCATATGAATTGTATTTTCTAATTCCTGCAATGATGCTTTTCATCCGGTCTTTATAAACAGAATTGCGAGTTCTTTGGTACGCATCTGCTAATGTTTCCAACGTATGTGCCTGTATCCAGTATCCATAACCGTAGGGATCATTATCTAAAGCGCTATTATGCTTATAATAACTTTTGTCTGCAGATATAAAAATAGTATTTGTACCATTTTGTAAATTTTCTGCCCGCTGATCAGCTGTTTGTGCTAATAAATTAGAAACGAATATCAAAAAGAATACAGTACATAAGTTTCTAATTTTAAATAGATTCTTCATAATTAACTTTTTTAAGATTAATAACTAAATAATAATTGATGTAAATAAAAAAGCCTAAACTAACTCAATGGGATAGTTAAGAGTTTTAATGCTTATTTTTTCAAGAATTTTATTTTCATTTTATTGTCATTCTTATTTGTAGTAATAAAATAGATACCTGCACTTAATTTAGAAACATCGACACTGTTATTATTATTTACTTTTTGTTTTAAAACTAAACTGCCAGTCTCAGAAAAAACATTGATATTAGTTCCTGACATCTCCGTACTAAAGAAAAGTATGTTTCCTACTGGATTTGGAAATTCGTTTATAGAAGTGTTTACTTCTTTTTGTTCTTTAACATCTAAAATACCCAAATTTGAAAATTGAATTTTATCTATATCTGGCAACCATCCTGTTGCATTTGAAATACGTACTGTATTGTACCCTTTATTCAATGCTACGCTTAATGTAGCGTCCTTTAGTGTGTCCCATCCACCCGAATTTAAATTTGTAAGAACTGTATCTACACCGTTTACACTAATTGTAGCATTTCTGTTTTCACCACTTAAATACGAAATCATAAGTTCATAGTTACCTGCTGTTGATGCAAAAACATCTCGAAACTCAATATAATTATCAGCACCATTACCTAACCAACCTGCTTTTGCTCTTCCTGAACAATTACCCGCATTGTCAATAGGACGACCTTGACCGGGAATTACTGATTCTCCTGCATTGGGATAGGTACTGGTTTGATATGTATTAAAAGTATTCATCCAGGCATACTCTGCTTCGAAAATCTCCTGTAGCTTAACGCCACTTCCAACAACCTTCAAGGCCACCACACCATGCGAAGGAACAGTAGTTGTGTACATTGCCTCTTGAGTGCCTAAATCGGTATGTGACCATAAGTCACGAACTCTAGCGGGTCCAACCAAATTAAGATCTGCCCATTTAACAGATATAGAAGCTGCTGATTCGCTTTTATTAAAAAGAACAACCGCTCGCTCTTTACTTTGTTTTCCATTAATATTTTTTGCCCAAACTTGCAAACCTTTTCCATTATCAGAAACTCGATGTGCTTGACCGCCACTAACATCTTGATTTACCGCAATCATTTCTGAATTGGTAATTATTTCTTTTGTTGCTGCTGTAATATTTGTCAAATCATTGCCTAAAACTAAAGGAGAAGACATTATACACCACAGACTAAAATGACTTTTATCTTCTTCTGCTTTCAATCCTCTTCCCACTTGCAGCATATCCATATCATTGTAATGACCCGGACTGGAATAGGCTGCCAAAAATGCATTATTATTAAAATTATCAATAACACTATTCCATTCAGGTGCAATATCACCCGAAACTCTCCAAGAATCAGCAACCTGAGTAATCCAAATTCCTGCATATCGCCATCTGCAAACGTTTAAGCTAATACCTGCTCTTCCTGTGTTGTCCATAGCTTGCCTGATAGCTGTGTAGCGGGTTCTCTCGTCCAGATGCAAGTCCATACCACCACAATAATCAACTTTTATAAAATCATATCCCCAAGTTTTGAATATTAAATCTATATCTTGTTGATCATGGCCGTATAAACCCGCGCCAAATCCTCCTCCTCCTGTTTTAGTATCTGACTTTGAACCACAGGTATTTGATCCTGCTTCAGAATAAAACCCAGCTTTTAACCCTTTGCTATGAATATAGTCAGCTAAAGATTTCATTCCATTAGGAAATTTAACAGCATTTATACGCAAGGAACCATCTGCATTACGACCATTAAAAAAACCGTCGTCAATATTTATGTAGTTATATCCAAAATTAATTAACCCAGAAGACACCATAGCATCTGCCTGCCCTTTTATTATTGATTCATTAATATTCAGCTGAAAATGATTCCAGCTGGCCCACCCCATTAACGGCGGTTTTGGAGTTTGAGCAGAAACTGCCAAAACATTTAATCCAAAGAATAATGTTAGAATTAATCTACTTGTACTATGGACATTTATTTTTGTATTGCTAAAAATTAGTTTCATAATTAAATTGGTTAGGTAGGAAATATTGAATAATTTGTATTTTTTTTTTGCATTATACCTTCTTTCTTAAAAGGTTACATAGTTTTGGAAAGTTTTTTACATTAAAGAATTAAAAGTTTTAAATGGAACTTGATTGTTCTTTATTTCTTTATAAATTTTATAGTTTTTTGATTTTTGTTTGTAATAATAAAATACATTCCTGTTTTTAATTTAGAAACATCAACACTATTATTGTTATCTACTTTTTGTTTTAAAACCAGACTACCAGTTGCCAAAAAAACACTAACATTTGTTCCTGCCATATCAACACTAAAGAAAAGAGTGCTTCCAACTGGATTTGGATAAATATAATTTTGCTCCTTTGTAAAACTAGTTTGACCAAGATTTGCAGAAATGTTTTGGATGCTTATTTTATTAGTGCCTAAATTAACCGTTACCTTATAGGTTCCAGTTTCTCCTGCAGGCACTTTCCAGCTATTATCAGGAGTTATACATCCATCTGTTTTTGTAAATGCAGTCCCAGACAGCGTTTGGTCTGCTACTGGGGCATACAGCCAAACATCAGCGCATATACCACTACCAGAATGAAATTTGAATTTCCCGCTGGTGCTACCATTTGCAGCAGATAATGTTCCTATCCATGTAAAAATATCTAAGTCAACAGCAGATTGTTCCATCAATAATCCTTTAGAATCAATGCCCGCAGAAGTTGCATCTCCAACAATTGACAATTTTTCCATTATTATTTTTTGGAAAGTTACTTTATTGGTTTCAAGATTAACTGTCACCTTATAAGTTCCTGTTTCTCCGGATTTTACCTGCCATTTATTATCAGAAGCGCATCCATTTACTGTTGTAAATGAATTTGCAAACAAAGATTGATCTTGAACAGAAGCATTTAACCAAATATCATCACAAAAATTATTAATGCCGGAATGAAATTTGAATTTTCCTTCTGTAGTAGTGCCATTCCCTGCTGATAAAATCCCTGTCCATGTATAAACTTTCAAATTATCAGTGGATTGCTGCATTGGAATTCCCTTGGGATCCGAGCCTATTGAAGCAGCATCACCTACTATTGATAAAGAATTTATTACTTGCTGTATTTTAATTGTTTTTGCAACTACATCAATAGTAATATTATAGGTACCTGTTTCACCTGCTTTTACTAGCCATTTATTATCTGGTCCGGTACAGCCTGGAAATATTTCATATGAATTGGCAGACAAAGACTGGTCGGCAACCGAGGCATACATCCAAGTATCATCGCACCAATTATTTGTACCAGAATGAAATTTGAATCTTCCCTGCGAAGTACTACTGCTTGCAGTTAACGTTCCTTTCCATGTGAAAATATTAGGCTGATCTAGATCATGGTTCATTGGCAATCCTTTGGGATCCCAACCTATTGAAGTGGCATCTCCTGTTATAGACAAGGACGCAAAGTCATTAATTTTTTCTATTTTGACGACCCTTGTATTAACATTAACCGTTACTTTGTATGTACCATTTTCGCCCGCATTCACTTTCCATTTATTATCTGGGTTAGAACAACCATTTGCAATAACCATTGATGTTGAAGATAAAGATTGATCGGCTGAATTTGCATAGATCCATACATCATCACATTGTCCTCCTGTACCATTGTGAAATTTAAATTTACCTTCGGTTTTACCATTACTGGAAAATAAATGACCAGTCCATGTAAAAACATTCAAATCTTCAAGCGATTGGTTCATGGGCAATCCTAGCATATCAAAGTTCATAAGATCAGTTGCATCTCCTACAATAGATAATGAATTTATTGCTGGTGTTCTTTGAATCACATAGTTTAATGTAGATTGATCAAATGTTATACTATAATAACCATCAGCATTTATAGTAAATGAAATTGTATTGCTATTATCATTTGTTTGTATAGCTTTTCCAGATAGCCCTACTGCACCTCCCCATTCAAATCCATTTGTATTTTTACTCTGAATAAATTTCAACGTATATGTTTGACCAGCCTTCAAGTTTAATGAATCAAACTTCCATTTCTTTTCGCCAACATTTATCATAGGAGTTAAGTTTGCATTAAAACTTCCTTTAAGAAACATTGTATTAACCATGCTTAAATCAATGTCCTGATTATCGTCTTTTATTAACGGTATATAACGAACAGTACTTGTAGACCAAGCTGAATATACGATTCCATTATCAGTTACATATCCAGTTCTGCTGACACGATTAATACTTTTACCTCCTCCTATTTGATTGATTACAACTTTTAATGAATCAGCATTGTGTTTTGTAACATTGATACTGTGAACTGCATAATCATTTGTTTTATATCCAAATCCATCACCATCATCATGATAAATTTCGCCAGTAGCAGTACCGTCTTCTAATGGATTTATCAAATAGGTAATATTGTCGCTTTTGTAATCTGTTGTGCTTTGAACCACTTCAGTAATAGGAACTACTGAACCAGGTCTTACATATAAAAGAGCTTGGTATTTATCATCTTCGGTACTTTCAAGCTTTACTTTATTCCAATTTCCTTTTGGCAAATTTGGATTTACTGCCCATCTCGGAACGACTAACAAATCTTTCCCAACCATAAAAGCCTGTTGCTCATTTCGCAAATTTAGATCCGTATTGTCTGCAAAAAAAACGGGTCTCATCAAAGGCATTCCAGTTTGCGAAGCTTCTCTCAATAATGTGTACATATAAGGAAGAAGACGGTATCTACGATTAACTGCTGTTCGTGATACATTTTCAATTTCTGATCCAAAAGCCCAAGGTTCCTGATTAATAGATCCTGATACGGAATGATTTCTTGAAAAGGGATAATAAGCTCCAAGAGCCATCCAATGACCTAGTAAATCTGGTGTGCAATCGTTGTTAAAACCACCTATATCGGCACCAGAAATTGGCTGACCGGAAAGACCTAATGTTATAGACATTGGGATAGATAGCTTTAAATGAGCCCAAGTAGACGAATTATCTCCTGTCCAAGTTGCGGCATATCTTTGACCTCCCAAAAAATTGGAGCGTGATAAAACAAATGGACGTTTATCAGGATTAGCCGCAATAATTCCTTCGCGACTTGCTTTGACCATCAAATAACCATATACATTATGATACCTTGAGTGATTCCCTGCTGGTAAGTTTCCACCACCACGATGTAAATTAGTTTCAGGCATTGTCTTGTTCGGTGTATCAAACACAGAAGGTTCATTCATATCATTCCAAACTCCATCGATTCCCTTTGCCATAAAATCTTTATATAATCCACCCCACCAAGTACGGGTTTCTGGTCTGGTAAAGTCAGGAAAGGCAACATCACCTGGCCAAACCTGACCATTAAATTCCGTACCTTCTGAATTTTGTACCCAATGATTACCTGCTTTCCCTTGATCATAAACAGAATAACCAGTTTCTTTTTTTACGCCAGGGTCAATCATGTAAACGGCTTTGAAGTTTTTGGTATGCAAATAATCATTCAATCCTTTAGGATTGTTAAATGTACTTGGATCAAAAGTAAATATCTTAAACTTGTCCATATAGTCAATATCCATCCAAAGTACATCACATGGAATTTTTCGATTTCTGAATTCATCGGCAATACTTTTTACTTTTGAGTCTGGGGTATAAGTAAATCTACTTTGTTGATAACCAAGCGTCCATAACGCAGGAAGATCTATTTTACCAGTTAAATCTGCAAGGGTTTTCAGTAATTCCTGCGGACTGTTTCTTTCAATGACAATCACTCTGAATTCAGGACCATCAGAAGTTATAGTTATTGGATTAGTTATCACAAACGACTGTTTCCAAGTATGATCAGCAATAATTCCAAAAGCAGTACCATCGGGACGAACCCCCATGATCCATGGATGAGACTGATACAGACGAGTACCATTATCAATCCAGTAATTGGGTGCTTCACTATTCCATAACGTTACCTGAGTATCGTTGCGTCTCAACGGCCCTGATACTTCTCCGTTACCGTAAAAATCCACACTACCTGTATAGGATATTTTTACCACACTCTTACCATTTACAACACTAAAAACTGGCTTTATTGACCATGATACTGGAACACTCCCTTGATTGGTAAAATCGTTTACAAAAATTAGAGACGGCAATGTCCCAGCAGGATTGAAATTGTTTGGGTAAAAAACAGCAATGTTATCCCCAATCATATTTGAAGTCTGACTCCAAGATGTGAATACATTCAATACCAGCATAGAAACCAACAAGAGTAATTTAAATCCTTTTTTCATAATTGTTTAGTTTTCTTTTTTTTTCTTCAAAAATTATAGAACCTCTAAGAGAGTCTTTTTACTATTTTTTTAGTGGTCTTATTTCCATCTTTACTTAAAATGATAAAATACATCCCCGTTTCCTGCATAAAAACATCAATACTCTTGCTTCAAGCATGTTTGATAGAGTCGAGTAACCACAACCGAAAGTATCATTATCCGAAAGACTATTATGTTTATAATAACTTTTATCAAGAGACCTAAAAATAGCATTAGCAGCATCCTATAAATTATCTATACGCTGATTACCGGTTTGTGCAAATAAATTTGAAACACGCAACATAAATTATAAGAAACATGCATTTCTAGTTTTCAAAATGTTTTTCATCAATGTTTTTTTCAAAATCATCAACTTAAGTAATTAGAATTATCTTTATTTTAAGTGGTTATAAACTATAATTTTTAATGTAATCATCCCATAGCTCATCAACTGTTTTGTCGGTTTCTTTTTTCCAAACAGCGTCGGTATAAGTACCCGTTCTGCATTTAAAATCTAATATTTCGACGATGTCTTTTTTTTCTTTTAAATCAATCCACAACAAAAAACGTGCGGTAGTCCTATAAGATGCCTTGTATTTATTTCCTTTGTCGTCTAGTGTTTTTGGCAAAACCCAACCACTTGATGCATTGCTGACTCCATAAATTTCTCTTACATAATCTGCAATTCCCTCTACAAGCCATCCTGGAGTATTTTTATTGTATTTGTATGCTTGAACTAAATGAAAACCTTCATGTACAATAACATCTAGATCTTTTTCTCTTTCATGATTTTTGAAAAATTTTGTAAATACAGTGATTTCATTATTCATTGCATGTGCGGGATGGTCAGCATCTTCATTACTAAAAATGATGGTAACAATCTTTGTAGCTTTTGGGTTAAAATGATTCAGCATTTTAGGATAGACAAGAAAAAAACGTTCTGCTAAGTTCTTTTTGAATTCTTGGCTGAGGTTTGGGTCATTGTTTTTCAATGTAAGCTGGTAGTCATTTTTAATGATTATACTGTCTATAAAAATGGAGCTATTTGCATTTATTTCAGTTACAGCCATATTGTGCTTTTCATTATCTGAAGAGCTAACTTCTTGTTGAGAAAAAGAAATAAGCGGCAACATAATAGTTAGGAAAAAACTTGTATTATTGATTTTAAAATTCATATAGCAGTTTTTATGTTGTCTATTTTTTTACAATATTCATCGGGGATTTCTAATCGTAAACCTTGACGATATAGAGTATAATTGTTTACAATCAAATGGACAGAAGAAATCTATTTGAAAAAAACACGCCAACGAACTACGGTAAGATGTTGTTGCTTAAAGTTTTTCTGTGATTTGATTATTTATTTAATAGTAGCTAATGAAGAAATTATATCTGCATATCCATTGCATACTATTTTAACAATGTAAAGTACTTTTATTCCTATAAGCAGATTTTTTTTATATAAAAATGAAGCCAAAACTTTCCAAAACAATTTAGATTTAAAAGTTTTGACTTCATAATTGGTAATTTAGTGATCTTGAAAAATATATTTATTAATATGTCTACAATTTTTTTAGCCTAATAGTCATATTTGCGGGATTAACGATAAGCTCATATTGTCCAGTTGTTTCAATAACCCATTTATTATCAGGGTTTGCATTAGGCATCAACGACATTGCTATAGGGTCTGTATCAGGTACAAGCTTTGTACCATTTAATGCAGGCATTAAAGCTCTACCTCCCCAGTTGCCTTGCTGTGTGTAAAGTTTAAATTCACCAGCGTCAAATTGTCCTTTAAAAATAAATACTTCAGGATTTTTAGGATCCCATGTCATTTGTTTAGCCTTTCCAATATCCCAGCCAATACCAGTTATTGCATTACCCACCATATAAACATTTTCGTATGGTACATATCCAAAAACATATGTTTTCTGTTCGATATCCATGTATAACGAGTGACGGCCGGCTTGTGTTACTTTAAAAACATTATCAGCTGTTCTTGGCTTAGTTTCATTATAAACAATAGTATTAGTATTTCCTGGAGTAGGATCATAAGATGGCAGTTCGGAACCTGGTTCTTCAATAACCTTGAATGACCCTACTGAAAAATCACCTGCATAATTGTATATCGTTCTTTCGGTTATTTCTGGTAAACTTTTACCTGTACTGTAATCCCAGTTGCCACTTATTGCATCTCCAACCATAAAAAGAGGCAATGGTCCCGGACTATAGCTTGTTACAGCAAAACTTGATATAGATACTTCTGGCAGCTGAAACTGTACTCCACCATTTACTTGTGCAATTATTTGTACTTCAAGATTGGTTACAGCACCTCCCGGGCGTTTAAAGTGTTTCAATAATAGCGAATTTAACTGTTTTACTGTATAGGATTTAGTAAAAACACCAGCTGGAATTTCTTCCGTGTATACGGTCTTTTTTTCTTCGTCCTCCTCATCTTTACTAAAATTGTTTCCTAAGATATCCACACGGAAAAAGTATTTCAAAGTAGTTCCAGATCCTCTATCGTTTCCTTGTGTCCAACTGAAAGTTATTGCATTTTCATCCTCACTATCTTTAATCAATACAACTTCTTTACTAGATAGTGTCAAAGTTAAGGGATTAGCAAAATTTGGTCCCTGAAGCCAATCCTGATTTTCAAGTCCTTTGTCTTCGCATGAAACAAGAACTATACTCATTATTATAAATGAGATAATATTTTTTATATTTTTCATTTTTGCTTTGGTTTTTAGTTAGTTGGCCCAGAAAGGTGATTGTACTAAATTTGTATTCTTTTCGATTTCTGCCAAGTATATTGGAAACCAGTAAAAAGCTTTTTTATAAACTCTTGTTTGGTAGACTGTTCTTTTATAAAATTCACTTTCGGTTTTACCATTAAAGTTCATTCCATAAGCAGGACCATTCAAGACTGTTTCTGCTAATTTCCATCTTCTTAAATCATCATAACGGATTCCTTCAGTACAAAGTTCTACTCTTCGTTCCATCCTGATTATCTTTCTTATACTTGCCTGATCATTATCTGCATGAATATTTAAAGCGTCTGTCGCACCAGTTGTGTAGGTTCTAACACCAGCTCTCTCTCTAATTTTGTTAAGGTATATCAAGATATCCGCATTACCAGGATCTGATTCATTAAGTGCTTCTGCATAGTTTAAATATGCCTCACCCAATCTATATAGAATTCCATGACGAGGAGCAAAATAATCACGAAGAGGATCTCTTGTTGGATCTGTTCTTTTTCTCACCAAATAACCATTTTGTGGTGCATCATGTGTATGGTTATTATCTTTCGCACCA
>Ga0123337_10006059_pt1 | contig 11669 bp, 10 predicted proteins | sample frozenSSSSmetaG_FD_89792 | JGI IMG/M metagenome (GOLD analysis project Ga0123337, IMG submission 89792) | Glacier valley bacterial and archeal communities from Borup Fiord, Nunavut, Canada, to study Microbial Dark Matter (Phase II) -... | ecosystem: Environmental > Aquatic > Freshwater > Ice >...
CGGACGGGTTTGAGCGGAAGGCTGCCAGTTTTGACCGCCCTTGGGCGAACTGCCGGACGGTGGGCGTGACTGGGCCGCGTTCTGGCGTTGCGACTGGTTCTGTTGTGCCGCCCCTTGGCGGTTCGCCTGGCTTTGTTGGGAAGAGGCTTGCGCGCCCTGGGCGGCGTCCTGCCGCTGCCCTTGGTTCGCGGTTCGTTGATCCTGCCCTCCGGAAATCGCATCCTGGCGTTGGCCTTGATTGGAGGTAGAAGTTTGCTGGCGGTTCGATTGGTTTGAAGCCGCCGCCTGCTGCCGCCCGGATTGCGCCTGGTTGGCGTGGTTCTGCCAGTCCTCGCGGTTGGCCTTGCCATAGTCCTGCCAATCCTCGCGGGCGTTGTTCGCATAGTCCATGCGCTCGTCCTGGATGTGGCCGTAATGAGCGACACGGGGGGCATGATAGATTCCCCCACCATACCAATTGCAGCCATAGGCGTTGTTGGCACCGGCAATGTAGCCGATCGTCGCAGCCACGGCCACGGCGGCACCCGGATGATAGTAAACCGGATAGGCGGTAGGCGCGTAGGTGACGACCGGAGCGGATTGCACGACCACCACGGTGGCGGGTTTGTATTGCGGCACGTAGATGACCTCCGGCTGGGTTGGCACGATCTGCACGATTTCCTGATTGACGACGATGGTCTGCTTGTCATCGGTCTTGAGATTTCCCGCGGACTGCGCCTTGCGCCGGAATATCTGGATGGCGTCGAGCACCTCCTGCTGTTGGGCCGTTACCGCTTGGCCGAGGGCTTCGGTCCAATCGAGATCATCGCCCATGAGATTGACCACATCCGGATAGGTCAGCAGGTTCATCACCGGCTCGGAAAGCGAAGGGTCGGGTTTGAGGCTTTTGTCCGCCGCATATTTGGTGAGAAAGCGCTGGGCCTTGACGATTTCCAGCGGGGTGGTGGACGCGGGCAAAATCAGGGCGACGAGATCGTCCGGATAGAGCGCGAAGCGGCCGACGAGTTCCTGCAACTGCGCCGCCGAGAGAAACTCAACGGACGAAGCTGCGGCGGAGTAGCCCGGCGGCGACTGGGCGATGCAATGAATTGATAAGCCTGCGGTGGCAACGCAGAAGGCGATGACTCCGTGGAGCGGAATGCGATTTTTCATGGTTGGTTACTTTCGGTTGGTTGGTTTGGATTGAATCGGACGCTCGCGGGAGCGTGGAAAAACAGGGCGGTGATCCGCGCGCGTCCAAGGGCGCGGACCAGTTCGCGGAAGGCGCAGAAGCCTAGCAGCAGGATGAGCATCCAGAGCTGCACGGCCCAGAAATGCGGCCAGACGATCTCGCTGAAGATCCGGCGGTTGGTTTCGGCAATATTTCCCGTGGCGCGCCAGAAGTGGATGAGGTGCTCGGCATAACGGATGAGCAGCCAGCCGGCGAAGTAGATCAGGGTTTTCCAGACAATGTTATAAATCAGCGGCTTTTCCGGGAAGCGGTTGACCAGCGCGAAGTGGTCGGTGATGACCACCACCTTGGCGGCAACCAGCGCGCCGATCGTCGCCGTGACAAAAATCGAGATGCTGATGCCGTATTGTTTCAGGATGAGCGCGTCCGTGAGCGCCAACAGTTGGAACGCGGCGAAGAAGAACACCGTGACCGGGATCAGCTCTTCCAGCTCGTGTTTCACTTTCTGACCGAACGTGCTCATGGATGAGGATTGCGAGAAAACTCAGGGGGCGGGTTTGATCCGCGTGATCTTCGATCCCTGCAGACCGAGGCCGCCCATCAGACCGCGCTGGTCGAAGAAGAAGGCGTAGGTGCCCTTGTTGATGGTGGCGGTGCTCAGCGAGGCGGCCACTCCCCGATCGACAACGACCAGGCTAGGACTGCCGCCTATTTCCCAGCCATCGCTGCGGTTGAGGTTGGCGAAGGCAGCGTTGTCCATCAGGAAAAGCGCGTAGCCGTATTGCTGCACGCCGGCTTGCAGGCCGTAAGAGAGCCCGCCGGTTTGATAGAACTCGCTGATGCCGCCGCCGGGGCGGATCAGGGCGCCATTCCCGCCCATGCCGCCGACCATGAAGCCGCCCTTGGTGATTTCAGGAAACACGAGAATTCCCTTGGCACGCGAGCCGAGGCTGCGGGCCTTTGGATTCTGCGCGTAGAGGTCCCTCAACGCGGCACGGGAATCGCGGGCAAGGTCTGAGGCGTCGGCGGTGGCCACGGCAGGGCCGGTCGCGCACTGGGTCAGGGCGAGAGTGGAAAACGCAAGGCCCGCGGCGAGCGGGAGGGAGCGGAGTAGTGGTTTCATGTATTTCTGTGTGTTTGGTTAGGAGAGTTTTCACGCGAAGCGTTAGCTTTTAGGAAAGAGGAATGTGAGGCCGAGGCGCAAGCCCCATTCCGGTCCGCCGTCCGGGGCATCCGCGTAGTAGCGGACCCCGGCGAACAGGCTCACCGGCTGACTACCGAATTTCATCAACTGGCTGACGGTGGCGTTGATCGGGACGACCCATTGGTTTCCCTGCCAATCGTAGGTGCTTTCCACATTCAGGCCAAAGGTGGTAGCCTTCGGAGTAGTGTAGGAAACAAACGGCTGGATGTAGGTGGCGTTGACGGAGGACCGGTTGTCGTCGCCCGCGTAGTCCCAGAGGTGGTTGGCAAGCATTCCAAAGGTCCATGGACCCTCCTGCTTGAGGATGACTCCGGTCGGCCCCGCGCCCCATTTCTCGGAACCTAGCAGGTCGTCGGTGGCGGTGGGAATCAGCAGGGCGGGGCCGATCCCCCAGATGAAGGGCTTGGGGTCCTTGGGGGAAAAAAAGAAACTCTGGACCACGTCGCCAAGGCCGGCCTCGTCCAGCACGCCGCCGGGAGCGATGCCTTGCTGGTCAATGACAGGGATGATGGTGCGGGAAATCACATTCCAGTTTGGATTCAGGCTGACCGGAATGACCGGCTGGATGTTCGTCGTCCATTTCGTCCCATCACCCGGCCCGATGCCGAAGTCATAGTTGCTCTGAATCGGCAGACTGATGAGGTCCGCCACCGGGTTGGAAAGCTTCTTGGCGAGATCCGCATCCTGGGCATTGGCCGCGAGGGTGAGGAGGAGGCCGGTGATGAGGAGCGCCGGGATAGAGATGGAGGATGGTCTCACGGTTGTTCGATTCAGCTTTGGAGCCAGGCGCGGGCGTCGATCAGACGGTCGCTCTCGAAGTAGGCGACGGGAAACGGGCGGAAACCCTTCGCCGTGAAGGCCATCGCCAGATCCTCCCACTGGCTTTCGCCGATGACGGCCATTTTACGGATCAGCGGATCGGCCTCGATCTGAAACGACAGGTCGCTCCAGTCTCCGCCGGTCCAGCCTTGGAAATCCTCGCAGATGCAGAGGATTAACCCGCCGCCCCATTCGCGCAATTGGGCAAGGGCGATCTTCTGAGTGGCAGCAAGTTCTTCGGGATTGATCTTGCCGGTGATTTCGACGGTGATGATGCCATCGAGGGCATCCAGGATTTGTGTGCTCATGTTAGTAACTCATTAGGTTGGGGTTTCTTTGGTTTCCCGAAGAGGATGCGGGTGACGGGTTGCTTATTTCACATGCGGTGCTTAGTGCCAGCGCGCAGGTCACCGGGGCGGCGAGGAAGAGGAGTCTACGGGTTAGCATGCTGCGATTTGGTTTCATAACTGGGTTTTGACGTATGGGTGTTAGCGAGAAGGTTCATTCGCCCGTGAAGTCGCGGGCCGCCTCGTGGGAGACGGCCCGCACGTTTCACAAGCGGGTTAGTTGACCTTCACGATGCCCGGCGGTTTCCAAGAACCTTCGCCCGGAGGCAGGATGGAAGGGACTTCAGTCTTCGGCCAGTAGAGGCGCATGACGAGATAGACGAGGTCGTTCGGCGCGGGCAGCCAGTTGCTTTCCTTGTCGGCACCGGGGCTTTCTTTCTGAATGTAGAGGGTCACCCCGCCATCCGGATTCTTCTTCATCTGCGGCAGCATCGGCGAGTTAATGAGGTAGCGATTGATCGGGTTCTTGATCAGGAGTTGGCTCTTGCCGTCATACATGGTCACCGACCAAAAGGCGTTTACCGGCGGGAACTCTCCCTTGGCAAAGGTGAGCGTGTAGTTGTTCTTGCTGGCATCGAGAAGCTCGCCATCGGCGAGGGTCTTGGTCATCGGATACATGGCTTCCACCGCGTCGTTGCCATAGATGCCAGCCTGCGCTGCGGCGGCGCGCTTGAGCCAGTCGCCCTTGTAAAATGCGCTGTCGCCAAAGAGCGAGCCGACCTTCCAGCCGTGGATGTTCTTCTGTCCGGACTCGAGATACTTTGCGATCTTCGCTTCGCCCTCCTTCACACCCGCGACCAATGCGGCCTGATGCTCTGGCGAGAGAGCAGCGAGGTCGAACTTCTTTCCCGCTTCGACGCCTAGCTTGGCCAGCTTGGCGCGGATTTCTTTCTCATGCGGCTCGGCGGGGGCGAGTTGCATGGCGAAGGCGAGGTAATCGAAAAAACCGGTCTTCACCAACTGCGCGTTCGCCTTGGGAAAATCGATGACTGGCGCGGCCGGTGGCGCGGGTTGTTTCAGGTGGGTGGAAAGCGGGTTGACCTTATAGCCAGACTGGATCTTGACCACGTTCGGCATGTCTTCCGCGTTGAAGAGCTGGGTGCGGTAGGCGACGGCGGAGAACTGGGTGCTGGATTTGAAAACCTTCTTGATCCCGGCAGGTGTTTCGCCCTTCCAATCGGGTCCGACGACCATGTAATCGCCGCCTTGACCCTTGGTGGCGCGGCTGCCGATGTAGCCGTAATTGTAGGTATTGCCGTCGCACATCATCACCGAGAAATAGCGGGATTTCTCGACCTCGGGGACGGAGAGGACAATCGGTTCGGCACGCAGGTCCAGCCAGAGAATGGAGTAAGGCGTGTCGCTGTTCGGCGTGATGACGGAAGTGTCTTCGTAGGTGAAGACGCGCGCTTCGTTGGTGATTACATTGAACGGGTTCTTGTATTGGCCAGAGTTTTTATCGACCGAATACTCATACATCACCGCGTAGTTCATTACGATCGGCAGACCGTAGATGAAGCCTTCCTCGGCGATGGTTTTGGTTTCGGCGTGAGTGAGCTCCGCAGCGCGGACGGACGTGAATGCCAGGCCGCTGACTAACGCGGCGACGGTGACATTGAGCTTAAGTGTCGTTTTCATCGTAGTTCTTCCTGGGTTGATTTGTTAGGTTAGTCCTTCACCTTTTCCGCCAGCGGCGCGTTCCACTTGCCTTCCGTGGCTTCTTCCTTGGGCCAGTAGAGGCGCATGGCCATGACAAAGGGTCCCTTCGGTGCGGGCAGCCAGTTCGCTTCATGCTCCTTCCCTGGAGAATGATGCTGGATGTGGAGGGTGAGGCCACCGTCAGCATCCTTCTTGAGCAGCGGCAGCATGGGTGAGTTGAGCAGGTAGCGGTCGATCGGGTTGGCGACGAGCAGACTCTGCGGCATCTCATACATCGTCAGCGACCAAAAGGCATTGACTGGCGGGAGTTGGCCCGGCGCAAAGCGCACGGTGTAACGGTGTTCCCCATTCAGATGCTGCTTCTCGGCATCCACCATATACATCGGATACATCGCTTCGTGCTTCGAGTTGCCGTAGATGCCGAGGACGGCGGCGGCCATCCGATAGAGATAGTTGTTCTTCAAAAACTCCCGCGTGCCGAAGACGTCGCCGGATTTCACCTTCCCCGCCGCGAATTCCTTATCCAGTTCCGTGAAGGAAGCCCAAGCGTCGGACATGCCTTCTTCGATCGCGTTCTTCGTTTCCGGTGAGAGCTTGCTCGCATCGAAGGTCATGTCCGCGCCGATGCCGATCTTCGCAAAGCGCGCCTTCAGTTCCGTTTCCGAATGGTTTATCGGGCAGAATTTAAGGACGAAATTCAGGATGTTAAAAAACTCCGGCGAGGTTTTTTCTTCGGCGGGCGAGAGCGGCTTGATGAAATCAATCGCAGGCGCGGCCTTTGAAGCTGGCTCGTCGAGGTATGCCGACAGTGTCTCAGCTTTGTAGCCGGCCTGGACCTTCTTCACGTTCTCGAGGTCGTCCGGCTTGAACAACTGCGTCCGATAGACTGCGAAAACAAAGTCCGTCTCCGAGCGAAAAACTTTCTTCACGCCTCCGGGTGTCTCGCCTTTCCAACCCGGTCCCGCGACCATGTAGCTGCCGCCTTCGTTGCCGGTCGCGCGGCTCCCGATGTAGTCAAAGTTGAACGTGTAGGCGTCGATGAGCTGGATGCTGAAGTAACGCTCCTTTTCGATCTCCGGCACGGTGAGCACGATGGGTTCGGCCCGGAGATCCATGCCCACGAAGGAGTAGGGCGTGTCGGAGTTGGGCGTCTGGATCGCCTTGTCCTCCGGCGTGTAAACCCGCGGGGTGTTCTTGAGCTGGTTCCAAGGCGCTTTGTATTCCGGATTCTTCGTATCGACGAAGTAGCCGTATTGGATGCGGTAGTTATCTACCAACGGGAAGCCATAGATATAGGCCTCCTTGGCGATGGCGCGGGCTTCCGCGGGAGTGACGTCGGCGGCGTGGGTGTTAGTCAGGGCCAGACCGGCGAAGCTCCCCGCGGCGAGGAGGCTTGTTAGATGCATGGTTTTCATTGTTGGCAATCTTTCGTTTGGTTGCTTTGTGGGTTCACTTCGTCGGCGTGAACCAGATCGGTGAGGTATAGGCGCGCTCGGTGCTGGTCATGCGCGTGCCGGGGAGCGGCTTGACGCCGAACTTCTTCGCGTCGTAGGCGGTCCAGCGGGGGGTGGGGATCTCGATGACGCGCACGTAATAAAAGGCGCGTTGTTTCGCGTCGAACTCCGGGTCTGTCCAAACGGTGATCAGCTCGGACGCGCCGATGGTGTTGGTCCAGGTGGCTTTCTCGACATCGACGGTGCTGCCGACGCTCGGGAGCTTGCCGTCGGCGCCGGGTTTGCGGTCGCCGCTCCAGGCGACGTCATGGACCTTCTCCTGCACGTCGCCCTTCGCATCCAGCCAGCCTTTGATGATCTGGATGCGGTCGAGGTTGCCGCCAATCGGGTCTTTCATCGCGGCGGCGAGGAAGGTTGGTGCTTTGCCCGCGGGCGCGTCGTGCAGGTCACCGCCCATCGGGACGCCCTTGCGGTAGCCGTTCACGGCCGGCTCGCGCGACTCGGCGTCGGCTTTTTCAAACTCCCAGCCGCCGAAGAAGCGCACGACCATGCGGGAGCCGGTGGTGGCGTAGGTTTCCTTGCGTTGCATGGCGTCCCAGATGGAGGTCCGCGTGTTTTCCTCGGCCCAGACGGCGGCGTAACCGGAGGCGACGACTTCCCAATCGAAAATGCTCACGCCGGTTTTCGGATTGTTGATGAACTTCGCGTGCAGGCGCTCGGGGGAAGGTTCGCCGGTGGTGATCTTGCCGAAGAAATTTTCCTCCGCCGCCGTGCTCAGGCCAGTGTGGGAATCGGTGCTGCCGACGAGGCCGAACTTGTAGGGATTGGTGCCGAATTTCGCCTCGAGCTTGAGGCCGTTCTTGAGCGCCGACCGGGTGTATTCGAATTCGAGCATCTCGTTCTTCTTCGCAGCGCTCAGGTCGAGGTTGCCTTTGTCCCACGTCTCGTAGTCGGCGAACTCGTCGTTCGGCGAGAGAAAGGGATGCGTCTCGCCGTCGCCCTTCATCTGCGTGGCCTCGTAGAGCCGCTCCCACTTGGCGCGCTGCTCGACATACTCGCGGTCGATGGCCTTGCCGAAGGCCTCGACGATAGGGAACATGGTGCCGTTGCTCAGGTTGCCGTTGTGCGCGATGGCCAACACGCTGCCGCCGGTTTTCTTTTCGTAGGCGTCCATCCATTTCCAGAGCTCGATCGGATTGGTGCTGCCGAACGGCGGGATGCAGGTGTAAGGCTCGACCTGCATGGCCTTGTCGGCGTTGTCGCGGAAGATGACGTTGCGATGCAGGTTGTTGCCTTTGTCGAGCGAGGTCCACTCGTAGCCGATGAACGCGGTGAAGCGGCCGGGATCATTGTAGGCCTCGGCGGCATCGACGGTTTCCTTCCATGCGCCTCGATAGGTGGGCGTGCCAGGCAGGGACATGATTTCCTTCGGGAAGGTGCCTTGGGCGAACGTATTGACGAGATCGAACACGGCCTCGGCGTTTTTCCCGGCTTGGATCAGGTCATACCATTGGCGGCCCTTGGCGTTGGCGAGCATGTAGGGCTTGCCGGCGAGGAGGTCGGGGAAGAAGCCCATGTTGTCCGAGTGATCCGAGACCACTAGGAAATCGAGCGGGCGCGAGAGCTTCACGGGCTGTCCGCTCGAGGCCACGACCTGCTCGCCGCGCGCGAAGCGATAGGCATCACGCGGATTGAGCCGGCAGCCGGCGACACCGGCATCCATTGAGAAACTGGTGTGGAGGTGCGTGTCGCCAAAGAACGGGCGCATCGGGAAACTGCGGCCGGCGTAGGGCGAGTAGGGTCGCTTGGGGAACGCCTTGCCGGCGTTCTCTTTGTCGATCGTGCCGGCGTCGCCGGTGACGGATTCCTCCGCGGCGAAGGCGGTGCAGGAAATCGCGAACAGAGTCGCGAAGGTAGTGATGCATGTTTTCATATTTTTCGTGGATGAGGCTTGGAAATCAAAGGGCGGAAATTCGTTCGATGACCCAAAACATGGCGGTGCAACCGATGGCGTAAGGGGGCGCGAGTCGCGTCCATTCGGGCGCGGGCAGACGCAGGCGGCGCACCGCTGCGATGAGCGCGAGAACCGCGCCGACAAAGGCGAGTTGGCCTGCTTCGACACCGAGATTGAAGAACAACAGCGCGAGCGGGATGTCGTTTTGTGGCAGACCGACCTCCGCCAGCGCCCCCGCGAAACCGAAGCCGTGGAGCAGGCCAAACAAGCCCGCCACCAGCCACGGCGCGCGTTCCGTTAGCCCCGACCGGCCGCGGTGCGAACGGACGATTTCAGCAGCAACGAAGACGATGCTCAGCGCAATGACCGCTTCGACCGGCGCGGCGGGCACCTTCACCCAGCCGAGCGTCGCCACGCCGAGCGTGATGCTGTGGGCGATGGTGAAAGCGGTGATCGTTTTCACCAGCAGTGCGGATCCGCGCACGATGAGCACCAGCGCGAGGACAAAAAGCAAATGATCGATGCCCAACAAAATGTGTTCGACGCCCAGCGTGAAATAGCCGCCCGCCGCCGGCCCCGCGGTTCCTTTCTCGAAAACAAACGACGGCGCATCCGGCCGCAACAGCCGCGAGACCACGCGCCCGTCTGCAAAGGCGACGCGCACCAGCACATCGATCATCGTCGTTTGCAAGCCGTGCACGGAAACCTCCCAGCCATCGAGCCCGCGCGGCACTTGGATCGTCCAGCGCTTGATCTCCGCGCCGAAAATGCGCTCGACGCGTGGCGGCAACACGGTCACCGAGTCCTTCGGCAGCGAAGGATGGATCGGCAACACGCCGCGCGAAAGCTGCGCCGCCGTCGGCGCGGGACAGCCGCATGGCATCGTCGTCGACGTGCCGGGATCGTCCGCCACCGCCGGTTGCGGATGCGGCAATTCCTCACCCGCCAGCGGCGCGCCGCCCATCGCCGGAACTTTCCAGAGCACGTCGAATTCGCCGGGCGCGCGCTCGGTCAGTTCGAGGAAAGCGGGCCGCACCTCGTGGGCGTGGCTTGCGGCCGTAAGGACCAAGGTGAAAATAGCGAGCCAGCGTTTCATCGGGTGGCTGTCTTGTTGGTGGGAGAGGCGGCTTGTTCGAGCGCCGCTTCGTCCACGTTGATCACGTACCGCTCCTTCAACCGCTGGATGAAATCGGAGTTTGCGGCGAGTCTCCGCTCTTCGGAAAAGTCCCGCGCCACCGCCTCGGCCACCGTTTCGAATTTCACCGGCTGTAGCTCCGAGTGTGCCGTCACGCGCACCAGATGCAGGCCGTAGGTCGAGGTGAACGGTCCCTGCCATTGGTCTGTTGGAAGCGCCACCACGCGGGATGCGAATTCGCTTCCAAGCATCGCCGCGATGTCACTCTCTTCCATGGCCGAAAATTCATGCCCGCCGAGAAACCCATCACCCAGTGTTTCTTCTTCCGCGCCTTTCGCCAGCACGGCCATAGCCTCGCGGGCATCCGTTTCCAACCGCGCGGCGCGCTTCTCCTTGCTGAAATAAACGTGTTGGAAATCCACTCGCGCCGGCTTCGCGTAACGGGCCGGATTCAACTCGAAAAATTTCCGCAGCGCCGCCTCGTCCGGCTTGACCGCACCGGCGATATCCTGCCCGAGAAACTCCATTTTCTGCGCCATCCGCCGGCGCACGATCGTGTCATTGCCATCCAGCCCCAGCGCGAGTGCCTCGCGATAGAGCACCTCTTCGCGGAGATGATCGTTGACCAGTCCCCGCAGTTCCGCCGCATCCGGTTCGCGGTGCCATTGCTTCGCGAAGCCTTCGCCCAACCACGCGATCGTCCCGGCCGTGATTTCGATCTTCGCCGCTCCCGGCTGCGCGGGCCGTTGTTCTTCCCGCCAGCCATTCACGGCGAAAATGACAGCGCCGAGGATGGCGAAATGCAGCAAAGGTTCTTTGAGGAGTTTCATGGATGCCGTCTGTTAGCAGATCATTTCTTTACGGACGGGAAGATCGTCTTCCAGTCGTCCTTCATGCTGACGACGGTCCATCCTTTGGCGGCGGCTTCGTCGAGGCCCTTGGCGAGCTGGCCGATGTGCGATTGGCGGTCGTAGGCGAATTCGCGCTCGGCATCGGTATGGTGGACGTAGAGGCAGAAACGCGGGCCGGGGCCGGCGGCGGTCCACTGGAGCATTTGCAGGTCGCCATCGGAATTACCGAATGCGGCGATTGGGCGGCGGCCGATGTGCTGCTGGATGCCGACGGGTTTGCCTTCCTTGTCGTCGATGAAATCAACCGCGGGCAGTTTCAGGAGACTGGGGTTTCCATCCACCATCTCCCACTTCAGCTTGCCGCTGCTGCCGACGACCTGCTCGGGCGGAATGCCATAAATTTTCTCCGTCCACGGTCGCATGAACTCGATGCCGCCGCCGGAAACGATGAAGGTCTTGAAGCCGTTGGCACGCAGGTAGGCGAGAAGCTCGATCATCGGCTGATAGACCATCTCCATGATCGGCCGCTTGGTGACGGGATGCTTCGCGGTGGCGATCCACTCCTTCACGATCCTCTCGAATTCTTCGGTCGTCATTCCGGAGTGGGTAACAGCCACGATTTCCGTCAGTGCCTTGTCCCCGCCGGCAAGCGCACCTTTCACATCGCCCTTGAGCAGTGACGCAAAAGGTTCCTTGTCCTTCCACTCGGGATGCTGCGGAGCGAGCACGCCGACGCGGTGCAGTGCGAAGAGGAGTTGGAAATACATCGGTTGCTCGGCCCAGAGCGTGCCGTCGTTGTCGAAGGTCGCGATACGTTCGGCGACCGGGACGAAGTCCGGCGACCCTTCCTTCGTGACCTTTTCGACAAAGCCAGTGATGGACTGTTTGGTTTTGCCCTCGTTCCACGACGGGAGCGGATCAGCGGCGCGGGCGTTCACAACGAGGCCGAGCGCGGTGAGCAGGACGCCGGCAATGAGTCGGGATATCTTCATCAGACGCGAGGTTCGGTTAGCTTGAGTTGAGTGACGCACCAGACGGTCATGACCGCGTGCAGGCCGATGGCGGGCCAAAGGCC
>Ga0123337_10006061_pt1 | contig 11668 bp, 10 predicted proteins | sample frozenSSSSmetaG_FD_89792 | JGI IMG/M metagenome (GOLD analysis project Ga0123337, IMG submission 89792) | Glacier valley bacterial and archeal communities from Borup Fiord, Nunavut, Canada, to study Microbial Dark Matter (Phase II) -... | ecosystem: Environmental > Aquatic > Freshwater > Ice >...
GGGCCGCTGGCATTACCGAACGACACCATCGTACCCAGGGGGCGCAGGCTGTTCAGGCTTCCCTCAAACGTAGTTTTACCCACCGAATCATACACGGCATGAACACCCTGACCACCCGTCAGCCGTTTCACTGCGTCGGCAAAGTCGGTCTGGGTGTACAGAATCACCTCATCGGCCCCATTCTGACGTGATAGTTCGGCCTTTTCTTCCGTCGAAACCGTTGTAATAACCCTTGCCCCCCGCATCCGGGCCATCTGGGTCAGCAACAATCCCACACCCCCGGCCCCGGCATGAATCAGGACCGTGTCGCCGGGCCGGATCGGGTACGTTGTGTAGGCGAGGTACTGCGCCGTCATGCCCTGCAACAGCACCGCAGCCGCCTGCTCATCTGTCACTCCATCGGGAATGAGTATGAGTTTATCGGCAGGTACCACCGCGTATTCGGCGTAGGAGCCGGGCTGCATGGTGTAGTAGGCAACCCGCTGCCCCACGGCCACATCCAGTACGCCCTCCCCCACCTGGTCAATCACGCCAGCCCCTTCGGTACCGGGCGTAAACGGCAGCGGCATAGCGTATAAGCCTGTACGGTGATACGTATCGATGTAGTTGACGCCAATGGCAGTGAGCCGAATCAGGGCTTCACCCGTTTTGGGCGTAGGTATGGCAGCTTCTGTCAGCGTTAATACCTCGGGGCCACCGGTTTTCTGAACTTGAATACTATGCATGAATCCTGTAGGTAATAGAAAGTTATTGTACGCAGAACGGCTCTATTCCGTTAATGAGTTCGTGGGGGTTACAAAGACGGATTGGCTGGCAGCGAAACTGCCCGTCTTCACCGGCTGCGCTAACGTCTGAGTTTGTATATCCGGCAATTATCGAGTATTTTTCTAACGTATACACATTCCCGGCACTTTCCTGCTCAAAACAATCCGGTCTGTTCACCAATATACCGAACCTATTTATGCTTCTGCTTGGCCAGCGCAGTTTCTTTGAATTGATGATTCTCGATTACGAGAATGCACCGGACAGCCCATCGTCGGCAGACCGAAATTTACTGTGGCTGGCTATTCGGTCGGGCTGGCAGCATCATCAGTCTGCCTCAACATCAGCCATTTTGCACACCTACGAAATCGCAAAGCTGCTTAGCTGGCTGCGTAAACTGTACGCTACGGGGCGGTCGCCGGGGCGGCTGGTCTTTACCGAACCCTGCCTGAGCATTGAGTGCATCTCGGCTGATGCCGATGAGTTTCTGCTTCAGATCAAATTAGCCTTCGAGATTGCCCCCGACTGGCACAATGACCCCCTCTCTCCATTCTGGTTACCGGTTATCGTCACAAAAAACAAGCTGGCCGATGCCATCGGTCAGTTAGCGGACCAGTCAATCAGTTTTCCGGTACGTCACTAACGTTACCGCTTGGTAACATGGCCATGTTTGCCCATCTTTGTACCCAGACTATTGTTTCGGTAGAGTTATTTTCATAACCTGACCGATCAATGCCTTTATTATACCTCATACACTAATAACCAAAAATTAAAATGAAAGTCGTTAAACGCAGAAACCGCCAGATGACCATGGAACGCATTCTTCGGGCTATGGGCGATACGATGGCTGAACGGGGTACCGAGAAAGCCGGCATCAATGCCGTAGCTGAGCGGGCCGGCGTCAATAAAGTTCTGATTTATCGCTATTTCGGCGGCTGGAATGGCCTGCTGGAAGCCTATGTGCAGCGCGGGTTTTTCCTGTCGATGTTTAACGAGAAATTCCTTGAATCAGTCCCTGAAAACCTACCCGTCGAAAGCCGCAGCAAGGTTTGGTCAGAGTACACCATCCAGTTTCTTCGCGAGTTCCGCACCCGCAAGCCCTCACAGGAGTTGATTCGCTGGGAGATGACCCACGGAGAAACCGAACTGGCCCGTCGGCTGGCCGATTTCCGCGACAAATCGTACAAGGAACTCGTTGAAAAGCTGGCCCCTTACGACGACTTTGACCCTGTTGCCATCATGAGCCTGATGATTTCGGGGGTTACGTACCTGGTCCTGACCAGCACCCAGCGCGAAACCCTCGTCGACATTAACCTCCACTCCGACGAAGGCTGGGAGCGCATTGAAAAGGCAATTCGCCGTATTTACACGGGTCTCAATATCGCCCTCGAGCGCGAAACGGCTAAAACAAAATAGACGGTTTACGGTATTCGGTTGGCTGACGCGGGGAACATTCATGCGTCAGCCAACCGAATACCGTAAACTACCTGTCAGTTCATTAGCTCCTCAATTTCTTCTGCTTCCAGCGGGATACGGGCCATCAGGTCAGTATTGCCGGTTTCGGTAATCAGCACGTTATTTTCGAGCCGGATGCCCAGCCCTTCCTGCGGGATGTAAATGCCCGGCTCGACGGTAAAGACCATACCCGACTCCATAAGTCGGTATTTGTTGCCCACGTCGTGTACGTCGAGACCCAGAAAATGTGAGGTGCCGTGCATGAAATACTTCTTGTATAACGGCGCGTCGGGGTTCTGATGCGCTACGTCGTGCCGGTCCAGCAGCCCCAGCCCGATCAGTTCAGACTCCATAACTTTGGTCACTTCATGATGATGTTCATCCCAGAGGTTACCGGGACGAAGCATCTGGGTGGCTTCTTTCATGACACGCAGTACCGCATCATACACCGCCCGCTGCCGGGCTGTAAACCGACCATTTACCGGTACGCTCCGGGTCATATCGGCATTATAGTTGGCATATTCGGCACCGAGATCGAGCAGGATCACGTCGCCGTCCTGGCAGAGGGCACTGTTGTCGATGTAATGCAGCACGCAGGCATTGGACCCCGACGCAATAATGGGTGAGTAGGCCGCTCCGCGTGAGCGGTGGCGCAAAAACTCATGCATCATTTCGGCCTCAATTTCGTATTCCCACACGCCGGGTTTAATGAATCCCAGCAGCCGCCGAAGCATTTTTTCAGTAATATCAACCGCCGTCTGGATCAGGGCAACCTCCTGCGGCTGCTTGATGGCCCGCAACTGGTGCATGAGTGGCGCGAGTCGTTCCAGCGGGTGCAGCGGGTAGTGCTGCCGAAACTGCGCGATAAAACGGGCGTCACGGCTTTGCACTTCCGCAATGGCGCGGGTGTGTTCATTAGTGTTCAGATAAACACGCTCAGCTTCGAAGATCATCTGCACAAACACCTGCTCAAACTGGGCGGTCCAGTAAATCTGATGCTGCGGAATACCGGTTGTGGCTTCGGCTTCGGCTTTGGTGAGTTTGTGACCTTCCCAGACTTCGATCAGCTCGGAGGTTTCGCGCAGGAACAGGGCCTGCCGGTATTTAGGGTCTGGATGATCGGGAAACAGCACCAGCCGCGTTTCTTCCTGATCTACGCCAGTGAGGTAAAACAAATCATTATTTTGCCGAAACGTCATGGTTCCGTCGGCATTGGTGGGCAGTACATCGTTGGCGTTGAGTACAACCAGCGATTGGGGTTTAAGTAAGACGGTGAGCCGTTGCCGGTTATTGACGAACAGGACCGGGTCGATGGGTAAATAGCGCATGAATTGGCGAAAAGGTAAGAAAAAATAAAGATACCACTACTTCAGTTTAACCAGGCCGGCGTTGATCTGATTATCATCCATAAGGTCTTTGGCAAACTGGTAATTACCACGCGGAGCCATCAAATACAACGTGCCCCCCCGCCGACCGGCCAGCACGCTCATCAGCTTGAGTTTGGAGATAAGCCTCCGGGTTTTATTGGTCTTTAAAATTACTTCAAAATACGATTTACCCGCCAGCAATTTACCCGTTACATCAGGAATAAACTCGTCGTCGTCGGCCTGCCGCTCGTAGCTGATAGGCGTCTCAAAATCGTCATCGTTGGGCAGATTGGCTTTTATTTCGTCGTAGCCCTGGCTTTGGGCAAAGGCAATGACTGTGGGTATATGATCTTGCTTCGTCATGGTTGTAAGGGGTTAAATAATTAATCGTACTCCACCGAGTTCTTCGATGCGGTACTGAAACTTCTGGCTCGACGAGCCGATAAACATAAAATTGGTGGGAATATTCCACCGTTCCGACAGGTCTTTGATGAGTTCGGGACCAAAATGTCCCTGAATCCGCTCGTACTGCACGTCAATGTCGGGGTAGGCACGGTCGAGGGTTTCGATATCCCGACTCAGGTTTTCGGGGGCTTTGAACGCTTCATTCTCGATGGTTACAATCAGCAGCCGATTGGTCTCTTCGTTGTTCTGAATATAAATCATCACCCGGTTGAGAGAAGCGATATCGTCGCCTTTTGAGAAGAAGACAAACTCCTGATCGTTAATCTCCTTAATGGTTTTGTTGGTCCATTTCGTAAATCCGGCAATGGCGTGGGTAATGGGCCGGAATAGGTACAGTATTGTGAACAGCAGCCCGCGCAGGATCAATGTCCTGTCCATCATCATCAGCGCAATCAGAAACGTTGGGATGAAATACTCAAAAAACACCCAGACGTACTCAGGATTGAGTTTGATATTACCCACCAGTGCAATGCTCACGGCAATCAGGGCAATAAACACCGACATCACCGTGGCGCGTTCGGGCCGGGGCAGGCGTCTTCGGCGGAGTTTGAGCAGCAGGTTGCCAATCCCGAACAGCCCCATTACGGCCAGGAATGAGAGTGTATATACGCCCGCCAAAGCCTGTAACTCACCCCCGGTACTGAGCAGAATAGCTACGCAAAGCAGGAAGAAAATAATCAGAATATAGTACGGTGCCTGCCGCCCATTTTCTTTCAGCAGAAACTGCGGAAAAATCCGGTCCAGCGTCATGCGCTTTACCAGACCACTTACGCCAACAAACGAGGTCAACACGGCCCCGCTCAGCACCAGCGTAGCATCTATAGACACGAGCCACGCCAGCCACTGCCCGCCCGCCTGATCGCCCATGAACGCCAGCAACGACTGCTGATGGTTCTGCACCTCACCAATAGGCATGACGCCGAGGGCCAGCAGCGCAATAAGCGGGTTAAACACCGTAACAATGATCCACATGTTGCGCAGCGTCTTCGGAAAAACACCCTCGGCCTGCTCTTCTACGTAGTTAGCCGAACTCTCGAACCCCGAAATACCAAGCATAGCCGCCGAGAAACCCGCCAGAAGCTGGAATGTCAGACTGTGTTCCGATTTGGCAGCAAAGTTGATTTTGAAATTCCCGGTCCCGTTCTGCACCAGATACCAGCCGCAGGCCAGACACAAAATGACGAGCGTACTGATGTGGATAATAAAAATAACCACTGCCGCTTTCGACGATTCTTTCAGCCCCAGCAGGTTGAGCAGCAAAAACAGCAGCAACAGCCCGATGGTACCGGCAATAATGGGCAGCGACTCGCTGAACGAGGCCGCGTAGTGGATGGCTTCATTGGCCGAAATGACACCCGTTGCCACGTAGGACAGAATCGTTAAACAGGCCGCCAGCGAGGCTATCGACTTGTTGGCCGAGTTGAGCAACACGTTGTAAGCCCCGCCGTTGAGTGGTAGCGCACCGACTACCTCGCCATAAATTTTACGGAACAAAAACAGCGTGCCGCCCACGAGGAGCAGCGAGATCCAGGCGTATTGACCCGCGTACATAATGCTGATGGCCGATACATACAGACAGGACGAACTAATGTCGTTACCGCAGATGGCCGATGCGGGCAGTTCGCTTAACTTAGTTTGCGCACTCATGCAAAGAGAATCAGGACAACAATTGGACAATACTACGCATTTGCGCCATTTCCCGGTGCCGCTGTAATCAATTCATTCCTGAACCATACTTCCTGCTGCGGGAACGGAATATTGATCTTGTTTTGACGAAACAACTCATCGATCCGAAACCGCAGGTCACTCTTCACCGATTCGATACGCAGAAACTCGTAGCTGTAAAAAAACAGTTTAAAATCGAGCGACGACGCGCCAAAATTCCTGAACTGCACGTCTGTGTCGGGGTGTTTCAGTACTTTTTTGTGTTCACTACCGGCCCTCAGCAACAAATCCCGCACTAACGACACGTTACTGCCATACGCCACGCCCACGTCGAGATTAAAGCGGGTAGGGCGATTATTGTGCGACCAGTTTGTGACGATATCTTCAACTAACCTGGAGTTCGGGACGATGTTAACGGTTTCATCACGGGTTTCTACTTTCGAGGTTCGCAGACCAATTTCCTTCACAATCCCAATCGTTTCGCCGATCACGAGCAGATCACCAATTTTCACGGTGCCTTCAATGAGCAGAATGATACCGGAAAACAGGTCTTTGAACGTTTGCTGTAACCCCAGCCCGATACCGACCAGCAAAGCCGCTGCCCCGGCCAGAAACACCGACAACTGAATGCCGATGGCCTGAAATGTCAACAGGAACGTAACTGGATAAACGATGTACTTAACCAGTTGGTTAATGGCGAACTGCTGACCAGGTGCCACGTCTTTGCGCCGGAAGAACAGCCGCAATACGTAGTGTTTGAGTACGTACAAAAATGCCCAGGCCAGAAAAATAATGAGCAAAGCCGAACACATATCAGCTACCGTGAGGGTGTATGACTTAAGTTTAATCAACTCAAAATTCAAAAACTGACGTAGGGTAGTCAGGAAGTCGCGCAGTGTTTTCATGCAGGAATAGAAGTAAGGCCGGATCAACCGGTTTAAACAGGTGGAGACAGGGTAAACTCGATCAATGTAGTACCAGACAAATCTAACGGTGCCGTGGCGCAGGCGCAGAGAAGATATGGCAATGAAGCATTCGGGGGCGAATACGCCATCAGACCAACCCTTACAATATGGCTCGCACTACTTAACCTACAATTAAGGCTAACTTAGAATTTTATTAGAACAGTTTTCCCCAACTGGTTTACTACTACCGAAACGAATGATTAATGCGGCTGGGATGTACCGGCGGCAAAATGCTTTTTTTGCTACGTTAAATAATTTTGATCTCTTCCGTGGCGTTATTACTGTGAATTTGACCTACGTTTATGTCAGGTTGACTTTCCAAAAAGTATGTTACTTTTTGAACCAAAGAGAAATTTGCTTGTTTTTAGCATAACAATCCTTTACAAAGGGAAGGTTGAACATCAGGATACACTGGCCACCTGGTCACAAATCCTGAAATGGTGTGGATAGAAGCGGAAAGCCGCCCCGATTTTCGGAGCGGCTTTTTTGTTTTTAGTTATCTTGCGTACACTTAATCCTGTTTACCAGCTAAGTACTCTGTTTATTTCTCAGTTAACAACATAGCAACGAACGTTGCCGATATGAAGATTCTACTAGTCGAAGACGAGCCGAAACTGGCCTCATTCGTAAAGAAAGGACTTGAAGAGCAGTCATGTGAAGTCGATGTGGCCTTCGATGGGCAAATAGGCCGTACAATGGCTTTAAGCAACAACTACGACGTGATCGTGATGGATGTAAACTTGCCTGTAATGAATGGCTACGAGGTAGTGAAGATCCTCCGGCAGGAGCAGAACCGTACGCCCGTACTGATGCTGACAGCCATGGGATCAATGGATGATAAGCTGACAGGCTTTGAATCAGGAGCTGATGACTACCTCGTAAAACCCTTTGAGTTTCGGGAATTGATGGCGCGGCTGCGGGCACTTGCCAAACGTGGGCTGGAGACAGGTACGCAGGCTAACGTAATCAGGCTGGCAGATCTGGAACTGGATCTTAATGAGAAAGTGGCCCGCCGGGGTACCAAACGAATTGACCTCACTGCCAAAGAATTTGGTCTGCTCGAATTTCTAATGCGTAACCGGGGTCGGGTAGTTTCGCGCATCGACATTGCCGAGAAGGTTTGGGATATTCACTTCGACACCGGCACCAACGTCATTGACGTATATGTGAACTTCCTGCGCAAAAAAATTGACAAGGACTTTCCGCAGAAACTCATTCATACGGTTATTGGCATGGGCTACATTCTCAAAGAAGAATGAACATTCGTACCCGGCTAACACTGCTCTTCGTTGTACTGGTAGCTCTGATTATGCTGCTGTTTACGGTAGTGATCTATTTTTTCTATCAGCAGTTCAGAGAGCAGGAGTTCAGGCAGCGGCTCGAAGAAAAAGCGCTTACTACCATTCGGCTGCGCGAAGACGTAGGCGAGGTTCCTCCCAACGATCTGCCCGTTATGAACAGCGAGCGGGTAACCATTTACAATAGTCAGGGCCTTGTTTTATATAGTCGTGGCAACCGGCATAACCGCATTCCGGCAACGCCTGATCTTGTCCGGCGCATTACTCCTCACCAGCCCTACTACCTGCGCCTTGGCGATATTGAAGCGGTAGGAGTCCGGTACCAGAATAAACGGGGTAAGTCATATATCGTCATAGCCTCGGGCAATGACCGCTACGGACTGAGCAAACTGGACCGGCTGCGCGAGCTGCTGATCTATGGCTGGCTCATGAGCCTGAGTATTGCCGGACTGGCCGGCTACCTATTTGCCACGGATGCCCTGCGCCCGGTGGCCGAACTTATTGGTCAGGTTAACGCCATTTCGGCCATCAACATGCACAAGCGGCTGCGCGTAGGTCGGCAACGCGACGAGCTGGCCGACCTGGCCCGCACGTTCAACAACCTGCTCAGCCGGCTTGAGGAGGCATTTGTATCGCAGAAAAGCTTTGTTTCTCACGCGTCGCACGAGTTACGAACCCCCCTCACCGTAATGATGGGGCAGATTGAGGTAACGAAGCTCAACCACCGTTCCGGCCCCGAATACGAAACGGTCTTAGACAGTCTGCTCGACGAGGTACAGGGCATGATCCGGCTGGTGAACGGTCTGCTCGAACTGGCGCAGGCCAATGCTAATCTCACTACGCTCAACCACCAGCCCCTGCGCATCGACGAACTACTATGGCAGGTGCAGAGCCAGTTGCAGCAAAAAAAAGCCGACGCCCATATAGACATCGACTTTGTTAATTTCCCTGACCAGGAAGAAGACCTCGTTATTCTGGGCGATGAATCATTGCTGCACACGGCCCTGATGAACCTGATTGAAAACGGCTGTAAATACTCATCCGATCAGCGCGTTTCGGTGCGCATTGCGTTTGGACCGGACGAGGTAATTCTTACGATCAGCGACAATGGGCAGGGTATTCCACCCGGCGACCTACCTCATATTTTCGAGCCGTTTTTTCGGTCTGAGAACGCGCTGCCTATCCAGGGTCATGGCATTGGCCTGGCCCTGACCAAACGCGTCATTGACATGCATCAGGGACGTCTTCAGGTTGAATCTGTGTTAGGCCGGGGCACTTCTGTCATGCTTGCATTACCCACGCAGCGGAGCGGAAAAACGGCAGAAACCGTTAGCTGAGGCATCAACACGATCTTATACGGTACGTATCGTTACCATGCCGTCGATATCGACCTGACCGCTGCCATCGGCACTGATTTTTATGTACTGAAGCGCGTCGCGCAGGCCGCTTTCGATCTCGCGAATGCGTTTCTCCAGAAACTTGATATCTTCCTCGGCATTATCCTGCCAGGAAAGTCGGCGCATATGGTGCTGAATCTTGGCCTGTGCCAGTTCGCGCAGTAGCAATTCGGCTTCGTTTACGCTGAAGCGGCCTTTTATCAGGTTAAAATCGTGTTGGGCGTTCATAAGAATGATGAATTGTGAGTTATGTTGACTGCCGGAAGGCAATCAACATAACTGAAAAAGTTAAGCTCCCTGTCCAGCAGAGAAAACGGCTTCTCCGTTGAATGTACACAGGTTTTCGGTCTTGATAATGTCGAAACCTGCCGTAGTAATGGCCTGCTGCAAATCCAGAATATCCTGGTACGACGAGGCTTCCAGTTCTTCTGACTTGAAACGGCAACGCCAGTGATCGGTACAGAACGTTTCGGAGAAACCGTCGGGCCATACTTTTACGCCCCGGTTGGTAATCATAGTCAGATGCATCTTACCAACCTTGTACGGCGATAAGGCATTACCCAGTTTGTTGGGGTCACGGTCGGTGCAGCGCAGGAAAATATCGACACCTACCGTTTCTATATTGACCGGCTCCTGGTCCTTTGGTGTTACGTTGAAACTCACGTTGCTGGCGTTCACATAACTGACGGGGGTGAGTTTTTCGGGTTTCTGCCCCATCCGCTCAATCACGGCCTGAGCAAACTCGCGGGTGCCTACTTTCTGAGTGCTGACGCCCTCATCGAAAATATCGTACGTATGGATACCATCTTCGAGGGTTTTGAGCCAGGCATTGTGTACCCGCTCGGCCACGTCGTTCTGCCCAATGTGTACCATCATCATGATTGATCCCAGCAACAAACCCGACGGGTTGGCCAGATTCTGACCGGCCCGGCGCGGTGCCGATCCGTGAATAGCCTCAAACATGGCTACTTCCTCACCAATATTCGAGCTGCCCGCCAGTCCTACCGACCCGGCAATCTGAGCAGCCACGTCGGAGAGGATATCGCCGTACAGGTTCGGCATCACGATCACATCGAAGAGTTCGGGTGTGTCGGCAAGTTTGGCCGCGCCGATGTCCACAATCCAGTGTTCGTTTTCGATATCAGGGTATTCGGTAGCGACTTCGTCGAATACTTTATGAAACAGCCCGTCGGTCTGCTTCATGATGTTGTCTTTGGTGAAGCAGGTCACTTTCTTCCGACCGTAGGCACGGGCGTACTCAAATGCGTAGCGTACAATTTTTTCGGTACCGGGCCGTGAAATAAGTTTCAGGCACTGTACCACTTCCTGCGTTTGCTGGTGCTCGATACCAGCGTAGAGATCTTCTTCGTTTTCGCGTACAATCACCACATCCATTTTAGGGTGTTTGGTGCTGACAAAGGGTGCATAGGCTACGCAGGGCCGCACATTGGCAAACAGGCCCAGTACTTTGCGGGTGGTTACGTTCAGGCTCTTGAAGCCGCCCCCCTGTGGGGTAGTAATGGGTGCTTTGAGAAATACTTTGGTTCGCCGGAGTGACTCCCAGGCCGAAGGCGCAATACCCGCCGAGTTGCCGCTGAGATAGACCTTCTCGCCAATTTCAATGGTTTCAATATCGAGTTGTGCACCGCCCGCCTGAAGAATGTCGAGGGTGGCCTGCATAATTTCGGGACCGATACCGTCCCCGTAAGCTACTGTGATGGGTATTTTTTCCATTGTATGTGTCAGTTAACGCCACAAAGGAAACGGATATTTTTAAAAATGATAGTATTACTATCAAAATAATTGTGTTACTATGAATTTTAGTAGTTTGCCTACAATTTCGACATTTCTACCCTGACTCAGCGCGGATCCATACTACGCATCAGTATACAACTTCCCTGGCAACTCATCCGCGTGTAGCGTCGTGGCTCGATACCCAGTCCAGCGAGGAGATGGCAGCGGCAAGAGATAACTCCCCGGCCACAACGACCCCGACCATTATTTCGGCCAGTTTATGGGCCTTGCCATCGCCGTAGCAATCCATCAACGCCAGGCATTCGCGCTGCGTGGGCAGGCCGGTGCCGCCCCCAACGGTGCCAACAATGAGCGAGGGTAACGTGACGGAGCCGTACAAATCGCCGTTGGGCAGAATTTCCGAATAGGTAATAGCCGCCGACGATTCGGCCAGACAGGCCACGTCCTGACCGGTGGCAATGAACAGCGCGGCCAGCCCATTTGCCGAGTGCAGCCCGTTGTTATTGGTTCCGGCCAGCTGCGCCCCTACGTTGCCAATA
>Ga0123337_10006062_pt1 | contig 11664 bp, 11 predicted proteins | sample frozenSSSSmetaG_FD_89792 | JGI IMG/M metagenome (GOLD analysis project Ga0123337, IMG submission 89792) | Glacier valley bacterial and archeal communities from Borup Fiord, Nunavut, Canada, to study Microbial Dark Matter (Phase II) -... | ecosystem: Environmental > Aquatic > Freshwater > Ice >...
GATCAAGAGTTTGCTGCCAAATTTGCCGAGTCGCCGGGGTAATGTTGATTTCCATGCCGGATGATCAACTCTTCCTAATTAAATGTCGATTTTATTTTGGCGGAGCCCCTTATGTCAGAGCGCGGGAGCGGTGGCGATTGCGAATTCGATGATCGCGGTGGCTTCGGCGAGTTCGGCTCCGACGAGTTCGAGACGCGGCGGGCGGACGCGGTTGTTGCCGAGTTTTCCGCCGGTGGCGAGGTTCTGTTGGAGTTTGATGAGCTGGACGAACTTGACGACGGTGTCCATGCGCAGCATCGGCAGCATCCAATGATAGATCGGCATCGCTTCCTCGATGCGGCCGGTGGTGCCGAGTTCGAGCAGCTTCACGTTGTAGGCCGGAAACGCGTCGCCCACGCCGGTGATCCAGAATTTCGCCCCCATGGCGAAGCCTTCGAGCGCGCAGTCGTCCACGCCGACTCCGAGCGCCACGCGGTCGCCGCAGAGCTCGCGGATGCCGGCGATGCGACGGGCGTCGGTGGAGGATTCCTTCACGGCGGCGACGTTTGGCAGCTCCTCGGCGAGTTCCTTGATGTGCGCCGGGGTGAAGTCGGTTTTGTAGGCGACCGGGTTGTTATAAATGATGCAGGGCAGGTCGGTGGCACCGATGACCGAGGTCATGTGCGCCTTCATTTCGCGCCAGTCGGAGGAGTAGAGATAGGGAGGCAGCACCATCAGGCCGCGGCAGCCGTTGTCCTTGGCGGCTTTTGCGAGATCGACTGCTTCCTTGGTGGAAAGCGCGGCGATGCCGGGGATGATCGGCGTTTCGGGAACAGCGGCGACGTAGGTTTTCTGCAGCGCGATTTTTTCCTCGAACGAGAGCGTGGCTCCTTCGCCGAGTGATCCGTGCGCGACGATGGCGGTGCAGCCGTGCTCGATGAGCCACTTGCCATGATCGGCCATGATGCCGTGGTCGATGGTGAGATCCGCGTTGAATTGCGTCAGTGTCGCGGGCATGACGCCCTTCCATTGGATGCTCATAGTATTTTTCGTTAGATTGGTGAGGGGATGCCGTGGCGGAACGGATCGGCGGGATTGAAATGATAGATACCCTCGCCGTTCACCCAGGCGCGGCCGGAGATGCGGGGGATGATTTTGCCATCGGGGAGTTCCTCGACAGTGCCTTGGAAGACGGTGTCGAGGATGCTGGCCTGGCGCCAGGTGTCGCCGGGCTGGAGCTTTCCGGCGGCGTGGAGGCAGGCGAGTTTTGCACTGGTGCCGGTGCCGCAGGGCGAGCGGTCGTAGGCTTTTCCAGGGCAGAGGACGAAGTTGCGGCTGTCGGCGAGCGAGGGATCCGCCGGCGGGCCGAAGACCTCGATGTGGTCGATTTCCATGCCGTTGTCGCCGGTGATGCCTTGTTTCCCAAGCTCCTTGCGGACGGACCAGGTGAAGCAGGTGAGCGCGTCGAGATTTTTGAAATTCACCGCCGGGCCGTGTCCTTCGATGAGGAAAAACCAGTTTCCGCCCCATGCGATGTCACCGCGGACGATGCCCCAACCCGGCACTTCGACGGGCACCGCGGCGGCTTTTCGATAGCTCGGCACATTCGCCACTTCCACCGATCCGTCGTCACGGAGCTCGGCGGAAATCACACCAACCGGCGTGTCGATGCGGTGAAAGCCCGCGCTGATTTTCCCCATGTGGGCCAACGTCACGACGAGGCCGATGGTGCCGTGGATGCACATGTTCAGCGTGGAGACATTGTTGAAAAAAATCACGCCGCAGCAGCAATCCGGCTCGTGGGGTTCGCAAAGCAGCGCGCCCACCATCGCCTCGTGGCCACGTGGTTCGTTGCAAACCGCGCTGCGCAACCAGTCGTGTTCCTCGCGCAAAATCCGCGCCCGATCCGCCAGCGGACCTTTACCCAAATCGGGAGCGCCGGAAACCACGACCCGGGTGGGTTCGCCTTCCGTGTGGGAATCGATGACATGCAGGGGGGCTTGGCTCATGAGCTGCTATGTTTTTACCATCAAGGTCTTGGCGAATGCTCTAGCGGGCGCTTCCCAATTCGTATAGGACGGTTCCGCCGTTGAAAACCAACATGAACAAGGCTGCCATACTCCGTAAGAATTTCTATGAATCCCTCGAAGGTCTGCTCCCCGTGGACCGGCTTTTCGACGAGGTTCCGGACATCGTTTTTTTCGTCAAGGACGCACAAGGCCGCTACATGGCCGTGAACAACACACTCGCAACCCGCTGTGGTCTGGCCGATAAGGACGACGCGATCGGCCTCACCGCGGGTGAACTCTTTCCCCCACCGCTCGGCAGTGCCTTCGCACTCCAAGACCAGGAAATCCTGCGCAGCGGCCGTGCCATCCACGATCACTTGGAACTCCACCTCTATCCCGGCGGCCGCAGCGGCTGGTGCCTCACCTTCAAAGAGCCCGTCATCGGGAAAAACGGCCAGGTCGCCGGCATCTGCGGCATTTCCCGCGACCTTCATTCGCCCGGTGAACAAGGCGAGGACTTCGCCGCGATGTCCGCCGCGATCGAATACATCCACCGCCATTATGACGAGGCGCTCCGCCTTCCCGGCCTCGCCGAAATGGCCGGGCTCTCCGTGTATCAGTTCGATCAGCGCATCCGCTCGCTCTTCCACGTCACCGCCGGGCAGTATCTCGTGAAGGTCCGCATCGACGCCGCCTGCCAGCGGCTTTCCGGCACCGAGGAGCCCATCGCCCAGATCGCCCTCTCCTGCGGCTACTCCGACCAGTCCGCCTTTTCGCGCCAGTTCAAGCAGGCCGTTGGCATCAGTCCGATGGCCTATCGAAAGAAAATCAAGGCCTGAAGTGGCACGATTTTGAGGATTTGGCACATTTTACTGGCGCGATTGGCTTAAATGTGCCATATAAAGCACGGGAAATGGCACGATTAGCTTCAATTGCGCCACCTCAGCCAAAAATCGTGCCATTTCAAATTCCAGCTCAAGAGTTCGAGAACCTCCGCCGCATCATCGCGGCGAGGACGTACGGCGCGTCTGTGAAAGAACTCTTGGAGCTCTCCGAACTCGGATTTCCAAAGCGCACCTTGCAGCGGCGGCTCGACCAGCTCGTTTCCGAAAAGCGGCTCGAACCCCGGGGCGAAGGACGCGCGCGGCGCTACGTCGTTCCACAAGAGGAACCGTTCCCCAGCTCCTTCGTCGTTCGCGAGGACCCGCCGGCTTTCAAGACAAGGCACGACTGGCTTTCGAACGAAGCGCTCGACATCCGCACGATCATCCAGCTTCCGCTCGCACAGAGAACCCCGGTGATCTATCAGGGATCATTCCTTGACGCCTATCGACCTAACAAGAGCTTCTACCTGCCTGAAAGCCTGCGGAAGGAACTGGGTGAGATCGGCCAGGTCGGCATGGGTGATCTGCCCGCCGGGACCTATTTCCGGCAGGTGATGGACCGCCTGCTCATCGACCTCTCGTGGAATTCCAGCCGCCTCGAAGGCAACACCTACTCGCTGCTGGAAACCCAGCGCCTGCTGGAACTCGGCGAGGATGCGGAGGGAAAAGGCGTGCAGGAAACGCAGATGATCCTCAACCACAAGGCCGCCATCGAGATGCTGGCGGATGACGCGGGGGAACTGGATTTCAACCGCTACACCATCTGCAACCTCCACGCGCTGCTGTCCGACAACCTGCTGTCCGATCCGGGAGCCTGCGGCCGCCTGCGCTCGCTGCGGGTGGGCATCAGCGGCACGGTCTATCATCCGTTGGGGACTCCGCAGCAGGTCGAGGACCGCTTCGAGGAGATCCTGAAAAAGGCCTCGGCCGTGCGGGATCCCTTCGAACAAGCGTTCTTCGTGATGGTGCATCTGCCTTACTTGCAGCCCTTCGAGGACGTGAACAAACGTGTCTCGCGGCTCGCCGCGAACATCCCGCTCATCCGTCACAACCTCTGTCCGCTGTCGTTCGTGGATGTGGAATCCCGCGAATACATCGGAGGCTTGTTAGGCGTGTATGAGCTGAACCGCGTAGAGTACCTTCGCGATGTCTTCGTGAGGGCCTACCGGCGTTCGTGCGCCCGCTACTCGACGGTGCGGCAGACGCTGGGGGATCCGGACCAGTTCCGGCTGCGCCACCGGGCGGCCATCGCGACATTCGTCAAGGCGGTCGTGTTAGGCGGCATGGACAAGCGCGCGGCCGCGAAATGGATCGCCCGGCAGGCGGCGGAAGAAATTCCGGCGGACGAGCGGGCGAAATTCATCGAGGTGGTGGAGACCGAGCTGGGCTGCCTGCACGGTGGAAACATCGCGCGCTACCGGCTGCGGCCTTCGGAATTCGAGGACTGGAGCAGAAGTTGGAGATAACAGCTAACTGAAACGGCCCACGTCCATCGCATCGATCGGACGGAAAGGCGGGTCTCCGGAGAGGAGATCCGCCACAAGCCTGCCGCTGACGGGGGCGAGGCTGAGGCCCATCATCGCGTGACCGCTGGCCGCGACAAGATTGGAGAGGCCGCGCACATTTCCGAGATACGGAATGCCGTCGGGAGAAACCGGGCGGAGTCCTGCCCACGGCTCGATGTTATCGAAATCGCGCTCGGAGAATTTCGGGAAATACGCATGCACCGACTTCACGATTCCGCGCACGCGAGCGCGGTTGATCGAAAGATCGAGACCGCCGACTTCCATGGTGCCGCCAAAACGCAGGCTGTCGCCCATCGGCGTGATGGCGATTTTTGCTTCGGCGAAAATCGAACAAAGCTGCGGCAGCTCCGGCGGTGCGGGCATCGTTAGCGAGTAGCCCTTGCCCGCTTGCAGCGGCAGTTTCACGCCGATCAAGGCCAACAACCCGGGCGTCCAGGAGCCGCCTGCCAGAACAAACCGCTTTCCTTCGAAGTTCCGCCCGCCCCCGCTAACAGAAACCACCACGCCATTCCGTGTCTCGATGCTGTCGATCTCCACGCCGCTTTCAAAAACCCCGCCGAGATCCGCGACGCGCTGCCGCATCGCCGCCATGAAACGCGCGGGATCGAGATGGCAGTCCTCGGGGAAATACACCGCGCCGGCGATGTCCATCGTGACCGAGGGATCGAGTTTCGCGGCTGCCGCGGCATCGATGACTTGCGACTTCAGTCCGATTTCGTTCGCCGCGTGGGAGACCTCCGCTTCCTCGTGGAGGCCTTTCGCCGTTTTGCAAAGCATCAGCAGCCCACGCATCGCAAGACCATAGTCCCCTTCACCCGAGAGCTCCGCGAACAAGCGGCGGCTCTCCAGATTCAGATCGCGCAGCAGCTCGCGGCTCTCAGCGACGTGGCGCTCGGTGGAATGCCGATAGAAAAGCCAGCCCCAGCGCATCAGATCCAGGTTCAAACGCGGGCGGACATAAAACGGACTCTCCGGATTGAACATCCAGCGCAGGCCTTTGGAAATCATCCCCGGCGCGGCCAGCGGCGTGAAATGGCTGGGCACGATCATGCCGGCGTTTCCCATCGAACAGTTGTCGCCGCCCGCTGCTTCACGCTCGATCACGGTGACGGAGAAGCCCCGCTTCAGCGCATAGTAGGCCGAGCAAAGCCCGATGACTCCGCCGCCCACGATGACCACCTGATCCGTCTTCATTTTCCCTAACCTAGCCCATCCGTCTTGCCCGAGTGTGGAGAAATCCCTGACGAAACCGCAATGTGAGCGCGATGTTTGAGATGAAATGAGCCGGGATCCCTCTGGATGGACTGGGAAAACGGCGGTATCCTCGGGCGCAAGCCTTCATCCCCATGAATTTGTTCTCCGCGCAGGCGCAACTGCAGTTTCTGCCCAAGTCAGTCATCGCGCTACGGGACTACAGTTTGAAAAAATTCCGCGACGACCTGATCGCCGGCATCACCGTCGGCCTGGTCGCGCTGCCGCTGGCGATGGCCTTCGCGATCTCGTCCGGCGTGCCGCCGCAGGCAGGATTATATGGCGCGATCGTCGCCGGATTCATCATTTCGGCGCTCGGCGGATCGATGACCCAGATCGGCGGACCGACGGGGGCATTTGTCGTGGTGATCTCGGGCATCGTCACGAAGCACGGGATCGACGGGCTTTTCATGTGCACGATGATGGCAGGCGTGATCCTGATGGTGCTAGGGCTAACAGGACTCGGCACGGCGGTGAAATACACGCCACGTCCGGTGGTGATCGGTTTCACCAACGGCATCGCGGTGCTGATCGCCAGCACACAGATCAAGGATTTCTTCGGCCTGCAGATCGACAAGGTGCCGGGGAGTTTTCTGCCGCGCTTGCAGACGATCGGCGCGCACTTCAACACGCTTTCCGCCACCGCCACGGCGATGTCGGTGGTGGTCCTGCTGCTGTTGGTCTTCATGAGGAAGAAGTCGCAGAAGATCCCAGGCAGCATCATCGTGCTGTTGTTAGGAACGGCCGTGGCTTGGGGCTTTCATCTTTCACTGGAAACGATCGACACCCGTTTCGGCGGGATTCCGCAGGGACTGCCGAAGTTCTCGATGCCCGTTTTCCGCTTCGACCTGATCGAACCGCTGCTGCTGTCCGCTGTGACGGTGGCGATGCTGGGGGCGATCGAGTCGCTTCTATCAGCTGTCGTCGCTGACCGGATGAGCGGCGACAAGCACAACCCGAACGTGGAGCTCTTCGCGCAGGGCGTGGCCAACGTCTGCTCGCCGCTGGTCGGCGGACTGCCCGCCACCGGAGCCATCGCGCGGACGGCCACCAACATCCGCGCGGGTGCGAAAACGCCTGTTTCCGGGATCATCCACGCGCTCACCCTGCTGGCGGTGGTGATGTTCGCCGCGCCGCTGGCGAAACACATTCCGCTGTGTTTGCTTTCATCGATCCTGATGATGGTGGCCTACAACATGGGCGAGTGGGCCGAAATTCCCTCCATCCTCAAGCTCGGAAAAGCCGACGCGTCGGTCTGGCTGCTCACCTTCATGCTCACGGTCTTCGCGGATCTATCCGCCGCCGTCGCCATCGGCATGATGCTCGCCGCGCTGCTTTACATCCGCCGCGTGACGACCACCACCACGGTCGCCGAGGTCACGCCGGATTACATCCAACGGGGTGCCGCCCACAGCCTTCAGACGAATCCGATGCCGGAAGGCGTGGCGGTATTCCGCATCCACGGGCCATTCCTGTTCGGAGCGACAGACAAGATCTCGATGATCGAGGACCGCATCGACAGCCTGCCGCAAGTCGTCGCGCTGCGCCTGCGGAACATGAACGCCATCGACGGCACCGGCCTGCACGCGCTGGAGCATCTCGCCGGAAAACTCAAGGCCGCCGGGAAAACCCTGATCCTCTGTGGTATGCGCGACCAGCCGGCCAAGCTCATGGCCCGTGCCGATTTCCATCGCCACATCGGCGAGGAAAACATCCAGCCCACTCTCGAAGCAGCGGTGAACCGGGCGAGGGAACTGTTGGAGGGCCGCTAGAACTTTTGTCCTGCCATTGCGAGACGCGTCACAGGTGCAACTTTGCGATGTCTTCGTAAAGCATCAAAGCCGAAGGCAGTTGGAGAAGTTCGGACCAATCATCGATAAAGTCCGGGATGCTGGCGCGCCGCTCCGGGAAATGGAATTTCTTCCTTCTGCGACCGGTGACTTCCGCTGCCTCCACAAGCAACTCCTGAAGCAGTTGCTTTGGATCCGGAATTCCTTCGATGTCGCGCATTGTAGGCAAACGGAGGTTCACCCGCCCGTCCGGATTACCCGAAGCCTCGCGGATAGCTTTTTCGCTGATCAGGAGCCAAGCTTCCGTCATCCTGACCGGGATCACAGGCACCCAATTCCCAACAGCCAAAGCTGTCTTGGCGATGGACTCGGCTATCTCCCGCAGCCTCATTTCGGGGGATTCTTTTTCCGCATCCCGGTGAACGAAAATGACGTCGCCGGGAAAGTATTCGATTGTGGCCTTGATGCGGCCGGCCAAGTCTTTGGGTGGCCGGGGTAGGCGATCAAGCTCCGCGCGGTTGCCGGTCCAGAGGTGACGGGGATGCTTTTGGGCGAGCATCCATCCGAGAATGGAAACCAACACACGATCCGAACTCCCATCCGCAAGAAGGGTGAAGCTTTTCGAACTCATGATGCGGTCGTGAGTGGGAACGGCAGCAGGGCCTGCAGATCCTCTCGATCAGCGACCCTGTGGGTGTTCCGTGGGTTTGCCGGGTGTCTTTCTATCGGATTCAGGTAGGGAAGTAGAATTCCGCGTGAAATAACCTCGCCGCCGTCCCGGTCACGCCAAGTCTTGGGGAGACCGGCGAAAACCGGTGTCTGCACCACCTTTTCCTGATAGAGGGCATTTTTGTCGAAAACAAGAACCAGACTGTCGTCGGGAACCTCGCTTACCACCTGCGGTGAGTGGGTATTGATGATCACCTGCCGGAGTGGGTTGTCATCGTCGCAGGGTTCTGAGGGATCAACGGCGATGTCCCTCAACAATGCGATCATGGCGGGGACGCGTTTCGGGTGAATGCCGTTTTCCGGTTCCTCCAGACAGACGACTCCGGTCGAACTGGAGTCTTCTTCCAGAATCGCGAGTGCGAGAAAGCGAAGCGTGCCATCGGAAAGCCCCCGGGCTGGTATCCGGTTTCCCGATAGATCCCTTACAACAATCGAATATGCTTCGCGAATTTCATCTTTATCCAGTTCGATGGCCCGGACGTTTTCCACCAACTCGGTCAGCCGGCGGGCTATGCGGGCGCTAACATCACCGCCACCAGCCCGGCTCTCGATTAGACGATTGAGGGCACCGGGAAGGTGCCTGCCGTGGCTGTCGATGGATGTCGGATCGTTAAAGCCATCCGGCGTCCGTAAGCTCGATGATTCAAGGGCGAGAAAGCGCCATGACTCCATCTCTCGTTTGGCGCACAGGGCTGTGGGAGACTCCGCTGCATTCGAGGTGGAAAGGACGGTACGGGGTAAGTTTGATGCCAAATACGGAAACGGCTGACCGGAGCTCCCTCCATCCTGATGGCGCCTTATAACACACTTTTCCGAATCATTGGAGACCGTCGAAATGAAAAAATCTCGTCTGCCACCGGCTTTCCCGACCTGTTTCAGGCTGTTACGCCAGTCGGGGGAATGCTTGAAGTTAAGGTTTCTTGGTTCCTTGCTCCAAGGAAGGTAGCTGAGTTGCTCCTTGATGATTTCAAGAGGAAGCGAACTCTTTGAGGACGATTTCCTCTCCTGGATTGAGAGCTCGTAGGTGAGAAAAGTGAACGTAGCGTTCGCTTCTTGGTTCAAGCCGTCCTCCGCGGTCTTTGGAACAATCATCTCCACATAGAAATCGATCACGCGCTCACCCGCTTTGCCGGAGTGGCAGAATATATGGTCGGCGCTTGCGATCTTGCCGCCGTCACCACGGATGCCGAGTGCCGCCTCGTGGATGGTCTTCTCTGCCGTGAGACTGAGAAACTGGATCGCATCAAACAAATTCGACTTTCCCGAGCCATTCGGTCCTGCAATGCAGGTAAACTCGCTGAATCTCAAATCCACGTTTACAAGATTCTTGAATCCGTTGACTTTGAGGCGAGTGATCATGGTGGGTGGTTGCTTTTATGGCCACACGGCGATGCAGAAGGCGAAAACAAGTTGCTTGTCATGGGAGGTTGGAACCTTGAAACACCTTTCACAAGGGAGAACGTGAATTCGCCCCCTCAGTGCCTCCGCTTGCGCTCCTTCTTCGGCTCGAAGCTCACGGCCTGCGCATCAAACGCTTCCGGATCGTAGCCGGGGTGTGCCCACTCGATTTCACCATGCAGCGCCTGCATGTATTGGAAAGTGCCGCCGAAGTCTTCCGGTGGACAGGCGCGCGCGCCGTCGAGCACTTCCGGTCCGCATTCGCCAGCCGCCCATTTTTCGAAAACGATCTCATGGATCCACTCGTCGGCGAAATCATAGCGGTAGAGGATGCGGATCGGCAGGCGGCGTTTGCCGAGGAACTCCTTCACCGTTAGGACGGCCTCATCCTGGAACTCGCCCGCCGTCTGGTCCTCGAGGCCGATCGGGCCGATCACATCCGTCAGGCGCTTGCCCTTGCCGTGGCGGAACTCATGCGGGCTCTTGTTGTCCCAGCCCATCACCGCCTGCACGGCGTCGCTGAACTGGATGAAGGTCACCTCCGAGGAAATCGAAAACCGCCGCCAGATCTGCGGCTGGATCCCGTAGAGAAACACCTTCACCACCACCCGGTTTTCGTCCTTCGCTTTCGCCATGCCCGGAGCTTGTGAACGCTGCGCGGAAAAAATCAAATGAGAATTGCAGTCTGCGGCGGAGCGGGCCGACCCGAAGCAAAAGTGTGACCCTGAGAAACCAGCCGGTGTCACGCACTTCGGCGCTCAACGTTGGGCGCTCGATGTTCTCTCGCTCGCCAGCAACTCCTCCGCCACCGCCCGTATCGCTTCGTCGGTGGCGAAGGCTCCGGCGGTGAGGGCGAGTCTGGGACAGGCCCGCAATGCGGGATCGAGATCCTCGGGTTTCGCCACGATGACTGCTTGTTTCCCCCGGCGCACGGCGGTTTCCACCAGCGCCTCACAGGACGCTTCCCTGGGTTCTCCGACGATGACGACGTGGTCGCAATCCACAAGCAGCCGCTCCAAAGCCGTCTCGCGTGCCGTCATCGCCGGAGAAATGGTTTCAAGAAAGGTCACCCGCGCGTCGTGGTAACGGTGGCGGAGCTGCTGGACCAGCCATGAAACCTTCTTGGGCGAGAGGTTCGTCTGGCAGACCACGCCAAACGCCGGCGAAAAAACCAACCGAGCGGTATCTGTGGTATCTTCGATGATTTTCGTCGCTACGCTGTCACCGGCGATGGCGCGGGTTTCGGGATCATCATGGCGACCGATCACCACCGCCTGCGCACCCTCCATTCTCAAAAGCCCGAGCGCCACCTGCGCCCGCCGGACCTGTGGCGAACTCAAGTCCTCCAGCCGATGGCCGTTTTTCTCCCAGTCCCGCCGGTTTTTTGGAGCAACGCCGCTGTAGGGAATGACGATCCGGCTGAACCGGAAAAAATCCGCTTCACCCACATTCTCAACGACTCCCAGCGCCGCCATCCGCGCGCTTACCTCGGCATCCGGCATGAACCTTCCGGCGACGGCGGTTTTCTGGGTTTTCACCAGTTCCGTGATCCTCGCCAGCGCCGCTCTGGCGTCGTCGTCCATGCCGAGGGTTTTGGCGATCCGCAGGTCGGTGCGGGCGGACGACGGTGGCATGAAGCGCTGGCTGGCAATGTCGTTAATGACTTTGTCGTGCAAAGTATTTGGGCGCGAAGCTGGGTAAAATCGTTGCATGGCGGATCGCTTTGTATCACAAAGTTAAATCCGAACAAGCGGATTATTTGCCGAGGCCGAGAATTTGTTCCAGCACGCCGAGGTAGGCCACGAAGGCGGTCCGGCCGGACGCGGTGAGCGTGTAAAGCGTCTGCGGCCGCCCGTCGCCCGTGAGTTTTTCGCCGCTGATGAATTCGGCTTTTTCCAAGGTGCGGAGGTGGGTGATCAGGTTGCCATCGGACATGTCCAACTGGGCTTTGAGGTCTTGAAATGCCCACGAATCGGCCCGCGAGGCGAGCAGCGTCATGATGGAGAGCCGCCCTTTCTCGTGAATGGTCCGATCCAGTTGGGAAAAATCAATCATGCCATTGCTTCCTCACGCCGCCCGGTGGTGACGATCAATCCGC
>Ga0123337_10006063_pt1 | contig 11662 bp, 9 predicted proteins | sample frozenSSSSmetaG_FD_89792 | JGI IMG/M metagenome (GOLD analysis project Ga0123337, IMG submission 89792) | Glacier valley bacterial and archeal communities from Borup Fiord, Nunavut, Canada, to study Microbial Dark Matter (Phase II) -... | ecosystem: Environmental > Aquatic > Freshwater > Ice >...
AAGTCTGCGGCGCAAAGGATCGCGAGCAGCGATAGGAAACGGAGGATCATGAGTCCGTCGGGATGGTTTTGCGAAGGAAGGCGATGTCGCTTTTCGCCATTTCCCAAGTGTTGTAACCCGGTGGTTTTTTGCCGTGGCACGGATTGACACAGATGAACGGGGCGACGCCATCGGCCACTGCGGCGCGCACGATCTCGAGGACCGGCCATGAGGCGTCCTCGAGCGTGCAGGCGTGGACAAGCGTCCTGCCGTCGCCCTCGGTGCGGCCGCCTTTCAGGTGCAGGCAGCCGATGATGGGCTTGAGCTGCTGATAGATCTCCATCGTGGGGAATACACCCTCCTGCCAGAGATTCTGGACGTCCCACGTGTAGTGCACCTTGCCGGGGCGTTCGAGGCGTTCGAAGAAGCGCAGGATGCCTTCCGGGCGATTGAATATGACGTTGTTGATTTCGTTTTCGACGAGCACTCGGCACCCCGAGCTAACGATGCGGTCTACCATTTCCCGATAGACGCCGAAGGTCCACGGAAAGTCGCGCTCGACGAAGTCCATCCGGGATTCGGTGCCGGTGTATGGCTTCAACTTCGCCGAAATGAGGCGGATATAGGCGGGCTCGAGGATGTCAGCGAGCTTGAGCACGTGGTCGAGGGTCTTGAAATGGCGCGCGCGGAAGGCCTCCTCGCCGGCGTTCAGTTCGCTCTCACAGAGCGCGGTGGAAAAACAGAACACATTGAGTCCATTCGCCTTGGCGATGTCGGCGGCGCGGCGGGCGTTGTCGAGGCTGAGGTTGTTGATGTTTTCGCCCCACAGACTGTCCTTGAGATCGAGCCACTTGAGTCCGAGCTCGGCGTGGCGGCGGGCGGCGGTTTCGAAATCCGAACCTGCCGTGCCGTTGAGCATGGTGAGCTTGGCGGCGGGTTTCGCCGGATCGTCAGCTGCTAGAGCGTAACGAGGCAGCATCAGCGCGGAGGCTCCGAGCAGGGAGGTTTCAAGGAACCGGCGACGGGATGCGGTTGGATTTTTCATGAGTGGATCGAGGTGGAATGAATTACGCCATGATGCCTTTGACGATTTTCCCGGCGACTCCGGTGAGCCGGACATCAAGCCCCTGGAATTTTACCGTCAAACGATGGTGATCAATGCCGAGTAGCGCGAGCAGGGTGGCGTGGAGATCGTGGACATTGACGATGTTCTCGACGGCGCGGTAGCCGAGTTCGTCGGTGCTGCCGTAGGTGGTGCCGGGCTTGATGCCACCGCCGGCCATCGCGAGGCTGAAGGAAAGAATGTGGTGGTCGCGCCCGGTGCCCTGACCCATCGGCGTGCGACCGAACTCGCCGCCCCAGATGACCAGCGTGTCATCGAGCATGCCGCGCTCCTTGAGGTCGGTGATTAGGGCTGCAGTGGCCTGGTCCACGTTTTGCGCGCCTTCCTTCATGCCTTCCACCAGTTCGCCATGGTGGTCCCAGTTCCGGTGATAGAGCTGGATCATCCGCACGCCGCGCTCGGCGAGGCGGCGGGCTAGCAAACAATTGGAGGCGAAGCTGCCGTCACCCGGCTGCTTGATGCCGTATTGGTCGAGTGTGGCCTGGCTTTCGTTTTTGAAATCCACCAGGTCGGGGACGCTGGTCTGCATCTTGAAGGCCAGCTCATACTGGGCGATGCGGGTGGCGATCTCGGGATCGATCTGGTCGCGCGTTAGAAGGCCGTTCATACGCTGAACCTCTTCGATGATGAGTCGCTGGGTGCTCTGGCAGACGCCGTCGGGATTGCCGATGTAGTGGACGGCGTCGCCCTTGGAGTTGAACTTGATTCCCTGATACTTGCTAGGGAGGACGCCGCTGCTCCACTGGCGGGAGGAAATGGGCTGGAGACCGTGCTTTCCTTCCGATGTTAGAACAACGAATCCGGGGAGATTCTGCGTTTCCGCGCCAAGCCCATAAGTCAGCCACGATCCCATGCTGGGGCGGCCCTTGATGATGGAGCCGGTGTTCATGAAGGCGTGGGCCGTGTCATGATTGATCTGCTCGGTTTGCATGGAGCGGATGACGCAGAGGTCATCGGCGACTTTCGCCATGTGGGGAAAAAGATCACTGATCTCGATGCCGGACTGGCCGTGTTTCCTGAAAGTGGTGATGGGTCCGCGGGCCGTGAGTTCCGTGCCTTGGAGTTGGGCGAGCTGTTGGCCTTTGGTGAAGGATTCTGGGAAGGCTTTGCCGTCGAGTTTCGCGAGTTCGGGCTTGCTGTCGAAGGTCTCGAACTGGGATGGCCCGCCCGCCATGCAGAGGAAGATGACGCGTTTCGCCTTGGCGGGCCGATGCGCTGCTTGCAGCACGCCGTTCCAATGATCCGGCTTGGCAAGAGCGGAGGCGGCGAGACCTCGGCCCTGCAACATGGCCATCGCAAGTCCGCCGATGCCGTAAGCGCTCTGATGGATGAACGAGCGGCGGTTCACGGAGAGTGGGGAAAAGTCGTTCATGGGATCAATAGCGGGTGAGGGTTTCGTGGGCGTTGAGGAGGATGCGGCAGAGGTTGGTCCATGCGGCGTTTTCGACGGGATCCCCGGGAGGTGGCGGGGCGGAACCGGTTTTAAGAAGTTTCGTCGCCTCGTCCGGGACGCTGCGGTAGTGATCGCGTAATTTCTGGAGGGCCGCGAGCTGCGCAGAGATCTCCTCGGGCTTCGGCTCGCGAGCCAGTACCAGCTGATACGCCTCCCTCAACTTTGCCTCATTCTTGGGCGTATCCGGATTTTTCAAAATCCTGGAAGCTAACAGTCGCGCGGCCTCAACAAAGGTCGGGTCGTTCAGCAGGGTGAGCGCTTGCTGCGGGGTATTGCTCACGGTGCGGAAAGCGGCGCACTCGTCCCGGGCAGGGGCGTCGAAATTGGTCAACATCGGGTGGAGGAAGGTGCGCTGCCAATGCATGTAGAGGCCGCGCCGCCACTGCTCGCTGCCGTAGCTCGCATGATAGTCGCGTCCCGGGAACTGGAGCGCATCGTAGTAGTCGTCGGGCTGATAGGGTTTCACGCTCGGGCCGCCGATCTCGTCGAGCTTGAGCTGACCGGCGATGAAAAGCGCGTTGTCACGGATAAACTCCGCCTCCAGGCGACGGGGATTCTGCGAGGCAAGCAGGCGGTTCAACGGATCACTGTCGCGCAGTTCCGGCCGTAGACTGCTGCTCTGGCGGTATGTGTCGCTGGTGACGATAAGTCCGATCATGTGCTTCATGTCCCAACCGCTCCGCCGGAACTCCGCGGCCAGCCAGTCGAGCAGTTCCGGATGGGAAGGAAGTTCGCCTTGGGAGCCGAGGTCATCCACGACGGCACTCAGTCCGGTGCCGAAAAATGTCTGCCAGAGACGATTCATTACGGCGCGGGCCGTGATAGGGTTCGTATCGGAAACAATCCATTTCGCGAGATCGAGCCGCGACAAGCGCTGCTGCTCCGAACTTTCGACACGACCCGGGAGAAATGAAGGAGTCGCAGGTAGCACCACCGGCCCGCTTTCGTCCTGCCAGTTGCCACGCGGGAGCACGCGCACGGTCTGCGGTGGCACGGCCCGGGTCACCATCGTCCACGCCTTGCCGCCGGTCGTCTTGCGGAGATTGGAGGCCAAACCGCGGGCATTCGCCAAGGCATTGGCGTCCGAGCCAGTGCTCATCAGCCAAGCCGTTGAGATGGTCTGACGCTGCTGTTGAGTCCGCTCTTTATCAGGGGTGATTAGCGCGCTGCGCAGCGGCTCGTCGGCCACTTTCATCGGCTCGGTGGCTCCAAACGGACTGGTGTAAATCCGCAGCGGCACCGCCGTATCTCCGGTAATCGTGAGGACGAGGGTTTCGCCCTCGGCGAGTCGAACCGGCGCGTCGAGAAGCCAAACCGCCGAGAGTCCGGACGATGGGAGATCATGAGGCAGACGCCAGCCATCGTGGACGCCGATGATCTCGTTGGAGTTGGCATAGCGCGCCAGCTTGGCCGCGGCATCCGCGAAATGGATCCCGATCGGGCGCTCTTTGCCGCCGGCCGAGCGCACTCCAGCCTCCATTTTCAGACCGCGCGCCGCGTCGAAGATCTTCGGTTCGCTCACCACCTTCCACTCCGCACCCGCTTCGAGCCGGATCGAGGAAATGGATCGCCCTGCGGCGGAATCCAGCGTCAGCTTCAGCGTTTCATCTTTCAACACCGGCTTGCGGAATTGGACCGTGAGCGACCCGCTGATCTCAACTTTACCGTCAGGAACCGGCTTGCCACCTTTTTCAAGCCGCGCGCTTACCGGTGCGGCCTGCCAGCCAGTAGGATGTTTCTCCAAAAACGCCGCCGAATTCTGTGTCCATGCAGCCAATGACTCGTCCGAACCGGAGCGCACATGGAACGCTTCGAAGTGCGCTTTCAACTTTTCCCGCAGGCCGTCATGGCGTGTCTCCAACAGCCGGTTAGAAACCTCGATCTCCGGCGGGAACGGAGCGTTGTTCTCCGAAAACTCCACCAGCTCCCCCACGGGCTTGTAGCGGAAGTTAGTATAAACTCCCCACTGCTGCACATCGGCGAAGAAAGCCTGCAATTCATAGAAATCGCGGGTCTTGATGGGATCGAACTTGTGGTCGTGACACTCGGCGCAACCCATGGTGCTGCCCAGCCAAGTGGCGGAAACGGCGCGGACCCGCTCGGCCCCGTATTTCGCGAGGTATTCCTTGTTCTGCGCGCCGCCCTCGCGGGTCATCATGTTGAGCCGGTTGTAACCGGTGGCGATGAGCTGCTCCGGCGTGGGATCGGGAAGAAGGTCGCCGGCCAGTTGTTCGATGGTGAACTGATCGAACCGCTTGTTCTGATTGAAGGCGTCGATCACGTAGTCCCTGTAAGGAAAGATGCGCTGGTTCTGATCGCCGTGAAACCCGACGGTGTCGGCAAACCGCGCGATATCCAGCCACCATACGGCCATGCGCTCTCCATAATGTGGCGATGCCAACAAACGATCCACCTGTTTCCGATAGGACTGCGGTGACTCATCCGCGACAAACTCCGCCACCTCTGCGGGAGTCGGCGGCAGACCGATGAGATCCAGCGAGAGTCGGCGCAACAGCTTTGCCTTTGGGGCCTCGGCAGAAGGTGCGATTTTTTTCTCTGACAGTTTTGATTGGATAAATGCGTCGATCGCCGACCTGCCTTCCGAACCCGCAGGCGGCGCGGGCTGCTGCAACGGCGTGTAAGCCCAGTGCGATTCATACACCGCGCCTTCTTCCACCCAACGGCGAAAAAGATCCTTCTGTTCTTTTGTTAGCGGCTTGTGCGCCTTGTCCGGCGGCATGGGATCGTCCTCGTCGAAGATCCGGGCGATGATCTCGCTTTCATCGGGTTTCCCCGGCACAATTCCGATCGTGCCCTCTTCGGTCGGACTGATGGCGGCATCGCGAATGTCCAGACGCAAGCCTTCTTCACGAGTCTTCGGATCAAAACCGTGGCAATGAAAACACGTATCCGACATGATCTGCCGGATGTCGCGGTTGAACCTCACCGGCTCACGCCCTAAGACGAGCGGAGCACTGGTGAGCATGAGCCAAGGAAGGAGATGATGCCGTTTCATGGAGCGGATACGTTGGATCGACGAGGGTTTCGGATCGCTCGAAAGAGCTAGCCCACAACAGCGTGTTCAGTATCCCACCGCCTCGCGATAGGCGCTGGAGAAGGATATCCCCAACACCGCGTCTTCGGTGCCGATGTTGGTGGCGTTGTGCAGCACGCCTTGTGGAATGCTGATCGAGTCGCCCGCGTTCATCTCGGCGGTGACTTCGTTCATGGTGTGGCTGATTTTCCCGCGGATGACGTGGAGGACCTCGTCGCAGTTCGGGTGGAAATGCACGGGGTTGGATTTTCCGGGCTGAATGATCGCGACGCCGGTGGTCATCGTGCGCGAGTTTTTCAACTCAGCGCTGGTGAACCAACGGAGCTGGCCCCATGGCATGTCGATCACCTTGTTGTCGTCCTTCTTTACCAGAACGGTGGTGCCGACGATGGGCTCGGGCAGTGGGATGCCGCCTGCGGGAACGTCGATCTTCGCGGTCCAGGCGATGGCGTTGACGACCATCTGCCGGATCGCGGGCTCGTTGAGGCTTTTCAAATAGTGAGCACCGGTGAAGCCGAAGCCGCGGCCGCTGCCGTTGTTTTTGTCATGCGCCCATGCGAGCGTGAAAGCCCCCTTGGTCTGTGGCTCGGCGGCTTGCTTCTTCTCGTCGCCATACTTCGGTGTCACCTCGCAGCGCAAGATCGGGGTGATGGTTTTCTCATCGGCGAAAACAACAGTCGGATAGAACTCGTCCTCGTAGGTGAACTCGCCGACGCCCGAGCTGATCGGATGACCTGGAGTGACGGGCTTGAGCGTGACCTTTTCGGTGGTGCGATCGAACATTCCGTTGCGGCTGGCGCCGAGCCATTTGTTGAGGAGAGCGGACTCGGTGTTGCTGGGAACGCTGGATGCCTGATGCAGCGCGACGAGGCCCGTGCCGGACTCCATCAGTTTTTGCAGATAGGCGTTGCGCTCGGGATTGCCGAACGGCGCCGGTTTTTCCTCCACTCCGTCGAAGTAACAGACGATGCTGCTCGCGCCGTCGAGAACGGATAGATCAGCCGGCCACCCCGCCGTGTAGCTGAGCACGTCGGTATTCGCGAACACGGGCGAGGCTTTCAGGAATGAGGCGAGCAGCGGAATGCCGTTCGGGAAATCATGTTCGCCCGGTCCGTGGCTCTTCTTGCCGCCGATGAGCACGATCTTCTTCGCCAGCGGCGGGGATTTGACCGCTGCGGCACCGAGGTTCGGCGCGGGATTCTGGGCGGAGAGCGTGGCGGCGATGGTCGCCCCCAAAATCGCCAGGCCTCCGAACAATGGGATGGATTTAAAGATTGAGTTCATATCGGTGGATGGGATTCAGATTTGATGGTGGATGCTTTCCAAAAGTATCTTCACACAGGCTTCGGCGAAAACAGGATCGTTGATCGCGCAGTCAAGTTCCACCAGCGGGATGTCCTTGCGAAGGTTTTCTTTGATCGCATTGCAAAGAGCCTCATCCGCAGCGGGATCATGGAAAGGCTGACCCTCCGCGCTGATGATGCTGATCGCGCGCTGCGGCAGCAGCACGGTAACGGGACCGGTGGAGAGATTCACTTTTTCCGCGAGGATGCGGCCAAGTTCGGCGCATTCCTCCGGCGTGGTCCGCATCAGCGTGACCTGCGGGTTGTGCTGATAGAAGAGACGCCCGGCGAACTTCGCGGGAACGCTTTCCGGCGCGCCGAAATTCACCATGTCGAGGCAACCGGGCGTGACGATGGCCGGGACACCGTTACGCGCGGCGGCTTCGAGACGGGTGGGACCGGCGGCAAAAACACCGCCCGCGATTTCGTCAGCCCACTCGGTGGTGGTGATGTCGAGGACACCTGCGACGAGGCCGCTTTCGATGAGCGATTCCATGGTCCGCCCGCCGCTGCCCGTGGCGTGGAACATGAGCACTTCGTAGCCGGCGTTTTCCAACAGTTTCCGCGCAGACTCGACGCATTGGGTCGTGTTTCCGAACATCGAGGCGACGATGAGCGGCTTCGCATCGGTTTCCCCCGTCATCCCCGCGTTCGCTTCCGCCAGGGCGCAAACGGTGGCGGCGGCGCGGATGAAGACGGCTCGCGAAAACCGGTTCAAGCCCGCGACATCGACGATGCTCGGGATCATGATGATATCCTTCACTCCCAGATAGGGTGCGACATTCCCGGCCGCGACAGTGGAAACCATGACCTTTGGAAAACCGAGCGGCAGCGCGCGCATCGCCGCCGTGCCGATGGCCGTGCCGCCAGTGCCGCCGAGTGAAATCACACCCGCGATCCGTTCATCCGCTACCAGACCGGCCAGCAGCGTGGCCACGGATTCCGACATCGCAGCGACCATGGCGCCGCGGTCGCCGCGGGCTTGCAGACCGGCTAGATCGTGGCCGCCGGATTCGGCGACTTGCTCGCGGGTGATGTCCGCAGTGATCTGGCTGAGGCCGAAGCCGCCAGCGTCTATCAGCATGACGTCATGGCCGCGTTGGCGGATTTGATCGGCGACGAACTGGTGCTCCGCGCCTTTGGTGTCGAAGGTGCCGAGGACGGCGATGGTTTTTTTCATGGGTTTGGCAGGCGCAGGGCGGTGAAGCGCTTGACTTCGTTGGTTAGGGCGATCTCGGTGGGCAGGCGTTCCATGGAACTCGCTCCGTAGAAACCGTCCACACCGCAGCATTTTCCGAGAATGTAGGCGGCATCGTCCGGCGTTGCAATCGGTCCTCCGTGACAAAGCACGAGCACGTCCGGGCGGAGGTTTTTGCAGGTGTCGGTGATCGCCTGGACCTCCCGTACGCAATCATCGAGCGTGAGAGCCGTTTCCGCGCCGATGCTGCCGCCGGTGGTGAGGCCCATGTGGGCGACGACGATGTCCGCGCCGGCCTCGGTCATGCGCTTCGCTTCGTCGGTGTTGAAAACGTAGGGAGTGGTGAGCAGGTCGAGCTCGCGGGCGGCGGCGATGGTTTCCACCTCAAGCTGATAGCTCATGCCGGTTTCCTCCAGGTTCGCGCGGAAATTGCCGTCGATGAGTCCGACGGTGGGGAAATTTTGGATCCCTGCGAACCCGAGCGCTTTGAGTTCGCGCAGGAAATGATCCCGCAGGAGAAACGGATCGGTTCCGTTCACTCCTGCTAGAACGGGCGTGTGCTTCACCGCGGTGAGAACTTCCTTCGCCATGTCCTTGACGATTTCGTTCGCATTTCCGTAGGCCATCAGCCCGGCGAGCGATCCGCGACCGGCCATGCGGAAGCGTCCGGAGTTGTAAATGACGATGAGGTCCGCGCCGCCGGCTTCCTCGCATTTCGCGGAAAGCCCGGTGCCGGCGCCCGCGCCGATGATGGGAAGGCCAAGTTTTACTTTTTGGCGCAGGCGTTCGAGAATTGCCGCGCGTGGGGATTGAGTGATGTTAGTTTCAGACATAAGAGTTCGAGACCTTACGGGACCAACCACAGGCGACGCACAACAACCGCACCATGAAAAAGGACATCCGCATATCCGAAACGACCGAACACGTGGTACGGGCAAGCCCCGAAGACACCCGCGACTGGCTGGCGGACGCACCGGTGTGCCCGTTGCTCGTGCGGCACGGCATCGTGCATGTGGGCCTGGCGGACATCCGGCATCCCTACAGCGTGCGCCGTCCGGATCTCAGCGGCACTTTTGTCATGATGTGCGTCTCGGGCGAAGGCCGCGTCTGGTTGGAGGGAGATTGGAAACCGATGCTTCCCGGCATGGCCTGCCTTGCTCCGCCGCGTGCGTTCCACGCATACCGGTCGGTCCCCAACAAGCCGCTTGGCATCGCGTGGGTCCGCTATCAGGAAGCGGAAGGTGCGCCGCCCATCGTCAATGCCCGCGCGCCGGTGCTGGCTTCGTTCGATGGCGGCCCATTCGCGGCCGCGGTTCAGGGATTGTATTGCGAGGCCGCCGGCACCGCCTCGCCGGCCGCCATGCAACTGTGGGTGGACCTCATCCAACATTACGCGCGCACCTTCGCCGAACCCTGGCGCACCGATGATCGCCTGCGGGTGGTGCGGAAGGCTGTTAGATCCGATCTCGCCGCGGATTGGCCCCTGGGAAAACTTGCGAAACTCGCGGGACTGAGCCCGAAACACCTGACGCGGATCTGCCAGCAATCGCTCGGCCGCACTCCGGCCCGCCAAGTCACCGCGCTGCGTCTGCAGCACGCGGCCAGCCTGCTGACGGCCACCTCCGACAAGGTGGAATCCATCGTCTCACAGGTCGGATACAAGAGCCTGTTCACGTTTTCGCATACGTTCAAGAAGTTCACCGGAAGCCGGCCGTCGGAATACCGGAAGAAATGACAAAGGACTCAAGGTGATGGTGATTTGTTGGGCAGGGATTCCCTTGAGGTGGAGATTCCGCGCACCTTGTCCAGCAGTGCCCGGCCCATTGCCGTGGCCGTCTGCGCGTGGCCGACGCCGGGCCAGGTCTTGAATTCCACGCTGAATCCGAGCGAGCGGAGATTGGTGGTGAAGAGTTTCGCACCGTCGATGCGGCCGGGAGTGGTTTGCGGTCCGCCGTTGCTGTAATCGTCTTCGCCACAGGAAACTGCAAAGGGAACGTTCCTAGCTAACGGACTGATCCTGTCATCACCTTGCTGCTTCGCCCACGACCCTCCCGAATGGGCGGATACGCCTGCCACGAGTTCGGGGTGTTTGAATGCGAAACGGTGGGTGAACTGCGCTCCCGCTGAGAAACCGTGGAGGAAGATTTTCGGGTGCAACCTCCAGGTTTTTCCCAAAAGCTCTATCAGTGCGCGCAGCTTCGCTTCGTGTGAGGGTCAGAATATCTGGTAGATGTCGCGTGGGAATGACTTCGGGGACGGTCCCTTGGAATCACGCTTCGGTTGGGTGAACGTCGGTCCGAGAACGATGACGTCCTCCATTTCCATCGCCCAGTTCGCGACGCCGCATGCGCCTTGGCCGTCGGCACCCGCGCCGTGGACGCCGACGACGAGCCAGTAGGTTTTTTCCGGCAGGGGCTGGTCCGTTGGCGTGTAGAGCCAGGCGGTTTTGCCTTGAGAGTCGGTGATCGTGGTTTCGGCGGTGGGCGCGAAAACCGAGAACAGGAGAAACAAAAGGATTTTAGCGGGTTTCATCTATATTTCCCCAGCTTGATAGAGCACCTCGTAGATCCCGGGTTCGGACTTCTCCACAAATGGGGCTATGATCGAGCCGTGTTCGCGGAAAAGCTCGCTCTCCCGCCAGGCCTTGTAGGCTTCAAGGGAATAAAAAACCGCGTAGTTCACCGCGAGTCGGCCGTCGAGCGAGCAATGCAGGCGGTTGCCCTTCCATCCCGCCACCTTGCCGAGCAGGCGCTTGTATTCACCGGTCTGGGCCGCCACGAAGGCGTCCATTTGTCCAGGCTTGGGAGTGAAGACATTGACGAGAACCACCTCACCCTGGTGGCTGCCGGAAAGATCGGTTCGATCCTGAATATTGATAGGTTCTGTGTTCATTGGGATTGTGTCTAACGATTCTTGGATAGGTCAACCCACCGTCACGTGGGTGACGGTGGAGCCGGGTTGTCGTTTCAAATGAAGGCTTCCGGTTTGTCCGGCAGATGCCGCAGTCGCGTTGGAAGCATTGCAACATCCAGTGGCTTCAGCACATTTCAAGTCCACGCATCGTGCCGGTCGAGGAAGCGAATTTATCAGACTCGATGCCCATGCGCTGGAGCATGGAGACGTAGAGATTCGGCAGTGGATAGTTGTGCCGCGTGTCGAAGGCGAGGTGCTGGCCGTGCTTGAAACCGCCGCCGGCGAAGAGCACGGGAAGGTTGGTGGATGCAGCGGGTGGAGTCCGTTTCGAAAGCGAGACGCGCCATGTCGTACATCAGCTTCACCTTGTGCATGTAGTCGCGCGGACTGCGGGGATCGACCGGCATGACGGACTTGACGACCGGCTTCGGTTTCCGCTCCCAATCGCGCGACATGCCCATCCGTTTCTCCAGCTCGCGGACGCTGGTGAAATACTGGTCCACCCGCTCGCGGTCGCGCTCGCCGAGGCCGCGCTGGAGGTCCTTCGCCTGGTCGCCGACGGTGTCGAGGATGCTCTCGCCGAGCGCCAGCTTGCGGA
>Ga0123337_10006064_pt1 | contig 11660 bp, 8 predicted proteins | sample frozenSSSSmetaG_FD_89792 | JGI IMG/M metagenome (GOLD analysis project Ga0123337, IMG submission 89792) | Glacier valley bacterial and archeal communities from Borup Fiord, Nunavut, Canada, to study Microbial Dark Matter (Phase II) -... | ecosystem: Environmental > Aquatic > Freshwater > Ice >...
ACCTCCAGCACACCCTCGAGCCACACCTGACTCAGCTCGAAACCCAGACCCAACGGGTGCGTGCCCAGACCCTATTCCATTGGTGGCCCAGAACCACTTTACCGATTTAATCGGAATCCGTATCACCCGGCGCTGGGGTCAGCCGCCCACATTGAAACTGATGGGCTTCATTGGCTGGCAACTCTGCGCCGCCGGGGTGTTTCTGCTAATTTTGGCGCTGACCCTGGGCGGTTCTATCCCCCCGCTCGAGGGCCGCAATCTGGGCGCACTGGCTTACCTGGGCCTGCTGGGCGCGGGTCTGACCTTCGCGGTGTGGATTCGGGGTTTGCAGCGCCTACCGGCCAGCCGCATCGCCATTCTGGGCCTGCTCAGCCCGGTGACGGCGCTCACGCTGGATGTGCTGGTGCTACACAAAACTCTCTCGAGCGTGCAGGTTCTGGGCGTGGTCCTGATTGTGGGCGGCATTGCCCTCGAGCAGGGTTACACCTCCAGACGGGCGTCCGTGCCACCCAAAGCGGCTCGAGCCACCCCACATTCCCCGCTTCGTAAATAACGTAAAATGTTCGGGTGAACCCCTTACTCGCTTTCCCTCGCTGCTCTAGCTTTCTGCTCCTACTCGCTCCGCTCGGACCACACCTCAGCGCGGGACGGCCTGCACTGGGGCGTGGCTGGAGGCGATATGGCTAGGTCCACCACCCAATTTGTCTGCTCGAGCTGTGGTCACAAAAGCGCCAAGAGCATGGGGCGCTGCACCTCGTGCGGGGCCTGGAACTCCTACGAAGAAGTGGTCGAGACCAAGGCGTCGCGCTCGAGTGGGGCTTACGGCGCTCTGATAGGCGGCAAACTCACGCCGCTGAGTGCAGTAGGGCGCAAGGAGGAACCTCGGGTCTCGAGCGGCATCCTCGAACTCGACCGGGTGCTGGGTGGCGGTCTGGTGGCGGGCGGGGTGGTGCTGGTGGGCGGGGAACCGGGCATCGGCAAATCCACATTGCTGCTTCAGGTCGCCGATTTGGTGTGCAAGGCCGGTGGGCGGGTCATCTACGCGGCGGGTGAGGAGTCGCTCGAGCAGATTCGCTTGCGGGCGGACCGCCTGGGTGTGGACTCCGACATCGAATTTACCCGCGATACTCGAGCCGAGCACCTGGCCGCGCTGATGAACGAGCACAAGCCGACCCTGTGTATCGTGGACAGCATCCAGACCGTACTCGTCGGCGACGAGGGCACTCCGGGCAGCCTGACCCAGGTGCGCGATGGCACCGCCCTGCTCACAAGGGCCGCCAAGGAAAGTGGCACCAGCGCGGTCCTGGTGGGCCACGTCACCAAGGAGGGTACCGTGGCTGGGCCTAAAGTCATGGAGCACATCGTGGACACCACCCTGTTCCTCGAGAGCGTGGGTCAGTACCGACTGCTCAGGAGCGTGAAAAACCGCTTTGGGCTGGCTGGAGAACTGGGCGTGTTCGAGATGCGCGGCGAGGGCATGGTAGGGGTGGACAGCCCCAGCGCGGCGTTTCTGGCCGAGCGTCCGCTCGAGTCCCCCGGCAGCGTGGTGGCCGCCACCATGGACGGCAACCGCCCGCTGCTGCTCGAGGTGCAGGCCCTGGCCGCACGCACGCCTTACCCCAATCCCAGAAGGGTGGTGGTGGGCCTCGACGCCAGACGGGTGGACGTGGTGCTGGCGGTGCTCGAGCGAAGGCTCGACCTCAACCTCTCCACATTAGATGTGTACGTGAACCTGGCTGGCGGTCTACGCGTCAATGACCCCGGCCTCGATTTAGCGGTGGCGCTGGCGGTGTACAGCGCGGTGGTAGGTCGCGCCCTGCCCGAAAAGGCGGTGGTCTTTGGCGAGGTAGGTCTGGCCGGAGAGGTGCGTACCGTCACCGCTTCGGCCCGGCGGGTGGAGGAGGCGCGACGCGCCGGGTATACCCAGGTGATTTCGCCGCGCTATCTCGAGGGTGGAGCTGGGGTCAAAAGCGTGGAGGACGCGCTCTCGAGCCTGTGGAAAGGCGAGGGCCAGAAGATTGAGCAGCGCCGGGAGCGGGCCGAGAAGGAGGTGGGGGTCTCGAGCGCAGGCTGAGCCATCCCCGCTATACTGAATTTAAGACTATGGACGCCCTGGGGACTTTTCTTCGCAGCTTGTACGTTCTGGGTGGTGGCTATCTGGGCTACATGCTGGGAATGCTGCTCTCCAAGCAGTTCGTGGGCTTCTCCGTCACCAACGCCTACTATCTGGCGGTGGCTGGAGCGATGGCCCTTTTTCTGATGTCAAGCTGGCTCGAGGGGCGCACCCGAGGCGTGGTGATACGGGTGCAGCGCTCGTTCAGTGGCCTCGAGCCGCGCCAGGTCACGGCTTTTATCGTGGGCGCGATTGGGGCGCTGCTGGTGAGCGTGCTGCTCTCGAGCCTGCTGCAAAACACCATTTTAGACAATCTTTTCGTCAAGTTCGTGACCACGCTGGTCTTAGGGGCATTCTTCACCTTCTTCACGGTGCAAAACAGCGAGTTCTTCAGCGCCTCGGGGCGCTCGAGCGCGGCGGCCAAGCCCATGTTGCTCAATGCCAAAGTGCTCGATACCAACGTCATCATTGACGGGCGTATCACCGAACTGGCCGCGTCCGGCTTTCTCGAGGGGACATTGGTGGTGCCCACCTTCGTGCTGCGCGAGCTTCAGTACATTGCCGACGAGGGCGACGTGACCAAGCGCACTCGAGGGCGGCGTGGTCTCGAGGTGCTCGAGGCGCTGCAAAGTATGCGGCCCCTCAAGGTGCTCGATTGGGACGCGCCGGATTTGCAGAACGTGGACGACAAACTGGTGCGCCTGACCCGCGAACTGGGCGGCAAGCTGGTGTCCAACGATTACAACCTGTCGAAAGTGGCCAAGCTCCAGGAAATCGAGGTGCTCAACCTCAACGAACTGGCGCTGGCGATTCGGGCCAAGTACGCGGCGGGCGACATCCTCAGCATCACGCTGACCAAGGAGGGCAACCAGCCGGGTCAGGGCGTGGGCTATCTCGAGGACGGCACTATGGTCGTGGTGGACGGCGGTCTGGTGATGCGCGGCAAGACCGCTCGAGTGCTGGTGCAGAGCAACATTCAGACCGCGATGGGCCGCATGATTTTTGCCAAGCTCGAGGAGTGAGAGAGTTGCCGACATGCTCTGAAGTTGAGGTTTCGCTACAGAATGAGCCACATAGTATAGTTTTTCAAATAGATTTCTTTCAAATGTGGCAATATGCTATGAGCTATGAGTGATGTCTGGTACGTCACTTTCTTGAAACGAATAAGACTTATTAAAGAGGTCTAATGATTTTTTGGAATCAAAAAAATCGATTTCTCACGCTGCTCGGGCTGATTCTGATTTCAGGATTTCTGGTTATCAATCTGCTTGGGTTCAGGGTGGCGCAAAATTCGGTGCGCTCTGGCATTGTCGAGCAGGGCCTGCCCCTCACCGCAGACACCGTTTATTCGGAAGTACAGCGCGAACTGCTGCGACCTGTTTTTATTTCAAAACAAATGGCTCAAGATATATTTTTACGCGATTGGGTGCTGGCCGGCGAGAAGGACGCCGCTCAAATTACCCGATATCTAGCCAACATCCAAAAGCAATTCAAGACCAACACCTGTTTTTTTATCTCAGAAAAGAGCCGGAAGTACTATCAATCCAAAGGCACTCTGAAGGTCGTCCAGGAATCCGAACCTCGAGACGCCTGGTATTTTCGGGTGAGGAAAATGCAGGCTGACTATGAAATCAGCGCCGACCCCGATTTGGCCAATCGAAACAGCATGACTATCTTTATCAACTACAAACTTTATGACAATCAGGGCGCTTTTTTGGGGGTCACAGGGGTGGGCATCACCTTCAACACTTTGGACGCTTTGATTAAAAATCTTGAAAGCAGATTCGGGCAGAAAGTGTATTTTACAGACAAACTCGGTGCGATAGTGCTGGCCAGCCGTATCCATCCCGAGCTACGCGGCAACATTGAGACGGTTCAAGGTATCTCGAGTGTTGCAAAGCAAATTTTGAGCAACACTCAAACTCTGGAGCGCACTTCTTACCCAACTTCGTCTGGCATGGTGCAGGTCAACTCGAGATTTATTCCTGAGCTGAAATGGTTTATGTGGATTGAACAAGGCGAGGCTCGAGCCTTTGCTCCGCTACAACGCTCCTTGCAGCTCAACCTTGCTCTGAGCGCCTTGGCTACCGTTTTGGTGCTGGGTTTGACCTTTTTGACCATCAATCAATATCAAAAGCGTCTCGAGAAACTGGCTACTGTGGATACCCTGACCGAAGCCAATACGCGCTCAGCCGGAGAGATTCTGCTGACCCAGGCTCACAGGGAAGTCTTGCGAGGGGTGCAGGGGTGTAGTTTGCTGCTCTTAGATTTTGACGATTTCAAAACGATTAACGACACCTACGGGCATACCTGTGGGGATACCGTTTTGAAGGAGGGCATTGCCCTGGTCAAGAGCACTGTCCGTGCTGTGGATTCGGTCATTCGCTGGGGAGGTGAGGAGTTCCTGGTCATCCTCAAAAACGTCAGGCTCGAGGAAGCGAGTGGGGTAGCCGAAAAGATTCGCCTGCGAGTGGCCCACCATGTGTTTCACTTCGAGCATGAAACCCTGCACGCGACCCTCAGTCTGGGCGTAGCACAGCTCGAGGGGCAAGAAAGCATCATCAAAGCCATCCAGAGGGCAGATTTGGCGCTTTATGAAGCCAAGCGCACTGGGAAAAACCGGGTCTGCCTGAGCAGTCCTGTGCTTGCAGTTCGCCCTGAGCTGACTTAGCAGGGTTTTAATAATGGATAGGCCCGATAAAACGGTTTCGGGGGTCAGGAGTGTGACCCGTTCGGCTCGAGCGCGTCTGGCGCGTATCCCCTCTTGAACTCGGTCATGATGACGTGAATATTGTGCTGACCCACGTTTCGCAGCGAGTGCAGCCCAAGCGGCGCGGACCACACGGCGGTTCCCGGTTGGGGCGTGGTCTCGAGCCGCGAAGAGTCCATCATCACGTTGCGGTGTTCATCAAAACGCTCAAAGTCGCTCCAGCTCAGCACGTACAGATACCCCGGCCAGACGTGGGTGTGGAGCGCGGTTTCCTCACCGGGTTTGATAATCGTCTCTAGCACCCGAATTTGGTCATTCTCGAGCAAGACTTTGTGGTGCTTTACGGAGGCGGCAACCGCGTCGAGTGAATCCAGCATAGCTTTCCTTTGCCAGCGAGTGAATTGCGAGGTAGTTTGAGTATAGGGGGTCAGAGTCTGGTGTGCGTCTCAATTTTTAATGAGTCCGTGCGCTCATTTAACCTGATTGTGTGTGGGTCCGCTCGAGAATGAGGTCCACGGTTTGCTCGACGCTCAGATGGCTCGAGTCCACCGCACACCAGCCCACCCTAGGATGCGTCTGAATCGCGGGGTATAGTTCACAAATGGCCTGCTCGAGCACCGCTTTAAAGCTTCCCTCGTCCGGGTTGCGCCCGTACAGCCGAGCGAGGGTGGACTCGAGACTGGGGTTGAGGACGATACGGTGAACGGAGGAGCTGAAGGAATAGTGGGCGTCGGGGGTGTCCCCGTACCAGAAATCGTCAATGGCAACCGCAAACCCTGCTTCGGCGTAGGCTCGAGCTATCCGAGCGGCGGATTCACGGGCGAGGCGCAGTTGTAGCTCTAGCCCCTCGGTGCGCTCAAAGCCCATTTCGCACAAGCCAGACACGACCATGTGACGCAGGTCGTCCACCGGGATGTGCAGCCCACGTTTAAACCTCGAGAGCAGCGCCCTCGACACGGTGCTCTTACCGCAGGCTGGCGTACCCATAATCAAGAAGATAGGGTGCATGGTGTCCATTATATGACCCGAGTAGACGAGGGCCGCTCGAGTGGCTATGAGCGGTCTCGCTGGGGCGCAGGACCTGTGTCTGATGTTCCCTGTGAGCCAACCCTTTCACACGGGTGTTGCGCCTGCATGGAGGATGCCCCATCTTGAGCATTCCTAGCCCTCTGTCCCACAAAGCTGCTTTATACTCACTCCATCATGGAACTCACAGTTAATTGGAACCCGGCCCAGATTTTCCCCTCCTTAGACTCGAGCGAATTCGTGGTCGAATTCGAGGGCGCGCTGAAAGACCTCAAGGCCCTCGAGCGCGACTTTCCCGCGCTCACCGCAAAGGGTGCCGACCTCACCGCCTCGCTCGAAACCTTGCTGAGCCGCATGAACGCCCTGCTCGAGAAGCAGCGCTTACTTGTGGGCTACCTGACCCTGTTCATCACCACCGACTCGAGAAACGACGCAGCGCAGGCCAAAATGAGCGAACTCGAGACGCGTTTGTTGCCTTTTTCGATGCTCTACACCCGCTTTGCCGCCTGGGTGGGAAGGCTCGAGCAGTCCGCCCTGAACGCAGCGCTAGAGGGCAGTGAGGGGGTGCGCTCACACGCGTTTTTCCTGCGTAAAACCCAGCTCGAGGCCAAGTATCTGATGTCTGAGGCCGAGGAGAACCTGGCCACCCAGCTTTCCCTCTCCGGCGGGAGCGCATGGTCCAAGCTGCACGACAATCTGACGAGTCAGATGATGGTGAACGTAAATGGCGAAATGCTGCCCATGACCGCCGTTCGCAACCTCGCCAAGGACGAAAATGAGGCTGTTCGCAAAAGTGCATATGAAGCTGAATTAGGGGCCTGGAAAGGCGTGGAAGTAACGCTGGCGGCGGCGCTCAACGGCATTAAAGGCGAGCGCGCCACCTTGAATGCCCGCCGGGGTTACACAGATGGTCTCGAGCCTGCGCTGCACATGAACAACATGGACTTAGAGACGCTCGAGGCCATGATTGGGGCGGTAGAGGATTCGCTGCCCGACTTCCAGCGCTACTTCAAGGCCAAGGCCCGCCTGTTGGGTAAACAAACGCTGCCGTGGTTCGATTTGGTTGCGCCGCTGGGCGAATCGAAAACCCAGTACGACTACCCCCGTGCCTGTGAGTTCGTGATACAGCAGTTCGGCAAGTTCTCGAGCCGCATGGCTGATTTTGCCGCCCGAGCGGTGAACGAGGGCTGGATGGACGTGTACCCCAGAGAAGGCAAATTTGGCGGCGCGTTCTGCATGGAGCTGCGCGGCGACGAGAGCCGGATTTTGCTCAATCATGACTCATCCCTGGACAGCGTGATGACCCTGGCGCACGAACTGGGCCACGCCTACCACAACCTCAATCTGGTCATGAGAACGCCCTTGCAGCAGCAAATTCCCATGACCCTGGCCGAAACCGCCAGCACCTTTTGCGAGGCGATACTCTCGAACGCCGCGCTCGAGGGGGCCGAGGGTTCCGAGCGCCTGTACATCCTCGAGACCCAGCTTCAGGGCCACGCCGGAATCGTGGTGGACATTCTGAGCCGCTACTATTTCGAGAAGGCGGTGTTCGAGCGCCGTCCCGAGCGCGACCTGTCGCCGGATGAGTTTTCACAGCTCATGCTCGAGTGCCAGGAGCGTTCCTACGGCGGTGGTCTCGACCCACAGACCCGCCACCCTCATATGTGGGCGGTCAAGGGTCACTACTACATGGCGGGGCTGAGCTTTTACAACTTTCCCTACACCTTCGGAGCGCTGTTCAGCCTGGGTCTGTACGCCGAGTATTTGCGCGAACCCGAGCTGTTCAAAGCCAAGTACGACAACCTGCTCTCTAATACCGGACTCGAGGACGCCGCTCCACTGGCCGCCCGCTTTGGTATGGACATTCGCTCCAAAGCCTTCTGGAAGAGTTCGCTCGATGTGATTATCTCGAGCATTGACGAGTACGAGAAAATTAGCCTCGAGCGCTGATCTGGGGCTGACTGGGAAGGGCATACCGCTGGGTTGCTCTTCTTTCGTTTCTTTCAAAACTTTCAAAACTTTCGATTTAATGTTAAGCTGACGGGCGGAGGAAACATCATGAAATTACTGGTCACGGGTGGAGCGGGGTTCATCGGGAGCCATATCGTCGAGGGCGCGCTCGAGCAGGGTTGGGAAGTGGCTGTTCTGGACGATCTTTCCAATGGTCGGCGTGAAAACGTTCCTTTGAGCGTTAGATTTTATGAAGTTGATATTCGGGACGCGGCTTCGCTCGAGGCAGCCTTTGCCGATTTTAAACCCGAGGTGGTGAGCCATCAGGCGGCGCAGGCTTCTGTAGCGGTCAGCGTGCGCGAACCGCTGCTCGACGCGAACATCAATGTCATCGGCGGTCTCAATGTGCTCGAGTGTGCTCGTAAACACTTTGTCAAAAGGGTGCTGTTCGCCAGCACCGGCGGAGCCATCTACGGTGAGGTTCCCGACGGTCAGAAAGCCAGTCCTTCGTGGCCCGCGCTGCCGCAAAGCCCTTACGCGACAGCTAAATTGGCTTTCGAGCGCTACCTCGCCACCTACCACATCCAGTACGGCCTCGAGTCGAGCATTTTGCGCTACGCCAACGTATACGGTCCGCGCCAGGACCCGCACGGCGAGGCGGGCGTGGTGGCCATCTTCGCGCGGCGCTTGCTCGAGGCTCAGCCTATCCGGGTTTACGCCCGTAAAACGCAGGGCGACGCGGGCTGCGTGCGCGACTATGTGTACGTGTCAGACGTGGTGCGGGCTAATCTGGCGGCGGCCAGGGGAGAACTGAGCCTTGGCACGCTGAACATCGGCACCGGAGTAGCTACCCCCACGCTCGAGATTGCCAGGTCGCTCGAGTGCCACCTTGGAGTAACCGGAGATGTGGGGTACGGCCCACAGCGCCCCGGAGACGTGGAATACTCGGTGCTGGACGAGTCTGATTTCGTGCGCCTGCTGGGTCCGCTCACCGCGCTCGAGGGGGGACTCGAGCAGACGGCTCAGTGGTTTAAGACGCATGTTTAAGCGCATCTGACCGATGCTCGAGGGGGGAAGGCAAATGTTCCCCCCTCGAGCGGTGTGCTATAGTGCCGCGCAGGAGGTTTTAGAGCAGGGCAAGTTGGGCAGCGCAAGGTCTGGAAAGGGTTTTCGGTGGTCAGTCCTCAGTTCTCGGTAAAAGCCTCGGGTTAAACCGAGAACCGAGAACTCAAAACTGAAAACTCTGCCAGAAGACGAGGTGACGGTGAGCGAGTTTCTGCGGATGCCGTCAGGGTGAGACTCCACCCTTCCCATTCTCGAGCGGGCTGTGGACCAGACAGGTTTCTGGGCCACTCGAGGAAAAGTTCGGTCATAAGCGACGCGGTGACGCGACGATAACACCGAACAGGGTTATAAAAATTAAATGGTGTGTAGGGAATGTGTGTAGGGGCGAATGGTAGTTCGCCCTCTTTAGCTCACGCTCGAGCGTTTTAGGGCGACCTGCTGTCTTGAGTAGAACAGCACTGTCTTGGACAAAGCGGCACCTAACGGGCCTGTCCGCCTTCCGGGCTTGCTCGCCAGTCGCCCCTACAAAACCTTTTCGCGCTCGAGCCTCTCTGGTCCGTTGAAAACCCCGCTCGAGGGCTTTCTTCTGGCGTCTGAAATCTGACGTCTAATTTCTGAAATCTAAAATTCTTTCCCGTCGTAGGCCGAATCAGACCGGGGGCGGCCCTGGTCCACACCCGCTACGTTGGGCGCTCGAGAACAACGCTCGAGCTTGGAGGAGTGCAATGTGTGGAATCGTAGGTTACGTAGGCTACCGCAACGCTCAGGACGTGTTACTCGGGGGCCTTTCCCGCCTCGAGTACCGGGGTTACGACAGCGCCGGAGTTGCCATTAAATCGCTTTCGGGCGCAGGTTCTTCCCCCATTGAGGTGAGCAAGAAAGCCGGCAAGCTGGCGGTGCTGGCCCGTGAACTCGAGGACTCGCCCTTGACCGGCTGCATCGGCATCGGGCACACCCGCTGGGCTACCCACGGGCTGCCCAACGACGCCAACGCGCACCCACACGCCACCGAGGACGGGCGGCTGGTCATCATTCACAACGGCATCATCGAGAATTATCTGAGCCTGAAAGAGGGACTGCTGGCTCGAGGACACGTTTTTCGCAGTGAAACCGATAGCGAGGTGCTGGCCCACCTCATCGAGGAAACTTACCGGGGCGACCTGGAAAAGGCGGTGCGCGACGCGCTTTCGCAGGTGCGCGGCGCTTACGGCATCGTGGTGACGCACGCCGACCACGACGTGATCGTGGCGGCCCGCACGGTGAGTCCGCTGGTGATGGGCATCGGTGAAGGCGAGATGTTTTTAGGCTCCGACGTGCCCGCGCTGCTGCCCTACACCCGCAATATGGTTTTTTTGCACGATGGCGACATGGCGGTGCTGAGTCAGGACGGCTACCACATCACCAATCTGGCGGGAGTAGAGCAGGCCAGGGAAGTGACTTACATCGACTGGGACGCTGAGGCCGCCGAGAAGGGCGGTTTCGACACCTTCATGCTCAAGGAGATTTACGAGCAGCCCACCGCGCTCACCAACACCCTGATGGGCCGCCTGCACGACGAAACCGGGGAAGTGGTCCTCGACATCGCGCTCGAGCCAGCGGGTTTTGAGCGCATTCACATCGTAGCTTGCGGAACCGCTTTCTACGCTGGACTGGTGGGCGAATACCTGATTGAACAGCTTGCCAGGGTCCCCGTGGAGGTGGATGTCGCCAGCGAATACCGCTACCGCGAACCGCTGGTGGACGACAAAACCCTGGTGATTGTGGTCTCGCAGTCGGGCGAAACCATCGACACGCTCGAGGCGCTGCGCGAGGCTAAAAAGTCGGGGGCTAAAACCCTGGGGGTCATCAACGCCAAAGGCTCGAGTATGACCCGCGAGGTGGACGACGTGCTCTACATTCACGCGGGGCCGGAAATCGGGGTGGCCAGCACTAAAGCCTACACCGCGATGGTGAGCGCCATGCTGCTGCTCGCGCTGTGGCTGGGCCGCGCCAGGGGCACGCTGGACGCTTTGAAGGGCGCGGAGCTGCTGCGCGGGGTGCGCGAACTGCCGCGCTTGGTCGAGGAGTCCTTGAGCCTCGAGCGGGTTGCTCACATCAAGCGGGTGGCCGAGAAGTATAAAGACGCCCGCGACTACCTGTTTCTGGGGCGCGGGGTCAACGCGCCCACCGCGCTCGAGGGGGCACTCAAGCTCAAGGAAATTTCGTACATTCACGCCGAGGGTTACGCCAGCGGTGAGATGAAGCACGGCCCTATCGCGCTTATTGACTCGAGCCTGCCGGTGGTGGTGGTGGCCACCGAGTCCAGGTTGCTCGAGAAGACGGTGAGCGCCATTCAGGAGGTCAAAGCGCGCTCGGGCCGGGTGATTGCGCTGGTCACGGACGGTGACTCTATGGCCTCGAGACATGCCGACGACCTGATTTCGGTGCCCAGGGCGCACGAGATGGTTTCCCCAATTGTCAATGTAGTAGCGCTGCAACTGCTGGCTTATTACACGGCAACGGCCCTCGAGCGCGATGTGGACAAGCCGCGCAACCTGGCCAAGAGCGTGACCGTGGAGTAAGGGAAAGAATTGTGCTCGAGCGCTCGAAGTGAATCGGCCCTCCGAAAGTGAATATTCGGGGGCTAATTTTCGTGGGTTGCTTGAGACCGCTTTCTCGAGCAATCGGGTTTAAAACGACTCCCGTTTCAGCAAGGTGACAGGGTTTCTAGGGTTTCTGGAGTGGGCTGAACCTCGAGCAAAGCGGCATCGCTGCTGGGGGAATTCTCAGGCAGGTGGGCCAGCCCCCAGGCGTTGA
>Ga0123337_10006065_pt1 | contig 11657 bp, 12 predicted proteins | sample frozenSSSSmetaG_FD_89792 | JGI IMG/M metagenome (GOLD analysis project Ga0123337, IMG submission 89792) | Glacier valley bacterial and archeal communities from Borup Fiord, Nunavut, Canada, to study Microbial Dark Matter (Phase II) -... | ecosystem: Environmental > Aquatic > Freshwater > Ice >...
CCGGCAAATCTCGGTCGCTTTCCCGACGGCGGACGCGCGGCGCGGTTCATCGCGGATCTCGCGCCGGATGGCGTGATCGAGACGACCGACATCGCCCAACGCGACCCGCGAACGATTGCCGTCGAGGTGTTTCCGCATCCCGCGCACGTCCGACTCTTCGATCTGCCCGGCATCTTCAAATATAAAAAGAAGGCGCGGCCGTGGGCCGACGTGCTGGCCGAATGGGAACGCTACCGGGCAGCCTTGGCGACGCTCGCTACGGCGGACCCGCCGCTCCGCTTGGACGAGCGGGTTCCCCTCCGCGTTGGGATGCGCGGCTACAAGCGCTGGGATGACACCCTCGATGCGCTCAGTTGTGCGTATATTGCCGCGTTTTTGTGGCGTTGGGGAAGCGCGCCACCGCACGCTCGTCTCTTTGGCAACCTCACCGACGGCTATATACTCGTTCCCGACCGGAGCGTGTTTACCGAGCAAAGGAGCGGGTAGAAGATTCGTATTGCACGCTCAGGAGTATCTTTTTGGCTGCCAGCACGACCACCAACAACGCCACGACCAAACAACCGTTTTTGACCGATGTGAAGACGCTGCGCGATCGCGCGCGCAAACATCTGGAATCCGGTAACATCACCGAGACCTACGGCATGGATCCCAAGGAAACGATCGAGATCTTGCAAGCCGTTCTCGCGACCGAGATCGTGTGCGTTCTGCGCTACACGATGCACGCCGTTGCCGCAACCGGCATCTCGAGCGAAGGCGTCAAAGACGAATTCGCGCAACACGCGCAAGAAGAACAAGAACACATGATGTCCGTTGCCGAACGCATCAATCAGCTCGGCGGAACGCCGAATTTCAATCCCGAAGGACTCGCATCGCGTTCGGCATCGCAGTACTCGGAAGGCCCGACGCTCGTCGACATGATTCGCGAGAATTACATCGCCGAACGCATCGCGATCGACCACTACCGCGAGTTGGTTCGCTTCTTCGGCGACAAAGATCCGACGACGCGCGTGATGCTCGAGGGCATTCTCGGCGTCGAGGAAGAGCACGCCAACGACATGCACGATCTGTTGGTCGCGCACGAAGGGAAACCGAACCTCTCGAAGTGATGAACGACGGCGATGGAACTCGTCTGCGTTCGACACGGCCGCACGGCTTGGAATAGCGTTCGCCGCTTTCAAGGCCGCACGGATATCCCACTCGATGACGAGGGCCGCGCGCAGGCGCAGGCCCTCGCCGTCTTTCTTGCGGGCGACGATTTCGATCGCGCGTATGCAAGCCCGCTCGGGCGCGCACAAGAAACCGCCCGCGCGATCCTCGCCGGACGCTCCGGGCCCGACCTGCAGTCCGATGACGATTTGGTCGAAATGGCGTTCGGCAGTTGGGAGGGGCTGACGTGGGACGAGATCGTCGCGGCCCATCCCGACCTCGACCACGCACACGAAACCAAACCGCGCCACCTCACCCCCGCCGGCGGTGAATCGTTCGACCAAGTCGTCGCACGCGTCGAACTCTTTCTGCAACGAATCGTTGCCGATACGCCCGAACGCGTGCTGATCGTCGCGCACGCGGGAATCCTTCATGCACTCGTGCGGGCATTGCTACGCGAACCCGATGAAGCCGCACTCAACGTGCGCTTCGATCCGGCGAGCGTTACCCGATTTGTTGGGGACGGTCGCGGTTGGCGATTGGTTTCGCTCAACGCAAGCGCCATCGCAGCTCCGGCTCCCGGAGACTAATCGCCTTTGCCGACGGGCCACGCCCATCTCGACGCCGTAGTTTGCCGCGATGGAACCGCTCGATTTTCGCTCGCAGATCGTCCCCGTCGACCGAGAGGTGGCTGCCGCCGCGCGCGACCGCATCAATCGGCTGACGAAACCCCTCGGCAGCCTCGGTAAAATCGAGACCCTCGCCGTGCAGCTGTGTGCGATCGCCGGCGGCGTTCCGACGCACCGCTACGAACGGCGCGCCATTCTCATCGGGGCCGGCGATCACGGGGTGGTCGATGAGGGGGTGAGCGCCTATCCCTCCGAGGTGACCGCGCAGATGGTGGGCGGATTCCTCGCCGGGTTTGCCGCAATCAACGCATTCGCGCGGGCGGTGCGCGCCGATGTGTATGTCGCAAATTTCGGCGTCCGCGAAGCGCTCGCCGCACATCCGGCGCTGCTCGATGTGAACGTCGGCTACGGCACGTTCAATCTCGCCCGTCGTCCGGCCATCAAACCCGACGATCTCGGCTACACGATCGCGGCGGGAATCGCGGCGTACGACGAAGTCGTCGAGCGCAAGCCGTTCGACATCATCGCGCTCGGCGAGATGGGAATCGGAAACACCACGAGCGCTGCGGCGATCGTCGCGGCGTTTACCGGCAAACCGGTGCGCGAGGTCGTCGGTCGCGGAACGGGCATCGATGATGCCCGACTGGAATCGAAAATCGCGGCGATCGAGCGCGGTCTTGCACGCTGCCACGATTTCACGTGGGACGAAATCGCAAGCCAAGTCGGTGGTTACGAAATCGTCGGTCTTGCCGGCGTGTTGTTGTGCGCGGCGCGCGCGCGTCTTCCCATTGTGCTCGATGGTTTCATCGTTAGCGCGGCAGCGCTCATCGCTTGTCGGATCGCCCCTGCGGCGATCGACTATTGCATCGCCGCGCACGTCTCGCAAGAGCCCGGACACGCGGTTGCACTCGCGGCGCTCGGTCTCGATCCGCTCTTCGATCTCGACTTGCGTTTAGGCGAGGCGAGCGGCGCGGCACTGGCGTTTCCGCTCGTGGAGGCGGCGGCGCGCATGGTCGCAGAGATGAAGACATTTGAGGAAGCGGGCGTCGCGCAGAAGGAACCGGCTCCGCCGCAGATCGCGTAGTGCCGCTGCGCGCGTTCGTCACGGCGATTTCGTATTTTTCCATTTTGCCCGTCGGCCGATTCGCCGACGGCCCCGCACCCGATGCAATCGCGCTTGCCTATTTGCCGTTCGTCGGCGCGATCATCGGCGCGCTTGCGGGCGGCGCGGCACTCGCGGTCTCGTTCGTCGCACCGCATCCGATCGTCGTCGCCGTGGCGTTTTCCGCGCTCATCCTGCTCACGGGTGCGATTCATCTCGACGGTTTTCTTGACTCATCGGATGCGCTCTTTGCATCGGTCTCCGTCGAGCGCCGGCTCGAAATTCTCAAAGACCCCCGACACGGCACCTTTGCGATCGCAAACGTGCTGGTACTCGCATCCTTGTGGCTTGCGGCATTGTGGTCGCTGCCGGTTGCGCTGCTTCCGCTCGATCTTGCGTTTGCGGCGGCGAGTGCGCGGTTCGGAACGGTTCTCAATGCCTACCGCATCCCGTACGCGCGGGCGGGCGCGCTCACGCTTGTTTTTGAGACCAAACCGGCGCCGGTCGTGGTGATCTTCGCCGCGCTTTTGTGCGCGGGACTCGGCGCCGCAATCGGTTGGCATGCCCTCGTGATTTTGATTGGAGCGACGATCCTTGCGCTCGCGCTCGGCGAGCGGCTGAAGCTGCGCTTGGGTGGTGGACTGGTGGGCGACGTGTACGGATTTATCGTGGTGTGTTGTGAGGCCGGAATCGCGCTCGTGCTGGCGACGTGGCCGTAAAGCAAGCCAGGCCGCGGATGCCTCGTTCGAGAAAAGCGCCGTGCTATGACTCTGGATGTCCGCAAAAATCGTCTCATTCTTCCGATCGGCGATAACGCGCCCGAAGAAATCAACGTCGTCGTCGAGATCCCGCAAGGCTCGCGTAATAAATACGAGTACGACAAGCAACTCGATATTTTCCGGCTCGACCGCGCTTTGCATTCATCGATCTACTATCCCGGCGATTACGGCTTCGTACCGCAGACGCTCGCACTTGATGAAGATCCGCTCGATGTCTTGATTCTCGTCTCCGAACCGACGTTCTCGGGTTGTCTCGTCGTCGCGCGTGCGATCGGCGTGCTGAAGATGGTCGACGGCGGAAAAGAAGACGATAAGGTGCTTGCCGTGCCGGTCGGCGAGCCGGACTTCGCCGATATTCACAACTACACGCAAATCTTCGGTCACACCCTACGCAAGATCGAACATTTCTTCGACACGTATAAAACGCTCGAAGGGAAGTCGGTGAGCACGCACGGTTGGGAAGACGCATCGGCGGCGCGCAAAATCATCAGCGAATCGGCGGCACGTTTCCACGAGAGCGAAGAAGCGAAAATCTCGCTCAACGGCAGTCACTAAGAGATTTCATCCCGCTTCGTCGCCGATGCACGTCGATGGGGCTCGATCTATTTGATGTTACATTCCCCGGCTCGTTTTTTTTAACGCCCTAAAACGTACGAAACTTGCCGTAGCTTCGGCGGTCCTTTCAGCTACCGGCAGACCTATAGCGGAACTCGACTTCGCTTTGGGGAAATTCGACATCGTGCAGGCTCGAATTCGTAAGGCCCTTTACACGATCTGCGGGATCGTACTTGCGGGATGTGGCGAAGGAAACGGATCGCCTGCTCCACCGACGAAAACGGTCACGTTAAACGCGTCACCGACGAGCTATGCCCTTACGCTCTTTGATAGCGCACCGCAGCCGGTCACGATCACGCGCTCGTATGGTTCATTCACTTCGCTTGGGCTTTCCGTCTCTGATCCGACTTCTCTTGGTGTAACAGTTCCGGTAATTAGTGGCAGCACGGCGAGATTTGGCATCATTCCAATTGCGAATACCGCACTAGGGAAGACGGTGACGGCGACCGATAGCACCGGCGCGACAACGTCTGTAAGCGTTACTTCGGGTGTGTGCGGGCGACCAGCGGGACTTGTTGCCGCTCAACAAGTCATTCCTAGCTCGGGTGCAACTGGCGTCAACGCCTCCATCGGCCAGTTATTTTTTGTGGCATATTTTTCCGGGTTCAACCCCGTCCCAAGCGGAAATCTGCATTTGATTGTGGGAGCCCAGAACACGCTTGAAGGCGGTTCACTCGTGCCAGCGACTGTTCCGCCCGGTACCGCCTTGCCGACGCCCATTCCCTTACCGAATGCGACGAGCATAATCGTGAGCGCGACCTTGCCGGCGCTCACTGCGGGGCAGAAGTATCAAACAGAGTTGTATAACGACCCTTGTCAGTTTCCCGTGTTGGCTGGAACGTTCTCCACATAAAGCCGTCCAGCTTTCCACTCGCCAAGAATATGCTTGCGCGCTGCAACGGGATCGAGCAACCGCGCACGCTCCAAAATCATCGCCCGCACAGTCGCGAAAAAAGCGCTTCGTTTAGAGCCGCTGCAGAAGCGCTGTCTGCGCCGGATCGAAATCCATCCATTTTGAGCTGCTTCTAAAGGCTTGCTAGTGCGGAATTATTTACTCGTTCGCCTGCGATTGCGGTGGCGAATAATTCGGTTGTGTCGACTAAGCGTGGGCCTGGGCGGTTGACGTAGGCGTTTCCGTCCATTGCGTAGGCTCGGCCCGATTTGCGGGCGCGTAGGTTTCGCCATTGCGGGATCGTTTCGAGTTCGGTGATGGCTTCTTTTGCGTGGTCGAGATCGTAGCCGCATGGGGCGATGATGACGACGTCGGGGTCGGCCTCGGCGATTGCATCCCAGGTGATTGCTTGCGAGTTTGCGCCGGGGTTGGCGAGGATCGGCGTACCGCCGGCGGCTTCGATGAGTCCGGGCGTCCAATGGCCGCCGCTCATTGGCGGATCGGTCCATTCGAGTACGAGCGTCCGTGGGCGGTCGGTGCGCGTCCGTACCCGCGCGGCGAGTGCGTCCATTCGCTCGCGTAAGGAGCGAACGAGCGCGTGCGCTGCAGCGGGCGCGGCGGCAAGATCGCCAATGGTTATGATGTTGGCGAAGACATCGTCGAGACTCGTTGGTTCGAGCGAGACGATGCGTGGGTCGGCGATCAAGCGTTTCGCGGCCGTTGCAACGATGTCGTACGAGACGGCGCAAACGGCGCACAGTTCTTGCGTGACGATGAGATCGGGTGCGAGCGTCGCGAGCAACGCATCATCGAGAAAATAGAGACTCGATCCGGCATGGACGCTTGCGGTAACGTGCCGATTGATCAGCGCTGAGCGCTCGGCGATCGGAATGCCGCCGCGCTCCGCACCAAGATGCGTCTGAAGCTCATCGGGCAGCGCCGAGCGCGTGAGCGCTGGCCGCATGCGCGCTTCGGTTGGGTAATCGCATTCGTGCGTCACGCCGACGACGCGATCGCCGACGCCGATCGCAAAGAGTATTTCCGTCGAACTGGGCAGCAGGCTAACGATTCCGCTCATGCGGCGTGCTTCGCGTTCGCGGTGCGGCTAACCGTCTGTTGCGGCAAGCGCCGAGAGGGCCCGTGCTTGATCGGGAAACGGTACGTATTTATCGTAGTGCGTGTTGGACCGCAGCGTTCCGTGGATGAAGCCGGCGTGTCCGCTAAAGTCATGGTCGATTTCGGTGATATCCCAGCGATCGGGGCCGACCGGGCCGAAGATGACGGTCACGCTTCCGCTTTCGGCGCGTGGCGGCATAGCGGCGGGGCGTTCGTCGATCCGCTCGATCCGCTCGGTGGCCCGATCGATCGTCATCAGCCCATCACCGTGCGATTGATCGCGAACGAGCGCATGGAACGGAATCTCGATCGACGCGCCGCGATCGATCGGCGTGTCGAATCGATAGTCGGCCACGACGGATCGTACATACGGCAGACGCAAGCCGAAACGACTCAGCGGTGTCTCGACTTCCTCGCCTTTTGCAGCGAGATCGGTCGGCTTGAGCTCGCGACCGTTCTGCCGGAAATGCAGGTAGCGCTTGCGAACGACGCCGCCGTCGAGGGCAACGTAGACGGCCTCGGATTGTTCGCTGCGGTGGATCGGGCCGCCATGAATTTCGGTCTGCGTAACCACGTGGAAAAGGACGGCTCCATGCGATCCCTCGGCATAGTGCGTGCTGACCAGCCGCACACGGGCGGTGCCCGGGTCGTCGGTAAGCGGGGCTGCTGCGAGCAGCAGGGGCCCGAGGACCAGGAGCGCGAGTCGCCTCATGCGCCCAGTATACCCGATGAGTCTTGGGGGCAATCGGTTCCTGCGAAGATTTCGCCTGCGGAGAGCGTATGCAGAGCGAGTGTGTCCCCAGCCGGGATGGCGGATGCGTTCCTTCGCGTGATTTATCGGGGCGAAACGTTGCAAAAGATCAAGGTCAAGTCACCCCTCGTCGAGCTCGACGGCGACGAGATGACGCGGATCATCTGGCAGCTCATCCGTCAGAAACTCATCTTACCGTATCTCGATGTGGATCTGCGTTACTATGATTTGGGTATGGAGCATCGCGATGCAACCGACGACCAGGTGACGCTCGATGCGGCGCACGCGATTCGCGAATTCGGCGTCGGCGTCAAATGCGCGACGATCACGCCGGATGAAGCGCGCGTTGAAGAATTCAAACTCAAGAAAATGTGGAAGTCGCCCAACGGTACGATCCGCAACGAACTCGACGGCACGGTCTTTCGCGAACCGATCATCTGTAAGAATGTGCCGCGTCTGGTCCCGGGTTGGACGGATCCGATCGTCATCGGTCGCCATGCCTTCGGCGACCAGTATCGCGCAACGGATATCATCGTGCCCGGAGCCGGTAAGCTCACCATGACCTTCACGCCCGCAGACGGCAGCGCGCCGATCGAGCGCGACGTGTTCACGTTCACGACACCCGGCGTCGCGATGTCGATGTACAACGTGGACGAATCGATTCGCGGATTCGCCCGCGCGTGTTTGAATTACGGATTGATGCGCGGCTGGCCCGTCTATCTTTCGACGAAGAACACGATTCTCAAAGTCTACGACGGCCGCTTCAAAGACATCTTCCAACACGTCTTCGATGAAGAATTCAAGGCCCGCTTCGAGGCGGCACATATCACCTACGAACATCGTTTGATCGACGACATGGTGGCCGCGGCCATGAAGTGGTCGGGCAAATACGTTTGGGCGTGCAAAAACTATGATGGCGACGTGCAGTCGGATACCGTCGCCCAGGGCTTTGGTTCGCTCGGATTGATGACCTCGGTGCTGATGGCACCCGATGGGAAGACGATCGAGGCGGAAGCCGCGCATGGGACCGTGACGCGTCACTATCGCATGCACCAGCAAGGCAAAGAAACCTCGACCAATCCGATCGCATCGATCTTCGCCTGGACGCGCGGGCTCATCTATCGCGGTCGGTTCGACGAAACACCGGAGGTGGTGCGCTTTGCGGAGACGCTCGAACGCGTTTGCATCGAGACGGTGGAGAGCGGCAAAATGACCAAGGATCTTGCGATCCTCATTTCGGCCGATCATCCGTATTTGAACACGCAGGCGTTCCTCGATGCGCTCGACCACGAACTCAAACGTCGTATGGACGTCGTCCCCGCGTAAGTGCGGACCATTATCGATGGCATCGACTGGTGGTCCGCTCCGACGGACCACGGTCTGCCGCACAATGCCTACGTCGTAAGCGGCAGCTTCGTCGTCAATCCATTTCCATCGGAGGCGCTGCTGGCCGCGTGTCGCGCGGCCGGCGTTCACGCGGCGGTCTGTACCGACGGCGCGCACGAAGCCGCAACGTCGGCGTTTGCCGCGTTGCTCGACGTTCCGCTCTCGGGCGAGCCGCACGACGAGAAGTGGATCGTCGTTCCGATTGCCGCAAACGAGCGCGCGTTCGTGAGCGCATCGCACCGCGCGATCATCAGCGGCGTCTCGATCGACGGATCGCCGGCGGGTGCGTTGACGCTTTCGGGCGCGGCGCGAGCGGACCGGTTGCGCGATCTTGCGGCCTTCGTTCCGCAGCATTTGCTCGTGGCGCGCGGGACGCCGATTTTCGGACACGCGCGCGAGCAGGTACATGCCTTACTCGATGCGATTTGTGCCCCGCGTGTCGTGAATCTGGACGCGCTGCGATTCGAACGTGAAGACGATCCGGCGCCGTTCACCGCGGCATGGGCCGAGATCGGCGAGCGAATCGGCAACAAAAAACTCGGCATCGCCGCAATCACCCTTGCGCCCGGCGAGGTGATGTGCCCGTATCATTGGCACACGACGGAAGAAGAGTTTCTGATCGTGTGGCGCGGCGAGCCGACCTTGCGAACGCCGCAAGGGACGCAATCGCTACGGCCGGGGGACTGTGTCGCCTTTCCGAGCGGCGCGACGGGCGCGCATCGTCTCGATAACCAGCGCGGCCGTACGCCCGCCGTCGTGTTGATGTTCGCCAGCAACGACGAGGAAGGCGATAGCTGCTTCTATCCGGATTCGAGCAAACTTGTCGTCGGCCAGAACGGCGTGCGCGTACGAAGTTTTCCGCAACTCGCGTATTTCGACGGCGAGTCGTGATCGCGGCCAAGCCCGCGCCCGCATCGCTTGCGTGGGGCTTGCTCGCAACGTTCACGCTCGCGCTCGTCGCCACGTTCGCTGCGCGCTTCGTGCCCGTGATCGGTGCACCGGTTTTCGCGATCGTCTTCGGCGTCCTCGTTCGCAGCGTCGTCGCGCTGCCGGAGAACGTCAAGCCGGGTCTTACGTTTAGCGCGAAAAAAATTCTGCAAGCTGCGATCGTCGTCTCCGGCTTTGGACTCTCGCTTACGGTCGTGGCCCACACCGGGATCACGACGTTGCCGGTCACGCTCGTCACGATCGCCGTGGCGCTCGTGCTCGCACCGCTGGTTGGGCGGCTGCTGAACCTCAAGACGGTTCTCCAACAGTTGATCGGCGTCGGCACGGCGATTTGCGGCGCTTCGGCAATTGCGGCGCTCTGCAGTGTGATCGAGCCGGCGGAAGAAGACGTCGCGCTTGCCATCGCAACGGTCTTTTTCTTCAACATCGCAGCGGTGCTCGTTTTTCCGCCGATCGGGCATTTGCTCGCGCTCTCCCAAGACGCGTTCGGCACGTGGGCCGGGACCGCGATCAACGACACTTCGTCGGTCGTTGCTGCCGGATACGTGTACGGCCAGCAAGCGGGCGAGCACGCAACGATCGTCAAGCTCGCACGCGCAACGCTGATCCTTCCGATCGTCGCCGTCTTTGCCGTCATGCGCGCGCGAGAGCAGCGTGCTTCAGGCGTCCACGTCCCGTGGATGAAAATCGTCCCGTGGTTCATCCTCTGGTTCTTGCTTGCGGCGCTCGTCAACACGTTCGGCGTCATCCCGAGCACGTGGCATGCCGGAATTACGTTCGTGTCCGCATTCCTCATCAGTATGGCGCTTGCCGCGATCGGTCTGCAGACGCAACTGGGCCGACTGATTCGCTCGGGCGCGCGTCCCTTGATGCTGGGATTCGTTTTGTGGGTCGCCGTCGCGTTGAGTTCGTTACTCACCCAGCATGTGCTGGAGATGTAGCCGCGACACGAACGGACGTCCTCATCGAGGGACATCGGCTCGAAACAGCGTTCATCGCGGGCGAAGCCGAACGCGCGACGGTCGTGCTCTTGCACGAAGGCCTGGGCTCGCTCGACCTGTGGCGCGATTTTCCGCAACGACTTGCCGTTGCCAGCGGACGTTCGGTGCTCGCGTATTCGCGCTACGGCTACGGCAACTCCGATCCATGCACCGAACCGCGCGAGCCCGGATACATGCACCATGAAGCCGCAGTCGTGCTTCCAGCGCTACTCGCGCACTTTGCAATCGCGCATCCGATTCTTCTGGGGCATAGCGATGGAGCATCGATCGCCCTGATCGCTGCGGGCGAGGAGTCGACCTGTCCGACGGCACTCGTTCTCATCGCCCCGCATGTCTTCGTCGAGGAGTTATCGCTACGCAGCATCGCAACAACGCGCGTTGTGTACCAGACGACCGATCTTCGGGCGAAACTCGCCCGTCGCCACGCCAACGTCGACGCGACGTTTTTCGGCTGGAACGACATCTGGCTCGACCCCCGCTTTCGCGACTGGAACATCGAGGAATCGGTCGAGCGGATTCGCTGTCCGCTGCTGCTCATTCAAGGTGAGAACGACGAGTATGGCACGATGGCACAGATCGACGCGATCCGAAAGCGAACATCGGCAAGCACGATAATCGTTCCGCAAGCCGCCCATAGTCCACACCGGGACGTTCCGGAGATCGTACTCGCCGCAATCGTCGACTTTCTTAACGGATCGAAGCGGTGAGGTGCAGTCGGAAGCTCCGGAACAAGCCACGGGGTTTTCGCCCCTTTCGTAGAGAGACCGCTGCCGGATGCACGACGTGATGCATTCGAAGGCACGTCGAAGGACCGCGGAACGCGCGATGGAGTCGGTCAGCTCGACTCGTGATGTCGGAGGGACGTCTTCAGCGCGCGGGAAGTCCAAACGGCGATGAAGTTGGACGCGCGTACGTCGTTTTTGGTGTGGCTGGCGAACAGAACCGGCCGGTCGTTTCGACCCAACGTCTCGGTTGCAGCGATGCGCGCGGTGTATGTCGACCTGAATCGCCGTTTTGGGCTCAAGCAGAAGAACGGGATCGTGACGCAGGAGCTGACCATCCCGACGAGCGACGGGACGACGATCGGCGCACGGCTCTATCGCCGTAGCGATGCTGCGGGTCAGGTGCTCCCGGTGCTGCTCTATTTCCATGGCGGGGGCTTCGTCATGGGGGATGTTGCATCGTACGATGTACTCACGCGATTCCTCGCATACGAAGGTCGAATCGCTGTTGTATCGGTCGACTTTCGCCTCGGGCCCGAGCATTGATTTCCTCGCGCTCATGAAGATGCG
>Ga0123337_10006075_pt1 | contig 11646 bp, 7 predicted proteins | sample frozenSSSSmetaG_FD_89792 | JGI IMG/M metagenome (GOLD analysis project Ga0123337, IMG submission 89792) | Glacier valley bacterial and archeal communities from Borup Fiord, Nunavut, Canada, to study Microbial Dark Matter (Phase II) -... | ecosystem: Environmental > Aquatic > Freshwater > Ice >...
TAAAACTAACTCTGGTGGAACTGATTTTGTTTGGTTCTACGATGTGGATGCTGACGGGTGGAGTTTGGACGATAAAAGAGCGCCTTTGCTTTCTGAAGATAAATTAGGTGCTGTACCTGCGGCTTTCCTAACAGCAGAGGAACATACTAAGAATAATCTGCCGGATGTGTTGAGTCGTTGGCAAGTGCGGAATACTACGGAACGAGAGCGACTCCGCACGGCTCAGAGTTTCTGTGTACCCAAGGTTGATATTGCTACTCAGGGGTATGACCTCAGTCTGAATCGTTATAAGGAAGTTGTGCATGAGGAGGTGGAACACCGTACACCAAAAGACATCCTTGCTAATTTGGCAAAGCTAGAGGCGGAGATTCAGCAGGGGACGATGAACATCGTGAATGCTAAAAATATTTCAGAGATATTAGTTCCTGTGCCACCGATCAAAGAGCAGAGGCGGATTGCAGAGGTACTCGATCGCGCCGAAGAAATCAGGTCTAAACGTCGGGAAGCGATCGCACAACTCGACACCCTCATCAAAGCCATCTTTCTAGAAATGTTCGGCAATCCAGTTACAAATCCGAAGGGATTTACAATTCGTAAGATTAAAGACTTACTCGAATCTGCATCTTATGGAACAAGCGAGAAATCTAGTTCTGAAGGAGAATTTCCAGTCTTGCGGATGAATAACATTACTCGATCTGGTGAGATAGACTTGACCGATCTAAAGTATATGGATTTAGCTGACAGCCAAAAAGAACGTTATCTTGTCCGATCTGGAGATGTGCTATTTAATCGAACAAATAGTGCTGAACTCGTAGGAAAAACGGCAATTATTCGTAATATTAGTAGTCCAATGGCGTTTGCTGGTTATCTCGTTCGTCTTCGTGTGAATAAAGAAAACGATCCTGAATATCTTTCGGCATTTCTTAACACAGATTACTCTAAGCGCGTGCTTCGTGGAATGTGTAAAAGCATCATCGGAATGGCAAACATTAACGCAACTGAAGTACAGACCATTAAAATTGCTCAACCACCTCTCCATCTTCAACAAGAATTTGCCCACCGCGTCGAAGCTGTAGAAAAACTCAAAATCGCACACCGCGCCTCACTATCAGAACTCGATGCCCTCTTCGCCTCCCTCCAACATCGAGCATTTAGAGGAGAATTATAATAAAGTGCCAGCCAGAGACTCTATTCACGAAACTGTTAAAGAGGCAGTTATCAAAGACGGTTGGGAAATTACGGACGATCCCTATGTTATTTCCTATGGTGAGCGCTTTTTATTTGTGGATCTTGGTGCAAGCGGCTTTATTGGAGTTCGGCAGGGAAATAAACACATTGCGATTGAAATCAAGCAATTTCGTGGTCAATCTCAAGTAGCTGACTTAGAGCAAGCGATTGGTCAATACACCCTATATCGTCTGTTACTTAATCAAGTCGATCCAGAACGTGACCTTTATCTTGCTGTTTCTGAAGCAACCTACAGCGATATATTCAGTGAGCCAATTGGAAAACTAGCGATTGCCTACGGCAGGCGGTTACGCCATCGCTCAACTACCTTTAAAGCTGATTATTGTAGATTTAGAGAAAAAGGAAGTAAGCCAATGGATACCATCGCGACAAGCAGAGAAATCGTCAAACAGGTAATTAGTGATTATACTAAACTACGCCCATCTCACGGTAACATTCGCTTAGATGCTATATTTGACGAAGTGCGCGATCGCTATGCTCTGATGCAGGTTGGTTGGGATAGAGGAAAGCGGGTGCGTGGCAACCTTATCTATGTAATTATCGAGAATGGGAAAGTAATAATTGAATACGATGGTATGGAATGTGGAATTACTCAAGACTTAATTAACAAAGGTATTCTTGAGCGTGATATTGTGCTGGCTTTTCTACCGGATTCGCAGCCTGTTTCTATAGCTTGAAAATGGGCAGTAGGCTGACATCGTGAACGTCAGCGGCTCGATTGACTTGTACTGAGCTTTGTCGTAAAGCCTGCGGCATAGCTACGCTTAGGACGCAGCCCAAGAAGAGAAGTAGCGCTCACGCCGAAGTCCGAACCTGTAGGGAGTGATGTAGCTTTGGCTGACCGCAGGGTGGGAGATGAAGGAGAGATTTTCATGCTCTTGTTGCGGGATAAACAGCCCGTGGAATTCTAACTTGAAGCCAAAAAAAATACTGAATATAATGTAATTTAATTGACAAGAGCTTTATTAATTTAATGAGCCAGTTTACATTCCTCCAAGCTGAATTCCCCGCAGTTTACGAATCCGCAAAGAAAGCTTTTAGTGCAGTATATCCTGACCCCCGCACCGCCTGCTTTTATGCCCGTCGTGCCTTGGAGCTAACCGTAAACTGGTTGTATCAATACGGTGAGTAATTTGTCCTGTGCGGTGGCTAAGTTCGACGCTTTGATCAAATGTCGCAGAACCTAACCACAGAGGTCTATGATCACTACTCAAGTCGTTCGATTGCCACAAGCGGACGTGGTGTCTAGCTTTGGCATTATTGCCCACGGGTAGTTCAAAAGACACGTCCTGTTTGCGTCCCCACAAATATAAATTGCTCACAGGTGCAGTTGGGTAAGAATTCTTGAGGAGAACACTTTTAGCAATCCCAGCACTTGAGCGTAAGGTGATCGGGTCTGCTGGATACCAACCTGCTGCCAGTAGCGTCTGCATCACTTCTGCTGTTGTACCTACAAATCCAATATTCAGAGGATCTCCAGAGATCCCTTCTGTAGTTTGCGTTGTTTTCGGAGAATGTTCTAGCTTTGGGTTATGTTCGTAGTGACGCCACAGTCCTGGTAAAACGATATAACTCATCAGTCCATATAAGCCGAATAAACCAACTAACGTCCCAAAAATGTAGCAAAACGAATGTCGATGTTTTGGGCGTGCGTCACTATTTGAGTTAGAGGCTTGTTGCATTTGAACCCGGTGATCAAGCTATATTTCCTTTTTTAATTAATCATCGCACCCTTAGAAACAATGTTTTTAAAAAACTTTAAAAGTGTTCATCATTTTAGCTTTTGCCTGTTGATAAATCTTTAGGACTAGCCCTTTCAATCTGAACGTTTGTACTATTAAAGAAATGATGTTTTAACCCAATTTTGGTATTTTGGCAGATGCGATCGCGTAGAGCGTCCGCCGTTCGCGGAGCGTCTGGTAGAGAAGGCATTGCGTTACTCTTAAATTAATTAACGCGATGTGCAACTTATTCTTGAAACCCCGCTTCCATTCCTCTCCCCGTCGGCGTCAGCCTGCCGTCAGGCAAGGAAGGGTCGAGAGGCTTTAAGTCTTGCTCCCCTTCCCTTGTAGGGGAGCCAGTGCCTTGGGCGGCTCTGCCGACTTGTTCGCTCTTAGCGTTCCCGCAGGGTAGCACCTGGCGTAAGGGGCTGGGGGTTAGGTTTGAGAGAAAGTTGTACACCGCGTTAATTAGCCACGAGTGAGTTTCTGCAATGAGTCCCCAAAGTTCATTCACGAAACTCAGAGGTTTATTCACGAAACTCAGAGCTTCGTCCACATAACGCACCCTTTTAAATACTACCCTTGAAAGCGACTCCCCACTCCCATTCGGCTACGCCCTTCTCTACGAGAGGCTGCGCCAACGACTACGCTCAGGACAAGCTCACGGCAAGCCCACTCCCTACTGACCCTTATGCTTGGCTAGAAGAATCCTTAGCAACTATTCATCGGGCAGACTGGTATCGTTCAGTACAAACAATCCAGAGTCGTCCCGGTGCAACGGTGGTTTTAGCTGGGCAAGAGGTAATTAATTTTGCCAGCAATGACTATTTAGGACTTGCGGGAGATCAGAGGTTGAAGGCAGCCGCAACTGCTGCGATCGCTGAATTTGGCACTGGTAGTACTGGTTCTAGATTACTCAGTGGGCATAGAGAATTACACAGAGATTTAGAAGAGGCGATCGCATCTACCAAACAAACAGAAGATGCCTTGGTATTTAGTTCTGGGTATCTAGCAAATTTGGGTGCAATTACCGCGATCGTTGGCAAGCGTGATTTAATTTTATCTGACCAATACAATCATTCCAGTCTGAAAAATGGGGCGATTCTTAGCGGTGCAGCAGTTGTGGAATATCCGCACTGTGATCTTGCAGTACTAAAAACTCACTTGAATCAACAACGGCAAAACTACCGACGCTGTTTAATTCTGACTGATAGCGTCTTCAGCATGGATGGCGATTTATGTCCGTTGCCCCCACTGTTGGATCTCGCTGATGAATTTAGCTGTATGCTGCTAGTTGATGAAGCTCATGCCACTGGGGTACTAGGAAAAACTGGCGCTGGGTGTGTGGAATATTTTGGGTGTACGGGAAAGCAGTTAATTCAAGTTGGCACCTTGAGTAAAGCTTTGGGTAGTTTAGGCGGGTATGTAGCCGCAAGTAGTGCCTTAATTGACTTTTTGCGAAACCGCGCCTCCACTTGGATTTATACCACTGGGCTTTCACCTGCTGATACGGCGGCGGCTTTAGCAGCAATCAAAATAGTAGAACAAGAACCGCAACGCCGTGTCCAATTGTGGGAAAATGTAGATTACTTGAAAAATTTGCTGCAACAACAGTTACCTAATCTAAAATTACTGCGATCGGAATCACCTATATTATGTTTTCAATTGCCCAGTGCGACAGATGCCCTCAAAGCTGGAAAACAGCTAAGAGATGCTGGCATTTTTGCCCCAGCAATTCGTCCCCCCACAGTGCCCACAAGTCGGATCAGAATATCTTTAATGGCAACTCATGAAGCAGCACATATTGAAAAATTGGTAGCAGTGCTAAAGGATATCTGTTAACTCCTGAGATTCTAAGTAGGTAGGCGTAAATAATTAAAGGTTTATAGTGTACACCCTTTGGGGAAGCAAGCTACGCTTAGCGTCTCATAGAGAGGACTGAAGCCCTCTTTACAAGCAAATTTTAAGATTTTTATATTACTTAACATAGTTTGATTTATCTTCGCCCACTTACTTATAGCAATCCTAAACAACATCCCCGACTTCTTTAATAAATCGGGAATCTGTGGCTTTCAATCTTTACAAATCAAACAGGATTGCGATAAAATTCCTGATAATTTTTATTTTTCATACTATATTCTTGAGGAATTAGCTTCTAGCAAAAGAGATTTTCAAAACTAAATAAAAATCTATCTGGGGATAAGTTACTAAAATTAGCGAACTAGCTTAGGATGTCTACAGCTTCTGCAATCAGTATTGGTTGTTCCTATACATTTTCATGCCCCATACTCATTCTTCCCAATTACTGCGTTATAGCATTGTTGTCTTAATTGTTGCACTTGCACTAGCGATAATGTTGATGCTAGACCCCTGGTTAAGCATGAGTGCAAGTCCTTTCCTGGTGTTTTTAAGCGCTGTAATGGTGAGTGCTTGGTATGGTGGTTTGAAGTCAGGGCTGTTAGCAACTTCCTTGTCTGCGTTACTGAGCGATTACTTCTTTCTCCCCCCAGTTGATGAACTGAATTTTGACATATCCAATTGTGTGCCAATTGGGTTGTTTGCATTCCAAGGATTGCTCTTTAGTATCCTATGTGATGCCTTAAAGACTACTAAAAGACAAGCTGATGAAAATCTCCAAAAGCTGAGAGTTAGTGAGGAGCGATTTCAATTAGCCTTAAGTAGTTCAGATATCGTCGTCTTTCAGCAAGATCGGGATTTGCGATATCAGTGGATTCATCATCCTCAAGGTCTAGATACTACTGAGGAAATCTTAGGTAAGTCTGATTATGAGTTATTTCCAGCTTTAGTAACAGAGCAATTGAGGGCAATTAAGCTAAAGGCACTAGAGACTGGTGTTGCAACCCGTGAAGAGGTTTATCTGACAATATCGGGAAAAGACCGTTACTATGATTTGCTAGTTGAACCGCTAAAGGATGCAGACAATAACATTCAGGGTATTACGTGTATAGGTGTGAATATTACTGAGCGCAAGCAGACTGAGGAAAGACTCCGCTATATCGCCGAATTTAGTAGTGTACTCTCTACTTCGCTAGATTATGAACAGACTTTACAACAGATCGCTAAAATCTCAGTTCCCCAGCTTGCTGATTGGTGTAGCGTTGATATTTTAAATGAAGATGGTTCCATTCGCCGCTTACCCATTGCCCATTTAGACCCAGCTAAAGCAGAGTTAGCGCGTAAACTTGAGGAGTATACCCCCGATCGCAATGGTGCAAATCTCATCGCTAAGGTACTGCAAACCCAGCAAGCAGAATTAATTTCAGAAGTACCTGACTCGCTATTGGTGGCGACTACTCAGAATCAGGAACACTTAGAACTGATTCGAGAATTGGGGATCAAGTCTTTGATGATTGTGCCTTTAATCGCACACCAACAACTACTCGGCTGCATCTCCTTTGCCACCGCAGAATCAGACCATCGCTACGATCGCTCTGATTTAACTTTAGCAACAGATATTACCCATCGTGCTGCTTTAGCATTGGAAAATGCCCGACTTTATCGAGATATGCAGCAGGCTTTAGCCCATTATGGCGAATCTCTATCTCTTCTAGATGCGCTACTCGGAGCTGCTCCGGTTGCTGTATGCTTTTTGGATCGGGAACTGCGATATATCCGAATTAATCAAGTTTTCGCTGACATTAACGGTTTGACCATAGAAGAGCATCTAGGACGCCAATTTGGGGAAGTACCGTTATCTTTAGCGGCTGAGTTTAAGCTACAGTTACAGCGCGTGTTAGATACTGGAGAACCCCTGCTGAATATGGAAATCAGCAGTGACAGGGGACAACCAGGATGTTACAGCTATTGGCTGGGCAACTATTACCCCGTCAACAACGCAATGGGTGAAACCATAGGAATTGGGATTATTTTGGCAGATGTGACAACAGCAAAGCAAACTTCACTTGCATTGCAGGAAAGCGAAGAAAGGTTCCGGGCAATGTTCAACCAAGCAGCCGTGGGCATTTCTCTAGTAGCATTGGATGGACACTTTCTGCAAATTAATCCGGCTCTGTCTGAAATTACTGGATACAGCTATGAAGAGTTAATCCAGATGAACTTTCAGGAAATTACCCACCCTGACGACTTAAAAGTTGATTGGGAGAATGCTGGACGGGTTTTCGCAAAAGAAATTAGTGGTTATTCTTTGGAGAAGCGCTACATCCGCAAAGATGGTTCGATTGTTTGGGTAAACTTAACTATATCAGGAGTTTGGGATGCTAAGGGACTTCCAAAGTATGCGTTAGGGATTATTGAGGATATTAGCGAACGCAAACGAGTTGAAACGACTCAAAACTTTCTAGTCGAAGCCAGCACCTTACTAGCTGCCTCATTGGATTATGAAATCACTTTGGAAAGTGTGGCTAATATAGCAGTTCCTACCTTAGCTGACTGGTGTATTGTAGATGTTTTCCGCGAAGATTGGTCAAGTAAACAAATTGCGATCGCAATTGCCGATCCCACAAAACTAAATATTTTAGAGGAAATCCGACGGCGTTATCCACCCAAAAACAGAGCCAAAAAGCTTGTACAGCAGTTACAGCTAGGAATATCTATCTTTTATCCCGAATTATCTGACTCTCATCTTGTCCAGATGGCTAAAGACGAAGAACATCTGCAATTGCTGCGAAGCTTGGGTATTCGTTCTCTAATGGTGATTCCAGTTCGTTCTCGTGGGCAATTATTTGGAGCAATATCTTTTTTTACAGCCGAGTCAGCTCGCCACTACAAACAGACAGACTTGGCTTTAGCAGAGGATATTGCTCGGCGGGCGGCGACAGCCATCGACAACGCCAGACTCTATCAGGAAACTGAAATATCTGTCAATCGCACGGTACTTTTACAAAGAATAACTGCTGCTCTTTCGGAAGCGCTAACTCCCGAACAGGTGGCTGATGTGGTGGTGAATCAAGGGATTGCTGCTTTATCAGCTACTGCTGGTTCCGTTGTCTTACTGACTGAGGGAGGTACTACCCTAAAAGTTGTGCAAGCAATTGGCTATCCGCAATCATTCATCGATGCCTGGGCAAATTTTCCGATCACTGCACCTAACCAAATAGCCGAAACAGTCAGAACAAGAGCGCCGATTTTTTTAGAAAATTTAGCAGCGATGACTGCTAAATATCCGAACTTAGCAGATGTTGTGACTCTTACAGGAAATAATGCCTGGGCTACCATTCCCTTGATAGCAGAAGGCAAAGTAATTGGGGCGCTGGAATTAAGCTTTGCCACTGTCCAAATATTTAACGAAGAATACCGGGGATTTATATTGACACTGGGACAACAATGTGGCCAAGCGATCGCTCGCGCTCAACTTTACGAAGCCGAAAAGACTGCAAGGGCACAAGCTGAGACAGCTAACCGGATTAAAGATGAATTCCTCGCCGTCCTTTCCCATGAACTCAGAACTCCCCTAAATCCGATTTTAGGATGGGCAAAGTTACTCAGAACCCGCAAGTTTGACGAAGCCACTAGAATCCGGGCATTGGAAACAATCGAGCGGAATGCTAAGTTACAAACCCAACTGATTGGAGATTTACTTGATGTTTCGCGGATTTTGCAAGGGAAAGTCAGGTTAAATCTCTATGCAGTGGATTTGAAAGTAGCGATCGCAGCTGCACTAGAAACGGTGCGTTTAGCAGCAGAAGCCAAGTCAATTGAAATAAAAACGGTGCTAAGTCATGATATCGGCAAAGTTCTGGGTGATGGCGATCGTTTGCAACAAGTGATGTGGAATCTCCTCTCTAATGCCGTTAAATTCACACCTACAGAAGGACAAGTAGAAGTGCGTCTAGAGCAAGTTGGGTTAGATGCCCAAATCCAGGTGATTGATACAGGTAAAGGAATCAACCCGGAATTTTTGCCCTACGTATTTGATTACTTCCGGCAAGCAGATGCCAAGACAACCAGAGTATTTGGCGGACTAGGATTAGGACTGGCAATTGTGCGTCATCTAGTAGAACTTCACGGTGGTACAGTTCAGGCAGAGAGTCTGGGAGAAGGACAGGGGGCTACCTTTGCAGTCAGACTACCTTTGCTCAAAAATTCTGAGATGCGAGTCAGCAGTAGTGAGCCTTCTCAACCAGAACTCACCACTGAGGACACATTACTGGCTGGAGTGCAAATCCTATTTGTGGACGATCAAGCCGATGTGCGAGAGTTTTTTAGCTTTGCGCTAGAACAATATGGCGCGACTGTAACAGCAGTTGAATCAGCCGCCCAAGCGCTGGAAACATTAGCCCAATCAAAGCCACATATCCTCTTAAGCGATATTGGAATGCCCTTAATGGATGGCTATATGCTGCTAGGCGAGGTGAGAAAATTACCACCAGAGCAAGGCGGACAAATTCCTGCGATCGCTTTGACTGCTTATGCTGGAGAAATTAATTATAACCAAGCAATGGCAGCAGGGTTTCAAAAACACCTACCTAAACCCGTCGATCCTGTGGAATTAGCTACAGCGATCGTCAATCTGATCGCGCCCAATCAACCTGGAGCTTAGTACAGAACACCATAAAAAGAGTAATTATTTTGTCAACCAATAGGGCGATTACCAGGATTGACAGCATGAATATATTCACTACCCGATCGCGGTCTTCCTCGTTTATAATAAGCTTCTTCTGGTTTACCCCATCCTAGCTGCAAAATCATTTCCAAAAAGCTAGAATTTTCCCACTTGCACAAACTTGCCCATTCTGTTCTTTGAACAATTATCTCTACATCAGATGTGACAATTTGTTGATATTGTTTACTATTATTGAAACTCAAGTATAAATCCATCCCCATAGAGACTTCATACCAAAATTCTACGAGAGAATTTTTAGCAGCTTTTAATATCTCCAAGTCACTGGTGAGGGCGATTAACTCCGTGTCTACTTCGGGATAGTTCAAGTTTTTCTCTTTAACTCTTACCTCCCGCCAGATAATACCTGAAACTTGATTTTCCCTCTGATAGTCATGAATTGCAGTTTTGAAATCTTGATAGGCAGTGAACCGTTGTAGCCCATCAGTTCTAAGAAACTGGTCAATTAAAGGATTGCCAGAAACAGTTATTTCTAATTTTAGACGTTTTCCATTCAGGCAAGCTTGGCGTTCAGCTGCCAAAATTTGAATTAGCTCCTGGGTGGTGTAAACCTTTGACATTAGAATACACTCTAGTTAGTCATTGGTCATTGGTCATTAGTCATTAGTCATTAGTCACTTGTACTGAGCGTTGCCTCTCATAGAGAAGTATTAGTCATTTGTTACGGACTATAGACTATGGATTAACTTTCTAATCTGTTAACACAGACATTTAAATATTATGCTTTGGCATCGGCAGAAATGTAGTAACAGATAGCACTAAAAATTAGAGCAGACCAATTTGGTCTACCCCAGAAGTTACTTCGCTAACTCACTACTGAACTCATTGAAGGCTCGCCGCTTTAGCTTTGTTGTTTCCGTGCGTGGTGCCAAATCAAATATTTTGCGAAATTCATCGTCTATATCTTCAAAAGCTACTTGACCCTTTTTATTCAAAACTACTTCACCTGATTTATTAAACACCACGACTTGAGGAACACCCCCAGAATAGTAATATCCTACTTCTGTAGGGTCATAGGTCTGTTTAAGCGAGATAGTATCTACATTAATAGGCATAATCTCAGCTACCCGGCCATAGAATTCCTGTACCCGTGAAATGGAAATGGCATATCTTTTGGAATCGCTGCTGTCATCCAAATAAAATGCCAAAAATATGGGTTTATGTTCCGCTAAAGCCTGTGCTAGTGTCTGTCTGGGAGGAACCAAAGAACCATTGCCGGCATAAATGACAAAGATGTTGCCATCATATAAATCATTATTAAGACCCGCATATGCAGGTTGAATACTTATAATGAAAAGACTTGCAAGCAACAATAGGCTTTTTGATAACAACCTTCGCCAGCCAGTAATTCGTTTATGTAAAAAAAGAAACTTTGTGCTATTCATCAAAAGGAACCTTGCAAGCTACTACTTGTTGTGAGTTTGTGCTGAATTCGGCAAACTGGGCTGGATATGTAATTACGCCCACACACTATTTTTTAAGATAACGCCTACTGAGATTATCTCTCGCAAGTGGCTGGTATCGCTACGCAAAAATCAAAACAGAGGTAAAGTAGTGCAACCGTAAGGCTCAACCATCCAAAATCGTTCGACTGAGCGTTCGCGTAGCGTCTCGCAGAGAAGTCGAAGTCCCAAATCCAAAATTGGTATGGCTGGCTTTTTCAGCCAGAATTCGGTAAACTCACAAGATTAAATTTGCAATTAAATACTTTTAATTAGCAACCGCCAGAAGACTAGGGTACAGATGTGGGAAACAAAATACAATTCATAGATAGGCTGCGATTGGGTTTCGCGGTGTCAGTGGCAAAAAGTGTAACGTTTATTGTACAATTCTTGCGTCTGGGTGCTGCTAGTGTATTACCAGGCGCGATCGCTCGTCGCATTGAACCTCGCCTTTTAGAATTATTGAGTCAGCAAGTTAAAAACGGGGTGATTTTAATTGCTGGTACTAACGGCAAAACTACTACAGCGCTGCTTTTATGCACGATCCTAGAACGCAAGGGTTATCGCATCGCTCATAATTCTACAGGTGCAAATCTCGAAAATGGCTTGATGAGTGCGCTATTAGAAAGCACCA